>Ga0182016_10000346_pt1 | contig 57659 bp, 51 predicted proteins | sample 712S2MmetaG_FD_120491 | JGI IMG/M metagenome (GOLD analysis project Ga0182016, IMG submission 120491) | Permafrost microbial communities from Stordalen Mire, Sweden - 712S2M metaG | ecosystem: Environmental > Terrestrial > Soil > Wetlands > Permafrost | place: Sweden: Stordalen | collected...
AATCGATCGTTCCGGAAGCCGACAACGAATCCACCTTCCGCGCCCCACAATTCGGGCTGGTCGACCGCGAGCTCTGAGAGATCTGAGGGCTCGCACACGAGGCGGCTGTGGACTATGCGTCGTCGCTCTTGGGGTTGCTGCCCGGCGCGAAACGCGGCACCCCCGGCGTCAAGGAGCTGCTCACCAAGGTCGCCAAGTACCTGCCACACGAGCAGGTGGAACGCATCCGCGAAGCCGCCGAGTTCGGCGCTGCCGCCCACCAGGGACAGAAGCGCGTCTCGGGCGAACCCTACATTACACACCCGGTCGCCGCGGCCGAGATCCTGGCCGACCTGCATCTGGACGCCGACACCATCGTCGGGGCGATCCTGCACGATGTCATTGAAGACACCCCGATCGCCAAAGCCGACATCGCCGCGCGCTTCGGTCACGACGTCGCCGAGATCGTCGACGGTGTAACCAAGCTCGACCAGATCCGCTTCAAGAACCGCGAAGAAGCGCAGGCGGAGAACTTCCGCAAGATGCTGCTGGCGATGGTGCGCGACCTGCGAGTGATCCTGGTCAAGCTCGCCGATCGGATGCATAACCTGCGCACCATCGATGCACTGGCCCCGGCCAAGCAGCGCTTGATCGCGCGCGAGACGCTTGACATCTACGCGCCGGTGGCCGAGCGGCTCGGCCTGTACGCGATGAAGCTCGAACTCGAGGATCTGGGCTTTCGCACCCTCTACCCGCAGCGCTACCGCGTGATCGAGCGTGCGCTCAAGCGCGCGCGCGGCAATCAGAAGGAATTCCTCAACAAGATCCGCGCGCAGCTGGAGGCGGCACTGAAGAAGGCTGCGATCCCGGGCCGGGTCGAGGCGCGTGAAAAACATCTCTTCAGTATCTACCGCAAGATGCTGCGCAAGCGCGCGATGCTGTCCGAGATCGTCGACGTCTACGGCCTGCGCATCACGGTCGATGCGGTCGACACCTGCTATCGGGTGCTCGGCACCGTGCACAGTGTCTACAAGCCGATGCCGGGACGCTTCAAGGACTACATCGCCATCCCGCGCATCAACGGCTACCAGTCGCTGCACACCACGCTGTTCGGGCCCAACGGGGTTCCGATCGAAGTGCAGATCCGCACCGACGACATGGACCAGGTGGCCGAATCCGGGATCGCCGCGCACTGGAAGTACAAGGAAGGCGAGCTGGAAGGTTCCGCGCAGCAGGAGCGCGCCCGCAAGTGGCTGTCGAACCTGGTCGAGATGGAGGAAGGCGGCAACTCTGAGGAATTCATCGAGAGCGTCAAGGTCGACCTGTTTCCCGACAAGGTCTATGTGTTCACGCCGCGCGGCGAGATCCTGCGGCTGCCGCGCGGCGCCACGGTCGTGGACTTCGCCTACGCGGTGCACACCGACATCGGCAATCGCTGCGTCGCGGCCAAGATCGATCGCCGCCTGACGCCGCTGCGCACCGTGCTGCGCAACGGCCAGACGGTGCAGATCATCACCGCCAAGGGCGCCACGCCCAATCCGTCGTGGGTCAATTTCGTGGTCACCGCCAAGGCGCGCTCGGCCATCCGGCATTACCTGAAGTCACTGCGACGCGGGGAGGCGATCGAACTGGGCAAGCGGCTGCTGGTGCAGGCGCTGGAGGAGTTCGGGCTCAAGCTCGACGCGGTGGAACCGGCCGCGCTGCGCTCGGCGCTCACCGAATTCGCGCTCAAGGACACTGAGGAACTGTACGAGAAGGTGGGGCTGGGCGAACGCCTCGCACCGCTGGTCGCGCGCCGCCTGCTGCCAGCCGATCACGTCCAGATCCCCGCCGGTCCTCCGCCGGTGGTGCCTGGCGCCCCCGGTGAGTACGTTGATCATGGCACACCGTCGCTCGCGGTCGCAGGCACCGAGGGCCTGCTGGTCAGCTACGCACATTGCTGCTATCCGCTGCCGAATGATCCGATCCTGGCGTTCATGAGCACCGGGCGCGGCATCGTGATCCACCGCGAGACCTGCTCCAACGTTGCCGACTACCGCAAGCATCCGGAGAAGTGGCTGCCGGTCAGCTGGCAGCACAAGCCCGGGCGGCAGTTCCTGTCGGAGATTCGCATCGAGACCGTGAACCGCATGGGCGTGCTGGCGGCGGTCTCGGCGGCGATCGCCGGCACGCACACCAACGTCATCCATGTCACCATCGAGCAGCGCGACGCCGAAACCTCCGTGCTGGTGTTCGTGCTGGAGGTGAGTGACCGCAAACACCTGGCGCGGGTGATGAAAGTCGTGCGGCGCATGCCGGACGTGTTGCGTACCATGCGCACGCTGTCGGCGCATGCGCACGAGCGTGACCAGCCCGGCAACGGCAAATACGAAGATAATTGACCTTGCGGTGCTGCAGCACCGAACAACCACTGCATTGTCTCCAGTTCAGGCGTTCCAATTCAGGCGTTATCCGAATCATGAAGCGACAAACCATCCATACCGAACTCGCGCCCAAGGCGATCGGTACCTATTCCCAGGCGGTACGCGCCGGTGACACGGTTTATATCTCGGGCCAGATTCCGCTCGATCCGGCTACCGGCCAGCTGGTGAGCGGCGACATCGAGGCGCAAATACGCCGCGTGTTCGACAACATCACTGCGATTGCAAACGCCGCCGGCGGCTCGCTCGCGCACGCAGTCAAGCTGACCGTGTTCCTGACCGACCTGGCGCATTTCCCGAAGGTCAATGAGGTCATGGCGACCTACTTCAGCGAGCCGTATCCGGCGCGCGCCGCGATCGGCGTCGCCTCGCTGCCGCGCGGCGCGCGAGTCGAAGTGGAGTGCATACTCAGCCTCGCCTGAAGCGCGCGCTGCCGCAGCCTGCGGCGGTTGGCGGCGCGCTGGCGCCGAAGCTGGCGCGCCTGGGGGTCGAGCAGCCGCAGGACATCCTGTTCGTGCTGCCGGCGCGCTACGAGGACCGCACGCGGGTGGTGCCGATCGGCGCGCTGCAGCCGGGCATGCGCGTGGTGGTCGAAGGCGAGGTGGTGCTGGCGGACATCGTCTATCGACGCCGGCGCACGCTGCTGGTGCGGCTGGCCGATGGCGCGGGGTCGCTCACCCTGCGGTTTTTTTATTTTTCCAATGCCCAGCGCGAAGGCCTGGCGCGCGGCACGCGACTGCGTTGCCATGGCGAGGTACGGCGCGGTGCGCTGGGGCTGGAGATCGTGCATCCGGAATACCGGCGCATCGCCGGGCTCGGCGAGCAGCTGCCGCAGACCATGACGCCGATTTATCCCGCCACCGAAGGGGTGACGCAGGGGCGCCTGCGTGCGCTGGTGGATCGGGCGCTGCGCGCACTGGATGACAGTGGCGTCACCGAGCTGCTGCCCGAGAGCCTGCTGCAGCGTTCGGGGCTGCCGACGCTGCGCGCGGCACTGGAATTCGTCCATCGTCCGCCGGTCGGAACGCAACTGGCCGAGCTGGCCGCGGGCCGCCACCCGGCGCAACGCCGACTCGCGTTCGAGGAACTTCTGGCGCACCAGCTATCGTTGATGGAGCTGCGCCGGCACACGCGGCGCGATCACGCTTCGGAACTCGCCGACCCAGCCGGCCTAGCAGCGCGGCTGCTGGCGGCGTTGCCTTTCAGGCTGACGGGCGCGCAGCGGCGCGTGCTCGACGAGGTCGAGCGCGATCTTGCGGCGAGCACGCCGATGGCGCGGCTGGTGCAGGGAGACGTCGGCTGCGGCAAGACTGTGATCGCCGCCGCCGCGGCTGCGCGCGCGATCGGCAGCGGCATGCAGGTAGCGTTCATGGCGCCGACCGAGCTGCTTGCCGAACAGCATGCCCGATCGCTGATGCAGTGGTTCGATCCGCTGGGTGTGACGGTGAGCCTGCTGACCGGCTCGCAGCCGGCTCGCAGCCGGCTCGCGACGCTGCAGGCCGTGGCTGGCGGCAGCGCGCAACTTTGTGTCGGCACGCACGCGCTGTTCCAGGATGAGGTGCGTTTCAGCAATCTCGGACTGGCAATCATCGACGAGCAGCACCGCTTCGGCGTGCAGCAGCGTCTGCAGCTGGCTTCCAAGGGCAACGCTGCCGCGGTGGGCGAGCGTACGCCGCATCAGCTGATCATGAGCGCGACCCCGATACCGCGAACGCTGGCGATGACGCTGTATGCGGACCTGGACGTATCGATCGTAGACGAGTTGCCGCCGGGGCGCACGCCGGTGCGTACGGTGGTGGTGCCGGAGCAGAAGCGCGCCGCGATCGTCGCGCGTATCGATGAGGCCTGCCGCACCGGTCGCCAGGCCTACTGGGTATGTCCGCTGATCGAGGAATCCGAGGAACTCGCCGCCAGCGCCGCGGAGGAGACCGCAATCGCATTGTCCGAAGCGTTGCCTGCGCATAGAGTCGAGCTGCTGCATGGGCGCATGCCCTCAAAGCAGAAGGACCATGTGATGCAGCGCTTTGCCAGCGGCGCAGTGCAGCTGTTGGTGGCCACCACCGTGATCGAGGTCGGCGTCGATGTGCCGAATGCGAGCCTGATGGTGATCGAGAATGCCGAGCGCATGGGGCTGGCGCAGCTGCACCAGCTGCGCGGCCGCGTCGGTCGCGGTGTACACGAGAGCAGGTGCGTGCTGCTGTATCGCTCACCACTGTCGCAGATGGCGCGCGCGCGGCTGGCCGCGATCCGCGACACCAACGACGGCTTTCAGATCGCGCGCCGTGACCTCGCGCTGCGCGGCCCCGGAGAACTGCTGGGCCGGCGCCAGACCGGGCTGGCACAGTTGCGGGTTGCCGATCTGGCGCGCGACGCCGATATGCTGGACGACGTGCGTGCCACCGCAGCGCAGATGCTGCAGGCGATGCCGGAGCGGGTCGAAGCCCTGCGCACACGCTGGATCGGCGAGCGGGAGCAATATGGCCGCGTCGGGTGACGGCCAGTTCGAGCTGGCGCTGGTGCCGAGTCCGCCCGCTGCGCCGGTGCAGAAAGCGGATCTCATCTCGCCCGAGCCGGCCGCCACCGCGCCAGCCGCCGCCGAGCTAGTGACCGGAGAGCCGTCGCCCACAGTCGCAGCGGTGACGCCTGAGATCGCTTCCGAGGCACCTGAGACCGCTGCAGAGGTAGCGCACGAAGCGACCGTAGTAATCCCATTGGAAGACGCGGCGGCTGCGCTGGTACCGCCGCCTGCGACAACCGGGCTGACGGCGTCAGCCCCAGCTATCCCGACGTCGAAACGGCGACCCGATGCTCCGCCGGCCTACACCGCGACATCGGCAGCCCGGCTGCCGGCGCCACAACGCGCCACCGTGACGCGACCGGCACCGAGCCAGGCGCCGCCGAGGCACATCACACGTTCGCGAGCGCCGGCCGCATCGATATCGCACACACCTGCGCCAGTATCGGTGCCGGCACTTACGCAAGCACCAGTGCCAGCGCCAGCGCCAGCACCAGTGCCAGCGCCAGCGCCAGCGAGTGCACGGCGGTCGGAGCCCGCCCTCGACGCCGCCTCCGAGACCGCGGCGGAAGCCGCGACGGAGCTGGTGAGTCCGGTGCAGTCGCTCGCCACGGTCATCGAGCCGCCACGGCTGTCGCGGCCGGTGCGACGACTGCGTGACTTTGCGCAGTTGTTGCGGCTGGACCGTCCGATCGGTACCTGGCTGCTGCTGTGGCCGATGCTATGGGCGATCTGGATCGCGGCTGAAGGTCATCCGCAACGGCGGCTGCTTGCCATCCTGGTCGCCGGCGGCGTGCTGATGCGCAGCGCCGGCTGCATCATCAACGACCTGGCGGATCGCAACATCGATCCGCACGTTAGGCGCACGCGTTCGCGGCCGCTGGCCGCGCGCACCATTTCTCCGCTCGAGGCGCTGAGCGTGTTCGGAGTGCTGGTGCTCGCGGCATTTCTGCTGGTGCTGCAGCTCAACGCACTGACGATATGGCTGGCGTTCATCGGCGCGGCGCTGACCGTCACCTACCCGCTGTTCAAGCGCTTCTTCCCGCTGCCGCAGCTGTACCTTGGCTTGTGTTTCGGCTGGGCGGTGCCGATGGCGTTTGCCGCCACGCTGGGCACGGTACCGCGCGTCGGCTGGCTGATGCTGGTGGCCGCGATCCTGTGGGCCGGCATCTACGACACCATGTACGCGATGGTTGATCGAGACGACGACCTGCGCATCGGCGTGCGATCAAGCGCGATCCTGTTCGCGGACATGGACCGTTTCATGATCGCGGTGATGCAGGTCATGATGCTGCTGGCGCTGCTGCTGATCGGCCGCTCGCTGAAATTCGGCGATGCCTATACGGCCGGATTGGTCGCCGGCGCCGGCTGCTTTCTGTGGCAGCAGTGGCTGATCCGTCATCGCGAACCGGAAGGCTGCTTCAAGGCCTTCCAGAACAACAACTATTTCGGATTCGCGATGTTCGTCGGCGTGCTGCTCGAGTACACGACTGCCTGACCGGAATGCTCCACGGTATCCACTACCGCCTGATACTGCTGTTCCTGGTATCGGGCGCCGCTGCCCTCATCTACCAGATCTGCTGGCAGCGCCTGTTGTTCGAATCGGTCGGGGTCGATATCGAATCGGTAACCATCATCGTCTCGACCTTCATGTTCGGTCTGGGACTTGGTTCGCTGGCGGGCGGCGAACTCGCTGATCGCTTTCCGGGTCGGACGCTCGAGATGTTCGCCCTGATAGAACTTGCGACTGGCGCATTCGGAGCCTTCAGTGCGGCGCTGATTCATGCCGTGACCAACGCCGTAGTCCATGCCTCGTTGGCCGCCACGGTGGCCGCCAGTTTCGGGCTGCTGCTGTTTCCCACCGCGTTGATGGGAGCGACACTGCCGATTCTGGTGCGGCGCGTGATTCAGCTGTATCAGAACGTCGGCGAATCGGTCGGCGTTCTTTATTTCGCCAATACGCTCGGAGCGGCCTTGGGTGCGGGCTTCACCGGATTCGTGGCGCTGTATCGCTTCGGCCTGGGCGCGACGATCCATGTCGCGGTCGCGCTGAATCTCGCCGTCGGCGCGGTCGCATGGCTCAGCCTGCGGCAACGCCATGTTTAGCTTTCCCTTCTGGCTGTCGTTTCTCATCGGCTTTCTGAGCCTGAGTGAAGAGATTCTCTGGGTACGTACAGTCAGCTTCGCCTATCTGACGCTGCCGCCCACGTTTTCGTTCGTGCTGGTGTGCTATCTGCTGGGCATCGCGTTCGGCGCGATGGTCGGTAAGAGACTCTGCCGCCGTGTCGCCAATCTGTATGGCGCCGCGGCCATCGTGCTCGCCATCGCGGCAGTGACCGACGTGCTGACGCCGGTGTTCATCGCCCATGGCATCAATCCGAGCGATCAGCATCTGGGTTACCTGGCACTGGTCATCGTGCTGACGGCGGGATTGAAGAGCGTACTGTTTCCGGTGGTTCATCACCTCGGGTCCGTGTCGCAGGGTCCGGGGGTTGGCCGGTCGATGTCGCGGATTTACTTTGGCAACATTCTGGGCGCGACACTGGGTCCGTTGTTAACGGGCTTCGCGGCGCTGGATGTCCTGAACGTCGATGAGTGCTTTGGAGTCGCCGGCGCCGTATGCCTGATCGCGTCCATCGGCTGTGTGCTCAAGAGCGGCCAGCCCAAGCTGATGGTCGCATCGGTGGCGGCCGCGCTGATTTCCAGCCTGGTGGCACAGAAGGCCATCGTTCCGGGCGCCGGCTCGTTTGGCAGGCTGGCAGCGGGCGGCATCGAGTCCATGACCCACTATATCGGCAATCGTCACGGGGTCATCCACACGGCACTGACCGCCGAGGGCGAACATGTGTACGGCGGCAACGTCTACGACGGCATTGCCTCGGTGAATGTCGATACCAACAGAAACCGCCTCGACCGCCTGTATATCGTCGCACTGGCGCATCCGGCTCCCAGGCAGGTTCTGTTCGTTGGACTCTCGGCCGGTGCGTGGGTTCGCGCGATACAGGGCGTCCCGGAAGTTGAAAGCATGGATGTGGTCGAGATCAATCCCGGATATATCGATCTGATCAGGCAATACCCACGACTGTCGCCGCTGCTCCAGGACCCCCGAATCCATCTCCATACCGATGATGGACGGCGCTGGTTGCGGCGCAACCCCGATGCCCGTTTCGACTTGATCATCCAGAACATGACCTTTCACTGGCGTGCGAATGCCGGCAACATGCTCTCATTTGAATATTTCTCGGAGTTGCGACGGCATCTGAATCCAGGCGGCATAGCGATTACCAATACCACCGGCTCGTTCGACGTACTTGCCACCGCACGCGCGGCATTCCCATACGCCTACCGCTATGTGAACTTCGTGTATATGTCCGAGCGCCCGCTGACCGTGGATGCCTTGCGGCTGGGCCGCATCCAGCGACCGGATGGAAAGCTGTTTGTTGCAGCGGGCGCTGCGGACGGTAGTGTCGCAGCCCTGCTGGGGACGGCGCGGCTGGAGCCGGTGGAGGAATTCATGGCGCGTCGCCAGGCGACCGGAAACGTCATAACCGACGATAATCTACTGAGCGAATACCGGGACGGGCTGCGGTTTGGGCCGCCTTTCCTGAACGCGCTGGCACCACCGGCGCTCCCGGAGTTCGACCTGCGCGATCCATAGGATTGAAGCCGCCGCTGATCGCTCGCTGGCGGGCCACTCTAAGGCCAGTAACTGAGCAAACGTCAACCTGCGGTTCGCTCCTGGGTTGACAGCGGGAGAGGCGCCGCAGAAGATCGGGCGCTGGGTTTTCAAGCGCGAGCACACACGACATGCCAGACGGTTCCAGCGGCAACGGCAGTGGCAACGGTAACGACAGCGCTGCCGGCATCAGCCTCGAGCCGCGGCACGACTGGACGCTGCAGCAGGCCGAAGCGCTGTTGGCGCTGCCGTTCAGCGACCTCATCTACGGCGCGCAGCGCGTGCATCGCGCCTGGCACCAGCCCAACACAGTACAGATGAGCACGCTGCTGTCGATCAAGACCGGCGGCTGTCCCGAGGACTGTGCCTACTGCCCGCAAAGCGTGCGCTATCAGACCGGCGTCGATGCTGATGCGCTGATGCCGCTGCCGGAAGTGCTGGAGCGTGCGCGCGCGGCGCGCGCTGCCGGCGCCACGCGCTTCTGCATGGGCGCGGCTTACCGCTCGCCCAAGCGCAAGGAACTGGAAAAAATCGCGTTGATGGTACGCGAGGTGCGCGCACTCGGGCTCGAGACCTGCGCGACGCTCGGCATGCTGGATCGAGCACAGGCGCAGCAATTGAAGGACGCCGGCCTCGATTACTACAACCATAACCTCGACAGCTCCGAGGAGTTCTACAGCCAGATCATCTCCACCCGCAGCTACCAGGAGCGGCTCGACACGCTCGCCGCGGTGCGTCATGCGGGCATAAATGTCTGCTGCGGCGGAATCGTCGGCATGGGCGAGACGACGCGCGATCGCGCGCAGATGCTGGTGACGCTGGCGAATCTGCCACAGCATCCCGAGAGCGTCCCGATCAATCAGCTGGTGCGGGTCGCGGGCACGCCGCTGGGGCAGGCAGCCGACGTGGACGGGTTGGATTTTGTCCGCACCATCGCCGCCGCGCGCGTGATGATTCCGAAGGCGCATGTGCGGCTGTCGGCCGGACGCAGCGGCATGAGCGATGAGATGCAGGCGCTCGCCTTTCTGGCCGGCGCCAATTCGATATTCTATGGCGAGAAACTGCTGACCACCGGCAACCCCGACGTCCAGCAGGACCGCGCGCTGCTGGCGCGACTGGGCATGCGGGCCGAGGGCGCCACGGCTGTGCCCGGTGCGGCTTGATCCAGGACTGCTCGCGCGCGAGCTGGCGACTTTCGAGGCGCATAACACCGGCAGGCGCCGTCGGCTGGCGGAGGCGTTCCCAGAGACTGGCGACCCGACCGCGGTGCGGGTTGGCGGCAAGCTGCTGCGCAACTTCTGCAGCAACGATTACCTGGGATTAAGCCATCACCCGGAACTGATCCGCGCCGCGACCGATTGCATGAGCCGTTTTGGTTTCGGTGCCGGAGCGGCGCACCTGGTCAGCGGCCACTCGCTCGAGCACCAAGCGCTGGAGCAGGAACTGGCCGCGTTCGTGGGCCGCGAACGCGCGCTGCTGTTCTCCAGCGGCTACATGGCGAATCTCGGCGTCATCGGCGCCCTTACCGATCGGCACGACACAGTGCTCGCCGACCGCCTGAATCATGCCTCGCTGCTCGATGCCGCGCGCCTCTCGGGCGCGCGGCTACGCCGCTACGCGCATGGCGACGTCGCGCACGCCGGACAGATGCTGCAGGCGCCGCGCGCGCACCCAGATGGCAGCGAGCCGCACAAGTCCAATGGCAGCGGCGGCGCAAGTACCCTGATCGTGACCGACGGCGTGTTCAGCATGGATGGCGACCTGGCGCGGCTGCCCGAACTGGCGGCGCTCGCCCGGCAGCATGACAGCGCGCTGATGGTCGATGATGCGCACGGTCTGGGCGTGCTTGGAAAAACCGGGCGCGGCACGCTCGAGCATGCGGGCGTTGCTGCCAGCGCGGTGTCGATCCTGGTCGGCACACTGGGCAAGGCGTTTGGAACTTTCGGTGCGTTTGTCGCCGCCGATGCGAGCCTGATCGACTACCTGATACAGCGCGCGCGCACCTATATCTATACCACCGCGCTGCCGCCGGTGGTCGCTGCGGCCAGCCGCGCCGGATTGCGCCTGGCACAGGAGGAAGGCTGGCGACGCGATCGGCTGCAGAGCCTGACGCAGCGGTTTCGCGCCGCGGCATCCGCATCGGGCGTGCCCCTGACGGCATCGAGCACGCCGATTCAACCAGTGATCGTGGGCGAGGCGGCGTGGGCGCTGGCGCTGTCCGAGGCGCTGATGAATGCCGGTTTCTGGGTCGCAGCCATCCGTCCGCCGACCGTACCCGCTGGCACTGCGCGACTGCGCATCACGCTATCGGCTATGCACCGCGAGCAGGACGTGGATGCGCTCGCCGCAACTTTGGGGGAGTTGTGGCATGAACGCGGTGCTGCATGAGGACAGCGCTCGCGCCAGGCGAACTCTACAGCGAGCGCAGCGGCGCCAGCGATGCGGTGGCGCCGCTGGTGTTGCTGCATGGCTGGGGCCTGAACCTGCGCGTATTCGATGGCCTGCGCGCAGCGCTGGGGTCGGATCAGCACATCCTGGCGATCGACCTGCCCGGACATGGCGCGAGCCCGTGGACCGGGCAAGCCAGCGCGCAACAGTGGCTGGCATGCATCGCCGGCAAGTTGCCACGCGGTGCGGTGCTGGTGGGCTGGTCGCTGGGCGCCCAGCTGGCACTGCAGCTGGCGGCCGATCCGGCGCTGGCGGTGCAACGGCTGGTGCTGATCGCCGCCAGTCCGCGTTTCGTTTACGCCCACGACTGGCCGCACGGCATCGCCGCCGCGACGCTGCGCCAGTTCGCCGCGCAGCTCGAGCGCGACCCGCAGCAGACCGTGTCCGACTTTCTGGAGCTGCAGGTGCGCGGCAGCCTTGCGGCCGCTGCGGTGCGCGCAAGCCTGCGACACGCCTTGCAACAGCACGGCATGGCTCGTCCCGAGGCGCTGCAGGCCGGACTTGGGCTGCTCGAACACACTGACCTGCGCGAACTCGCCCGCGGCATCCATGTTCCGGCGCTGGTGGTCGCGGGCCAGTATGACCGCGTGACGCCACCGCAGGCCGGGCAGGCGCTCGCGCAGCTTCTGCCGCGCGGACAGCTGCTGCAGATTGCGCGCGCCGGCCATGCGCCTTTCCTCTCGCACGCGCAGCAGGTCAGCGCCTCGCTGCTGGAGTTCCTGCGCCATGGCAGGCGCGTGCAACCCGATAGCGGACAGCAGGCGATCTCATGAGCGCATCCGAGCCGGCCGCATTTTCACTCGACCGTCAGGCGCTGGCCCGATCCTTCGATCAGGCGAGCGGCGGCTATGACGCCGCGGCGAAGCTGCAGCGGCAGGTGCGCACGGAACTGCTCGAACGGCTGCAATATTTTGCGCTCGACCCGAACTGCATCCTCGATCTGGGCGCTGGCACCTGCCAGGCGTCGCTTGCCCTGCACCGGCGCTACCCGCGCGCGCGCGTCATCGCCCTCGATCTTGCACCCGGAATGCTCCGGGCGTCGCCGCGCCCGGGCTGGCTGCGGCGGCGCTTCGAACGCCTGTGCGCCGATGCCTACGCGTTGCCGCTGGCCAGCCGCAGCGCTGATCTCATCTACAGCAATCTGATGCTGCAGTGGTGCGACCGACCGCACCTGGTATTCCGCGAGCTGGCGCGCGTGCTCAAGCCCGGCGCGCTGCTGGTGTTCTCAAGCTTCGGCCCCGATACACTCAGGGAGCTGCGCCTGGCCTGGGAGAGCGTCGACCATGGGATACATGTCAGCCAGTTCCCCGACATGCCGCAACTCGGGGACGCGATGCTGCACGCCGGCCTGGTCGAACCGGTGATGGATGTCGAGCCGCATCGGCTGCTGTATCCGGATGTCTACACGCTGATGCGCGAACTCAAGCGCATCGGGGCACGCAACGCCGCCAGCCAGCGATTGCGCAGTCTGACCGGCCGCGATCGCCTGCGACGCATGGTCGCAAGCTACGAACAACAGCGCACCGCGGCCGGACTGCCGGCCACCTTCGAAGTTATTTTCGGCGCCGCGTTCGGCCCGGCGGTCGACACGCGCGTGCGCGGCGATGCCGCGTCAGCCGACGGCTACGCGGTGCCGCTGGCAGCGCTCGGACGATCGCGTCGATGACGCGCGGAGTGTTCATTGCCGGCACCGATACCGACGTCGGCAAGACGCGCGTGACGCTGGCACTGCTGCGCGCTTTGCGGGCCCGGGGTGTGCGTGCCGCCGGCATGAAGCCAGTCGCTACCGGCTGCCGGTCGCTGAGCGCCAAAGAGCAATCGATGTTTGCGGGGTTTTACTCCGTTGGCGACATGATCAACGATGATGTCGCCACGATCGCTGCTTTATCGCTCCCTGATTGTGATCGTTCCGATATCAACCCGTATTGCTTCGACTGGGGTGTATCGCCGCACATCGCCGCGGCTCGGGCCGGGGTGCGCATCGAGCCGGAGCGTATCGCGGCCGCCTACGAGCGGCTGGGGACACACTGCGATGCGGTGGTGGTCGAGGGCACGGGCGGCTGGTTCGCGCCCATCGGCGAACTCGGCACGATGGCCGATATCGCTCAGCGACTGCAGCTGCCGGTGGTACTGACCGTCGGCTTGCGCCTGGGCTGCCTGAATCATGCGCTGCTATCGGTGCAGGCGATTGGCGTGTCCAGTCTCAAGCTCGCCGGCTGGATTGGCAGCGTGCCTGCGCCCGACATGCCGGCGCTGGACGAGAACATCGCCACACTCGATGCGCTGCTTGGCGTGCCAAGACTGGCGCTGTTGCCGTACTCGATTGCGCGCGACGCGGATGCCAGCCACCTGATTGGGGCGGCCGCGGCATTATTCGATGGGCCCGCGCATGATGCCGCGGCCACGAGTTAAGTCTTTGACCTTGCGATGGAAATAATCACATCGTAGGATGCGAGCTTCACCGCCGCTGCTGCCGACATGGGTCCGAAAGTGAACCACGTTCTGACGATCCAGTTGTCGCCGAACTGTTCGCTCACACCGCGAGGCGCGGCGTTTTTTTTCGGCAGCATCTGCCTGGTGTCGTTCTCCATCGCGCTGGGGATGACGCTCAAGGGCTTGTGGCCGGTGTTCCCGTTCGCCGGGCTGGAGATGGCGCTGCTGGGTTGGGCGCTGCATTCGAGCTTGCAGCGCCGCCACTATTCGCAGACCATCACGGTGACCGACGAGCGGGTCGCCGTGCAAACCCAGCGGCGGAAGGTTTGCGAGCAAGTCGTGTTTCCGCGGCACTGGGCGCAGGTTAGACTGCGCGGCGCTGAAACGCACTTGCATCCCAGCCGCCTGACGATCGAATCGCACGGACGATCGTACGAGGTTGGCAGCTTCCTGACAGAAGAGGAACGGCGGGCATTGGCCAGTCGGCTGATGCGTTCGGTAGGTCGTATCAATGAATCGCCGCCACTAGAAAATGCGCCTGAAGGTGTAAGACCAGAATGATGACAAAAATTCCGAGACTGCTGACCGCTGCCCTGGTCGCCGGCGTGCTGTCGCTGGCTGCGCCCTGCGCGCACGCCGCCTGGACGCTGAACATGACACCGGGCATCAGCGCCATGTCGCGCGAGATCTACGCGCTGCACATGCTGATGTTCTGGTGGTGCGTCGGCATCGCGATCGTGGTGTTCGCATTCATGATCTATTCGATGGTGCATTTCCGAAAGTCCAAGGGTGCGGTTGCCGACCAGCACTTCCTGCACAGCAACAGGATCGAGATCATCTGGACGCTGGTGCCGGTCCTGATCCTGATCAGCATGGCGGTGCCGGCGGCGCGCGTGCTGGTGCAGACTGAGGATCCGGTCGCGACCGAACTGTCGATCAGGGTGACCGGCTACCAATGGAAGTGGGGCTACGAGTACATGGATACCGGCGTGACGATCCTGTCGACGCTGTCGCGCGACAGCAATCAAGCGCGCCAGCTTGGCTCGGGCATCGATCCGAACACGGTTCCGAATTACCTGCTGTCGGTGGACCACCCGCTGGTGGTGCCGGCCGGTGTCAAGGTGCGGGTGCTGATCACGGCGCAGGACGTGATCCATTCCTGGTGGGTGCCGGCGCTGGCGATCAAGAAAGACGCGATCCCGGGTTTCATCAATGAGGCCTGGTTCAACATCGATGCCGACAAGACCGGCACCTATCGCGGCCAGTGCGCCGAGCTGTGCGGTCGCGATCACGGCTTCATGCCGATCGTGCTCGAGGTCAAGAGCAAGGCCGACTTCGACCAGTGGCTGAAGCAGCAGCGCGACGCGCTCAAGCAGCCGCCCGACGCCACCACCGAAACTTCAACGCCGACGACCACCAGCCAGGCGGGCAGCCCGAACGCTCGTCCGAGCGCAGGCTGAGCCGCTCTACAGGGTTTTCCAGGCAAACATTACTGCAGCGAGACTATTAATGGCCAACACCGCACACAGCGCCGCCGACCATTCCGAGCACGAGCACAAGCCGCACGGCTTCTGGAACCGCTGGCTGACCACGACCAATCACAAGGACATCGGCACGCTGTACCTGGTGTTCAGCTGCATCATGTTCTTCATCGGCGGCTCGTTCGCGATGCTGATCCGCGCCGAGCTGTTCAAGCCCGGGCTGCAGTTCCTGGATCCGGCACTGTTCAACACCATGACCACGATGCACGCGCTGGTCATGATCTTCGGCGCCGTAATGCCGGCATTCGTGGGACTGGCGAACTGGATGATCCCGATGCAGATTGGTGCGCCCGACATGGCGCTGCCGCGCATGAACAATTTCAGCTTCTGGATCCTGCCGTTTGCCTTCACGCTGCTGTTGTCCACGCTGTTCGTGCCGGGCGGCGGCCCGGCGGGCGGCTGGACCATGTATCCGCCGCTGTCGCTGCAGACCGGCAGCGCGCTGCCGCTGATGATCTTCGCGATCCACCTGATGGGCGCCTCCTCGATCCTGGGCGCGATCAACGTAATCGTGACCATCATGAACATGCGCGCTCCCGGCATGACGCTGCTGCGCATGCCGCTGTTCGTGTGGACCTGGCTGATCACGGCCTACCTGCTGATCGCCGCGATGCCGGTGCTGGCGGGCGCCGTGACCATGCTGCTGACCGATCACTTCTTCGGCACCAGCTTCTTCAACGCCGCCGGCGGCGGCGACCCGGTGATGTTCCAGCACATCTTCTGGTTCTTCGGGCACCCCGAGGTCTACATCATGATCCTGCCGGCCTTCGGCATTGTGTCGGAGATCATCCCGACGTTCTCGGGCAAGCCGCTGTTCGGCTACGACGCGATGGTGTATGCCACCGCATCGATCGCGTTCCTGTCGTTCATCGTCTGGGCGCATCACATGTTCACGGTCGGCATGCCGCTGTCGAGCGAGCTGTTCTTCATGTTGTCCACCATGCTGATCTCGATCCCGACCGGCGTGAAGGTGTTCAACTGGTCGACCACCATGTGGCGCGGTTCGGTGAGCTTCGAACCGCCGATGCTGTGGGCGCTGGCGTTCCTGTTCCTGTTCACGATCGGCGGCTTCTCGGGCCTGATGCTTGCGATCGCGCCGGCCGACTTCCAGTACCAGGACACCTATTTCGTGGTGGCGCACTTCCATTACGTGCTGGTGACCGGTGCGATCTTCGCCATCATGGGCGCGGTGTACTACTGGCTGCCGAAATGGACCGGCCACATGTACAGCATGAAGCTCGCCAAGTGGCATTTCTGGCTGTCCGCGGTGTTCGTCAACGTGCTGTTCTTTCCGCAGCACTTCCTCGGCCTTGCCGGCATGCCGCGCCGCGTTCCCGACTACGCGGTGCAGTTCACCGACTGGAACATGGTGTCCTCGATCGGCGGCTTCGGCTTCGGTCTGGCGCAATTCCTGTTCCCTTACCTGATCTGGCAGTGCGCCCGGGGCGGAGCGCAGGCCACCAGCAAGGTCTGGGGCGAGAGCGCGCATGGCCTGGAGTGGGAACTGCCGTCACCGGCTCCCTACCACAGCTGGGCTGAGGCGCCGAGCATGGCCACGCTCGACCACGGCGTACCGGTGCACGGGGCCGGGGCCGACCACTGACGCGCCGGCGCTGACAGTCGCGCCAATACAGTCGCATGAATACCGAGGCCAAGATCGACATGGATCCCGCGCAGCGGCGGCGCGTGCGGCGCAGTGCGTTGCTGTGGAGCCTGATAGCGCTGGCGGTCTATGCCACCTTTATCGTGCACGCGGTGCTGCGCGGCCTCAAATGAGCGGCCAGGGCAACACACCCGGACAACATCGCGGCCTGGTGTTCAAGCTGTCGATCTTCGTGGCCGGCAGCTTCGCCTTCGGATTTGCGCTGGTGCCGCTGTACGACGTGTTGTGCTCGATCACCGGGCTGGGCAACCAGAAGAGCCTGACGCGTGCTTATGCGCAGGGCGTCGAGGCGATCGATCAGCAGCGGCTGGTGACCGTCGACTTCATCGCCAACCTGCCCAGTGTCGGCAATTGGGAGTTCCGCCCCGTCACCAGGTCGATCCAGGTGCATCCCGGCCAGCTGTACGAGGCGGATTTCTTCGCCCATAACCTCACCGGCCATGACACCACCGCGCAGGCGATACCGGACATCGTGCCCTCGAAGCTGGCGGCCTGGTTTCACAAGACCGAATGCTTCTGCTTCTCGCCCCAGTCCTTCAAGCGCGGTGAGCAGCGGGTGATGCCGGTGCGCTTTTTTGTCGACCCCGCACTACCGGGCTATGTCGAGCACCTGACACTTGCCTATACGTTCTACGATGTCCCCAATGGCGCCGCCAATCCGGGTTGAAGGCGCGGGTTTCACCACAGGATAGAGAGTAATGTCAGAGACGCACGCGCACGCGGATTCCACCAAGTACTACCTGCCGCACGGCAGCCCGTGGCCGATACTCGGCTCGGTGGCACTGTTCTGCCTGATGATCGGCGGTGCCCTGTATCTGAACGAGTGGGCCGGCGGCTGGGCGCTGATCCCGGGCGCGCTGCTGCTGGCGACCATGTTCTTCTGCTGGTTCGGCACCGTCATCGGCGAGAACCAGCAGGGCATCTACAACAACCAGGTCGACCGATCATTCCGCATGGGAATGATCTGGTTCATCTTCTCGGAGGTGATGTTCTTCGCGGCGTTTTTCGGCGCGCTGTTCTATGCCCGCAATTTTGCGGTGCCATGGGAAGGCGGTGAAGGCGTCAAGCTGCTGAACAAGCTGCTGCTGTGGAAGAACTTCAATCCGGCCTGGCCGACCAACGGCCCGGCGCACATCGGCGGCCGCGCCGACGGCACATTCGAAGTCATTCCGGCATTCAGCCTGCCGGCGGTCAATACCGCGATCCTGCTGACCAGCGGGCTGACCGTGACACTGGCGCACCACGCGCTGCGTGCCTCGCACCGCGGCGCGCTGAAATTCTGGCTGGCCTGCACCTTCCTGCTGGGCTTCACCTTCGTTGGCCTGCAGGCGCATGAATACGGCGAGGCCTACCGCGAGCTGGGGCTGCGGCTGTCGACCGGCATCTACGGGTCGACGTTCTTCATGCTGACGGGATTTCACGGCCTGCACGTGACCATCGGCGCGATCATGCTGATGGTGATCTGGTTCCGCGTGCTGCGCGGACACTTCACGCCCAAGCACCACTTCGCTTTCGAAGCGGTGGCCTGGTACTGGCATTTCGTGGACGTGGTCTGGTTGGGACTGTTCATTTTCGTCTACTGGATCTAACAGCGACGGCGCCAACGCTGCGGCCGCTTCGGGACGCATTGCGAGCACGCGCGCAGCGGCGGCGCGCGCTGCTGAGGACCGATCCGACGTGCAGATTCATCCAACTGCCCTGATCGAGGACGGTGCGCGGCTTGGTGCCGGCTGTGTCATCCATGCCCAAGCGCTAATCAGGCGCCATTGCGAGCTCGGTGCGGGCGTTGTGGTACATCCATTCGCCGTGCTCGGCGGCGACCCACAGGATCTGAGCTTCGATGCCGCCACGCCATCCGGCGTGCGGATCGGGGCCCGCACCGTGATTCGCGAGCATGTCACGGTGAGCCGCGCCACCAGGGCCGGCGCGTCGACCGAAATCGGTCCGGACTGCTTTCTGATGGCGGGCTGCCATGTGGCGCACGATTGCCGCATTGGCACCCGGGTGGTAATCGCCAACGCTGTATTGCTCGCCGGTCACGTGCAGATCGGCGATCACGCGTTTCTGGGCGGCGGTGCAGTCATTCACCAGTTCTGCCGCATCGGCGAGGGCGCCATGATCGGTGGCGGGGCGCGCATCTCGCGCGACATCGCACCGTTTGCAATGGCCACGGAACGCAATGCCCTGATCGGCCTGAATGTCGTGGGCCTGCGGCGGCGCGGCCTGAAGCGCGAAGTGGTCGACGAGATCAAGCGCGCGTTCCGCGCGCTCTACACGCCGGTGGGCAACCTGCGCCAGATCGCCGCCTCGAGCCTGCAGCACGGCGGGTTCGCCAGCGCCGAGGCGCGCGGCCTGCTCGAGTTCTTCCAGGCCGGGCGCCGTGGGTTTGCGCGCCCGCGCCGGGGTAGCGACGCCGACGCGCAGGACGAGGACTGACGAGCAGCGGCGGCGGCGCGGCTGCGCAGCTAACTCACGGCGATGGCCGAATTACCGCTGCACGACCAGCGATTGCAGCAACCCCCGGGCGGCCTGCTCTGAGAGCTGGAACACGCGCTCGAAGTCCGCCAGTTCGCCGTAGTACGGATCAGGTACCTCGCGCAATGCCAGCTGCGGCGCATAGTCAAGCAACAGCTGCAAGCGATGACGCCGTTCAGGCGGGGCCAGTGCCAGTGCGCTGTCGTAATTGTGCCGGTCCATGACCAGGATGCGGTCGAAGTGGTCGAAGTCCTGCGCCACTAGCTGGCGTGCGCGCAGCCCCGACAGGTCGATACCGTGCGCGCGTGCCACACGCTGCGCACGCTCATCCGGCGCGCGGCCCACATGATAGCCGTGCGTGCCGGCGGAATCGGCCTCCAAGGCAAGATCGGGGCGGATGCGCGGCGCCAGCCACCTGAACACCGCCTCCGCCATTGGCGAGCGGCAGATATTGCCCATGCAAACGAACAGCACGCGCCGCGATGCGGGCTGGTGCTGCACTGGCTGCTCGGCAAGCTGCGCTGGGTGGTCGGCAGTGTTTATGCGGCTCTCCAGGACTGATCCTTTCTGCTGGCGCCGTTGAGCGCTGTCAATCAGCGCCGCGGTAATGGCATGCCGGTGCGCAGTATGCCGCTCATTCCCCATTAGAATGCGCGCTTGCGGGTTGGGAACACTTTCCGTGACAACATTTTTTCGCCGCCTGGCGCTCGCACCGACCGATCTGCTGCGCGACGCCACCTACCGGCGCCTGTGGACATCGATTCTCATCTCCTCGTTCGGCGGACAGGTGACACTGCTGGCGGTGCCGCTGACGGCGGCGGTGCTGCTGCGCTCCTCACCTACGCAGATGGGGCTGCTGACGGCAATGGAGGTCATGCCGTTCGCCTTGTTTTCGTTGCCCGCCGGCGTATGGCTCGATCGGGTACGCAAACTGCCCGTCTATGTGGTGGGCGAGATCTCGGTTGCCGCCGCGGTGGCCAGCGTGCCGGTGGCCTGGTGGCTCGACGCGCTGTCGATTTCCTGGCTGTACGTGGTGGCGTTCGTGATCGGTGCAGTGAATACCACTGCCGGCAGCGCGGCCCAGGTGGTACTGACGCAGATCGTGCCGCGCGAGCGGCTGGTCGAGGCGCACGCCAAGAACGCACTGGCGCAGTCGACGGCCGAAGTTTCCGGACCGGGCGCGGCTGGCGCGTTGATCAAGCTAACCGGCGCGCCGCTGGCGTTGGTAGCGGATGCGCTGCTGCTGCTGGTATCAGCAACGATCCTGCGCGGCGTGCCGGTGAAGGAGACGCCGAGCGCGGTCAACTCGCGCTTCTGGCCGGCGATGCGCGAAGGGCTGGATTTTGTCCGCGGCAACCCACTGCTGGTCGCAATGGCGGCGTGCGTCGGCAGCTGGCAGATGTGCAGCCAGGCGGCGACGGTGGTGCAGATCCTGTTCGCCACTCGCCTGCTGGGTCTTTCCGAGCGCAGCGTCGGCCTGAGCTATGTGGCACTTGGCATGGGTACGATCGGCGCCAGCGCCATCGGCCATCGCCTGGCGCGGCGTTTCGGCCCCGGGCCCATGCTGGTATCCGGATTCGGCATCTGCGCCATCGGCTGGCTGCTGCTGGCGGCCGCGCCGCTCAATGCCTGGGGCGTCGCCGCCTACCCGGTGATGCTGCTGATGAACGGCATCGGCGCGGTATTTATCTTCGTCAATTTTCTTGCGCTGCGGCAGTCGGTCACCCCGGCCCGCATGCTCGGGCGGATGACCAGCACGATGCGCTGGCTGATTCTGACACCCGCCGTGCCCGGTGCGCTGTGGGGCGGCTGGCTCGGGGATCACTACGGATTGCGCGCATCGCTCGGTTTCGCCGGCGTGACGGCGATGCTACTGGCCCTGATTGCGCGGCGGCTGCCGGTCATTCGCGATGTGCGGACATTGCCGACATTCAAAGCCGAGGCCGTCGCTCCGTTCTCTTCGGGCCGCAACCGGTAACGTCGGTGAGGATCCTGTGCGCCGGCCACGCGCCAGCCGCGGATATTTTCGCTGAGCCCTCCAAAGCATTGACATTACTGGCAATTTCCGGCGAACGCGGGCCGCCGCGCGGGCACGGCGTGCATCCAGGGGCCGCTGTGCTCAGTTGCCGCAGTGTTCACTTTTAGTGACCTTAAGGGGCGGCGCTGATGACAAAATGACGCTACATCGACGGCGGCGCACGACCTGGCGGCATAGCCTGCCGCCTCGCACGCCCCTGACTGCCTTCGCGACTTTATAAACGGGAGACCGATCAGTGCTTTCGGATATTGAAATTGCCCAGCGAGCCACCCTTGAGCCCATTACCGCGATTGCCGCAAAGCTCGGCATTGCGCCGGCGAGCCTGGAGAGCTTTGGGCGCTACAAGGCAAAAATCGGTTTCGACTATCTCGACAGCCTGCAATCGCGGCCGGACGGCAAACTGATCCTGGTGACAGCGATCAGTCCGACGCCGGCGGGAGAAGGCAAGACCACCACCACCGTCGGGCTCGGCGACGCACTGAATCGCATCGGCAAGCGCGCCGTGATCTGTCTGCGCGAGCCGAGCCTCGGGCCGGTGTTCGGCATGAAGGGCGGCGCTACCGGCGGCGGTCACGCACAGGTGGTGCCGATGGAGGACATCAACCTGCATTTCACCGGCGACTTCAGCGCCATCGCACTCGCCAACAACCTGCTGGCGGCGCTGATCGACAATCACATCCATCACGGCAACGAACTCGGCTTCGACGTGCGCCGCATCGCCTGGCAGCGCGTCGTGGACATGAACGATCGGGCGCTCAGGGATATCACGGTCGGGCTCGGCGGTCCGGGCAATGGCTACCCGCGGCAGGACAGCTTTACCATCGTGGTCGCCTCGGAGGTCATGGCGATCCTGTGCCTTGCCACCAGCCTTGGCGACCTGAAGAACCGGCTCGCCAATATCGTCGTCGGCTACACCAGCCACTTCAAGCCAATTCTCGCGCGCGATCTGCAGGCGCATGGCGCAATGACGGTGCTGCTGAAGGAGGCGCTGAAGCCGAACCTGGTGCAGACACTGGAGAACAACCCGGCATTCGTTCACGGCGGCCCATTCGCCAATATCGCGCATGGCTGCAATTCGGTGCTGGCGACGCGCAGCGCGCTCAAGCTGGCCGACTATGTGGTCACCGAGGCCGGCTTCGGCGCTGATCTCGGCGCCGAGAAATTCATCGATATCAAATGTCGCAAGTCAGGTCTGCGCCCGGCAGCGGCCGTGATCGTCGCGACGCTGCGGGCACTCAAGTATCACGGCGGCGCACATCTGCGCGACGTCAACAAGGAAAACCTGGCGGCGCTGGAAAAGGGCATCGCCAACCTGGAACGCCACGTCGCCAACGTGCGCAATCACTATGGCCTGCCGTGCGTGGTGGCGATCAATCATTTCAGCTTCGATACCGAGGCGGAAATCGCGCTGCTGAAATCGAAGATGTCGAAGCACGGCGCCCCGGTGGTGCTGGCGCGTCACTGGGCCGACGGCTCGGCCGGTGCCACCGAACTGGCGCAGGCGGTGGTTGATATCGCCGACCGGCGCGAGTCGACGATGACATTCGTCTATGAGGAATCGCTGCCGCTGTGGGACAAGATGAAAGCGATCGCCACCAAGATCTATGGAGCCGCCGACATCAGCGCCGATCGCAAGGTGCGCGAGCAGATCCGGCAGCTGCAGGATGGGGGCTACGGGCACTTCCCGGTGTGCGTCGCGAAGACGCAGTACTCCTTCTCCACCGATCCGTCGTCGCTCGGCGCGCCTTCCGGCCACATCGTCAACGTGCGCGAGGTGAAGCTGGCCGCCGGCGCCGAATTCATCGTGATGATCTGCGGCGACATCATGACGATGCCGGGCCTGCCGAAAGTCCCTTCAGCGGCCAGGATCGATATCGACGATCACGGCAATATCATCGGTCTGTCCTGACGAGCCGGCGCCGGGCGCCTTGCGCCTCAACGGCTGGCTGATCGCGGCTGGCGCACTTTTTTGACGGCGAAGAACAGCTGCCGATGCTCGCCGGAGCGCATGATGCGCGCCTCGCCCAGGCCGACCAGCACATAGAGGATATTCAGCGCCATCAGGCTGGTTGGAACGTGCTTGGTGCGCCGTGCGACCGTCAACGCATCCCTGGCGGTGACGCTATTGCTGCCGCCGACGTGGTGCTGCACGTAGTCGACCGCCGCGCGATCGACGACATTGAAATAGCCCGACCCGCGGCGCGACTTCGACAGCGAAAACGACAGCACGAAGAAATAATCCGACGCCTCGAACACGTGATAGGTCTGGCGCACCGCCTCGACACGGCCGCGGTACTTGAGCCCCTGCTGCAATTTTCTGATATTCATCGGCTGCCTCCTGATTTTTAACCGGCGAGCTCCCGGCGGCGGCGATACCATAGTGCAGCAACAGCCGCGACCTAGTCCCTAACGAACATCATAACGTGCGCCGGCTCAGGCGTGCACTGCGGCCGCGCTCGCAATGACCTTCATCAGCTGCTGCGAGACGCGCTCGTCAATCTCGGCCTCGTGCTGCAGCTGCACCGGATAGCGCACCAGCGCGTCGACCCCGGCGGCGGAGAAATGCAATTGCACCTTTGGCAGCGCGCTGCCAACCGAGCTGGAGGCAGTCGTCGTTTCGATCTGCTTCGTCTGGCGCACGATCTCCTCGTGGAACTGCTTGACGACTTCGCTCACCGCCGCCAGCAGCTTCTCTTTCAGCACCGTGTAGTCGGCCGCTGCTGGCAGGCTCACCGTGGTCTCGTGCCATGCGAAGTTGACGCCGGGAATCTGTTTGAATAAGCCGCCCGACGCCTGGAATACGATCGAGTTGGCAAATGCAACCACCCTGCCGGTCGCTCCGAGCGGCCCCTGCGAGCTCAGTTCCATCAGGTGCATTCGTACCAGCCCGAGATCGATCACTTCTCCCGATACCGTTCCGATCTGCACCCGGTCGCCGACGCGGATACCGTACTTTCCGATCAGGAAGAAATAGCCAACGATCGACACCAGCACGCTTTGCATCGCGACCGCCACTCCGGCGGTCAGCAGGCCCGCAAAGGTCGCAAACGAGCTCAATTCGGTGACGAAGGTCAGGCCGACGATGACGACCACCAGGGTCCACAGCGTCAGCCTGCGCACCAGCAGCAACTGGTATCGTCGACGCGGTTCGTTCTTGAAGCGCAACACCAGCCGTCGCCATAGTTCGCCGCCGGCGAATACCACCGCCAGCATGGCCAGCAGGATTCCCAGCCGAACCGCAAGCGCCTCGATGGCGTCGCGATACTGGTGTCTTACCGCCTCCCGCCAGCTCTTCAGGTTGTGGCGATATTGCTGCAGCAGCACGCCTTCCTTGCTCAACGGGATCAGGATGTCCGAGGTCTGCTTGAACAGCCATGCCAGGGTGTCGAGCTGGTCGCGCACGCCATTCAGCGTCGCACCATGGGCATTGTCCGCCTGCGTCGCAAGTGCATCGCTGCGGGCCGATAGCGCCTTGAGCTGTGCCAGCGGTGCGCTGCGGATGTTCTCGAACGTCTTCTCCAGATCGGCAGTGCCGCGATCGATCGAACTGATGGTAGCGAGCTTCTCCGACAGCCTGAGCACATTGGCCGCCAGGTCCCAGATGCCCTGGCGCGAGGAGCTGGGGCTGCCGACTGCCAGAGGAGTCGCGGGCGCCGCGGGCGCCGCCTTCGCCAGCGCTGCGGGCGTAGCCAGGGACGTTGCCACGGCGGGCGCCGTCGCCACCACAACGGCGCCGGACGACGGCACCGACGTCGCAATCGCATCGATGTGCGCCTTGAGCGCATTCGCGCCCGCGGTCTTCGAATCGCTTGCGCTGACGAACTGCGCCATCGTGTCGAGCAGGTTTTTTCTGGCGTCGAGCATGTCGAGCTCGCCCTGCAGCTCGGATAGTTTCAGCCGCAGATTGCTGCCGCCGGCTCGCGCGGCTACCCCGATCTGGCGCCGGTCCGCGTCCATCTCCGACTGCAGCGCCTGGCGCTGTGTCTGAAGCTTTTTCTGCATGCCATCGAGTGACTGTGCCGACGCTGCGGCGTCGGGAGCCGCGGGCGCATCGCTGGCCTCGCTGCTCAGCAACTCGGCATTGGCGCGCGCGATGTCAAACGACAGCGCGATGACCTGCGCGGCGGTCTGCTGGTTGGCGTAGAGAATCAGCAGATCACTCGGTTGACTGGCGGTCTGCTGCTGGGTACCGAGCGTGCGGTACCACTCAACGGTCTGGTCCAGGATCTGGATGACCTGGTCGCCGCTCAATACCGATACATGCGAGGCAGCGGCCGGTGCGGCCGGCGCCGAAGGCTGTGGCTGTGCGGGCTGCGACTGTTTTGGTTCGGGCTGCTCCGCCGCCATGGCGGTGCCGGCCACGCCGCTGGCCAGCAGACAAATCAGCAGCAACCGCAGGGCCTCCATGCCCGGATCGTACCGCAACTAGCATGGTGCGCGGCGGCGAAGCCTGCGCGCCGGCAGCTGGCTACTTACCGATGCTCCCGATGGTCGCGGCGGCGACCGAACAGACCGCCTCGTCCTGCGAACCGGTGCCGCCGGAGCAGCCGATCGCGCCGATAATCCTGCCGCCCTCGACCAGCGGAATGCCGCCACGCGAGGCGATGATGTCATCGAGCGTCAGCACGTACTTCAGATCCGATTTCTGCACCCCATCTTCAAACACCCGGGTTGGCCGGCGGAATTTTACCGCGGCACGTGCCTTGTGCTCGGAGAGCGCAATCGAAGCGAGTTGCGCGCCGTCCATGCGCACGAAGGTGACCAGGTTGGCGCCGGAATCCACCACCGCGACATTGAGCTGCCAGCCGCGCCGGTTAGCCTCGGTCACCGCCGCCTGCGCGACCGCCTGGGCGCGTTGCAGAGAGATCGGCGCACCATAGGGCGTATTGAAGGGCATCTTGTCGGGGATGACGTCGAGCGGGTTGGGCGCGGGTTCAGCCTGATCCGCTGCCTGCCCGATACCGGCGCCGAGCAGCACAGCGGTAGCCAACAGCGACAGCACGGCATGAGATTTCATTGTCGATCCTCCCTGAGGCGATTGGTCGCCACTTTACGTCGACAATACGCCCGCGCAAGCGGCGGGCAGCGTCAGGCGGCAATATTTTGCGCGTCCAGGGCCTGCAGCACTTTCTTGTGTTCCGCCAGCAGCCCCTCTACCAGTACCCGGGCGTGGTCGAGTTTGCCCTGCGCTGCGGCGACTTCCACGTCCTTGCACAGCTCCGCGAACGCCATCGCACCCACATTGGCGCTGCTTGATTTCAAGGCGTGCGCGGCCTGCCGGATGCTCTCGGCATCGTTGGATTGCGCGGCCGTTCGAATGGCGTCAGTGAGCGCGAGCGAGCTGGAGGAATACAGACCAAGCACCTTGGCCAGCAGATTCGGCCCGCCCGGACGGTGTAGCGCGCGTATGCGTCCCAGCGCATGCCGGTCAAGCACGGCATTGTCGACTTTGACTTCAGAATCCGGCGGCGCGCTGTCGGATACGCACGACTCCAGCACCTGGTAGAGCTGGTCGCTCGAGAACGGCTTGCTCAGGTAGCGATCCATGCCGGCCGCGAAGCATTTTTCGGCATCCCCGGTCAGGGCGTTCGCGGTCAGCGCGACGATCGGCGTGCGCGGCCGTTGATGCTCCTTCTCCCAGTCGCGAAAGCGGCTGGTGGTCGCATAGCCGTCGAGCTTTGGCATCTGGCAGTCCATCAGCACCACGTCGAAGCGATCGGAGGTGAGCTTCTCGAGCGCCTCCTCGCCGCTCCAGGCACTGACCGCCTCGACACCGAGCTGCTGCAGCAGCGCCTGTGCGACTTCCTGGTTGACCGGATTGTCCTCGACCAGCAGGACGCGGCGCACGCGCGACGGCTTGGTATTGCTTTGAGCCGCTGCAATGGCATTTTGCCGCAACAGGTCCTTGGTGGCGTTCGCTGTCAGGGCCTGGTTCGTCACCAGCGAGGACAGGCAGGCGTGCAACTGCGTGCGGCGCATCGGTTTGCTGAGCCACGCGGTCGCGCCATCGGGCGAGTTGTCCGCGAGCGGGGTGGTGGAGAGCGCCGAGCTCATCAACAGCATCGGGACGCTCGCAAACTGCGGTCGTGCGCGGATGGTCGAGGCCAGCGCGGCACCTTTCATGTCGGGCATCTGGCCGTCGAGAATAAGCACGTCGAACTGACCGCCAAGTGCCTGGTCCAGGATCTCGAGCGCCTGGCGGCCCGAGTTGGCCTCGGTGACCAGCACGCCCCAGCTTAGCAGGTGGTGGCGCATGATCTCGCGATTGGTCGAGTTGTCGTCGACGATCAGCATGCGGGTGCGATTCAGGATCGTGGTGCGCCGGTCGCGCTCGGCAGTCGGGTCGCTCGACAGTGGCACCGAAAAGTAGAACGTTGAGCCCACCCCGGGCGTGCTCGAGACGCCGATCTGACCGCCCATCAGTTCGACCAGCTGCTTGCAGATCGCAAGCCCGAGGCCGGTACCGCCATACTGGCGGGTGGTCGAACTGTCCTCCTGCGCAAAGGATTCAAATATGGCGTCGCAGTTCTCGGGCTTGATGCCGATGCCGGTATCCTTGACCTCGAAGCGGAACGCCGCATTCAGCAGACCCGATCCTTCCGTCCGCACCGTGATCTTCACTTCGCCGCGTTCGGTGAATTTCACCGCGTTACTGATCAGGTTGATGATCACCTGCCGCAGCCGCTGGCCGTCGCCGCACACCTTGGTGTCAAAATCCGCCGGAATATCGCAGATCAGCTCCAGTCCCTTGCTGTGCGCGCGCTCGGCCAGGATATCTACTGCGTCTTCGACGATGTCGCGCAGGCAGAACGGCGCTGATTCAAGCTCCAGCTTGCCGGCCTCGATCTTGGAGAAATCCAGAATGTCGTTGATAATGTCGAGCAGCGCACTGCCGGATTGATGAATGGTCGAGGCATAACGGCGCTGGCGGGCATCGAGCGTGGTCGAATGCCGCAGCAGTTCCGCCATACCCAGCACGCCATTCATCGGCGTGCGGATCTCATGGCTCATGCGCGCCAGGAATTCGCTCTTGGCGCGGCTGGCTTTCTCCGCCCGCTGCAGCGCTTCCTGCGCCTCGGCCACCGCGGCATCCAAGCGTACGGTGCGCTCGCGCACCCGCTTTTCCAGGTCGTTCTGATTCACCCTCAGGTTCAAATCGCGGCGCTCCAGCTCCGCCAGCATTTCGTTGAAATCATCGATCAGTGCGCCAAAGTCATCGTCGACCTGCTTGGCGGCGCGGATGGAGAATTTCTTGCTGGCGCACACGTTGCGCGCCACCTGTGCCAGGTCGCGAATCGGCGCCGAGATGAAGCGCTGCAGCCGGATGGAGAGCCCATAAGCCACCAGCAGCGCCAGCGCAAAGCACAGCAGCATGTCTTCTGGAGAGCCGGGCCAGGCAGCATAGATCCGGGTCAGCTCGGCGCCGACATGTATGGCGCCCAGCCGCGCGCCATCGAGCATTACCGGAACCTGCAGGTCAACAGCGGTCAGGCCGTTGAATCGAATCCGCTCCCGGTCGGCGGCCGCGGCGTCGATCGCCCAGCTCCGCAAACGCTCGACTGAAGATTCGCCGCCGACGGCAAAGCTGGCATCGGCGACCATATTGCCGGCACCGTCATACAGGGTCGCGGCTCGAATGTCGGGATCGGCGCGCAGCGCCTCCAGCACGCTGCGAGCCTGCGCCCGGTTGAACTGCTTCAGCGGAGTCGCCGCATTGGCCGCTACCGCGCTCACCAGGGTGAGCAGCTGCTGTGCCTGGTTGCGGCGTTGGGTGAACACTTCCCCGGCCGCGTACAGCGTGCAGGCAAACAGCACTGCCGCGGCGGCGGCATACAGCACGATGACGCGCAGCTTTGCACGCAGCGGCAGATTGCCAACCCATTGCATCACGGCGTGACAGCCGCTGGTATCGCATCGTCGGCCGGGCGCTGCTGCCAGTCGCCATGCTGCGTATCTCGCAGCAGCCGTTCCAGATCCGCCACCGGGATCGGCTTGCTGATCAGGTAGCCCTGAGCCTGGTCGCAGCGGTGCTTGCGCAGGAACTCGAGTTGCTCGGCGTTGGCGACGCCCTCGGCGATCACCTTCAGCTTCAGCTCGCGCGCCATCGCGATGATGGCGGCGCAGATGGCCGCGTCGTCGTCACTGGTGTGCAGGTCCTTGACAAAGGAGCGGTCGATTTTCAACGCATCCACCGGGAACTGCCGCAGGTAGCCCAGCGAGGAATAGCCGGTTCCAAAATCGTCGATCGACAGCGTCACGCCGGCGGCGCGAAAGCGCTTCATGCAGGCGGTGGTGTCGTCGACGTTGCGCATCAGCAGGCTTTCGGTGATTTCAAGTTCCAGTTGTTCGGGCTTGACCGAGTACTGCCACAGCGTGCGCAGCACCGACTCGACGAAGTCGGCCCGGGCGAACTGCTGCACCGACACGTTGACGGCTATCGACAGGTAGCCCAGGCCCTCGCTCGCCCAGGTATTGAGCTGTTTGCAGGCCTCGCGGATGACCCAGTCGCCGAGCTCCGCGATCAGGCCGGTTTCTTCGGCCACCGGGATGAAGACATCGGGAGCTATCCAGCCGCGGCTCGCATGATGCCAGCGCAACAGCGCTTCCACGCCGATGATGGCGCCGCTCGACAGCTCGATCTTGGGTTGGTAATAAATCTGGAAATCGCCGCTCTGAAACGCGCCGCGCAGATCGTTTTCCAGTTCCAGCCGACCGAGCGAGCGCACCGCCATCGAGTGCCCGTAGAATGCGATACCGTTGCGGCCCTGGTCCTTGGCCTGGTACATGGCCATGTCGGCCTTGACCAGCAGGTCCTCGATATCGGTACCGTCCTGCGGATACAGCGCGATGCCGATGCTCGGCGTCACCACCAGGCGATGGCCACCGCAGTCGAGCGGCTCGCCGAGCGACTGCCTGATGCGGTTGGCAACCGCGGCGGTCTGCGCCTCGTCGGTCAACCCGGTGAGCAATACGACGAATTCGTCACCACCGAGGCGCGCGACGCGCGCGCGCGCCGGCTCGGTGTCGGCCGCGGCGGCGACCATGTCAGTCGGCCTGGTGCTCTGCTCCAGTCTGCGCGCGACGTTCTTTAACAGTGCATCACCGACGGAATGACCGAGGTTGTCGTTGATGCGCTTGAAACGGTCGAGATCGAGGTAGAGCAGCGCCATCATATGGCCGCTCGCCTTCGCGGCGCGGATGGCGCTGCCCGATTCGCGCACGAACTGCTGGCGATTCGCCAGACCGGTCAATATGTCGTAATAGGCCAGGTACTCGATGCGTGCTTTGGCCTTTTGCCTCTCGGTGGTATCGCGGGTGACGATCACAAGCGTGCCATCGGGTTGCGGGCGCAGCCGCGCCTCGAAGGATCTCTGATCCTTGCCACGGCCGACTACGAATTCATAGGCGCTGAGTTCGGAGCGCGCGACGCCGCTGATTGCCTGGCGCGCCGCGCGCGCGACGCCCGACGGCAGCACCTGCTCCAGCTGTTTGCCGACCAGGCTGCGGCCACTGCCCTTGTCGTCGCCGGTGATGTGCTCCACCAGCTGACCGTCACGCCCGACGATGAAAATGGTGTCAGGCAGCGCTTGCAGCAGTGCGCGGTTTTTCTGTTCGCTGACCTGCAGCGCGCGCATGTTGTCGCGCGCCCGAAGGATGAATCCAATTCGATGCGGCAGCGTCGGCCACAGCACCGGCTTGTGTATGAAGTCGGTGGCCCCGACCTGATAGGCCTGCGCAATCGATGCGGTATCGTCATGGCCGGTCACCATGACGATCGGCACGTCGACGCCCGGGCTCATGAGGCGCAGCGTGGCGCACAGCTCGAAGCCGTTGGTGCCCGGCAGTTCGACGTCCAGCAGCACCAGGTCGGGTTTGTCGTCCTCGAAGCTGGCCACTGCCTCCCTGCTGTTGCAGGCGATCCTGGCGTCAAAGCCGGCCTGCTGCAGCGTCTCACTGGCCAGCAGCGTGAAGGCAGGATCATCGTCGATTATCAGCACGCAACGCCTGGGATAGCCCTCGAATTGCATGCTTTGATGCTCGGCTATTGTCGGCATGGGCAGCTCATATCGCCCGCAATCGGCGACCAGCCATCCGGTGCAGGAACAGTGTTTGCGGACCGGTTATCTGTGCTCACGTGATGGCTCGAGGTCGCGGTTCTTTTCAAAGTTAGCCGACGCCTGCGGCGGCTTGCCGCAGCAACCCCACACATTTTTTAACTAAAGGCGGGAAATGGCGGCCGCGGCGGACAAACCGAGAACCGCGTCACAGCCCGGGGATCACTGGCCCGCAGCCGCCTCGCGCATCCGGTCGATGCCCGCCACCAGCTCATGGAAGCAGCTCAGCAGCGGCAACGACAGCTTCAGCCTGGCCGCGGTCCGGATCGCATGGCCGAGCGTCTCGTCGACTTCCAGAGCTCGCCCGGCGAGCAGGTCCTGCAGCGTGGACATGCGATGCTGCGGGGCACTGGCTTGCATATCGAGGCCAAAGCGCTGCACCAGATCGATCGAGTGCTGCTCTGGCTCGCGGCAGATCGTCGCCACCGGCAACACGCCGCGATCGGCGAGCGGCACCTGGCAGGCGTCGGCCAGCAGGCCCACCTCGCGCACCAACCGTACCAGCACGCGCGCCGTGCCGGCATCGATCAAATATTTCCAGGTCAGCGCCCGCGTGACCACCGACAGAATCATCATCGGTGCCCAGGCAGCGAACTTCGACCACTCCAGGCTCAGGATCTGCGGATCGGCGCTCGCCCGGACTCCGGCGGCATCGATGCTAGCGGCAATATCGCGCGCCCGGGCGCTGTCGGTGCCATCCAGCTCACCGAGGAACAGCCGGCTATTGCGCGTAAACAGCACTTCGCCCGACGGCAATAGCTCGCCGCTCAGGTTGGCCAGCGCACCGAGCACCCGCTGTCGGCCAAAGGCGCCGGCCAGCAGCTCATCCTTCATCACGCCGTTCTGGATCGACAGCGCCACGCCGACTGCAGCATGGTGCAGCGACGCCAGCGCGGATTCGGTGGCATAGGTCTTGGTCGCGACGATCAGCACCGCGGCGCCGGGGAATTGCCCCGGCTCGCTCAACACCGGCACCGGTTGTGCCAATTCGATCAAGCCCTTGAGGCGCAGGCCATCACGCTCGATCTGCTGCGCGCGACGCGCGCGTGCGATCATCAGCACCGAGTGACCCGAGCGCGCCAGGTGGGCGCCGATGATGGAACCGATCGCCCCGGCGCCGAGAATCGCAAAATCGACCGCAGCCATATATCTTGAGCATAGACCAGGATCGCTGGCCCCGTGATGGCGGTGAGCGGGTCAGTAGCCGCAGCGTTACCGCCGCAGGGTCAACCGGTATGCGATCCAATCGTTGTATTGGCGTATCGGGTCAGGATCACCGAGGTCACCCGGCGGGAGAGAATTCATGTCACATGCGACGTCACAGCGCCGGTTTCCTGCATTACGTCCCTGGGCGCTCTGCGCCGCCGTTATTGGCGTTGCCGGACTGACCGGCTGCGGCGGCTATGATGGCGGCTATGATGATGAGCGCTGCTCCAATTGCAACAGCAACAGCTACCCGGCGTACGAGGCGTCCTATGGCCTGGTGGCCGGCAATTTCAACCACAGCGGTTTCCCCTCGATCGTGCAGACCAGCGTCGTCAGGAACGGCAATCAGCCCATAGGCTATCTGAAGGCCTACCTGTCCAGTGCCGCCGACAGCTTCGCCGCCCCGGTGCTCACCAACGATGGCGACAACCCGCTGTATCTTGCGAGCGCCGATCTCAATGGCGACGGTCTGCCGGATATCGTGTCGGCAAGTCTCGCCGATGGCGCGCTGTCGGTGTTCTTCAACAACGCGCAGGCGCCGGGCACTTTCAACTCGCCGCTGGTACTGTCGTCGCCTGGTGCTTCGCAAGTCGCGATCGCCGACATGAATGGCGATTCGCTGCCGGACCTGATATCGGCCGACTACAACGTATCGTTGTTCCTGCAGACCTCGCCCGCCACCTTCGCCAACCCGATCCCGCTGTATAGCGGAGGCGCCAACTGGGTGGCGGCCGGCGACCTCAACGGTGACGGCATACCCGATGTGGCGCTGACCGACAATGTTGGCGTCAAGCTGTTGATGCACACCGGGGCGGCCGGAACCACGACCTACGCGGCCCCGGTGTCGGTGTTTACCGCCACTGCCAATGCCGGTGTCATCGGCGCCAACCTGATCGCGATTGCCGACGTCAACGGCGACGGGCTGAATTACCTGATCATTACCGATCCGGGCCCGTACGGCGGCAGTGCGCCGACGGTCTCGGTCCTGCTGCAGGATGCGGCCAATCACGGCACGTTCCTGCCGGCCGTGAGCTACCCGACGGCCCCGGGATCCCTGGCGCAGAGCATCGTCGTCACCGACGTCAATGGCGACGGCCGGCCGGATATCATCATTGGCGGCGACACTGCGGTCAGCGTGCTGCTGCAGAACCCGGCGACCGCAGGGACATTCCTGGCCGCTGGCAACTACCCGGTCGAGAACGCCAACCAGATCGCGATTGCCGACATCAACGGCGATGGGCTGCTGGACATCGCCATCGCCACCGGGCCGACGCACCCGACGGTCAATGGCGTGGTCACCAATCACCCGGGCGTGCTGCTGCAAAGCGCCACGGCCCCGGGGACCTTCACTGCACTGCAGGACCTGCCCTGATCGGCGATTGACGCGAACATTCTGCAGTGGTTCTGTCATGATCCAATCAACCATGGACAATCGCATGAACGCCAGGACCACTGATACCACGATGGCCGTGTTCCTCGATCTGGAGAACATCGCCCTGGGCGCGCGCGACGCCAGCTACCCGAGCTTCGATATCCAGAAGGTGCTCGAGCGCTTGCTGCTCAAGGGCCACATCGTGGTCAAGAAGGCCTATTGCGATTTCGATCGCTACAAAGACTTCAAGCGCGGCCTGCACGAGGCCGCGTTCGAGCTGATAGAAATCCCGCACGTCCGCCAGTCGGGCAAGAATTCAGCCGACATCCGCATGGTGGTGGATGCACTCGACCTGTGCTACACCAAGGGCCACGTCGACACGTTCGTCATCATCAGTGGCGATTCGGATTTCTCACCGCTGGTGAGCAAGCTGCGCGAGAATGATAAGACCGTCATCGGCGTCGGGGTCAAGAATTCGACCTCCGACCTGTTCATCAACAACTGCGACGAGTTCATCTACTACGACGACCTGGTGCGCAAGGAGCCATCGAAGGCGCGACGGCGCACCGCCGCTGCGGCCACGGCGACTGCCGCGCCGGTTGCGAGCGATGACAAGAACGGCGACAACAAGGGACCCGATCGCACCGAAGCGCTCGACCTGGTGGTGGAGACCTTCGAGGCGGTGGCCGAGGAGCGCGGCGAGAACGAGCCGATCTGGGGATCGATGATCAAGCAGGCCATCAAGCGGCGGCATCCGGGCTTCAACGAGCGCGCGCACGGATTTCGTTCCTTCAATGATCTGCTGGCCGAGGCGCAGAAGCGCGGCTTCCTGGAGTTGCAGGCGGACGAGAAATCTGGCGGCTACACGGTGCGCGCCGTGGACCGGCCGGCGCCGCGCGCCATCTAGCGCCGCGGCGCCAGGGGCTGGCGCGCGGTCCGATCCCTTCACGCACACGGCCAGGTCACCGCTGTTGGATGTCAGGCGTACCTGCCTGTTCGGCAGTCTTGGGGCGCCCGCCTGGCGCCGCAGTCGTAGTCGTAGTCGTCGTCGCGACAGACCGGCCGTGCGTCAGCGCGACTTGCGGAACTTGAGCACGAAATTGTCAGCTTCACCGATCGCCAGATAGCGATCGCGATCCTTCTCACCCTGCGAGAGCGTGGGCGGCAGGGTCCAGACGCCATCGACCCAATTCTTGGTGTCGCGCGGATTCGCGAGCATCTCGGAAGACCCGACGAGCTTGAAACCCGCCTGCTTGGCCAGCGCGATCGTATAGTCCTGGCGCACGTAGCCGTTCTTCGCCTTCGGGTCCTGCGGCTGATCGGTGCGGCCGCGATGCTCCTCGATGCCCAGGATCCCGCCCGGCTTCAGCGCCCGGAAGCAGGCCGCCAGCGCCTGCGGCGCATAGCCGCCATCCATCCAATTGTGCAGGTTGCGAAATGTGACGACCAGGTCAGCCGAGCCGGGCGGGGCGATATCGAACTGTCCCGGACCCAGCGTGGTCTGGATGATGGTGCCGTAGCGCTCCGGCCGGGTAGCATAGCGAGCGCGCCATTTCACCGCCGCACTGGCTTCATCGGCATCACTGGCCGGCCCCAGCACGGCATAGAAGTGTCCGTGCGCCGCCAGGTACGGACCCAGGATGTCGGTCCAGTAGCCGCCGCCCGGCCATAGCTCGACCACTGTCTGGTTCGCCGCCAGGCCGAAGAACGTCAGTTCCTCGGCCGGATGGCGCACCGGATCGCGCGCCACCGCCGCCGGCAGCCGCTCCGGACTGGCGATCGCCGCAGTCAATGCCGGATCGATCGCGGCGGCACCTGCCGGCGCGGGCCCAGCTGCAACCCATGCCACGAGCAGCACTTCGAGCAATGTCAGCATCGGCCGGCGGGTCAGCATGTGGACTCCTGCGGATCAATTCTTGCCGCGCGATTATCGCAAAATTCAGATACGTTTGGAGGCGTTCCAGGCGCTGTAATAACCGTAGAGGATTCGAAACGTGCCAAAGATCCCCGCTGGTGTCGGTCCGGGTTTCCCGCAGGTGGTGGTGCTCGTAGGTGCCACCGGTGACCTGTCGCGTCGCAAGTTGCTGCCGGGCCTGTTCCACCTTGCCACCGCCGGATTCATCCCCGGCACGCGCATCATCGGCGTATCGCTCGACAACTTCGAGCGCGATGGCTTTCGCGATTTCGCCCGCAAGGCACTCGATGAGTTCTCCACCCGCAAGGTGACTGATGAGAACTGGGCTGCGTTTGCCCAGAACCTGGACTACGTGCCGCTGGCCGCCGGCAGTGCCGGCCTCAGGGCCGCGGTGGACGCGGCGGAAAAGACATTCCCGGCCGAGAGCCGACGCCTGCATTACCTGAGCGTGCCCCCAAACGCCGCGCTGGAGGCGGTGCGGCTGCTCGGCGAGGCCGACCTGGTCGAGCGCTCGCGCATCATCATGGAAAAGCCGTTCGGCACCGATCTTGCGAGCGCGGTGACACTGAATGCCAGGCTGCATGAGGTGTTCGACGAGGAGCGCATCTTCCGCATCGACCATTTTCTAGGCAAGGAGCCGGCGCAGAACATCCTCGCGTTCCGCTTCGCCAACGGCCTGTTCGAGCCGATCTGGAATCGCAACTTCATCGACCACGTGCAGATCGACGTACCCGAGACGCTGGCGCTCGGCAAACGCGCCGCCTTCTACGAGCAGATCGGGGCATTTCGCGACATGGTGGTCACGCATCTGTTCCAGATACTGGCGTTCATGGCGATGGAACCGCCGACCGCGCTCGAACCGGCACCGATCAGCGAGGAGAAGAACAAGGTTTTCCGCAGCATGCTGCCGCTGCAGCCGAGCGATGTCGTGCGCGGCCAGTACACCGGTTATCGAACCGAACACGGTATCAGTCCGGAGTCGGACACCGAGACCTTCATCGCGCTCAAATGCTCGATCGACAACTGGCGCTGGGCCGGTGTGCCGTTTTTCCTGCGCACCGGCAAGCGAATGGCCGAGGGCCAGCGCATCATCTCCATCGCCTTCCGCGAACCGCCCAAGAGCATGTTCCCGGCGGACTCCGGAGTCGGCGCCCAGGGGCCGGATCATCTGACTTTCGACCTGGCGGACGCATCGAAGATGTCGCTGTCGTTCTACGGCAAGCGACCCGGTCCGGGCATGCGCCTCGACAAGCTGAGCCTGCAGTTCGCAATGCATGACACAGGCTTGATCGGCGATGTGCTCGAGGCCTACGAGCGGCTGATCCTCGACGCGATGCGCGGCGATCACACGCTGTTCACGACCGCCGAGGGCATCGAGCGGCTGTGGGAGGTGTCGACCCCGTTGCTGCAGGCGCCGCCCCCGGTACGGCCGTACGCGCCGGGTTCCTGGGGGCCCAATGCAATCCATCAGCTGATTGCACCGCATGCCTGGCGGCTGCCGTTCGAGCGTGTCTGGCGCGACCCCAACAAGGTTGGCAGCTGATTGAGCGCTGTTCGACCCGGTGCTAGGGTCGGCGTCAATAACGCGCGCGCACGGGGCTTGCCATGAACGATGAGCTGGTTTTCTATCACAACCCGATGTCGCGGGCGCGCGTGGTGCACTGGATGCTGGAGGAAGTCGGCGCGCCGTATCGCATCGCACTGCTCAATCTGCAGAAGGGCGAGCAGAAGCAGCCGGCGTTTGTGTCGCTCAATCCGATGGGCAAGCTGCCGACGATCACCCACCGCGGCGCCGTGATCACCGAGACCGGCGCGATCTGCACCTACCTGGCTGATGCATTCCCGCAAGCTGGACTGGCGCCGAAGCTGGATGAACCAGCGCGCGGCAGCTACCTGCGCTGGATGTTCTTTGGCGCCGCTTGCGTCGACGCGGCGCTGATCGATCGCATGCTGTCGCGTCCGGGAACGGAGCGAACCATGGCGCTCGGCTACGGCCGCTACGAAGATGTGATACAGACCCTGGAACAGGCGATCACCCCCGGGCCTTACCTGCTACAGCAGCGTTTCAGCGCGGCTGATATCTACATTGGGTCGCAGATCGGCTTCGGGCTGATGACTAAGAGCCTGGAGCCGCGCCCGGCCTTTACGCGTTATGTCGACCAGCTCACGCAGCGCCCGGCATATCAGCGCTTCCAGCGGCAGAGCGAGCAGCTGGTAGCGCAGCTGCAGGCGGCGGGTTGAGCGCTCGTTGGGCGGCGCTTTCGCGCCTGGCGCACAATGATGGCATGAAACCGCCTACGCGTTTGCTCCCGATCCTGGCGCTCGACCGGTCGGACCCGGGCGGCCTCTGGAAAGCCGTGGTGCCGCCGTCGGCGATGCATGGGGAATTCAGCAATGAGGATCCGGTCGGGCTGGCCGGCGGCAAGCACACCTCCGCGCGGCGCGCAAGTTCTACGATTTCGATCGGGCGCGGCTGCATTAATCAGTCCGCCGCGCGCCGCGCCTAGCGGATCGCCGGCTGACGCGCGCTGCGCCCGGCGGCGCTTTCACCCACTGTCCGAATAGCGCACGCGCCTGCTGCGCATCCAGCCGTCGTCCGGCCTCGAGTACCTCATGCGGCACCCACGCAGGAAACGGCACCTCGCTGTTCATATGATGGCCTGAAGGCGTGTGCTGCTGGCGCACCTGCGCCAGCTGGTAGGCACTGAACAAGTCCGCTGCACGAACCAGCGCCGGCCACAGCCGGCGATGAACCAGCGTCAGTTTTCCATTGATCAGCCGGCAGGTTAGGACCTCCGGTGACTGGCTGATCGCCTGCAACACCGCGAAGATCTGGTGGCTTTCGGGATGCGCCCACCAGCTGCCGCGGATCGGCTCACCCGCGACCAGCTCGGTCAGGCGCGCGGCCGGTCCCCTGGCCGATACCAGCACCACGCCCTGCTCGCGGATGAATGACAATGCTGCGTCGACGCTTATCACAGCGCTAGTATCTAACGACTGGGTGCAGTGGCGCGCTATATTGACCGCGCAATCGATGCACCGGGGACGGCTACAGATGCGCTGGCAGGACAATCGGGAAAGCGACAACGTCGAGGACCGGCGCGACGATTCGGGCGGCGGCGGCGGCATGGGGTTTGGCGGCATTCACCTTGGCGTGGGTGGTGTCATCGTCGTGCTGCTCGGCAGCTGGCTGTTCGGGGTTAATCCCATGACAGTGCTCGGACTGCTCAGTGGCGGCGGCAGCGCCACGGCACCGGTGCAGAGCGAACCGGCTCGCCAGCCGCCGGCCAGTGACCATCTGGCAGCGTTCGTCTCGACCATACTCGCCAGCACCGAGGACGTCTGGGGCGAGATATTCGCGCAGTCCGGGGGCACCTATGAGCGACCGCGGCTGGTGCTGTACCGCGGTGAGATACCGACCGCCTGCGGCAGCGGCGAGAGCGCCATGGGGCCGTTCTACTGCCCGCGCGACAGCAAGGTGTACATCGATCTCGACTTCTACCAGACGCTGCGTGACCGGCTCGGCTCGCCCGGCGATTTTGCGCAGGCCTATGTGATCGCGCATGAAGTAGGTCACCACGTGCAGAAGCTGCTCGGCACGACCGCCAAAGTCGAGGCGCTGCGCGGGCGCGAAGGCCGGGAGCAGGCCAATGCGACCTCGGTGCGGGTCGAATTGCAGGCCGACTGCTTTGCCGGCGTATGGGCGTTCCATTCGCAGGCCGAAAAGCACTGGCTCGAGCAGGGCGACGTCGAATCGGCGCTGAACGCCGCCTCGCACATCGGCGATGACGCGCTGCAAAGGCAGGCGCAGGGCCGCGTGGTGCCCGAGACCTTCACGCATGGCACCAGCGCGCAACGGGTCGGCTGGTTCAAACGCGGCATGGCCAACGGCCGCGTAGCCGACTGCGATACGTTCGGCGCCGCCACGCTGTGAGCACGCGATGTGCCTGATCCTGGTGGCATGGCGAGCGCATGCGGACTATCCGCTGGTGCTGGCCGCGAATCGCGACGAGTTCCATGCGCGCGAAGCCGCGCCGGCCGGCTGGTGGCAGGGGCCGGACATCCTCGCCGGCCGCGACCTGAGTGCCGGCGGCACCTGGCTCGGCATTGCGCGCGACGGCCGCTTCGCCGCGCTCACCAATTATCGCGATCCGACCATCGCCGCGCGTGCAGCGCCCAGTCGCGGCGAGCTGGTGCCGGCAACGCTCGCCTCGACACTGCCGGTGCAGCTGCGGCTGCAGCAGCTGCGTCGCAGCGCGGCCAGTTACAATGGTTTCAACCTGATCTTCAGCGATGGCGAGCGCCTGGCGGTATTCGAGAGCGTGCCTGGCAACGGCCGCGTACTGGGTCCCGGCGTCTATGGGCTGTCGAACCACCTGCTCGACACGCCATGGCCCAAGCTGCGCACCGCGAAGTCCGCGCTCAACGCGGCCATGACGCGCCTGCCGGATCAGCAGCCGCTGCTCGAACTGCTGCGCGATGAACGCCAGGCGGATGATGCGCAGTTGCCGCGCACCGGCGTCAGCATCGAGTGGGAACGGCTGCTGTCGAGCGCCTTCATCCGTTCACCCGACTACGGCACGCGCTGTTCCACCATCCTGCTGATCGATCGTCGCGGTGGCGTGCGTTTCAGCGAGTGGAGCTGGGATGAGTCGGGTACCCTGTCGAGCCAGGTCGAGCATCGCTTCGAGACCGCCGCCATGATCGGCGCTGTGTAGCAGGTACGCAGCGCGTTATTCCATGCTGATAACCACCTTGCCGCGCGCGTGCCCGGTTTCCAGATACCGCATTGCGGCCGGTGCCTCGCTCAGGGTGTACTGGCGATCAATAACCGGCGTCAACCTGCCGCTCTGCATCAGGTCCCGCAACGCGTTCATATCATCCGTACTGCCCGCGTCCGCAAACAACGTGACCAGCTTCTGGTGCACGAAGGGTGCCATTAGCAAGGCCTTGATGAAACTTGCCAGTGATCCGATCCAAGGCTCATTGCTCTGCGCGCCGACGATCACGAATATGCCGTCGGCAGTCAGGACGCTGCGATTGTCGAGCAGCGAGTGATTGCCTATGATGTCAAGGATCACATCGTAATGCTGCGTGCCCTTGGTGTAATCCTCAGCGCTGTAGTCAATGACCCGGTCGGCGCCGATAGATCGAACCATCTCCACGTTCCTGGAACTGCAGACGCCGGTGACGTTCGCGCCGAGTGATTTGGCTATCTGCACGGCAAACGTACCCACACCTCCGGAGGCGCCGTTGATCAGCACCTTCTGGCCCGGCCGAAGCAATCCCTTGTCGCGCAGCCCCTGCAGCGCGGTGATTCCTGCTACCGGGACGGCGGCCGCCTGTTGGAAGCTCATGTTGATCGGTTTTAGCGCCAAGCCTGCTTCGCTAGAGGTCGCATACTCCGCCAATGCGCCATTGGCGGTGCCAAAGATATCCTCACCCACCTTGATCAACTTGACGTCCTTGCCAACCGCCTCGACCGTGCCCGAAAAGTCGACGCCCAATTGCGTGAGCTTCGGCCTGCCCAGTCCCGTCCGCAGGCGCACCAGGTACGGCAGGCCGCGCATGTAGTGCAAGTCGAGCGGATTGAGCGACGCTGCGCGCACCTTGATGAGCACCTCATCGTGTGCCGGGGTCGGTTTCGCAATCTGTTCGAGTTTCAGCACATCCGGCGATCCGTACTGGCGGTAGACGATGGCCTTCATGCGGATTGCGGTGTCCGGCAACTCGGGCGCCGGGGTTGGGGCTGATTCATGCGATATGGCGAACGCCAACGACACGAGTGCTGCTGCGATGAGCAGCGCGATGCTGCTGCCGATTTTTGCGCCCATAGTCATAGCGCTGAAACGCCCGCCCAATCTGCCACAGCCGCAAGATTGCGCCGGCTGCCGATCAGCCGCAATAGCAGCGCCGCGACGGCCGGCATCGCCGGCCTGCGACCATGGATCATGCAACGAGGGGTTTTGCAACTGCTTGAACTGCCGGGCGGTGGCGGCCCGTCAGCCGCGACACAACTTAAGGGCGGCAGGCGGCGCAACCGCTCCCTCACCCCTTCCTGGCGAAGCTCACAGTGCACGGCCGGCCTTCAACCCGGTGGCCCTTTCCGGATGCATCGGTGAACTCGACGTCGAGGTGGTAGCCGTACTGGGTACCGGCAGGGCGGTGCCCCACCGCAGCCTCCGACGCACCCACCAGCCCATTCGCATAAATATTGCCGCGGCCGTCGGCTGCGATCGCCCCATCCAGCTGCAGCCACCCCGGTTCGCCCCGCACGCCTTTTTCACCGTGCAGCACACCGCCCTTGATGCGCGAGGGAAACTCGAAGGAATAGCCAAGTGCGCCGGCGGCATTCGGGCACGACAGGATCGTGTCCCAATCACCGTCAAAGCGTTTCGAAGTCTCGTCCGCTCGCGCTGCTGCGCAGTGCGCGATCAGGCCGCAGAGCAGACAGCCCAGCAGAAAACTCGTCCCCGTCACGCTACGCACCGAGGCTGCTTTGGTGTTCACATTGGAATCCTCGCCGCGTGTTCCACGCAGCATCGCGGTACGACTGCTGCCATCAATCCTGAAGTCTAACCGACGATCGCAGCCGCGCCACGCTGCAGATGCCGGCCAGCAGCGCCAGGCCCGCGGCCAGCAGCGCCGGCACCGGTCCACTGCCGACTCCCATCGCCAGCAACGCAGCCAGCAGCGTGGCGCCGAGCGTCTGGCCGGTCAGACGCGTGGTGGAGATCAGGCCACCGGCCGACGCCGCACGCTCGTGCGGCGCTGAATGGATGATCACCCGCGCATTTGGAGCCACGAACAGCCCGAAGCCGGCGCCGCACAGCGCCATGCGCCACACCAGGTCGAAATGCGACAGCTGCGCCGGCAGGAATGCCAGCAATAGTAATCCGACGGTTGCGATTGCCATGCCGATGCCGCCGAGGATGCCGGCCGGAAATCGATCCGACAGCATGCCGGCGCTCGGCCCGATCAGCAGGATCGCCAACGGCCACGGGGTGATCATCGCGCCGACCGCTCCGGGGGCGAAGCCGTAGTTTTGCTGCAGACGAAACGGCAGCGACAGCATCACGGTCATCGATGCGATGAACACCAGCAGACCGCCGAGCGCTGACAGGCTGACCAGAGGTTGCAGCAGCAGATCGACCGGCAGGATCGGAAGCTTCGATTGCAGTTCACGCCGCACGAACACGACCGCAATCACCACGCCGCCGGCGACCAGCGCCGCGGCGATCAGCGTCGGACCGCCGTGCACCGCGGTCTCCAGTCCCGAGATGATCAGTCCGAAGGTGAGCGCGCACAGCAATGCGGCGCGCACGTCGTACGGATCATCGCGCGGCAGCGGCTCGGGCAGCGCGCGCCGGCCGATCAGCAGCGACAGCAGCGCCAGCGGCGACGCCGCGGCAAAGATCCACGGCCAGCTCGCCACCGACAGCACCAGGCCGCCGAGCGTCGGGGCGAACGTTATCGAGCTCGACACGACTACATTGCCGATGCCCAGCCCGCGACCAAGCTGGCGTGCCGGGTAGATCGAGCGGATCAGCGCGCTGGACACGCTGAGGGCGGCCGCGGCGCCGAGCGCCTGGATCGCCCGCACCAGCAGCAGGAACGGCAGGTTCCTGGCAAGGAAGCACAGCACGGTCGCCACCAGGAACGCGAGCTGCCCGTACTGGTACAGGCGCCGCAGGCCGATGCGGCTGCCGAGCGCCGAGAACGGCAGCAGCGTCATCACCAGCACCAGCTGATAAACCGTCACCACCAGCACCGCGGTCGAGCCGTGCACCCCGAGGTCGTGCGCCAACGTCGGCAATGCGACCGTCACCACCGAGCCATCAATCACCGCCAGCGCGGTACCGCACGAAATCGCCAGGATCGCCAGGTAGCGGCGCGGAGTAGGCAGCCCATCCATCAGGGCCGGCCGGCTACGTCGGCAATGAAAATCACCGACGCCGGCTGCTGCGTGCGCGGATCGATCGGCTCGCGCAGCTCCAGCAGCCGCAGCCCGTGGCTGCGCAACAGCGCCAGCCAGCTCGAGAGCGTGCGGAAGTACCACGGTGCCGGATCGGTGAAGTCGGCGCTGAATCCGGCCCAGGATCCTTCGCGCCAGCCGTCCTGGTAGGGCCGCTGTGCGCAGGCGACGACCGGGTGCAGGGTCTGGATGATGAAAACACCGTGCGGCCTCAGCAGTGTATGCATGGTCGAGAACAGTGTCTCGACCGATTCGCGGCCGAGCAGCGAGAAATTGCATACCGCGGCATCGGCCGTGACGGCGAGTGCGGCAGCGGCAAGCCGATCGTAGGAGGCGACCCGAAACTCACCGCCGCCGGCGGAGTTGGCGTGCCAGATCAGCTCAGCAACCACATCGACGCCCAGCACCTGGATGCCGCGGCCCGCCAGCCGGCGCGCCAGCCAGCCCTCGCCGCAGCCGATATCCAACACCGAGCGCGGCGCTCGCGCCAGCACCGCCTCGACGATCGCCCGGTCGGTGACCAGCGCGCGACTATCGATGCGCTGCTCGCGCACCGCACTGGTCCACGCGTGCGCGTTATTGCGCCAGGATTCGACGATTTTCGCCTCGCTCAGTGCCCGGTCGCCCGAGACCTCGACGCCCGCTGCACCCTCGCCCAGCGCACCGACGCTCATCTCTCCGCCCTTCATCGCTCGGGCGTCGCCTACACGCTCGCGGCGGCGCGCAGCATCGCCTCGAGGCTCTGTTCGACGTCGTGGTCGCCGGTGGACCAGTTGCTGACGCTGATGCGCATGGCGGTGTGTCCCTGCCACACGGTGATGCCGCACCAGCAGGTGCCGTCAGCCTGCAGCCGCGCGACGACGCGGCGTGTGCGTGCATCGTCACCGAACGACACCAGCACCTGGTTGAGCACCACGTCATTGAGCACCGCGCAGCCCTTGGCGGACAGGCCGGCGGCAAAGCGCCGTGCCTGGCGACAGTTGCGCTCGATCATCTCGGCAATTCCCGCACGACCGAGCGTCTGCAGCGCCGCCCAGATCTGCACGCCGCGCGCGCGGCGCGAGAGTTCCGGCGTGAAATCGCTCGGTTTGCGCTCAGCACCCGGCTGCGGCAGGTACTCAGCATGGATCGCCATCGCCGCCTTCAGCGCGTGCGCGTCACGCACGAACGCCAGGCCGCTGTCGTATGGCACATTGAGCCACTTGTGCGCATCGGTGGCCCAGGAGTCGGCCGCCTCTACGCCTTCGACCAGGTGACGCAGCGATGCGGTGGCCTTGGCCCACAGGCCGAATGCGCCATCGACGTGCACCCAGGCTCCATCGCGATGCGCCTGCTCGATCAGTGGTACGAATGGATCGAAGGCACCGGTGTTCACATTGCCCGCCTGCAGGCAAACAATGCTCGGACCTGCGATCTGCGGCAGCTCATCGGGCCGCATGCGGCCCTGGGCGTCGTCGGGCACCCGTACGATGCGCGTGCGCCCCAGGCCCAGCATGCCAAGCGACTTCAGCAGGGTCGGATGCGCCTCATCGGACGCAATCACCGTGATCGGCGGTGCACCGAACAGCCCGTCGGCCTCGACGTCCCAGCCGGCGCGCGCCAGCACCGCGTGTCGCGCCGCGGCCAGCGCGGTGAAATTAGCGACCGTCGCGCCGGTGACAAATCCGCCGGCGGTCTCCGGCGGCAATTCGAACAGCGCCACCAGCCGGCGCAGCGCGCTCTGCTCCAGCCGCGACACCCCCGGGGTCACGCTGTTGAAACCCGCGTTCTGGTCCCAGGCGCCCGCCAGCCAGTTCGCCGCCAGCGCCGCGGGCAGCGAGCCGCCGATCACGAAGCCGAAGAAGCGCGGCCCCGCCATCGCCATGGTCGCCGGTGATACCAGCTCATCGATCAGTGCCAGCGTCTGCATGGCATCCATGCCGTACGCCGGCAGCGGTGCGTCCAGCCGCTGCAGCGCCGACAGCGCGGCTGCCGTCGGAATCACCGGGCGCGTGGCCAGCGAGCCCAGGTAATTCGCCGCACGCTCGGCCGCATCGTGCAGCAGCGCGCGCATGGATGAATCTTCCTCGAACCTCTCGTCGGTATTGGGGATCGATGCCTGAATGGAAGCCTCCATCGCTGCCACCTGTAAATCGCTGGTGCCGCCGGACCGCCACAAAGCCCGGATCCTGTTGCGGCCTGAGGGCTGATGCGATCAGTGTACGCCGCTGCCGCCGTTACTCACACCGCTCGAATACGGGCATAATTGCGCTGTTGTCTCCATCGGTGGACGGTAATGAAAATACTGGTGATATTCCTGGTGCTGCTTATCGCCGGCGTCGCGGGCTACAGCTGGGTCTCGCTGCACTGGTCCTACTCGACCGGCGAGCGCGCCGGATTCGTGCAAAAGTTGTCGAAGAAAGGCTGGGTCTGCAAGACCTGGGAGGGAGAGATGGCAATGGTGACGATGCCCGGCACCGTATCGGAGAAATTTTATTTCACCGTGCTCAACGATGCGGTGGCCGCCAGGATCAATGCCAGCCTCGGCAAGCGTGTGGCAGTGCATTTCGAGCAGCACAAGTGGCTTCCCAGTTCATGCTTCGGCGACACCGAGTATTTCGTGACCGCGATGCAACTCACGGAGTAGCCGGTCGGTGTCGCCAGTCGTCGCTCGACCCCCAGCCGGGTGCGCCGGCGCCGGCCGTGATCAGTCGGCCTCGACCACCGTGCCCTGGTGATAGACGACCTTCCAGCCCTCGGGGTTGCGCCGCCAGATGCTGGCCCTGCGGGTCTTGCGCTGCTTCTGTTGCAGCAGCGTATAGGTGAGCAGATAGGTATTGCGCGCCAGCTCCAGGCAGTGGAAATCGCTGCACTCCCAGACGTCCTCGCCGGCAGCGGCAAAGCGCTTCTCCAGTATGTCGAGCACGTAGTCGCGCTCGTAGCGGCGGCCTGATGCTCCGACCTCGAAGAACTCTGGATCGGTCATGCGCTCGAGATCCGCGCGCGTGCTGCACTGTTCCAGGCGATGAAACACCGGCTCGCGCTGCATCAGCTCATCGAGCACGGCCAGTGGCTTGGCGCCGGCGGCAGATCTGGTCTTCATAGCGCAAGCTTAACCCTTCGCGCCCGACTTGCGGCACCACAGATTCGATATCCTCAGCGACAACGGCGTGCGCGCCCAGGGCTCGCCCGAGCTGATGCAGGTGTGGTCGGGAAAGAGCGCGAAGTGACCGGTCCCGCGCGCACCTTTCCCTGGCGTGCCTTCGTCTAGCGCGCCAGGCCGCGCGGCGTGATGTAGCCGGCGCGCCAGGCGACCATCAGCAGCACGAACAACGCAATCGACAGCGCGACGCGCAGGGTCAGCGCGCGCAGCATCTTTTTCGAGTCGCCCTTGCCGGTAGACAGGTGATAGAGCGCGGTGCCGAGGCTCGCCAGGATGGCGGCCAGCAGGCAGAAGATCAGAATCCGAATCAGTTCCATGGGCTCATTATAGAGGAGAGGTCTCGCGATAGAGGGCTCGCGGGCGCACCAACGCCCCACTGCGCCAGGCGGGCCGCCCGCGCCAAACCTGTACTCGACCGTCCCCGGCCTGCACAATGCGCGCCTCCCCGATGGAGCACCTGGCTTGCCACTGACACTCGAATTCGGCCGATTCCGCTGGTCCGCGACCTGGCCCATGACACTGCTGACACTGGCGGCGATCGTGCTGTTCATCGATCTCGGGCTTTGGCAATGGCACCGTGCGCAGCAGAAGCAGGCGCTCGCGGCCGGGTTCGAAGCCGGCGGCCGGGCGGTATCGGAGCTGGGCGCGCGCAGCACCTCCGAGATGCCGCGCTATACACAGGTGCGGCTGCAGGGCAGCTACGACGGCGCGCATCAGTTCCTGCTCGACAACATGTCGCACGGCGGCCAGCCCGGTTTTGAAGTGCTGACTCCGCTGCGCCTGGCCGATGGCCGCACGCTAATCGTCAATCGCGGCTGGGTACCGCTGACGGCGCGCCGCAGCCAGCTGCCGGATGTGGCGCTGGATGTCGCCGCGCCGCAGACCCCATTGGGCAGACTGGATGATCTGCCGGTCGCCGGCATCGCTCTCGGTCACGTGCCACCGGCGGCCGACGCGCCCTGGCCCAGGCTCACCAGCTTTCCGACCATGGGTGACCTGTCGGCGGCACTGGGCCAGCCGCTGCAGAGTCGCCAGCTGCTGCTTGATCCGGCCCAGCCGGCCGGCTACCTGCGTGACTGGCATCCAACCGGCCTGGGACCGACGCGCCACCTGTCGTATGCGATCCAGTGGTGGGCATTCGGCGCCCTGGCGCTGGTGCTGTACGGCTACATGAACTGGCGCCGGAACCCGCCATGAGCACTCCGGCGCCAGCCGCGCGCTCGCGGCGCAGCGTACTGTTACTGCTGGCGCTGGTATTCGTCGCACCGCTGCTGCTGGCGTTTGCACTGTATTACGGTTCCAGCTGGCGCCCCGCCGGCCATACCAATCATGGAGCGCTGATAGAGCCGGCACGCTCGCTGCCACTCACCGCGCTGCCGCAGGTTACCCCGGCGCCTGCGGCCAGCAGCGGCGCGCGCGGCGATTCTGACGACTCGGCGGCCGGCGATCCGCTGGCCGCGGCCAATGTGCTCACCGGTAAGTGGTCACTGGTGTACGTGGGTCGCGGTGACTGCGATACCGAGTGCCGCAACACGCTCTATTTCATGCGCCAGACGCATCTCGGACTCGCCAACCTGATTCCGCGTGTACAACGCGTATTCCTGGTGACCGCCGGCTGTTGTGATCGCGACTACCTTGCCCACCAGCAGCCCAATTTAATTACTTTGAATGCCGGGGTCGCGGCCGGTGAACCGCTGCTGGCGCAGTTTCCGCCCGAGCGGCGCGTGTCGACCATTTTCGTGGTCGATCCGCGCGGCAACCTGATGATGCGCTATGACACGCACGACGACCCCAAGGGCTTGCGCAACGACCTGAAGAAACTGCTGGCCCTGTCGCACATCGGTTAGCACGTACAATGAATCACCACCGCCGCCTGATCCGTGCTCTCGCCATAGCCGCGTTTTCGCTGTGCCTGTGCGTGGTGGTGCTCGGTGCCTACGTACGGCTGAGCAATGCCGGCCTGGGCTGTCCCGACTGGCCCGGCTGTTACGGCCACCTGACCCCGAGCGCTGCCGCGGCCGATGCACGCACCAGCACGGCGCCGCTTGCCGGTCGTGCGCTGAATCTTGGCAAGGCATGGCGCGAGATGCTGCACCGCTATACGGCCGGCACGCTCGGCTGCCTGATCCTCGTTCTGACCGCACTTGGCATCGCCTGGCGGCGCGAGCGCATTGTGCCGCCCTGGTTCGTGAGCGCGCTGCTCGCGATCGTCGTGCTTCAAGCTCTGCTGGGCATGTTGACCGTGACCTGGCAGCTCACGCCGCTGATCGTCAGCCTGCACCTGCTGTTCGGCTTCACGACGCTGTCGCTGCTGTGGTGGCTGGTGCTGACGCTATGGCTACAGCGCTCGGCAGCGCGATCCGCGGCAGCCGAGAGCGACGCCGGGTTGACCGCCGCGCGCCGCGTGGCGCTGCTGGGCCTGATCGTGCTGGCGTTGCAGATCGCGCTCGGAGGCTGGACCAGCAGCAACTACGCCGCCGTCGCCTGCCCGGATCTTCCGACCTGCCAGGGCAGCTGGTGGCCACAGGCGGATTTCAGGTCGGCCTACGTGCTGTGGGGAGGGCTGGGAATCAACTACGAGGGCGGTGTCCTGGATAATCCTGCTCGGGTTGCGATTCATCTGAGCCATCGCATCGGTGCGGCAGTGGCCAGCCTGGTGCTGCTGGCGGCAGCATTTGCGGCGCTGCGCGCACGCGCCGGCCGGCCGCCGAGCGCGGCGGCGATCGTCGTGCTGCTGGCGCTGATGCTGCAACTGGCAATCGGAGTCTCGATGGTACGGATGGGTTTTCCTTTATGGCTCGCCACAGCGCACAATGCGGGCGCCGCCCTGCTATTGTTGGCGACACTGACGCTGAACCGGTCGCTGCGACCGCTGCCGGCACCCCACGCGCATCACGGATAGACCTCACCGCCGCTGCCTATGAGCCTGCCCGAAGCCCAGATCCTTGCCGCCGGCGCCACCTGGCGCGACTACTTCGAACTCACCAAGCCGCGCGTGGTGACGTTGATCATGCTGACGGCGGTGGTCGGCACGCTGCTCGCGGCGCCGGGCGTGCCGCCGCTGGATGCGCTGATCTTCGGCAACCTCGGGATCGCGCTGTCGGCGGCCTCGGCCGCAGCGATCAATCACCTGCTCGACCGGCGCATCGATGCGCGCATGGCGCGCACCCGCAAGCGGCCGCTGCCTACCGGCCACCTGGCCCCGACCCAGGCGCTCAGCTTTGCGCTGCTGCTGGGTGTTGCCTCGATGGTGATCCTGGTGGCGTTCGTCAACGTACTGACCGCCGCACTGACATTCGCGTCGCTGATCGTCTATGCGGTCGTCTACACGGTGTGGCTGAAGCGCGCGACACCGCAGAACATCGTGATCGGGGGCGCTGCCGGCGCCGCGCCGCCGGTGCTGGGCTGGATCGCGGTGACCAATCATGTCGATCCGCACGCGCTGTTGCTGTTCCTGATCATCTTTGCGTGGACGCCGCCGCATTTCTGGGCGCTGGCAATTGCGCGCCGCCACGATTATGCGAAGGCGGACATCCCGATGCTGCCGGTCACGCACGGCGTCGAATTCACGCGGCTGCACGTTCTGCTGTACACCGTGCTGCTGAGCGTCGTGACGCTGCTGCCGTACATGACCGGCATGAGCGGACTGGTGTACCTCGCGGCCGCCACGGTGCTCAACGCTCGCTTCCTGTGGCTGGCAATCGCGCTCAAGCTCTCGCGCCGCGACGAGCTGCCGATGCGCATGTTCCGTTTCTCGATCAGCTACCTGATGTGGCTGTTCCTGGCGCTGCTGGTCGATCACTACCTGCCGACCGCGCTCGGCTGAAGCGGCCGCGGCGATCGGGCCTCAGGCGAGCCGCAGTGCCATCGCTCCGGCGATGATCAGTCCGATGCAGACCAGCCGCAGCAGCGTGACGCGCTCCTTGAGCACCATGGCCGAGATCACGGTCACGAACAGGATCGACGTCTCGCGCAACGCGGCCACTAGCGCCACCGGCGCTATGGTCATCGCCCACAGCACCAGTGTGTACGACAGCAGCGTGCCGCTGCCGCCGGCCACACCCAGCAGCCACTTGCCGCGCAGATAGGCGATGAATTCACGCCGGCGCCGAATCGATATCCACAGCAGCATCTCGCTGCCGGTGAGCAGGAACACCCACAGCGTGTAGGCGGCGGGCGCGCCGGATTGCCGCACGCCCAGTCCATCGATCATCGTGTAGCAGGCGATCACGCCGGCATTGGCCAGTGCAAACGCGGTCGCCGATCGATGGCGCGCGGTCCGTACCGGCGCATGCACTGCCAGTCCCAGCACGCCGCCGCAGATCAGCGCGATGCCGAGCCACTGCGCGCGCGACACCGATTCACCGATCACCCAGGCACTGAGCGTGGCCACGATCAGCGGTGCTGCGCCGCGCATGATCGGGTAGGCGTGGCTCATGTCGGCGCGCCGATAGGCGGCGGCGAGCAGCACGTAATAGATGATCTGCAGCGATACCGAGCCGGCGATAAATGGCCAACTGACGGCGGCAGGCGGGCGCAGGAACGGCAACAGCAGCGCCGCGATCAGCGCTGCCACGCTGGTGATCATCACCGCGGAGAGCAGCTTGTCCTCGCCGCTCTTGACGATCGCGTTCCAGCTGGCGTGCAGCAGCGCCGCGAGCAACACTATATAGACTGCGTGTGCCGGCATCAGCGCTATTATTGCCGCATTGCCGGAACGACAGGCGGCATTCGAAACCTGCGCGGCGCGCGCAGTGCCGGGACTGCGAGGGACTTGCCATGATGATCGAGCGCGTCTGGGCCGCCAACAGCGGCCGCAACTTTCACTACCTGATTGCCTGCCCCGAGACTCGCGAGGCGCTGGCAGTCGATCCGCTCAATGCCGAGGCCTGCCTGCGCCGTGCGCATGAGCTCGGCTGGACTATCCGGCAGATCTTCAACACCCACGAACACGCCGATCACACCGGCGGCAACGCCGAGATGGTTGCGGCCACCGGGGCTGCGGTGCTGGCGCACGCGGCCGCGGCACAGCGCATCGGCGGCGTCACGCACGGCCTTACGGATGGCGAGCTGGTGCGCATCGGCCGCTCGGTGCAGCTGCGCTGTCTGGATACCCCGGGTCACACGCGCGCGCACCTGTGCCTGTACGGCGAGGCGGCGGGCAGCGAGCCACCGGCGCTGTTCTGCGGCGATACGCTGTTCAACGCCGGAGCCGGCAACTGCATCCATGGCGGGGATCCGCTGCTGCTGTACGACACCTTCAGCGGCTGCCTGGCGCGCCTGCCGGGCGCGACCCGGGTGTTCCCAGGTCATGAATACCTGCTGCGCAACCTCGATTTTACACTTGACCGCGAACCGTCGAATGCCGCGGCCAAAGCGATGCTGCAGCACTGCGCCCAGCTGGCGGCCGAGGCCATGCCGGTCACGACGCTGGCGCAGGAGCGGCAATTCAACGTGTTCTTCCGGCTCGATAGCCCGGAAGTCATCGCCGGGCTGCGCCGCGTGCGCTCCGACTGGCACTCGGACCCGGGGCCGCGCGAGCTGTTCCTGGCGCTGCGGGAGCTGCGCAACCGCTGGTAGCCGCGCAGCGCATTTCACCCGTCTCGCGTCGAGTACTCGGGCTTCGCTCCTGGGGTAGAATTCGCGCCCCTCATGGACCTCTCCCCTATCCTCAATCCGTTGAATGATGCCCAGCGCGAGGCCGTCACGGCAGCGCTCGGGCCGGTGCTGGTGCTGGCCGGCGCCGGCAGTGGCAAGACCCGCGTGCTGATCCATCGCATCGCCTGGTTGATAGAAACCGAGGGCGTCTCGCCGCACAGCATCCTGGCTGTGACCTTCACCAACAAGGCCGCCGGCGAGATGCGCGGCCGGGTCGAGCAGCTGCTCGGCATTCCCGGCTCGGCGCTCTGGCTCGGCACCTTTCACGGTATCGCGCACCGGCTGCTGCGGCTGCACTGGCGCGAAGCAGGTCTAGCGCAGGGCTTTCAGATCCTGGACGCCGAGGACCAGTTGCGGCTGATCAAAAAACTGCTGAAGTCGCAGAACCTGGACGAGACCCGCTGGGTGCCGCGCGAGCTGCAGTACTTCATCAACAAGCACAAGGACGAAGGCCGGCGTCCTCAGCAGGTCGCCGGCGGCAACGATCCGACGCAGCTGCAGCTGATCAGACTGTACGAGCAGTACGAGCAGGCCTGCACCCGCTCCGGGGTGATCGACTTTGCCGAACTGCTGCTGCGCGCCTTCGAGCTGTGGCGCGACCAGCCGGAAGTATTGCGGCATTATCGCGCCCGCTTCCGTCACGTGCTGGTGGATGAGTTCCAGGACACCAATTCGATCCAGTACGCGTGGATCCGGCTGCTGGTGGGTTCCGAAGGCGCGGCGTTCGTCGTGGGTGATGATGACCAGTGCGTGGTGCAGGGCACCGCGGTCACGATGGCCGATCGGTCGAGTAAACCGATCGAGGCGGTGTTGCCAGGCGAGCAGGTGTTGTCGAGCTACGGCAGCGGCGATCTGCGCGCCGCCAGGGTTACCGAACGCTTCGTGCGGCAACGGCGCGGCCGCATGATCCGCCTGCAGCTGCGCTCGGGCCGGGTTCTCAGCTGCACGCCCGAGCACACGCACTTCGCCGGCTATGTGCTGGGTGAGACGCCGCAGACCTATTTCCTGTACCTGATGCACAAGGTCGGCATCGGCTATCGCCTGGGCACCTCGCAGGTCTATACCGCCGGCCAGGCCAAGCCGATGGTGGGGTTCAAGCAGCGCTCGGTACAGGAACATGCGGATGCCGCCTGGATCATCCGCACCCATCGCAATGAGAACGAAGCCAGGTCGGATGAAGTGCTGACCTCGCTCAGCTACGGCTTGCCGACGCTGCCGTTTTCTGTCGACCGCATTTTTCATTCGCTCAATACCACCGACGCCGCGCTGAGACTGCTGGACGATACCGGGTTGGACCCGGATCGGCCGCACCACAGGCCGCAGAGCCGCAATTCCAACCGGCGCAACATTGTGATCACGCTGTGCGCCGACAGCCGCGGCTCGAATCCGATGCATGGCATCTCGATTGTCGGCGTGAACGCGGCCGATCGCGCCAAGCTTATAGCCCTGGGCTTGAGCGTACGGCCTGCCAAGAACAGCGGCAGCAGCTGGCGCTTCCAGACCGTGCGCAGTGACTTCGGCGAGCTGATGAAGATCGCCACGCGCATCCGCGACGCTCTGGATGCGCACTTCGTGCTGCAGGGACATATGCTCGAGCGCTCGCTGCCGTTCATCCATGCCTCGGCGATCCGGCCAGGAATGGTGGTGGCGACTGAAGCCGCGGACTTCGACGTCGTCGAACGCGTCGAACACCAGCAGGTCGAGGCCACGGTCTACGACCTGAACATCGAGCGCACCCATAACTTCGTCGCCAACGGCGTGGTGACCCACAATTCGATTTATCGCTGGCGCGGCGCCCGGGTCGAGAACCTGCACAAATTCCGCGAGGATTTCCCGCAGGCGAAATTGTTCCGGCTGGAGCAGAACTATCGCTCCACGGCCGGCATTCTCGATGCCGCCAATGCGCTGATCGCCAACAACACCGGCCGCTTCGGCAAGACGCTGTGGACCAGCGCTGCCGGCGGCGATCGCGTCAGGCTGTATGCGGCCTACAACGAGCGAGATGAGTCCGAGTTCGTGGTCACGCGCATTCTCGAGTGGACGCAGCGCGGCGGACTGCGGCGCGAGGCGGCGATCCTGTATCGCTCCAACGCGCAGTCGCGCAGCTTCGAGGAGGCGCTGATCAGCGCGCGTGTTCCGTATCGCGTCTATGGCGGCCTGCGTTTCTTCGAGCGCGCCGAGATCAAGGACGCGCTCGCCTACCTGCGGCTGATCGCCAACCACGACGACGACGCCTCGTTCGAGCGCGTCGTGAACCTGCCGCCGCGCGGCATCGGCAACAAAACGGTGGACAACATCCGCGACGCGGCGCGCGGCGCCGGCAGCTCGCTGTGGCGTGCGGCCGGTGCCGCGGTTGCGGCCGGCGAAGGCGGCCGCGCCGCCACCGCGATGCTCGGCTTCATGCAGCTGATCGAACAGCTGACGCAGGCCATCGCAGGTCTGGCGCTGCACGAGCAGGTCGACCACGTCATCAACGCCAGCGGCCTGATCGAGCACCATCAGAAGGACAAGGCCGATCGCGGCGAGGCGCGGGTCGAGAACCTGAACGAGCTGGTCAGCGCCGCGCGCGGCTTCGAACCCGACAGCGAGCTGCCGCCGCTGCAGAGTTTCCTGTCGCACGCGGTGCTGGAGTCCGGCGATACCCAGGGCGACGCCTGGGAGGACTGCGTGCAGATGATGACCCTGCACACCGCCAAGGGGCTGGAGTTTCCGCTGGTATTCCTGTGCGGCCTGGAAGACGGACTGTTTCCGCACCAGCGCTCGATCAACGATCTGGACGGCCTCGAAGAGGAACGCCGGCTGTGCTACGTCGGCATGACGCGGGCGATGAAGCAGCTGTATTTTACCTATGCCGAGCAGCGCCGGCTGCACGGCGTGGACAGCTACAACGCGCCATCGCGCTTCATCCAGGAGATCCCGCCGGCCATGATCGAGGAGGTGCGGCCGCGCATTCGCGTGACGCATGCGCCGTCGGCCAGCGCCGCAAGCTCGGGCAGCAAGCGTGCGCTCGGCCGGGGCGCGCTCGCCGAGACCCTGGGCGACGGCATGCGGCTGGGAACGCGCGTGCGTCACGGCAAGTTCGGCGAAGGCGTGGTGCTCACGGTCGAAGGCCAGGGGCCGCACGCGCGCGTGCAGGTGAATTTCGAGCAGCAGGGTTCCAAGTGGCTCATGCTGCAATACGCGAATCTGGAAGTGATGTAGCGGTGACGGAGCACAAGCGCTAATGAAGATCCTGATTCTGGGCGCCGGCCAGGTGGGCCGGACCGCCGCGTACCACCTGGCGCGTGAACCGGCGAATGAAGTCACCGTGGTGGACACCAACGAGGACATCCTGCGCGACCTGCAGGACCGCCTCGACATCCGCGCCGTGGCCGGCCACGCCTCCTACCCGGCGGTGCTCGAGGCCGCCGGCATCGCCGACACCGACGTGCTGGTGGCACTCACCAGCAGCGATGAAGTCAATATCGTCGCCTGCGAGATCGCGCACGCGCTGTACCGCACGCCCACCAAGATCGCGCGTGTGCGCGCGCCGGAATACACCACGCGCGCGCCGCTGTTCACGGAAGGGGCGCTGGCGGTCGACGTGTGGATCAGCCCAGAGCAGCTGGTGACCGAATACATTGCGCGGCTGCTGTCCTATCCGGGCGCGCTGCAGGTGGTGGACTTTGCCGATGGCCGCGTGCAGCTGGTGGGCGTACGCGCGCGCCGCGAAGGCCTGCTGGTGGGCCGCGAGCTGCGCACGCTGCGCGAGCACCTGCCCGATACCGAGACGCGTGTTGCGGCGATCTACCGCAACGAGCGGCATGTGCGGCCGGCCGGCGATACCGTGATCGAGGAGAATGATGAGATCTTCTTCGTCGCCGCCTCGGATGATCTGCGGCGCGTGATGGCGGAGCTGCGTCGCAGCGAGGACCCGGTACGCCGGCTGGTGATCGCGGGCGGCGGTAATATCGGCTTCCGGCTTGCGCACACGCTCGAGAAGAGCAACCAGGTGAAGCTGATCGAGCGCGATGCGCGGCGCGCACGCCGCATCTCCGAGCTGCTGGAGAACACCATCGTGCTCAACGGCGATGCCGCCGACGAGGAACTGCTGGTGGAGGAGAACATCGACAGCGCCGATGTGTTCGCCGCGCTCACCAATTCCGAGGAGGCCAACGTGCTGTCGGCGATGCTGGCGAAGCGACTCGGCGCCAAGCGCGTGATGGCACTCATCAACCGCCCGTCCTATGGCGAGCTGATGGAGAATCACAGCATCGATATCGTGATCTCGCCGCAGACCATCACCATCGGCTCGCTGCTGGCGCACGTACGGCGCGGCGACGTGGTGCGGGTGCATTCGCTGCGCCGTGGGGCGGCCGAGGCGATCGAGGCGGTGGTGCACGGCACCGAGGAGCGCTCGCAAGTGGTGGGTCGCAGGCTCGAGCAGATCAAGCTGCCGTCCGGCGCCAGCATCGTCGCCATCGTGCGCGGCGAACGCGTGATCATGGCACATCACGACACCAAGTTCGAAACCGAGGATCACGTCATCATCTTCCTCACCGATCGACGGCACATCGATGCGGTCGAGCGGCTGTTCCAGACCGAGGCCTAGGAAAGCAGGCGATGCGCTCGCTCCTCGGGGTGTTGAACATTTTCGGCTCGCTGCTGACGTGGTTCGCACTGTATTTCGTGCTGCCGATCGTCACCGCGCTGCTGTACGGGGAGCTCGCGCCGCTGCGCGGCTTCATCGCCGGCGCCGGCATTGCCATCGTCGGCGGCCTGCTGCTGCGGCTGGCCACGCAGCGCTATCGCTACGACCTGAAGTCGCGCGATGCCTATCTGCTGGTGACCTCCACCGTGCTGCTGGTCGCCGCGGTCGCCGCCGTGCCGCTGCAGATCGACCTGCCCGGCCTGTCATTCACCAAGGCCTACTTCGAGGCCATGTCCGGGCTGTCGACCACCGGCGCCACCGTGCTATCCGGCCTCGACCGGCTGCCCCACAGCATCAACCTGTGGCGCCACGCGCTCAGCTGGCTCGGGGGCATGGGCATCATCGTGTTGGCGGTGGCGGTGCTGCCGCTGCTGGGCGTCGGCGGCATGCAGCTGTAC
>Ga0182016_10000347_pt1 | contig 57652 bp, 51 predicted proteins | sample 712S2MmetaG_FD_120491 | JGI IMG/M metagenome (GOLD analysis project Ga0182016, IMG submission 120491) | Permafrost microbial communities from Stordalen Mire, Sweden - 712S2M metaG | ecosystem: Environmental > Terrestrial > Soil > Wetlands > Permafrost | place: Sweden: Stordalen | collected...
AAGAATTGCGCGAGGAATGGATCCTCAACAGCTCTGGCCGCGAAAGAAGCTACGGCGGGTTGTTTAACTGGTTTGACCTCGGGTGATGCCGGGACCGCATTGTCAACTCGTTTGGCCACGGCGGAGGTCTGGAACCCATGCTCAATCGGCTCAACCTCGGCTGAAGCTGCCTGCGCAACGTGCGATGCCGGGGCTGCCCACTCTTCCTGCGTCCATTTCTTCGAAGCGATCAGCTCGCTGAACGATAGATCCTCTGAAATGAATCTTGACACCGGCTCTGGGATTGACTCTGGGACTGGCTCCGGGCTGCGGCTCTCTGCCTGTTGGCGAGTCGCTTCGGGAGTTGGCGCATGAGGGCGCGATGACGCGGGACTCGCAGCCTGAGAACTTGATGGCTGTGTGCTCTTTGCTGTGGCTTGAGATCGCAAAACTGGAACACTGGCAGGCACTTCGGCTGGCTTGACGATTGGCTCGGCTGTTGTTGCCGCAACCGCTGCATCGGTTCGCCTTTTGCGGCGCGCAACGATTCCCATCTGCGATTGAAGATGCTTCTCAACCGCGTCCAATGAAGCCAGAAAGGCCGGATCGGCCTTGGCTTTGCCAATACGATTCAGGACAAATCCAACTGCACCGACATTCAGCCTCTGGAGCGTCGTGGCTGCTTCGCGAATCTCTGCGCGCGTGGTCAGGCCCGACTGGACAACGACAATCGCACAGTCGGCAAAGCGGGCAAGATACTCCGTCTCCGCAGAGACTGCGATGGGCGCGGCATCTGTGAGGACGAGCGGTTGATTCTCGCCTTCGCTTACCATCCGATAGGAGAGGGCCTGTTGCCGGCTACGCCCATCGGCTGTCACAAGCGCCGAGGACCCTTCGGTGCCTCGAGCAAGCGCGACCGCTGGTTCTTCATCTTCAGAGGTCCCAGATGCATCCACCGACACTGTCGGGCTTCCCATCGCCGCCAGCAAGGCTCTGACGCGCGTGACGATCGTGGTGACGCCAGTACCTGAACCAGTGCCGGTAAAAACCCAGCTCCGCAAATGGCTTTGCCTGTGCGCATGCTCGATCGCCGCCGCCAGTCGCAGAAGATGCTCCTCAGCAGCACCTTCAGAGACTTCCGCAAAATCCGGCAGCATCGCCATTGGGCCAAAGCCAAGAATGCCTTCTAAATCGGAAGCTACATAGACATGCCGATCCATCTTGTGTCGGACCACCGCGGCAAGCATCCCGAGGAGTATTCCAGCCATCACGATGAGGGCCGTATTTCGAGTTCTGCCCGACTTTGAGCGATGATTTGGAACGTCCGCAGGCGTGCTCACGTACGCTCCGGAGGGCGCTGCATCCTCGAGCAACAAGTTGTGCAGTTGCTCGTCAACGGATGAGTATCTTACTTGCAGCCGCGTGATGTCCGCCGCGAGGTCGCTCGACCTCTGTAGCTTGGAAGTCGCATTGGTCGCGTTTGAAACAAGATTGCGCAACTGGCCATTCAGTTGCGCTTCAACGCCAGCAGTGCGCTCGAGTTCTGAGCGCAACTGAAGTTGAATTCGCGAAGCGGCCTGGGTGTGCAGGCCCTTGATCATCTGATCGAGATTGCCATTGATCTGCGTCAGTTCAGCCGCATCCTGCTTGTACTCCGGGTTCCCCGGAGTCAGGTTCGCCATTTTGCTGATCAGCACTGCCTTGCGTGCGTTGAGGGCGGTCTTCATGCTGACCAGTCCAGCATCGGTGTTGGCACTCTCATCTGCCGCTGCGTCAATCGCGGTGGCCGACTCGCCGTGGTTTGCGCCCATTGCCGCAAATCTGGCTTCTGCAGAGTCATGCTCTGTCCGCGCCTTCACCAACTCCGTGTGAAGCTCGGTAATGTCCTGATCGAAGTGGTCAGGTGCGCCTGCTACCGAGGCGACGCCAAGCTGCTTGTTAAGTTCCTGCTGCTCGGCACGGTCCGCATCGAGCGCGCTCTGCACACGGTCCCGCTCCTCGCGGAGCATGGTCAAACGCTGCTGATCGCTTGCCCTTTGGTCGTGAGCAGTGCTCTCGATATAGCTGGTCGCAACCGCATTGGCGGTCTCGGCCGCAAGTTCTGGCTTCGATGCGCGCGCTTCAATAGAGAACTGATACGTCTGGCCCACTCGCGCAACCGCGAGATGGTTGCGCAGGTTGTTGAGCGCATCTTCATCACTCTGGTTGGGCTTCCTTGCCGCTTCCCCCAGCTTCTTCATCGCGCTGGTAAGAACATCCTCGCGCATCGCATTGCCGATCTGCTGCTGGATGTAGGAATCGTAGGTCGAAGCGTCATAGGGCCAGCGGCTGGAGAAGCCCTGCTGGATCACGCTCGGTGGCGCAGGCTGAACGTAGACGATGGCCTGTGCCGTGTAGACGGGCGCCTTGGTGAAGTAGAAAATCAGTCCCAACACAAATCCAACAGCCGCAATCGACAGTGCGAGGCGCCGATGCAGTTGCAGGCTGCGCATCAGATCCATTCGAAAGAAAGCCTGCTCTGCGTTGGTCGACCTGGCTGGATGCGGGGATCTCGGATTGGCCGCGGCGGAAGCGCCCACGACGTGAGTAGTGTCCGGGAGGGCGGGACGATTGCCTTCGGCGATCATCACAGTCCTCCTTCAATCATGGCCAATGTCCCAACTTGGATGGCCGGATTGAGCCGCTCAAGGAAATAGGTTGCGCGATAGAACCCGGACTGTGGGACAAAGATGATATCGCCAGGCCGAAGGGTGATCTCACCGGACTTTGCGGGATTGAGCACGTCGTTGAAGGATATTGTTCGAGAAGTTCCCGAAGCTGGATCGACGATTTGAATATGCGGCTTGGACCCACCCTTGCCGGTAAAGCCACCTGCTTCAGCAAGCACGCTGGCCAGTGTGGAAGTGCTGGTCAGCGGAATCGCGCCGGGCTTGTTCACTTCTCCCAGCACGGAGACAAATCGCTCGCCGCCGGTGGGCACATAGATCACATCGTCGCGGCGCAGGCGGAGATCGGCCAGTGCGTTACCCGAATTCAAGAGTGCTCTCAGATCGACCCATACGACCTGGTCGTGGCCACGATAGATCGCGCATCGCTCAGGAATCTGCGCGGGCTTATCCTTTGCGGTATTCATTCCACCGCGGGTCAGAGCCTCAAGCAGTGTAGGCGTCCCATCGAATGTAATGACTCCCGGCCTCTCGACCGCGCCAAGAAGAAGAACCTTGTTCGCGGTGTATTTTGTAACTGCCACTTGCGCAGAGAGATTTGAAAAATATGGTGCAAGCGCTGCCTCAATCGCAGCCGCAGCCTGAGGCCGCGTCAACCCCGCAAGAACAATATCTCCAGCGAGGGGAAGAGTAATGTGCCCATCCGGGCCGATGACGAGCTTGGTCGAAAGATCGGATCGTCCCGCAAAATCTACCGCGACCTCATCGCCCTTTCCCAGCCTGTACTCTTCATCCTCGGCCGGCTCGAAGTTCCGCAGTGCTTCGAGCGGATTGGGCTTCAACTTTGGGTCCTGCTGAGTCTGGGGTGCATCCTGCATCTTGGGAGGTTCCTGCGCCTGCATGGCCAACAGCGCAGAGCCCGGCGCGGCGGCGATCACGAACCAGCCGAGCAATGCAAATGCTCGATTTCCAGAGATGTTCTTTTTCATGCGGTGGCCTCCCCGGTACCCGAAAATCCAAGGCCTAGTCCGATGTACTTGCCCACCTGCTGCCTTTCAGTATCTGTCAAAACCCATCTATACAAAACCACCAGAACTCCCGCTGAATAGAGTGCTGCTGCCACAAGTATCAGCGCGGCGCCCTGCCACCGAGTGAGCAACGGAACAAAATGCGCGACTGGCCAGGCCAGGGCGGCAGCAACAAAAAAAGGAGCGATCCCTGGAACGATCACTTCGCGAAGGAACGGAGCAACGCGCAGTTGCAGCACGACGAATACCCTTGCAATGAGGACGACGGCCGCGAGGACAGTTGCAACACAAACCGCGACACCGATGCCCAATGCGGTCCAGCGCCCTTCCATCCAGCGAGCCAGCGGCAGAGTCACTACCAGTAGCAAAACGTTCGGAATTGAATAGTTGAACTCTTCGTAGACACGTCCCATGCCGCGAAAGATCGAGGTGCCGGTTCCGGTGAGCATGTGCATTTGCATGGTGAGGCTGAAAACCACAAACAGCGAAATCAGCGATGCCTTTACAGGAATTGCCGGCCCCAGCCAGACATGCATCAATGGGGCGGCCCAAAGAGCCAGGACGGCCACAAAAGCCGATGTGCACAGGTTCGAGTGCCGCGTCGCGCGGAGATAAAGCACTCGAAGGTTTGCCAAGGCTTCCTCACGCTTTGAAGCCGCATCGACGTGCGAGGCAGCCGGCAACAGCGCAGCGAAAAATGCGGTCGGAATGGTAGAAAGCGAACTCGGCCATTTCTTTGCCACGTCCATGAGTCCGGCTGTTTCCGCGCCCATGAAGGTCAATGCGACCACTCTCTCGACCGATGCCAGAAAGATGGAGAGCATGCTTTGGAATTGGACAAGCCCGCCGAAGTGAATTACATATCGAAGCGACTCGCGGCCGACCAGTCGCGGAGAGAGGCGAAGCCACTTCAACTTCTTGTAGGCCCACCAGAATGTCAAACCGTCATTGATGATTGTTCTTGCCAGGTAAGCCTCTGCAAGCCCCGCAATGCCGCGTCCCGCGCTGACGAGCCAAACAATCAGGATGAACTCGGCAAGAATGCTGATGGTTGAAAATACCTGTGTTGCGGCGATCTGCTGGGTGCCGGTCAACATATCTCCGAATGCGTTGAGGGCGATGCTGGAAAGAAACACACCGAGCACAATCAGGACGGCTTCCTTGCCGTCGGTGGTGTGGGCAGGTGGGAGATGCAGCCATGGAGCAAGCCAATTCCAGCCGAACCAGATGGCGGCAAAAACGCCGGCACACAATGGAATAGTCACCGCCAAACCGGTCGAGATCAAAGCGTTGGCCTTGTCGTATTCTTGGCGTGCATGGAATTCGGCAACGTATTTTATGTAAACGTTCGAGATCCCGAGCGTCGTCAGCCCGACATACATGACGAGGATGAAGATCGTTGTCCAGATTCCATAGGCTTCAAGGCCGATATGGGCGAGCAAAAACGGCACCACCAAAACGCCCCTCGCCATGTTGACGATGCGAGCTACGATGGTTGCCGTTACGTTAAGGCCAAACTTCTTGTTGACCTCGTTGAAAGGATTCCGGGCGGCGTCGGCGCTACCCAACTCTACTGCCGCTTCAGGATCGACTGACCAATCCACGTGATCATTTTCAACGTCAACGGCGTCGTCCGCTACCGGGTTGTGCACCTGGGGGCTGCTCATGGCTGCGCCGCCTCCCTCTTGGTGCGGGCCCACTCAGCGCGGCTGCGCGATTGGCGCAGAACGAGCGGCGTGATGAGAGCCTTCCATAGCAGGTATAACGGAGCGAAAGCAAGGGCCACCAGGTCGCCAACCGGCTCGGCGCCCAGCATCGCCGCCTCAAACACATAGAAGACAGCCACCATTGCGCAGATAATGGCAAACACATGAAGCCAATGGACGGGAAGCCCGATGGTGAGGACAAGAGCAATGATACCGCGCGAAAGTGGGAGACTCCACACATCGGCCAGCGTCTCGAGCGCACGCCAACGTCCATGGAGGGTTGCCGCGAGCAGCCGTCTGGTAGAGCGGCTCGCAACTCGCACGCGTCCGCCTTCCCAACGCGCTTCCTGGCTTGCTTGCGCTTCGCGGGATTTCGGGGGCTGTGCCTGAACATAAGCATCGCCAATCCAAAAAACGAGAATCCCCGCGGATACAAGCCTGGTGTGGTATTCCACATCCTCGGCGATGCTGTCAGCATCGAAAGGAACCCGCTCCAGAGTCGCGGAGGTAAGGGCAAAGCCATTTCCGAATAAGCCAGTGGAGAAGCCCAGACCAGCCCTTCCTCTCGCGCGCAAGACATTCATGCCTCGAAATGCGAGCGCGCGCAGGCGCGCCATCGGGCTGCGCTCCTGGTCCGGAGGCAGCTTCAGCTTGTACCTGCATTGGGTCGCATCGGCGCCTTGTGAAAGCTTCAATCGGGTGGCTTCAATCAGATTCGAGCTGACGTTTGTGTCGGCGTCCACCACCAGAATGGCATTCGATCCTTCTGCTATCGCGGTTGAAAACCCATGGCGCAGTGCTGCTCCCTTACCGCGCAGCCTGGGATTGCTCAAGACCAGCACTCGAGCGCCGGCATTCGCGGCAATGTCCGCAGTAGCGTCGGTGCAATTGTGAGCAACAACGTAGACCGGAGTCTCGGGTCCGGCAACTCGCAACGACAGGAGAGTGCTCTCAATCATGACCTCTTCGTTGTGCGCTGCAACAACAAGCGCCAGCCGGATCTCCCGGCACACGGCCGCACTCGGCTTCCGCGAACGAAGGAAATTCCCTCCAATGCAAAGTGCAAGGTCAAAGAAAAGCGGCGTCGCAAATAGAGCGATTGCGACCGCCAGCACCGAAATTGAAATCTGCTCCATGCCCACCCGTTCTCTGCCTTTTTTAAGTCAAAACCTTCTGAAACTGGAAATGCGGGATCAATCCGTCTCGGGCCGCTTCACCAGCGCGTGGCGGGTTCATTCCCTGGCCCCAGCCGACGATCAGAAAGAACAGCAAAACTGCCTGCTCGCCAAGAAACACAGTCGTAATAGTTGTCATGACTCCAATGAGCGCAGCCAGATGAGCGACGATGAGCGCACGATCTTCCTTGGCCATCGGCTGAGCCACCAATCTCACCAGCCTTAAAATGCTCCCGGCTCCGATTGCCACAAAGAGCCCAACCCCCACGAACCCTTGGGTCACGGCAAGCAACAGGTATTCATTGTCGATGGATGACTGGCCGTTCATCGCAGGATAGGTAGTGATGCCCCAGCCAAATGCCTTCCGTTCCTTGATGATCGGGCGGTAGCTGTCCAGCAGTTCTCGTCGATAGATTGCATTTCTTTGCTCGTCGCTGGCGGCCTCGGAGCGATCGACCTGGGTATATCGCTTGCCATAGTAGTAGGCTGACACAAAGAAGACCGCGGCGACAAAAACGAATAGAGATGCCGCTTTCCAACTCGGGTACCTTTGCATCAGCAACATCAGAACCAAAGCAAGCCCCGCACCCACCCACGGTCCACGGGATTGCGCCATGAGAAGGCCACCGGCAAGAGCCCACATCACCAGCCCGCGAAATGTCAACGGAAACCCCGCTACGACGCGGCGCCTTCCCCAATCCGGCACATGAGAACGCAGCCAGAGGCAGTAGATGAGCCCTATCAGGAAAATTGTTCCTGCCAGGATGGCATGGCCAAACGGGCCCGCGATTCGCCCAAAGCCCCACCGCATCTGTTGCGGCCAGATCGACGGCACGCCGCCAAACAAGTTGACAAACACCCTCTGCCAGCTACTCTTACCGGTCACGAAGTCGATCATACTGATGCCGGCGACGACCGCCAACAAGACAGCCATCCGCTTGACCAGCGGGATCCTTGCGGGCGCTTCATCAGCCCTTCCCTGTTCAAGCAGCATCTTTCCCATCATGTACGGCGCCACGACAGTGGTGAGCTCCGCGAACAGCATCAATCCGCCATTGGCAAAGTTCGCATCCACGCGCGCTCCATCTGCTAGAAACAGCTTCTTCCACGTCCCGTCCGCAAGCGCATTGCTGAGTGCTTCCGACAGGGCCACACTGAAGGCAAACAGAATCACGAGAAGATCCATCCACGAGAATTTCCAGCGTCGCACTTCCGTGAGACAAAGGGCGAGCAATAGCGGCAAAATGGCCGCGTCAGCGAAGGAGAGAGGTGGCAGATGGGGAAACCTGAGTGTAAAGTCCAAAGGCAGCAGAAGGACCACGGGTATGTAGACATTCACGAATGCGCTTCTCACTGTGCCCCTGGCAAGTGCTACCCAGCAGGCTAGCGCCGGGATCAGGATGATCAGATCCATTCCGTCCCCAATCGCGAAAGCAGAGAAGCAAAATACCTGGGGCCATTGAACTCAAGTCGACGCGACCCCATGGAGCGGCGACTCTTACTGATGCCTGAAGTGCGTAGCATCTCTGCTCTTGCCGGCAGATACCCGCCGCTTCGAGTCTTATCCCTGAACACGCGTCTGTGCCGGCAGTCCTTCCTGTTCATCAAGCAATGAAGCTCTCGTTCCCATCTCCGCTTCAGGAGCCATAGACCGGCCGTGAGCAATGGTCGATTGCCACTCATCAAACAACGGTTGAGCACACCACGCATGCAGCAAAAAGCGCTGCTTGAAACTAAGCCCGGCTAAGGAAAGCGTCAGCCCCGCATCCAGCAGTTCCCGGCGGATGTCCATCAGCACGCCCAACCCCGCGGCCGTAATCTGCTTAACGCCCTGCATATGCACGACCATTACCAGACCACTGGCTATGCTGGCTTGCGAAGCCTTTCGAAACTCTGCGCCGGAATGAGCACACAATCTGCCATGCAAATAAACATGCATGCCCTGCGGCGTATTCACTGCTGTTAGATGAGAAGTTGCTAAGAAAGGCCTTTGCAGGCAGGCAGCCAGCAGCGTCATAGGCAAACGCCGCGCGAGGCCCGTAAAATCGCGAAAATAACGCGGGCCTAGTCGCGAGGGTTCCTGTAAGGTTCGCATGGCCCACTCCAGGCCAACTCGCTGAACCCATTTAGGCGCTCTGCGGACGTCTCCCACAAGAATCTCGAAACTGCCTCCGACTCCAATTGCGACGGGCACTCCAAGGCGCTTGCGATGCATCCAAATCCACTTTTCCTGTTTTGGATTCCCCAGCGCGACGAGCAGGACGTCGGGCCTTGCAGCATGAATCCGGCTAAGGATCTGGCTGTGGTCAAGAAGCGCCATCGTCTCCTCAGAGGGAGCATAAGTGTCAACGATGCGAGTCCCGGGATAGAGTTTCTCCATCAGCCGCGCCGCTCTTTCCGCAACATCGTCTCTTCCACCAAGGAAAAATATCCTGTAACCCTTTTCTGCGGAGAGCTTAGCCAGGCGCGGAACGATATCTACGCCGGTCACACGCTCGGCGAGGGGGCAGCCCATCAGCTTCGACACCCAGACCAAAGGCATTCCATCGGCCAGGACGAGGCTGCAACCAGCAATGATTCGATGAAGGTGTTGATCGGCGAGAGAGTTTAACCAGAAGTCGAGGTTTGCGGTGGCCACCTGGTGAGTGCCGCCTGAAAGAATCAGGCCTTCTATAGCGTCGATTGCCTGCTCAGCCGTTAGGCTGTCCAGCGGCAATCCCAAAACAGCAATCGGGTGCTCCAAGTTTCTCTTCATTCTCAAGCTTCCACTCCCCAGACCAACCTTCGCTTGAAAATACTTTATTGGATGACGCATGCACCGCTGCGTTAATCCAACGATTGCTTTGATTGTTTTTGACTTGTGCGACCCGAATTGAGATTTTGTCCCGCCCGGCAATGGCCCGGTTCTCCCATGCCGAGCGGAACACACACCCGGATTCTGGCAACCCCACGCTGCCTCATCCGGGCGATTGTTTTCAGTCCATCGGATCTCGCGAACGCAAACCCTGGGTTTTGGCAACCCCACGCTGCCATATCCAGGCTATGATTCTGAATCCATTTGATCTCGCGGACTGAATGATTTGAAGCTAGTTTGCCGAGCTTAGTGGAACAATGACGAAAATGGGTAAGCCAGGAGGGACGATGTCTACTTCGTTTGATTGTCTAATCGGCGCAAATGGGTAACTCCGAAAGGTTACCTTGATAATTCGAGATACAGTTACTATATCGTTTGTACCGAAACTTGTACCGAAATAGGAAATCGAGAAAACTCAATACCCATGCAGAGTTTCTATCTATTCCTGCCATTCCAGCACAGTCATGGAGCAGGGGAGGAGTGAAAGATAACTGCCTCGAATCCCCTCTTCTCTTACTGTAACCTGATTTGTGCTTTCATTGGAACTTCCTGGCCCAGAATTTGCCAACTTCCAGACCCTTAAGTTCGAACTTGGGTTGATTCCCGGCGCTTCAAGCGTCACAGTTCTTGACTCGTGCAACCCGTAGTTGAAGAGAATCAGACCGTAGCTATTGCCTTTGTGAAAGGCGTACCCGTCCAGTTCATGGACGCCCCTGAGCTGCACACCATCGTTGCCCTCGGGCTGATCCCGGGTTGGGTTCTCGCCGGTCACCTCAATCCTGACCATATCCCCACGAATGCCTCGATTTGCCAGGGACTCCGTAATCAGTTGCGGCCGAACTCTGCCTCCCATCTCGACCACGCTCCCCCATAAGCGGACTGGGGTTCCATCGCTGCGTTTGAATTCGAACTGAGGCAAGCTGAAGAGCATCTCGTCGCGGACACCCTGGTCGCGCATCATGCGCAGCATGTGGCCGACAACGGCGATGCCCGCGGCAGCGGACGGAGTAAAGCGATCGAGAACCGAGGATGGCGCGGTCCCTTCGGTGGTATGGAGGTTTACCTCGTAGACCGCCAACTGGCGTCCTCGAGCCGACACATGCGTTGCCTGAACCACGCCTTCGCGCGACATCTGCTCAGGCTGCGCAAGGAGGGGACCGTAGAGGTCGTCATCGCTCTTCCAACTCGTGACACTGTGCATGAGGTAGGGCGCGATGGCCAGGGAATCGGCCAGAGACGCTGCGGTGAGCAGGGGGTAGTTGCGATCGGGTACGACGGTAAAGGCACCCACTACCAGGTCGAACTGGGCTGCTTGTGAGCCAGCGGCTGCGCGGAAAGCGCCGAAGACCTGATTGGCCCGCCGCCCGTATGCGGCAGGATCCTCGATCGTCTCGCCCTGGAAGATTCCGTTCCACGTTTCGTTTCCCAGTTCGATGTGAATGGTCTTGAAGGCACGGGTCCACGGCTCACGACGGCCTTGCGCAGCCCGAATCGCCCCACCACCGATCGAAGCCGCACCGGCAAGGTACTCGGCCAACTCACGGGCTTCGTCGCGGGTCATCGCCGTGGGAGCGACGATCCAGGGCTCTGCTCCAACCTCGCTGCAAAGCTCAAGGAATTCCGGAATCCCGACCGGAATATCCTCCATGGTGGAAAGCCAGGTGGAGAAGCCCGAACGTTGCCTTCCCAGGGGCATCTTGAGCAGGTTGTCGATTGTGCTTCCGATATTCGCATGGCTTGACATGAGACGAATCACGCCAGGATGCAACTCTTTCAGCGTGTCGACGACCTCATCGCGGAAGGCAGTTCCGTTCGACTTGCTGCCAGAAGTCTGTTCCAGGTCCACATCGTCGAGAAGGAGGACTTGATCGTTCACGCCGAAGCTGACTTCAACTGGCCCAGGGATGGCTGCGACTTCGTCCGCATTGAAATCGGCTTGATAGTCAACCCACGACCGTGTGAGCGGAATATCCCGATCGAGATAACTGCGATTTGGGTTGGTGATGCGCTTGACCTGCACATGGATCAGTTGTGCCCCGCTGAGAGCTTTTGCACGGAAGCTCAACCGGTAAGCGCCTTTCATGCGCAGGAAAGATCGGCCCTCGGTCGAGTCGAAGTACGAATTGATCTCAGCGGATTGACCAGTACTGCCGGCCTCGACGCGCAACGCCTGGTGCCCGGCCGTCAGAGACGAAAGATCTTTTCGCTCTGCTTCAAGGTGAGCACCACCATGGACAGAAGGCCACCACCCCGAGGTTGGGTCGCCCGGAAACTCTTTGCTCACCGACAGCCAATCTCCTGTTCCAATGGCCGCGCGTCCATCGAGGCTCAAGCCATAGCCGCCGCTGTTCGGTCCGCTCGTCGTGACCTTGCCGCGCTGGCCTGCGGCGCTGCCATCGAGCACCTCGTATCGAGCACCATCCCAAAACCCTGCGGGCCATTGAAATGCGTGGCGCGAGTCAATACAGATTCCCTGGCCACCTGCAAGGCAATGCAGAATGCTGCGATATTCCATCCCTTCGAAACCTGGGTTCCGGTAGAGAAGGTTTTTTGTCATCTGGCCCGAGTCGTAGTAGTTCTGCTCGCCGAGGTTGATGCCCAGGCGGGTCACGTTGGGAAGGATCACCTGATTGGTGACGCGAAAATGAGTGACTGGCGCGGAGTTCGCCTGCTGTGCAGTTGCGAGCGATGCTCCGGAAACAAACGAGGCAATGATGAAGACAGTGCCAATCGCCGCAATCAGTGCTATGGAGGTTGGAGGGTTCCGCTTTTGTGGCTGTGTTTTCATTCCTTTTTGTGGTTTCACCTTGGCTTAAATCATCGGCACCTGGTAGCGACCTGACTAAGCATAGCTCTTTGGCGAAACCTGGCATTTTCAATTCACAGGCTCTGGTAGCCCGAAGGCGCAATCCCGTCCCCACATCGAGTGAGCCTGCGTGATCGATGCGCATCTCGCGCTCGCTCTATACTTGAAGCACCCCGTCAATGAACAAAACCATTGGACACATCGAACGAGGTGAAGCCTTTTGCCCTCTCTGCCAGGCGGAAGACATTGAGGCGCTGTTGGAGATTGCTCGATGATGAAACTTCTCAGCACGTACGAATATGAAGTTTCGATCATCGTAATCTCCTTCAACACCCGCGATTTGCTTCGTGAGTGCCTGACTTCCCTGCAGGCCGAGTGCGCGAGCCTGGGAGCAAGCGCGGAGGTTCTGGTTGTCGATAACGGATCGCGCGACGGATCAGCGGAGATGGTGGATGCGGAATTCACCAAGGCTGGGCTCGATTCTGGGAATGATTCTGGGAATCCCGTTCGGCTCATCCGCAGCGACGTCAATCTTGGATTTGCCGCAGCCAACAACATTGCAATGGAGCAGGCGCGGGGCCGGTTCATTGTGCTGCTGAACTCGGATGCATTCTTCCATGCCGGCGCGTTAAAGATTGCGGTCGGCCACATGGAAGCCGATCCGACGATTGGAGTTGGTGGAGCGCGCCTGGTAAGCCGGGACGGCGCATGGCAGCCTTCTGCTCGGACCTTCCACTCGATCTGGATTGACGCCATTGTTCTGACTGGACTTGCCTCGCGATTTCCTCGCTCGCGAGTTTTTGGAAGCCCCGACCGCACCTGGGCAGATCCCAATGAGCCGGCGGAGGTCGATTGGGTTCCGGGCGCGTTCTCAATCATGCGCCGGGAAGCGCTCGCCAAAACGGGGCTCTTCGATCCGGCATTCTTTCTCTATTACGAAGAGGTCGACCTCTGTCTTCGCGTCAAGGAAGCTGGGTTTCGCGTGCTCTACTGGCCCGATGTGGTTGTGACGCACATTGGCGGCGAATCTGGACGGCAGTTGAAATCTCTCAAGTTTTCGAAGACGGGCGCGCAGGTTGTGCTTTGGCGCATGCGTGCCACTCTGCTTTACTACCGGAAACACCATGGCTCGCAGGCGTGGCTCGCTAAGGAACTCGAAGAAACCATTTACCGTCTGCGATGGATACGCAATCGATTCAGCAAGAGTGCTGCGCGGCGCGAGCGAGCGGAAGAGGCGACGCTGCTGCTGGACATGATGCGTCAGGCATGGAATGAAACTAACGGCGGCCGGATAAGCCCGCCGCGGCCATGGTAAACATTGAAATGGATGTGAGTTTCTCAACGAGCGACACGAGTCGCGCAAAGCTTCTCGAGGTGAATTGTGTTTGACAATATCCGGGAGGATTTTCGCGCACACGGGTCAGAGCTCCGCCGCCACGGCTTCTGGGCGATGGTCTTCTATCGCTACGGGCGCTGGCGCTATACCATTCCTTGGCGGCCGCTGCGCTTGCCGTTCTCGTTCATTTACAAGTTTTGCAGACCATTCGTTGAGACACTGACCGGCATTGAGTTGCCATGCGAGGTTGTGCTCGGCCGCCGCCTGGTCATCGAACACTTTGGCGGCATCATCGTGAGTGGGGACGCGGTGTTTGGGGATGACTGCATAATTCGCAATGGAGTAACGGTGGGCCTTCGCCATACAGAGCGGCGTGGGTCTCCGACGATTGGAAATCGAGTGGATATTGGCGCAGGGGCAAAGCTGCTGGGTCCTATTCGCATTGGCGACGATGTGGCGATTGGGGCGAACGCTGTCGTGATTACAGATGTGCCATCGAACTCGATAGCCGTGGGGATTCCGGCGCGGATACTTCCGCGGAAAGCGGAAGAACTAGGGACTAGGGACTGGGGACTAGGGACTAGGGAGTGAGTTGGGGTGTTGTGTATCGGGTCTCGGCTTCTAATTGAGGAACTCCTTTAGTGGTTCGACGATTCCACGCTCAATCAAATCCGAACGATTGCTGGTGGGATTCCAGCCGAGCACCGATTTTGCTGCCGAGCAATCGAAGACCGCCTTTCCGGTCCGGCTTTCCCAGTCGCGGTAGGAGGGCATGCGCCGCTCGGGATGACGAACCGCCATCTTTACCGCCCACTTGAGCAGGTCCGACCGATAGAACTTTGCGATTGGCGTGGCGTGACGCTGGATCTTCATCTTCCCAGCGCGATCGAGTTCGTCCAGATACCCCTGCGCGCTGAGACATTGGTCGGCGACTAGATTGAAGGATCGCCCTTCAATGCCTTCGGTGTGCATGGTCGCGATGAGCCCTGCGGCGACGTCCTCGACAAGGACGAGCGGCAGCTTGTTGGTTCCATCTCCCCAAATCTGGCAGACTGCATCGTTCCACCACATTCCAACGCCCCAATGAAATGGGCTACCGCCGCGACCAATCACAATTCCAGGGCGCACAGTCACGAGTGGCAGGCCCTGCTCCAGGTGCATCTTTTCGAGAATTCGTTCTGAGGCGGCTTTGGCCCTCGCGTAGAGATTCCTGTGCTCAATCTGAGCGTCCAAAGGCGTGGCCTCGGTAATTACTCCAGCCTTCGCGCCAAGGTAGTAGGAATCGATTGTACCGGTGTAAATGAAGCGCTTGACCTTGGCCTCGAGCGCGCATTCGGCTATGCGGCGCGTTGCTTCAATCTCGAACTGCTGATAGTCGGCCCAACTCTTCACGTTGGCCCGGGCGAGATGAAAGACATAATCGACTCCATCCATCGCGCGCAGCAGCGCGTCTTTGTCCGCAACGTCGCCAACGACGCAATCGAGCGTGCCGGATTCGCGCAGATCATGCGGAATCCCAGCCAGCCCACGCGCCAGAAGGCGAACATCGTGGCCAGCGGCAGTGAGTTGACGCAACAGCTCCTTGCCGATGAAACCAGTGCCGCCCAGCAGCAGAATCCGCGGAGCTTCAGCGCATGGCGTGATCTGCGGCGCCTTCCAGGGGATGGTCTCTTCGGCTGGCAGATTTGCAAGAGTTCCCAATCGTTCGCAGAGCCCGATTACGAGGGCTCCGGTGCGGCCGTCAAGGCGATTGTCGAGCCTGTCGGCGGCCTGCTCGTGGGGCGCTGCGCCCGATGCGGCGTAAAAAGCATCCATGGCTCGCGCAATGCTTTCGCCGTAGGGGTTGCCTCGAGCTTCAAGGTGGAGCTTGGACTTGATGTAATTCGATAGAGTTTGGTTAGCCTGGGCCTTCAGACTCTTTGCGCGGCTGACGACGATCGCGCGGCTTTCGAAATCGGGATCGCTGGGGCGATGTTCATCCAGCGTGTAGGTGTTTCGTTCGAAATCGACAGTGGCGGCGGCAAGCGAGCCACGGGCATGAATTTTGTACTCGCTGAAACCGGGAACGAAACTGAACCGCAATTCCACTGCCGTCGAACCCGCATGAGCATCCACTTGCCATCGGCGGTAAAACTTTCTGCCATTGGCAAGCGTGACAGGGTTTGAAGGGCGGACAAATATCTCGCCCGGAATCTGGCTTGGAACCTGACCTGAAATCTCATCGGGTTCACCGGTGAGATCGAGCATTGCCGCTACCAGGTGGGACCCAATCTCGATGAGGATGTTGCGCGGATCGCGAAGCATCCAAGTGTCGAACGGTCCATGCAGGATTTGCGGGAGGGGCCGGTGCCAGGTAATGGTCAGGTGGTCAATTGGGCCGAGCACCCCTATGCGAATGTCGCGCCGGAGCTTCTCGTAGATGGGTGCGAAGAGAAAATTGTGGCCCACGCCCAATTTTCTGTTGTGTGATGCGGCGATGCGCACGAGTTCGTCGCAGTCCGCTGCCCGGTCGCACATCGGCTTCTCGAGGAAGACATCTACGCCGGCCTCGAGCAAGGCGCGTGCAGCATCGAAGTGCAGATTCGGTGGCAGCAGGACCTGAACCGTGTCCAGAGACTCCGCTGCAAGCATCTCCTCAAGCGAGCCATAGACCTTGGGGATGCTGAATTTGTTGGCCAGGACCTGGGCTTTACTCAAGGCTCGATCGCACACTGCGACCAACTCGACGCCGGCGACGGTGCGAAGACACTGAGCGTGCCAATCCGCAATGTAACCTGCGCCAAGGAGAGCAACCTTGTGCACAGCTCGCGGCGATTTTGCTGGAGGATTCTGAGGACGCTTGGATTCAGGAGCGGTAGCCTGATCGTTTTGAGGCCCCGTCATGACCTGGCCGAGCTCCGCTTGTACTCGATAATCGTCATGCCACGGCCTCGCGATTTAAACCGATGGTAGGCGATCAGTCCTTCGAGCATGGGGAATTTAGCGATCACAGTGAAGAAGGCATAGATGCGCGCATCCGGCTTGGTCCAGCCTCGCCTGCGGCCTCGAAGGTATATCTTGTCGAACTGGACCGTGTAGAGGCCGAGGAGAATGACTGCGGAGATACCCATGGTGAACGGCGCGAGAGCAAGAAGGGTTACTGGAAGAAACAGCCCCCAGATCCAGATTCGACGGCAATCGTCAACGAAGTAGCGGTCATCCGTTTTGCCATGAAGCGCGGCCACATGCCCGTAAGCGTGGCCGGTCCTGAAGGCCCTTCGCCACCACTCGGAGAAGTGCTTCATATCGGCATCGTGCAGGGCCATTGGAGCGTCGACCATCAATACTTTCCATCCCTGACGCCTAACACGGACGCAGAACTCATCATCCTCCGCGGCAATTACTTCTTCGCGAAATCCGCCAACCTCAGTAAAGACCTCGGAACGGATCATGAACCTGCCACCGGATGTGAGGATGATTCCGGGAGTCTGCTGCCACTCGAGATTGCATAGCTTGTTATAGACGGATCCGCCGGGGTTGACCTCGCGAACATGGCCGCATACCACTCCGACCTGTTCCTGCTTGGTAAGCGTAGCCACTCCGACTTCAAGCCAACCCTTGACGAGTTCGCAGTCGCCATCGAGGAATTGGATGAAAGGAACTTTGGGATCGAGCTTCATTACGCAGGTAAAACCCTCGTTGCGGGCACGCGCGGCGCTGAACGGCCGCGTAGTGTCAAGCTCGACCACATAGCAGCCCATTGACTTGGCGTACTCGACGCTTTTGTCCTTCGAGCCTGAATCGACGTAGACGACAATTCTGCCCTGTTCGACAGACGATTCCAGGCAACTCTTCAGGCGCTCGCCTTCGTTGCGTCCGATGGCGACAATCGCCACGTCTCGGCTGGAGTTGGGAATCATGACCACCATTCTATTCGCGCAGGCTGGAATCCGCACGCCTCAAAGGTTGTAGCGTATGGGGTAATTCGTAACGAAAGCAGCAGACCACTTCGGAGATTGGGATTCGGTTTCGATCCAGGACGACCCGTCATATCGCCGCCATATCCTGGCCTCTTGCTTCGCGCCCCGCTAATGCTAACGATGCGAGGGACAACGCAACCACAATTACTGTGATTGCGAGGACTGCGGGGTAGTTATGCCAGCGCTCGGCAGCGAGCGCCTGGGCTTTGCCATTCCATGAGGTGATGAGGCCACCAAGTTGATAGGCGAGTCCAGGAGCGGTGGCGCGCACCGGAGCAGGCGATAGCTCGGTGAGGTACGCGGGCACAACTCCCCAGGCTCCCTGCACCATGAACTGCATGAGCACAGCACCGACTCCCAGCGTGATTGCGGAGTGTCCGTAGGCATAGAGCGGAAGCACCGGGATGGCCAGCAGGGCAGCGGTGACAATGGCGCGCTTTCGGCCCCACCGCTCAGAAAGGGTGCCGAAGACGATGCCGCCGGCTATCGATCCAAACCCATAGAGAACACCGATGAGTCCCACCTTTCCCGGCGTGAGCTTTGCATAGCTGGTGAGGAATGTGGGATACAGGTCCTGGGTGCCGTGCGAGAAGCTCATGAAGGCGGTCATGAGCAGGATGAGAAAGAGGAATGTTGGAAGGAAGGCGAAGATTTTGCCCGAGCTCCCTGGTTCCTTTGCGGCTCCTGATCGACGGGCTGCGCGACTGGCTGCCCCGGCCAACCAGACGGGCGATTCGGGCACACGCGCTCGCACGTAGAGGACTAGTAGTGCTGGCGCAGCTCCCAGAATGAACAAGCCGCGCCAGCCAATGCCAGGGACGTGCAGCCCGAATAGAACGAATCCCTTGAAGAACACGCCGAATGCAGCAGCGGCCAGGATGGAGCCCATCGCATAGCCTTCCTGGAGAATGCCCGAGAAGGTGCCGCGGCCTTCTTTGGGAAGGGTCTCGAAGGCCAGCGCTGCTCCTACTCCCCACTCGCCGCCCATGGCGATGCCGAAGAGCGCACGGAGCACCAGGAGCGCAGTCAGTGACGGGGCAAACGCGCATGCAAGCTCAATGACCGAGAAGCAGATAATGTTGATCATCAGAACGGGACGCCGGCCATATCGGTCGGCAAGCATCCCGAAAAACAACGCCCCCAGGGGTCGAAAGGCTTGCGTGAGAAACACTCCGCCCATGACCGCGGAGGCCTTCGTATTGAACTCCGTGGCGATCGCGGTGACGCAGAAGGTGAGGATGAAAAAGTCCAGCGAATCGAGGGTCCAGCCCAGAAACGCGGCCAAAAACGTATGCCTTTGGGCGGAACTCAACCGCTGAAAATGGGAAACCACGGATGCGAGCATAGGCGGGAGCATAGCAGACGGCTGAAAAGCCCGGCTATGTTAAAAAATAATTGTTGCAACGAATAGTTGCCGATCTGCGTCCTATCCATATCAAGGAACTCTGCACCGGCAGGCTAGGCTCATGGCTTCTCCCAGCGAGCTACCAGCCTCCAGACCGCAATCAAAACCCCCCACCGGCGCCAAGCCCAGCAACGAAAGGATCACTGCCCATGAAACGTATTGCAATGCTCACCGGCATTCTCGCCCTCGCCGCACCCCTGGCATTCTCACAAGCCTCAACCTGGACGTCGGACCCCGCGCATAGCGAAGTCGATTTCAGCGTCACCCACCTTACGATCTCTAAGGTTCACGGACGTTTCGGACATGTGACGGCTACTGTGACCTACGATGCAGGCGATGTCACCAAGTCCTCAGTAACGGCGACCATCGACGTTACCGGTATTGACACTGGCGAAGAAGGACGCAACAACCACCTCAAGTCCGACAACTTTTTCGATGTGGCCAAGTTCCCGACCGCGACGTTTACGAGCACGAGCGTGACCAAGAGTGGGGACAAGCTCTCCATCGCCGGCGATCTGACCGTGCACGGCGTCACCAAGCCGGTGGTCCTGGTCGCAGAAGGTCCAGTTGGGCCGGTCCCAGGGATGGATCACAAGCAGCACGCCGGTTTCTCCGCCTCGACGACGATCAGCCGCACCGCATTCGGAGTGGGGAACTCTTTCCCCTCGGCTGCAATCGGCGACGATGTGAAGTTGAACATCGAACTCGACGTCGTCAAGCAGTAAGCAGGACTTCAGTCTGAGAGAGTCAATGGTAGACCTGAAGCAGGAAATCGCGCAGGAGCGTCCCTTCTCAAGCCTTGAGGAGGAGGCGCTCCTGAACCTGCTGCGGACAGCGGACTGCTTGAATCGCGCATTCCATCTTCAGATTCGAACCTGGGGTGTGACTTCAACACAGTACAACGTGCTGCGCATCCTTCGCGGAGCGCATCCTGCGGCGCTGACCTGCACGGATATTGGCTCGCGGATGATCGCGACGGACCCTGACATCACACGACTGCTGGGAAGGCTGAAAGCCCTCAAACTCATCCGTCAGAGTCGCGACCGGCAGGACCGGCGTGTTTTGTGGACGCGAATATCGGAGGCTGGGCTCGATCTGCTTGAGCAAATGGACCCGGTTGTTGAGAAACTTCCTGGAGAGTTGCTTGGGAATCTGAACAAAGCTGAGTTAACGGAGTTGATTCGGCTGCTGGAAGGTGCACGCCGGTTCAGCTCTGAAGGCGGAGAACGATGTCCCAAGGATGGCCCATCCGTGGGACAATCATCAAATCACCGATCTGTCAGCTGTGACGGGACAAACAACTGCGACGGGAAAAAGGCCTAACTTCCAATCACCTTTTGCGCTACCAGTTCCTCGTCGGCGTCGCTCTGGATGATTTTGTTGTGCAGGCAATAAAGAGCAAGCTCAAGCCGGTCAGAGACTCCAAGCTTGTCGTAGATCTTGCGCAGGTAATTCTTGATAACCTGCTCGGTGGTTCCCAGCTGAAAAGCGATTTCCTTGTTCCGCTTTCCCTGCGTGATGCAGGTAATGATCGACATCTCCTTGGGAGAGAGCCGGGGCTGCGACCTTGGGCTCACCAGGCTTGCGGCCTGGGCGCGATAGGCTTCGATTACCCAATTCACCGATTGATTGTCGATCCAGGTTTCGCCGGCGGCTATTCTGCGCACGCAACGCACCAGAAGGTCGGGAGAGATCGAGCGAGAAATGATGCCGCGGACGCCACGGCGATAGAGCTCAACGGTGTGATTCTCATCTGTCTGTACGGCCTGCACAATGAGCTTGACATCAGGTGCCGCCCGCAGGAGCTCGGGGATCACGTTGGCAGTACCAGCGAGAAGGCCGCCCTCGAGCAACACTATATCGGTGGGGTAGCGCTCGATCGCCATCCTCAGGTTTTCGAGAGAATCGGCCTGGGCTACAACGCGCAGGTCGTCTTCGAGCGCAAAAACCTTTCGGATGCCAACACGATAGATAGCCTGGGAATCCGCAAGGATGATGCGGACAGTGCCAGGCTTGACCGGAGTGTCAAGTATTTCGCCGTCAGAGGAGTCGTCGAGGAATTCCATAAGTGGGGCTGCCAAATCCCCGCGCTGTCATTGCTCGCAAAAACGATATTCGTCAATGGTTGCAGCAGCGAGGTAATGAATATTGCTTATCGAGCAGCGTACCACACGTCCTTGACATTCAACCAGAACATCACGGGAGCTACCTAACACCTCTCCCGGCATGCGAAGCGAAAAATGTATGCCCAAGCCGACTTCCAGCTCCCTGTCAAGCTCGAACAAGACTCCACTGGCAGAGACGTTTCTTGTCGATGCAGAAAGCTCGCCGCTGACCGTGGAAAGGACCACTGGCAGGCTCAACGGAAAACGTACGGCACAACGCATTTGTTCACGAACCACGACCGGGCCAAGAGCTGGAGCCTGTTCCGTAGGGTTCGCTACTGCTGATCTTAGTTCGCTCATAGGCTTCATCCCGGGCCTAGACAAGGCCGCTTGCCAACTTTAAACGATTAAGACCTCCACACAACAGACACCAAAGTTTCCAATTTAGTAACTCGAATATTAATATCCGAACTCACCAAACCGGCTCACCAAGATCTACTTTGAGACGAACCACTTTCGCCGGAATCCTGGGCAATGACGTTTTATCGCGGAGTGCCCACCGGCTTAAGTCTATTTACACAATAGTTAATCACGAAAGTACTAGAGTCTAGCAGGTAAAACAGGTGGCGGAGCGCTAAGAACTCTACATCTCCGCCGCGGGATAAAACGCTCCCGACGCGCCCACCCACTCCTGATTTTTGTTGTGATCCACGCCCATCATCTTTCCCCGGCCGAGACGCACCAACGACAGAGCCGGAGTCAATTCGCCCCCATCGGGCCACAGATACAGGATCCTGATCTCGGGTTGCGTCAGCCCATGCGGCGTGACGATTGTGGGCTCGAAGTGCATGCGCTGCTGGACAAGGTAGTCGCCCCGGCGCGATGGCTGAATTTCTTCGAGTTGGGCGTGCGACGGTTCGAACTGAATGCCCTTTCCCGCAAAAGAGAAAAGGGGTTTTAGCAGGAGCTCGCTATAGACCGTATCTGGCCCGGAACTGTCTGGAAGAGGAACCCCCGCAGCGAGCAGACGGTCCCTGCCGTCGCCGTTGAGAAAATCCGAGAGGAAAACACCCGGCGGGACAGATGGGAATCGCCCAACTGGCGGGAAGCGGCCAGACGCTCCAAACAGCCAGGGAATCGAGAATTTGCTGATCAGGAAGTACCAGTTGGGGTGGCCGGCCCATTCCACATCCCACTCTCTGTCCAGAGCAAAGGGGAGTTCGATCTTCCTGGCGATCAACTCGTCGGCAATTGCCCGGTTGTAAATCCTGCGGATCGGAACCCAGCGTCCGGCATCATCCTGGTACAAGAGACGGTTCTGCTCCGTCTTCAAGCTGCGGATGTCAACAACCTTGATACCGAGGTGCTTTGCCGTCACGAGAAAGTCGGGCAGAGTTTTCTGGTTCATCGGATCAAGTTCCGTGAGAACCACGTTTTCGGGCGCATGGTTCCCCAGAATCGTCCTTCGCAGGAGATCCCAGTAACCAGCGTCCTCAAGCCCACTGAGATAGGTGCCAAGCGTGTTGGGCAGGTCAAATGCTTCTTTGTAAGCAGAATTGAGCACCTGCTGATAGCCAAAAACCGAAGGAAATGCCTGTATTTCAACCAGCCGCGGCGCGAGTCCCCCATCAGCCGTTTCGTCCTTGACAAGTGCAAAATCCGCAGTCAGGAAGTTCGGGTGGGGAGTCTCCTGGGCAACTCTGTAGCCCGGCGGGATCGATTTTCGGGCAGATGCCAGGTATTCGCTGTCTGAGACCAACGCAGCGGCCATATCCGCGCCGCTTCTGGCCAATTGTTCCAGCAATTGAATCGGCAGAAAAATTGGGGTCTCTGCGACACGGAAATCGACCGGCGCCCCGCATCTGCTCTCAAGCGTGGCGAGGAGCGACTCGTACTGAGACGAGCGAAACCGCTGATTGAATTGGGAGCGAAGCTGAGAAATCACGGCCGAAACTCTGCCTTCATGGTAGTGGGTTCCCTCAAAGACTCGACTCCTGCTCCGACAAGCTTCTCAGTGACGGTACTTCAGTACATCCCATCGAAATCGCAGAAAAACTGATCGAAATCCCGAAACATCTGATTTGAATCACAAAAGCGAGCAGAAATCTCATCATATGAGACGCCTAACGCATTAGTATATAAAGAGTAACCAATGTGGTGGACGATCTACAACTTTGAAGGTACCCTTCTCGTAAAGCTGTTTACAAGGAGCTCTAAAGCATGAATTCCAAATCACTTCGTTTCGTTTATATCGTCACAGCGGTTGCCCTGATCACAGGAACCGCCGCCGCCAGCACACTAGTTATTCTGCCACCGACAGTTTCTCACTCCGCCGAGGCCAGCCCGCTGACGATTCCGCCGCCACCACCGACGGTTCCTCACTTCGCTGAGGCCAGCCCGCTGACCATTCCGCCACCACCACCGACGGTTCCTCACTTCGCTGAGGCCAGCCCGCTGACTATTCCGCCACCACCACCGACGGTTCCTCACTTCGCCGAGGCCAGTCCGCTGACTATTCCGCCACCACCACCGACGGTTCCTCACTTCGCCGAGGCCAGTCCGCTGACCATTCCGCCACCACCACCGACGGTTCCTCACTTCGCTGAGGCCAGCCCGCTGACAATTCCGCCGCCACCACCGACGGTTCCTCATTTCGTTTAGTCTTCGCGAATGTGAGTACAAGCGATCAGCCTTTGTTGCTAAACACGCGTTAGCACGATAGGCTGAGTTTGTCTACGGTACAGAGGGAGGCCCTTTCTGGGCTGGGATTCTGTTTTCACGGGATGCGGAGTGGCGGCAGAGGCAATCCTCATTCTGCTCCTGCTCAGGGTGCGTCTTTATCGCACTTTTCCGGCCTTCCTGGTATGGGTTTGCTGGGGCTTTTTGAGCGATTTCTATTTCGTCGCCGTAAACTACAAAGCTCCATTACGCGCGTTTGAGATTCAGATAGCTGTCGACTCCATCTTGATGTTTGCCGTCTTGGTTGAGCTGGCATGGAGCGTTTTGCGCCCTATTCGCTCTTCTCTTCCCAAGTACTCCTGGCTGGTGATTGTTGGCCTTGTTTTCATCGCCGGCATCGTTGTCTGGTTTGTTGCGGGTGTGGCGGTCCCCGGATACATGACATCGGAAGGAAGAGCATTCTTCCGCTTGCAGCAGAGTGGCGCGATCCTGAGGGTGGTGGTCTTCCTTGCGTTGGCGGGATTGAGCCAGCTTCTGTCCATTGGATGGCGAAACCGCGAACTTCAGATCGCGACCGGGCTCGGCTTTTACTCAATGGTCTCCCTTGCCGTGACGATCATGCATACCCATCAGGATGCAGCCAAAGCTCCATATCATGGTCTAGACGAAGCCGTCGGGGCCAGCTACTTAATCGCCATAACCTATTGGATATTCGCATTCGCCACACAGGAAGCCAAGCGCCGGGAGTTCACGCCGCAGATGCAGAGTTTCCTGTTAGCAGCCGCCGGCTCTGCCAGGGCGGCTCGGATTGGCATAGCGAGTTCCTCAATGGATTCCCGGAAGCGCGACGAGTAGATTCGTTCCGCCAATCCGCGCGGCTATCCGCCTTCTCCTTAGGTTCCCCTCACCCCTCCGTACACCAAATCAGGAGGGGTGTCTGCAACTTTTGTGCTAGAAGCGCACTTTTTCTGCGAGACAGAGAGACAAATGTCTGGTACAAGTAAGGAGTACCAAGTCCCCCGACAGGGTCTGCAGGACCGCGCGAACGGACTGCATGCCTGAGCAAGAGGCAGATCCCCATGATCGTTTTGATGCTTCAAATTGCTAGTATCGTTGGCATTGGCTACTATCTCTATCGCTTGCGGGCTGGAATCAAAGCTCGCAATTCGCAGACATGGGAGTCTTTGCTCGCTCGGCTTCGTCCCGACTGGAGCGCGCGGGAATTGAGCGATCAGTTCCTGTGGAAGGAAGGCTTGAGCGCCACCTCTGAGGATGCCTGGGAGCGGATGGAAGGTCCCAAGGGCCTTTGGGTGATGTATCAAAATGCTCAAGTGATGCTCCAGATGGCGGACTTTGCCGCGAAAAACAGCGATAACGTGGACCGTCTTCTGCTTGAGACTCTGCGCAGCGACGCCATGCACATTCGTGTTTGCGTTCTGATGGCACTGGCTCAGTACGGATTCAGCAAGGCAGGCGAAGGCGTTCGCATCAATGCTTTCCGGGCTGCAACCATGTACACGGGAATGGCGGCGCGGATGACGCAGCTCCTGCAGGAAATTGCTCCAGTGATGGTTCCAGACTTTGTAGCAGCAATGTAGTTCAGTTTTCTCTCCGAAACGAAAAACCCCGGCCTTGGCCGGGGTTTTTCGTTTCCTTGCTGGATTCAAATTGATTGGCACCTGGTTTAGATCAGGCAAGGTTGGATTCAAGGAAAGCATTGATGCTGGCAAACTCGTCATCGGTGATTCGGAGATGGAGTGCCGGGGTCAGACCTTCCACCTGCTCAGCGCTTCGGCCACCGACGATTGCAGCCGTCACGGCGGGATTATGTAGAGTCCAGGCAACAGCCACGACACCGGGGGACACACTGTGTTGGTTGCCGATGGTGCGGAGCAACTCCACCAGGCGCAGGTTCCGGCCGAGGCGCGGCTCATTGAACTCGACAGCGCGACGCCGCCAATCATCCTGGGGAAACGCAGCCACACGTTCGGCGGTCATTGCGCCGGTGAGCAAACCAGAGACCATCGGCGAATAGTTGATGACGCCGATGCCGTGGCCCTGCGCGTAAGGAAGCTGCTCCTGCTCAATCGCTCGGCGGAGCATCGAGTAGGGCGGCTGAAGGCTGGTGATCGGGGCGATCCCTTGAACGCGCTCCATCTGGGCCACGTTGAAGTTTGAGACGCCGATCCAGCGCACTTTGCCTTCTTCCTTGAGACGAGCCAACGTACCCCAGCCCTCTTCAATCTCTTCTTCCGGGTTGGGCCAGTGGATTTGGTAAAGATCTATGGTTTCAACCTGAAGCCTGCGAAGAGATGCTTCTACCTCTTCGCGAACTGAGGCGGCTTTGAGTGAGCGGTAGATTGACCGATCGCGATGCCAGCGCATAGAGCACTTGGTAAAGACATAGGGCCTTGATCCCGAATAACCCTTCAGGGCTCGTGCAACAACCTCTTCTGAGTGGCCAAGCCCGTAGATTGCTGCTGTGTCGATCCAGTTGATTCCGAGGTCCAGTGCGCGGTGAATTGCCTCGATGGACTCGTTGTCGTCCTGAGGTCCCCAGGCGAATTCCCAGTTGCCGCCACCGATGGCCCAAGCGCCAAAGCCGATTGGAGTGAGGTGAAGGTCGGAGTTGCCGAGGGTGCGAAGGGTGGGGGTAGACGTAGTGGTCATGTCACCAGAATAGATGCGATGGCGGGGCGCGATGGTGAAAGAATCTCGCGATGTGCCCAACTCAAAGCGCGCATCAAGATTCTGCCTTGATGCGCACTTTGAATAACTGCATCATGGTATCCTACTGATGTTACACACCGGCAGGGGGCACAATGCGAACCACCTGGAATGTCGACGATGAGGTTGTCGAGCAGGTCAAGCAATACGCTGCGGCTCGGTCGGTTCCTGCGGGAAAAGCCGTCAGTTTCCTGCTGAAACAAGCTCTGCACAGACCGCTCGGAACTCGCATTGAGAATGGCTTTGAAGTTTTTAATGTGCCTGATGATAGCCCGATCGTGACCCTGGAGGATACGCTTCGCCTCGAGGACGAGCTTTGAGCAAAGTCTGGCTTTTTGATGTGAATGTTATGATTGCATGGCTTTGGCCAACCCATGAGGCGCACAAGACTGCGTCAGCCTGGATGAACAACCACCGGCTGGAACCATGGGCCACCTGTCCGATCACGGAAATGGGCTTCTTAAGAATCGTAACTAATCGATCGTTTTCCCCCATTGCTCCGAAGTGGGCAGAGGCGGTACGGCTGCTTGGCAAATACACCGAAGGGAACGCATCGCACCGCTTCTGGCCGGATTCATTGACTTTGGTAGAGATTCACAAGCAATTTGGGAGCCGAATCACAGGGCCGAATCAGATAACCGATGCATATCTTCTATCGCTCGCGATGCAAAACGACGGGCGTCTTTTGACCTTCGACTACAAAATCGAAGCAATCGCCCCACAAGGCAGTCCCGCACGGGCCGCACTTGAAATCCTCCGCATCTAGGCAGCGATCAGAAACCGGCCATCGCGCATGATCTGCTCGTTCCCTGCTTCGGACTCGAGCCAGATGTTGAAGCGGAGGCCGACCACGTCAATATGCGTGCCGGAACGCCAGGGTGCGCCCGTGTGTTCGCCATAGGGATTGCCGAAGGCGATGTGAATGCCAGGGAACTTCTCGTCTTGCAGAATGTTTCCGATGACACGCTCGACGCCCAGATTGGTGCCGATAGCAAACTCGCCGACGCGGTCGGAGTTCTCGTCAGTGTGGGTGTAGGCCCAGAAGTCGGCTTCGAGCTGCTTGTTTGTGCTCGAACAACTTACGATGCGGTTGGCGGCGATCTCTATGGTTAGGGGGGTTGAGTCAAGCAGGCCATACCGTGCGCAGAGCCAGTCGCCGACAACGCCGTCGACTACAAAGGTCCCGTTTACTTCGCCGGGCGAGGTGAAGCACTCGCCGCCGGGAAGGTTGCCCCACTTTTCCGGCGAGATGATGCCGGAGGTCTTGAACCACTTGTAGCCGGGATTCATCTCAGCGGTAATGTCGGTGCCAGCAGCGGTGGTAGCGCGAATGCGGGTGGCGCGGCGAACGCGGTCCAAAACTTTCTGACTAAGGCGGTCGACGAGGTTGAAGTCGGCCCGCATGCCCTGGCACATAATGTCAGGCGTGATGTTGACCATGTGCGCGTGGCGCATGTGGCGGCGGTTGACTACGTCGGTCATTTGCATGCGCGAGTGCAGCTCATTGGCCTGTACCTGCACTGCAAAAATGGATACGTGCGAAGACTCCATGTCGGCGAGCACCTGGGCAGGCATGTCAACGAGTGGGCGCGGGACGAGATCTTCGAGGATGAAAGCGTTCCAGATGCAGCCACGCTCGGCGAGTTGCGCGGCAAGAGCGGCAGCAATTGGCTCAGTGATGCGATCGGTGATGAGGGTGACCTTCTCGGATGGGTCGATGCGCAGGCAGGTGGTAACGGCAGAGATCGCTCCCGGCTTGAATTCAGCGGGATAGTCGAGGGAAAGCAGTTGTGCGGCGGTCTCAGTCATGCTTTGCAGATTCGCCCTTTCGTTGGCCCTGAGCTTGGAGTGTGTATTCAGTGAGATTACCGGAATCTTCATCAAATTGAAATGAGGGGAAGCGTTGCCCGGGCTGGACATTTCCCATAAGAGTGCAGCTCCCAACCGCCAAGCGGACCTGATTCAGCGCGATGCGGAGAGGGGTCGGGAAGCAGGGTTGAAGGCAGGTTTTCCGCAAGGGGCAAACGTGCTGAAGACCTTAGACTTAGGTTGAGAGGTCAACAAATGGCGGGAGATAGGCCGGCGAAAGTCGGAATAATTGGGGCAGGCAGCGTTGGGGCGACGATCGCATACGCAGCGATGATTCGCGGAGTGGCACGACAGATAAGCTTGTTCGATATTGCAAGGACCAAGGTTCACGCTGAGGTGCTGGACCTGAACCATGGCATGCTTTTCGTGCCGCCGGGGATCGTCGAGGGTTCGGACGATATTGAAGTGCTGCGCGGGTCAGACGTGATCGTGATGACGGCCGGAGCGAAGCAGAAGCCAGGCGAGACGCGGATGGATCTGGCCCAGGCGAATACGAATATCTGCGCGGCGCTGTTGCCCAAGGTGATGAAGGTTGCTCCAGATGCGTTGCTGCTACTGGTGACAAATCCGGTGGATGTGATTACGCAGGTTGCGATCAGCCTGACGGGCTTGCCATGGCAACGGGTCTTCGGATCGGGGACGGTCCTGGATAGCTCGCGATTCCGGTTTCTGGTTGCCCGGCATTGCGGCGTCGCTGTGCAGAATGTGCACGCATACATCGCGGGAGAACATGGGGACTCTGAGTTTGCACTGTGGTCGAGCGCGAGCATCGGATCAATTCCGCTGAGCCAGTGGGCGGTTGCAGGCCATGGCAGGCTCACCGCGGCGGACAAGGAAGCGATCGTGCACAACGTCAAGGATGCGGCCTACCAGGTGATTCAAGGCAAGGGTGCAACGAACTATGCGATTGGACTTGCCGTCGCCAACATTCTTGAGGCGCTGGTGCACGATGAGCGCCGCGTGCTGCCGTTGAGTGGGCTGCTGCAAGGGTTTCGCGGGCTTGAAGATGTGTGCCTGAGCCTGCCAAGGATTGTGGGCCGGAAAGGAATTGAGGAGGCGCTGCCAATTCCGATGACTGTGGACGAAGAAGCCGCACTGGTGGATAGCGCGGATCGGATTCGGGCGGTGGTACGGGGGCTGGGGTATTGAGTTCTGCCTGCGTGTTACGATTTCGGGAACTGAACGAATTAGTTGCGGAGGGAATCATGCAATTGAAATTCAAGCTTGCTGTGGCCGCTGTGGCAGGCGTTGTATTTGCGATCCCTGCAAGCGCGCTGAGCCTCTGCGATCTTGTGCCAGCTGCGGTTGTCCAGTCCACACTTGGCATCACAACGCCGCTCGTTGCCACGCCGAATACAAATGGCGGCAACGGGTGCGACTATAAGGGAAAGGCTGCCGGGCCGATCTGGATCAAAGCAGACGACACGGATTACACGGGAATCTACAAGACCATCCAGGACCAGCAGTTCACCCAACTTCCCTACGGCAGCAAGCTTGTTCCAGGCTTGGGCGACAAGGCCTACTACTCTGAAAACCACGACCAGAATATAGCGGGTTACCAGTTGAATTACACGAAGCAGGCGCTGGTATTTGTGGCGAAGGGCAAGATCATTTCGTTCATCCTCATGCTTCTTGATAAGGGTGCGCCGAAAGACAGCGTGCTGGCGCTGGGAAGATATACGCTGGCCAAGCCGATCGAGACGCTGAAGATGCCTAATTGAAAGTGGCCTGCACGGGCAGGAATCGGCCAGTGGTGCGGGAGCGGAGGTATTGATTCCTTGATAAATTCGTTTCTCGAGTCCCCGTTCTGGAGACCTGACCCAGTGATGCAATCCATGGCGAAGCCATGCCTTCAAGCTCGGCCGCGCCCAACGAAATCTCAAAGTTGAGAATGGTTATCTAAGTTATAAAGTAATAACTAAGCGCCCACCGTTTTGTGAACTTCTATTCTAAAACTCGAACAAACATGCTGAGCTAGCTTTCGACAGGATTCGCCTGGACCCTCAACCGCATTCAGATGCAATGCCACGGCTGGTGCCGGACCGGCCTATTGACTCAAACTCCGCTGCCTATGCTCCAACGGCGGTCTTCGGGGGACGCTAATGGCTCTCCTCAAAGGAGTTCCACGGGCTCCAAGGCTGTCCCTTTTCGATAGGCCTGGTTGGCTCCAATTGCGCCTTCCGTCGACTAAGCCTTTTCTGAGAAACAATCCAGGATTCTCCGCTGCTACGTCATGCTTTTCTGCCTCTAATCCGGGCTCGGAAACAGACAGTCATTCACCTGAATTTCATTTCAGAAAGCAGTTGACATTATTGACTTCTGGATTATGATTGTCCAAATACTTGGTCTACCCAATTAGTGACTTCGAACTTTCCCCGAGTTCTTGCGCACTAACCAATTTGGGGTATACCTTTTTGAGCTGGGAAAGCGGACTTTTTAAACAAGCTCGCACCGATTGATGCACATGACGTGCCGCCAAATGGGAACCGACTAGGCGCGGGCTGGTTGGCACATTTCAGATCTTCGAGTTGTTCCTGGGCCCCCCGAAACTGCTCTACCCGAACTGAATCAGCATCGCGCAGACGCTTTGCCCCTGATGGTTAAAGGCGAGGTCTGCGTGGATTGTCTGTTGGGCCCTTAACTAAACCTCAAACCTCAAATTCTAGACTGCTCTGGGGCGGCCTAGCTTGTTGAAATTTCTAGCTTTGGAGGATTCAATGAACCGTGTTCGTTATACGCTGGCCTGCTTGATAGCAGCAGCGTTCGTGTTCGTTCAAGCCGCTTCGGCCAACGAGATCCCCATCGGTTACATTAGTTACGACGTAACCGGTACTAACGTTGCGCAGTTCGACATTGTGAACCAGACCGGACCTAACTCGTCCACCCTGCCCGACACCACATTTCCCGTGACGACCTTAGTGCAGCTGCAAAGTTTGGGGCTAACCATTTCATTCCCTTCCGCAGCATCGATCGTTGAACCTTCGTCGTATTTCACACTGGATGCGGACGGAGAGTCTCAGGACGGCACGCCCCTATCGACGGCCACCGATCCCCCCAGCGGTATTGACGGGGCGACTTCGGCGACGGTGACGGGTAGCTTCTCAGTGACGACCTTTACCCTGAACGACGGTACGACTGTAACAGTGGATCCCACCTTCTCGGCCACGATTACGGACTTGGGAGGCCTTCAGGATGGAGATTTCGCGGTGATCGACGCAACGGTCGCTTCAGGTGGTGGCGGAGGGCCAGTTGTGCCCGAGCCGGGTTCCATCTTTCTCCTGGGCACCGGCATGGCGGGTCTGATCTCGATGCGAAGCCGTCGGCTTGTCACGAGGCTGCGTGACAGCTTTGGGACGGCTAAGGCAGCGGTTCTTCCTGCCCTCCTGGTTATCGGGTTGGCCTTTTTCGCAACTCAGAACGCACAAGCTGCTGGTGAGTTTACCGTGCATCTTAACGTGAGTACTGTTCCCGGTGCCTCCACGGGCGGATCTTCCGTGACACTAGCGGGAGTCGACTTTCCTCCGGCTCCTATCGCAGCCGCTTCGGTTGTGGTCAACTTCAGCGCCACTTGCGGTGGAGCGGTGCTCGCTACCGAGAATCCCAGCAAAGTGACCAGCATCATCGGCACCTCTGAGCGCCTGTCCCTTACCGTTCCCGTCTCGCTGAAGACCGGGACTTACTACATCTCGATCTCTGGAACTTCCGAGGCTGACGTCGCCTTTATCAGCGGCAACTGTGCGACCATCCAGATCACAAACACGTCCTCCACGCTGGCAGCGTGCCTTCCCTCGAGCTCGCTGGCCGTGCTCACGGGCAAGAACGTCACCGCCTACATCCCCAATGGCTCGTGGGACTACGGCACGACTGGCATTTCAGTGGTGCCGGTTGAAGGCGCCGGAACCGCAACCTCATTGCCAACAGCCGGCAGGGTCAATTCCTGCTCTTCCAACTCCGAAACCGGGGAGACAGTCTGCGTGGATGGAAACACCGATGTCTATCTGCTCACCGGTTCCACCATTACCAATACGCTGACAAGTGGCGCAACCAAACTTGCCGGCTTCTCCGGCGGCGAATGCGAAAACTGCGGCGTTGCCATCGATGCCCTGACCAACACGGCTGTTATCGCCGGCGGCTTTGGGACATCCTCGGGCGACGGCATCCAGTTGCTCAACCTCTCGAACAACACTTTCGCCGCGCCCTTCGGATCGGTTGTCTCGGTCTCAGAGAATGTCTCGGTTGATCCCAACCGGAACCTGATCCTTTCACCGGATGAGGAAGACTACTATGACATCTTCGAGATCGCTCCGAGCGGAGCAATCACGGAGTATCTCAACTACCAGCCTGTCGGTGGAGAGTTTGACTCAGCTGCGGAGGACTGCACCACTGGGATAGCTCTGTCAACGCAGGAATTCACCAACAACCTGTTCATCGCCGATCTCACTCAGGCAACCTTTACCGCTCCGACCGGTGGCGTAACCTACGGTACCTGGACCGCACCGAGCCAGTCAGTCAACCTGTATCCTTCAGGCGACTTCAACTTCTCTGCGGGTACCAGCGGCATCTCGGTTGCGCCCGGCACCACGCATTTGGGGATCACCGAGGGCGAGTTCGGCGGAAACACGTTTGCCGCCTTCCAGTTGCCGGCAACCTCCGGCACCGGGACGCCTAATTTCGTTGACTATGTTGGCGCTTCCCTGCCGGCTACTCCTGACGGAGTTGCCTTCTCGGCTGGCACCGACCCGCACACCATCACCGCTTACACAAGCCCCAACAACGGCAAGGCCTACGGGCTCGTTGCTGGCTGGAACGATGGGGGCTTTGGACAGCCGGTGTGGCTTGCTGTGATCGACCTGCAGGCTCTACTGAATGCATCCCGGAGCGCGACAGATGCGCACCTGGTAAACGCCAGTGTGAACCTTCTAACCTCGGGCATTGTTCGCTACATCGCCGTACCGTAAACGAGTGAGCCAACAAAACGCGAGCACTGAGAGATGTTGAGCCTTGCCGAGTTGCCCGGCGGTTCGTCTGTTAACTGCGGTATCGGATCAAAGTCTCTCTCTTCTTAACTGTCTGATCGACGTGTCCGCCGGAGGCCTCTAGCGCTCCGGCGGACATGTCACGTCTGTTGACCAGTTTTTCATTCGATTCAGGCCCGTCATAACGAGCAGATCGTGAGCCGCCCGTCTCTGGAAGCTGTCGATCGCGGCCAGGTGGAAGTGAAAATGTTCTTCCCTCTTCACAGCCCTGCACGAGTCTCTTGAGCCATGTAGTCGACGACGGCTTTGAGGTCGCCCTTGGATTCCTCGAAGACTTTGAGCTGGCGGTCTGCGCCGGTGCCGCGCTCCATAATCTTGCGGACGCCGTTGATGGCTTCGCGGCTGCCTAGCTCATCGACGGCTGAGTCGATGAGGGCGAGATACTCTTCAAGCAGGTCGCGCAGCGGCAACTCCTGTTGGCGGCCAAAGTCGATGAGCTTGCCGTCGAGGCCATAGCGGACGGCGCGGAATTTGTTTTCCATCAACAGCGCGCGAGAGTATTGGCGGAAGTCCTGATTGGCCTCGTGAAGCTTGTAGAGATACAAGGCCGTGGCCTGGATCAGCGCGGCGATGGCGACAGTTTCTTCGGCGCGCAGCGGGATGTCGCAGGCGCGGACTTCGACGGTGTTGAAGAAAGGGTGGGGGCGGATGTCCCACCAGATCTTCTTGGCGTTGTCGATGCAGTTGGTGCGTACCAGCAGGCTGACGTAGTTCTCAAACTCGGAGTAGCTTTGGAAAGCATCGGGGATGCCGGTGCGCGGGAAGTTCTCAAAGACTTTGGCGCGATAGCCTTTGTAGCCGGTGTTGATGCCGAGCCAGAAGGGCGAGTTGGTGGCCAGAGCCATGATGTGAGGCAGGAAGTAGCGCATCGAATTCATGATGCGGATGGCTGCTTCCCGGTCTTCAATGCCGACGTGGACGTGGAGACCGAAGATGAGGTTGGCACGGGCAACGAGCTGAAGATCTTTGACGACCTGGTGGTAGCGCGGGTCGGGGTAGATAGTCTGGGTGCGCCAGTCGGCGAATGGGTGGGTTGCACCGGCCACCAGAACAAGACCGTTTTCACTGGCAAGGTTGATCATCTCGCGGCGCAGCTCGTAGATATCTTCGCGCGCGCAAGCGATGTCGCGGCATACGCGCGTGCCGACCTCGACGACGGAGGTATGCATCTCGGCCTTGACGCGCTCCTGGAGGCGAAGCTTGCCCTGCGCCAGCATCTCGGTTTCGATGTGGGAGCGCAGATCGCGGGTGACCGGATCGATGGTCTGGTATTCCTCTTCAATGCCAAGCGAAAACGATGGGCGCATAGACGGGTCCTTAGTTCCGGGGGAGAATGACTTGCCGCCAATTGTAAGTGAAGAGAGAGGTTTGGGGTATCTTGTATCGGGTTAACGGTGTTTGGAGGCTAAAGGCTCGATGGCCTGGAACAGACGCTCGACCCTTAGAAGCGGCCGAGACACCACATCGACGCCGCACGAGCGGCGATTGGAATCTGATGGCGTCGCTATTCAGGCAACCTGCGAAAGCGCGCCGAAGTTTACACCGGTCAGCCGCTCTGATTCGGCCCAAAGCCGCTTGGCGACCACCAGATCCATGGCTCCCTTTGCAAGCCGGACTGCCGTCGGGTAGCCTTTCAATTCCGCAAAGCCGTCTGGGCCGTAGAAGCCGCCCGGCACAGCCTCAGCAGCAACCGCGGCATAGAGTGTGGGTAGAGCTCCGTGCGCCGCACCCTGAGAGAGAAACGGCTTCATCAGCGCCATGAGGATCTTCAATCCGGTGCCGACATGATCCGCCTGAAGGTTCGTGACCGCATACCCAGGATGAGCGGCGGTGCTGATGATCGGAGATCCCACGGCCGTCAACCGACGCTGCAACTCGCAGGCAAAGATAAGGTCGGCCAGCTTCGACTGGGCATAAGCCTGGATCATGGGCTTGTAGATGCGCTCGCCCTGTAGATTCTCAAAATCGATCTTCCCCTGGTGACTCACACCGCTGGATAACGTGACCACACGCGAACCAGACTTTGCCTTGATGGATGGGAGCAGGAGCGCGGTCAATGCAAATGGCCCAAGGTAGTTGGTGGCAAACTGCCGCTCAAACCCATCGGGTGTGACTTCACGAGTTGGCAGCGCCATCACGCCTGCGTTGTTGATGAGCAGGTCGAGCGATTGCCCTGGGAATCGATCGATGACACGCTTTGCGAAGGCATGGATCGAGGCCTGCACGGCGAGGTCGAGAATCTCAGGGTAAAGCCGCGCGCTGGGAACCTGAAGCAAGATGCGGGAGACTGCATCCTCGGCCTTGGCCTGCGACCTGGCGGGCAGTATGAGCTCAGCGCCCTTGCGCGCCAGTTCCAGCGCCGCCTGAAACCCTATGCCGCTGTTGGCACCAGTAATCACGACCGTCCGTCCAACTTGCGAAGAGATCTCCGTGGTGGTCCATTTCGTTTTCATCTGTTTAGTATGAGTCCAATAGTATACTTTGGCAATAAGGCACCTTTTTTGCTTGTACTTACCTTGAGGTAACTAATGAACAAAACGGCAACAAGGCCGAAGTTTAGTTGGGAAGACATCAAGGACTTCTGTGACTCCCTTACAGACGAGCAGGATGCGCTGACCCGTGAAATGGTGACACGCATCTCAGATAAGTGGTCCCTTTGGACAATGAGCGTTCTCGCTGAAAGCCCCCAGCCGATGCGCTTCTCACGCATTTTGGATCACGTTGAGGAAATAAGCCAGAAGTCCCTCACCAAGACCCTTCGCGGCCTCGAACGCGATGGACTCATCACCCGCAAGGTCTTTGCGGAAGTCCCGCCCCGGGTGGAGTATGCGCTTACGCCAATAGGTTTCGAAATGCTCGACAACATTACGCCGTTGTGGCTGTGGGTGGCAAAACGGGTCAAGCGATTTCAGGACGCGCGAGACAAGTTTGACGGACGGTGACGATGAGACGCCACGCATAGGGAGTAGGAACGATGCGAGCTGGAGGCACGGGGTATGTGCGCGCATATTCGTGCCCCACCCTTGCTGGGGTGACGCAGAGGATGAGGCACCCTGACTTCAGCGGCGTGGTAAAGAAGTGCTAAGCGGCGTCGGAAGTTGATGGCGCTTCGGAAGTGGGCGCGGGAGCAGCTGTGATTTTTTTGGCGCGGGCACGTAGTTTCTTGCCGGGCTTCTTGGGCTTGGGCTTTTTGTTGGGGTTGTTATCGCCGCCGAGGAAGGCGGACCAGCGAAGTTCGAGGATGTGAGGTGCGGTTTTGGCCTTGGCAATGGCGAGGTTGGCGACCTCGTTGACGATCCAATCGAAGTTAGCCTGGCCAACGGAGTGGAGATCGGCGTCGGGCGCGGGGTTCATGAAGTCGATCGCGTAGGGGATGCCGTTTTCGACGGCAAACTCGACGGTGTTGAGGTCATAGCCGAGTGCACGGCAGAGGGTAAGAGCATCGCGCTCGACACGCTTGAGTAACTTCTTGTCGTAGGCCGGTGGGTTTTGCACATAGCGCTCGGCATGGGGGCGGCGCGGGTCGTAGGGCATGATGTGGACCTTCTTTTGGCCCACGACATAGCAGCGGAAGTACTCATTAAATTCGACAGCCTTCTGGTAAGTCATGCAGAGGTCGCGTGACTCATCGTAGGCGCGGAAGAACTCCTCGCGGTTGTGGATGTGGTGTACGTCGCGCCATCCGCCGCCATCGACGGGCTTGAGGAAGCCATGCTCGCCGACGTAGGCGAAGACAGCGTCCCAGTCGAGTGGGTATTCGAGGTTGCGCATGGAGCGGTCAGTGGTGCCCTCAGGGTGCTTTTTGTGGGGCAGGATGACGGTGGGTGGGACGGCGACGCCCAGCTTGGTGGCGAGGGTGTAGTTAAAGAACTTGTCGTCGGCCGACCACCAGAAGGGATTGTTGACGATGACGGTGCCGTTGAGGGCGGCGTGCTTGAGAAAGGCGCGATAGAAGGGGATGTCGTGGGAGATGCGGTCGACGATGACGGAGTACTGGGGGGCCTTGTCGGGGTTGTCCATGTACACAGCGCCGGTCTGGACGAACTCTGCGGAGATGCCGTCGATGTTGCGGGCATTGATGTGCTCAACAAGCGCGCCGGGAAAGCTGTTCTCCATACCGAAAAGAATGCCGATCTTTTTCATTTTTTCGACTCCCTCAAACGACGATTTCAGCCCTGGATTTAGTTTACGGCAGATGCTGAGGGTAGGGGACGTGAGATCAGCGAGCTAGCTGGTCAGCGGGTCTCACGGGGGATGGGACGATTGCCTCGCGAGGATAGGATGCGGCGCTGTGCAAAACCAGGCTGAAGCGTTGTGAAGTGCTGGGCGGCGGGTGGCTGATTCATGCTGTGTTGATCGGACATTCACAAAAACGTTACGGACAGCCTGTACCCTCGCAGCCATGAAGAACCTATTTTTAAGCTGCAAGTATCTCCTTTTGGCGGGCCTCTTGATCGCAATTTGTGGCGCAACAGCAAGAGCGCAATATGAGGGTGGAAGCCTGATCGGGACCATCCATGACGCCACCGGTGCCGCGGTAGGCAACGCCACGGTTACCGTAACCAACTTGAGCACAGGAAGTGTGAACAAGGTTGTGTCGAATGGCTCGGGCGACTATGAAGTGCCGGAGCTGCGCGTGGGTGTCTATAACGTGGAAGCAGTTGCGCCCGGGTTTGCGCCGGCCGAAGCGAAGAACATTACGATCTCAGTGGCCGTGCGACAGAAGATTGACCTGACACTGAAAGTGGGCCAGGCAGACGCGACGACAGTGGAAGTATCCGACGTTGCGCTTCAGCTTGAGACGGAGACCAGCGAACGTGGAGAGACTGTTTCGGGCTACCAGACAGAGGCGTTGCCGCTGGTGAGCAGGAACTACTCGGATTTGCTGGCGCTGGTGACGGGTTCGCGGCAGGCGCCAACCGCGGCAACCACAACCGCTGTGACCAGCCTGGTGCGCGCGGGCAGTTACAACGTAAACGGCCTACGCAGCATGTTTAATAACTACCTGCTGGACGGCATGGATAACAACGCTTACGGCGAGAGCAACCAGGGCTTCGACAACCAGATCATTCAGCCGCCGCCGGACTCGATTGCGAGCTTCCAGGTAGTGACGAATAACGAGAGCGCGGAGTATGGCCGCTCGGCCGGCGCGACGATCAACGTGGCATCGCGCAGCGGCGCAAACGAATTTCACACGACGCTTTATGAGTTCGTTCGCAATACAGATTTGAATGCGTTCGGGTTCATTCATTCGGTGAGCGGAACGCACGATTTTCCCAAGCCGGGCTTCAACCGCAACCAGTTTGGCGCGGATTTTGGCGGCGCGATCGTAAGGAACAAGCTCTTCTACTTTGTCGACTATGAAGGCTTCCGGCAGACGCTGACGCCGACGGTGGTGCTGACTGTTCCGACGCAGAATGAGATCAACGGCATTCTCGCGGTCGACGTGATGGACCCGTACACGGCGGGTAATGCAAAGCCGACGGTGATCAAGGCGGGGCAATCGGTGCTGAATTCGCCTGATGCAAGCCTTAAGGCGGCGCAGATTCTTAGCTTCTTCAGCAAGCTACCCTCGCAGTGCCAGATTGCGCCGGGAACCGCGGGCATCAACGCTTCGACGGGCGTGGACACGAACGATTGTGCCACCAATGCACCATTCACGGATAAGGCCGACAAGGGCGACCTGCGGCTTGACTACCAGCAGAGCGACAAGAGCTCGTGGTTTGTGAAGGTGAGCGACCGCAAGGAAACGGGCATCAACTATCCCACTTTGCCGCTTCCGCTGGACGGGCAGACGAATGGCCGGATCAAGATTCTGGATCAGCAGGTCGCGGCTGGTTACACGCGGCTGATCGGCGATAACAAGGTGCTGGAGGCGCGACTTGGACTTTCGGAGACGCGGGCCGGCAAGTACACGCTTTCGATTGGCGATAACGCGATCGTGATCCCGGGACTGCCTACCGACCCGATCGTGGCCGGCGGTCTCCCCTCGACGAGCGTTTCGGGCGGCTTCTCGGCGTTCGGACGGCAGAGCACGAACCCGCAGTGGCAGTATCCTTCGGTGCTCGATCCCAAGGTGAGCTTTTCATGGGTCAAAGGCAAACACTCGCTGAAGTTTGGTTATGAGTACGAACACATCTGGATGCAGGTGCAGGACTCGAACCCGCTTTTCGGATCGTTCACTTATGGCAAGGGCTACAGTGCCTGTAACGCGGCTGCTCTGGCGGAAGGTTGCGGAAGCGGCAGCGCGGTAGCCGATACTTACTGGTCTGACCTGATCTTCGGCACGACGAATAACTACGCGCTGGCGACTTACTTCAAAGCGCACCTGCTGCAGACGGATGACAACTGGTATGCGCAGGACGATTGGAAGGTTAGCCCGAAGCTGACGCTGAATCTTGGTTTGCGCTGGGAGTATGGCTCTCCTTACTCGGAAGCCAACAATGACCTATCCAACTTCGTTCCCGCAACGGTTACGATGCAGACGCTTACTCCCGGTTATCAGCAGAGCCAGTTCATCAAGCCTTATAGCGGTGGTGGCGTATACGGAAAGACTCTGGTGAACCCATCGCTGGGCGACTATGCTCCGCGGATTGGATTCGCCTACGCGGTGACGCCAACCATCGCTGTCCGCGGCGGCTACGGCACCAGCTTTGTCCACTACACACGCGCAGGATCGGGCGACATTTTGCCGATCAATGCGCCAAGCGCGCTGTTTGTTTCGGTCACGCAGCCGGGCACAGCATCCAAGAACCCAGTGTCCGGCTATCAGCCGCTCGACTCAGGCTATCCGGCCGGACTCGCAACGACCTTCACGCCGGGCACGGATAACATCACTTACATTCCGGCCAACACCAAGGACAGCTACGTAGAGGACTTCTTCCTGAGCGTACAGAAGTCGCTCGCAAAGAATACGCTGCTGGACATCGCATTCATAGGGAACCATGGGTTGAAGCTTCAGGGCTTCATGAATGCTAATCAGGGTAATCCTTCACTGGGTGTGGCGAATCCGACTACGCCGGCAAATGGCGCGGGCTTTGTGCGGCCCTATCCCACATGGGGTGGCTACCCGATCAACAGCACGAACTTCACCTACGGCGATATCACGGAAGCGCTGAACGGCCTCTGGTCGCACTTCGACGCACTCCAGGTTCGTTATGAACAGCGGTTTGTAGATGGGTTGACGCTGCTGAACTCGTTCACTTGGGAGCACTCACTCGACAATGCTTCGGCCTCGCTCGAAGGCAATACGCCTTCGCCGCAGGATGCCAACAACCTGCGCGCGGATTATGCGCAGTCGGACTACAACCTGCCGCTGGCAAACATCACCAGCCTGGTGTACGACGTGCCGATTGGACATGGGAAGAAGGTGCTGTCCGATGCAAGTCCAGTGGTAGATACGATTCTGGGTGGGTGGCAGATCAGCGCGATCAATACAATGCAGGCGGGTACGCCGTTCAACATAACCTACACTCCTAACTCGGCAAACGTGGTATCTCCGCAGATTTCTGCGACATACCGCGGCGCCAACGAGTACCGCCCGAACTACGTGCCGGGCAGCGATTTCGTCAACTGCCACAACGGACACTCCTGCATTTCGCACCTGGCGGGCAACGGGACAGTGAACTACGTGAACCTTTCAGCGTTCACGATTCCGTCGATCTATAGCGCCAGCGCGACAACGGCTTCAAACGCAAATATCGCCAGCCCGTTTGGCAATGCACCGCGCAACCCGTCACGCACCCCTAACTTTTTCCAAACGGATCTGAATCTGGCCAAGAGATTCTCGACTGGAATTGAGCGGCTGAATATCGAGTTCCGCGCCGAGGCCTATAACGTTTTCAACCACACCAACCTTTATCTTCCGTCGACGATCAGCGGATCGGCGGCTAACTTCACACAGGCAGTTCCGACGGGCGGTGGTTCGGTTTCAGGAACGTTTGAGCCGCGCATCCTGCAGTTTGGACTGAAGGTCATCTACTAAGCCATCTCCCAAAGTTTGCCGAGAGGCAACCAAGCCTGAGAAACCCGAATTGGGCAACCCGCGTGGGCGACTGCACGGGTTGTTTTGTTTTTTGGGCCAGGGTGCTTTCCGAAAAAAGTACCGCGTGGGCCCGATTTGGTTGTCACCTAGCAGATTGCTGGATAGGATGGACGAATGCACGAGACTGTGGAGAAGTGTCCCGTTGAAGAAGCCATCGGAGTTATCGGCGGCAAATGGAAGCTATTGGTTCTGCGCTCGCTTTTGCTGAGTGGTCCGCAGCGGTATAACGACCTGCTCAAGAGTGTTACCGCGATCAGCGCGAAGGAATTGACGCGCAACCTGCGCGAGCTAATGAACAGCGGATTGGTGGAGCGAGCGGCCGGGTCGGGGGCGCTGGTTCAGTACAGCCTCACGGAACTGGGCAAAGGGCTGATGCCTACGTTCGAAAGCTTACTCATTTGGGGCAAGCAGCTCGCGGTGTAGCGATGGATTTCACGCACATTTGGGTGCGTTGACTTCCCTTCGCAGCCAAAGCGAGAATCGTCTTCCTGATGAAAAACTTTTCCGTAACAGTGTCGATTCGCTCCACGCCGGAACGCATCTGGGCCTTGCTCACCGATGCTGCGGAATACACACGATGGAACAACACGGTTGAGCAGGTTGACGGCCAGATAGCACCAGGTCAGCGCGTCACGATTCGTCCAAAGGCGAATCCCGGCAGCGCATTCCCTGTAAAAGTCACAGCATTTGAATCACCGCAACGCATGGTATGGACAGGCGGCATGCCCCTGGGACTCTTCAAGGGCGAGCGGACGTTCATGCTGATTCCGGATTTGAACGGGGGCACAGAATTCTCAATGCGCGAAGAATATTCGGGCTTGATGGCGCCTTTGATCTGCCGCTCCATCCCAAACCTGCAACCCGCTTTTGACGAATTCGCCGGCGATCTGAAACGTGCCGCCGAGATGTGATTGGAGGAACTATGGCAACCGAAGCAGGAACAAAAGAAAATCCGTGGAAACTGAAAACGCCTCCTGGAACTTCAGAGTTCGAAGCGTACAAAGACGAGGCCGCGACTCCTCCTGCGCTCGTTGTTCAGGTGGGCTCGACCCAATTGCGCTACCACTCGCGCTGCATTCAAGATTTGCACGCGATGTTGAAGGCGCATGGCGACTGGATGCCGCTGGGAAGCGCAGATGAACAGAAACCAGCCGCGGAAGGAACTGTGGAAGCGTGGGGCCGGTCGCCAAAGAACCCGGTTGGCGGTTGGTACGGCTTGAAGAAAGGCCTTCGAGGACGATTCGGAATGTACGTGCCGCCCGTGCTTAAGATGCTTGGATTAGCCGAGGTAGAGGAAAATCCGCGCAACAATCGAATGCGCGCTCTTTAGTTCCTCACTTTGCCCTCTCTTGTTTATGGAATTTGTGACGACAGATCTGCGCAACCAAAACGAGTCGAACCCGAAACGCCAAGGAGATCCGCATGAAAGGGCAACCGTCGCTTCGAGGACTGAAACTTTTCTTAAACGTCTACGGCGTCATATCCATTGTGCTGTTTGGCGGATTATTCATCTTGACCCTCACAGATGCCTCAATCATCCAGGAGGGTGGCGCATTACGCTTCATGCGCTGGGAGCCGCTGGCAAAACAAATTGAGCTTATGCTCGAGGGAGTGTATCTGGTGTGGGCAGTCTACTTTTTCGTGGCCGCGCGCGACCCGTTGCGAAATCTCTCCTTTATCTCGTTTACAGCCTGGGCAAACGGCGTCCATGGTCTCATCATGGTGGTTCAGTCGCTCATGATGCCCATGTTCCATTACAAGATGTTCACCGACGTTGCATATTGCCTGGTGCTGGCCGCGGGCCTGGTCATTCTGCGGCCGCGAGGAGCGACACTGGACATAGTTGCCACGGCGCACTGAGGGCTGTGCCGGCAGGAACAGTAGCCTGACAATCTGAATTGGGAGACCCGCGCGGGCAACCGGGCGGGTTGTTCTGATTTTGCAGGGGGGCTCGCCGAAACCGATCCCATCGTGAGCGCATAGCTACTGTTAATCTACGTCGTAGGGCGGCGGTGAATTCCAAAGGCCCCAAGTCATGGAGCACATTCGGCGCAGTGTCGCGCAGGGCCCCCGAGCGACATGGCTCGGCGCAGCCAGGGTGCGTTGGTTATTTGACTCCGACGCGGGCCTGTGCGATCGGTTCGTGGTGCGTTGGGTATTTCTGCGCTTAATCGCCGCCATCTACTTTTCGGCGTTTTTTCCTTTGCTGTTTCAAATCAAAGGCCTGAACGGGCCTGATGGCATTTTGCCGGTCCAGCGCTTCCTGATTGCTGTGCAGGGCGGGGCGGGTCCACTACGGTTTTGGTACGTGCCCACGCTCTTCTGGATCTCGTCCGGATCGCACATGATTATGGCGGTAATCTGGCTCGGACTTGCCGCGTCGGTTACCGCGCTCTTCAATTTGTGGCCGCGCTTTAGCTTCTTCGTTTGCTTCGTCTGCTTCCTGTCATTTGTCAGCGCGGCACAGGCGTTTTCAAGCTATCAGTCAGACAGCATGTTGCTTGAAGCGGGCTTCCTGGTTCTGTTTCTTGCCCCCCGCGGAATCATGCCCGGCTGGGGAACTGCAAGCCCACCCTCGCGCGCCAGCTTGTTCCTTTTGCAATGGGAATGGTTCCGCATTTATTTCGAATCTGGAATAGTCAAGCTGCTGAGCGGCGATCAGGAATGGCGAAATTTTACGGCGATGGACGAGTACTACCAGAACGGCCCGTTGCCAACGTGGATCGGGTGGTACGTCGAGCATTTACCGCACTGGTTTCATGCGGCCACGGTAGCAGGCACGTTGTCGATGGAGCTCGCGGTGGTTTGGATGCTGTTTCTCCCCAGGCGTGTCCGGCTCATATGCTTTTTCATTGTTACGCCGTGGGAGATCGGCGTCATTTTTACAGCCAACTATACGTTTCTGAATTACCTGGTGCTCGTGCTCGGTTTGCTTCTGCTGGACGATCGCAGCGTGCGCTGGCTTTTGCCGCAGCACGTTCGCAAGACGCTGCCGGTGGCTCCGGAACCAAGGCCATGGCCGCGGAAGACAGAAATGCTTTCGATACTTGAAGCACCTGCCGAAGCTGGCGACGAGCATCCGGCAACTGTGCTAAGTCTTGGAGCGCAGTTGAATCTGATTCGTCTTGCGGTTTCGGCAGCGATGCTTGTATGGGCTGCCTACGCCACGACGGCTGAGTTGATTCTTATGCCGTTTCCCGATTTGCCGCTGCCAACTTTTCCGGTGGCCGCGCTGGAACCATTTCGTATTGCCAACCAATACGGGCTGTTTGCCGTGATGACTCGTGGACGGTACGAGATTGAATTCCAGGGCTCAAACGATGGCCAGACGTGGACGCCCTATCCCTTCAGATTTAAGCCTCAGGCGCTCGATAAGGCGCCCGGCATCTACGCCCCTTACCAACCGCGCTTTGAGTGGAATTTGTGGTTTGCTTCGCTCGGTGACTGGCGGCAAAACGAAATCGTGCCGCAAACGGAAGAACGATTGCTGGAGAACGACCCAGACGTGCTTGCGCTGTTCCAGTCCAATCCTTTTCCTACAGCGCCTCCACGCTATATTCGGGCAGTCTTATGGCAGTACTGGTTTACCTCGATGGAAGAAAAACGGCGAACTGGAAACTGGTGGAAGCGCGAACTCCTGGGGCTGTATGCGCCGGAGATCATGCGGCAGCCAGACGGAAAGTTTGACGGAGTGGAGTGGCCAGCGGAGCTGCCAGAGCATGACTGAGCCATTGCGGCGCGGAACCCGGCGCACGGCGAACCACTTCCAGACAGACTTCGACCTGAGCATCAGGGTTGAAGGTTATCGGCTAAGTCTTGCGTTCGGGATCGAGCAACCGTGCGCCGGGCCCGAGCTTCGACAGTTTGTCCCAAGGATTGCGGAGCGGACAAACTCCCAGTGAAAGGCACCCACAGCCGATGCAATCATCCAGTTGATCGCGAAGCCGGGTGAGTCGTTGAATTCGATCGTTCAAGTCGGCTTTCCACCCTGTAGACAGCCTGTGCCAATCCTCCGCGGTAGGCGTGCGCCCATCAGGAAGCGCTGCCATCGCGTCGCGAATTGCGGCCAGCGATATGCCCGAGCGCTGCGCGGCTTTGATGACCGCGACGCGCCGAAGAACTTCACGTGCATATCGGCGCTGGTTTCCCTGATTGCGCCAGCTGGTGATCAATCCCTCGGATTCGTAATAGTGAAGGGTTGAGATCGCGACGCCGCTGCGCTTGGCGACCTGTCCAACGGTGAGTTCGAGCGAAATGCGCTCCGGAGTATCTCTTTTCATTTTCCCTCTTGACCTCAAGTTTACTTGAGGTTTTAGACTTATCTCCATTGGGTGCCAAACCGGCACCGGGAGGAACAATGGAAGCAATCAGAGTTGCGGTAATTTATGGGAGCACCCGTCCGGGGCGCTTTTGCGACACCGTGGTGAGATGGACGGTGGAGCGGCTGGCGGCGAGCGAAAAATTCCAGCTTGACGTGATCGATCCAGCGGATGCGGCGCCAGATCCGGCCACCGATCAACGTCCATCCCTTTCGTTGCAACAGCGACTGGGCCAGGCGGACGCCTTTGTGATCGTAACCCCGGAATACAACCATGGATATCCGGCGCCGCTTAAGGCGTTGATCGATTCGAGCGATGCGGAATGGCACGCCAAACCGGTTGCCTTCGTATCCTACGGCGGCGTCTCCGGTGGGTTGCGCGCGGTGGAGCAGTTGCGGCTGGTCTTTGCCGAACTGCACGCAGTCACCATTCGTGATTCGGTGAGTTTCCCCGGCGCATGGGAGCAATTCGATGAATCGGGCGCGCTGCGAAATCCAGAGCGCGCACAGAGAGGCATGGAGACTCTTCTTTTGCGATTGAACTGGTGGGCAGCCGCATTGCGCAAAGCGCGTTTAGCCACCCCGTACACACTTTCCGCTTGAGGTGAGGATGATGACGGATGCATCTACGACTGAACATGACCGCACGCTCGCTCGATCGCCAGTTTTCTTCGAACGGCATTTAGACGGAGACCGCGATGGAATATTGGCTGTGATCGCAACCTTGGAGCGTGCTGTGAAAACGTCGAACGGCGACCTCTTTGACAGTGTTCTCGGAGAGGATGTGATCTGGGGTAGTCCCAAGGGTCAAATCGTTAACGGTTTGGACCACCTGAATCCGATTCACCGGCGCCTGGCAGCTAACGCACGAAGCTACGGCTACAGTTCACGATTCACTTTGGAAGCACTGGGTTTTTTGGACCCGGATACGGCCTGCGCAAGTGTTCGGCGGACAGGGTTGGACGAGCGCGGAGCACCAATGACGCCGACGCCCGGATCCATTGTCGAGGAGCTGGCGCTCTATATGCTTGCGCGGCGGGACGATCGCTGGTGGATTGTGTGCGCTCAGAATACCCCAAGGATGTGATTACCGCTCGAGAGCGAGAAAGCGGTGGACGGGATTATACTCAGGGACCGAGGGCGAGTGATACCGCTCACTTCGCGGAAATTGGCGCGGATCGAGAATTGGGGTAACGGAGGACGCCGTGGGCTATCGAGTGTTGACCGTAAACAGAGAGTTTGGCAGTGGTGGCGGGCGGATTGCGCAGCGAATTGCCGAGTGGTTGGGCTGGAAGTTGCTGGACCGGGACATCATCGATGCGATTGCCTATGCCGCGCATGTGGACTCGAGCGTGGTGCAGAACTACGACGAGCACGTGGTTTCGTGGCTGCAACGGCTGAACCAGCAGGCGATGCGCTCGGCAGCACTGGCGGCGGGGCTAGAGCTGGGAGACAACGCGGTGTTCGACGCCGAAGAGATGGTGAGGATCACACAAAAGATTGTTGCGGAGGCGTATGCGGAGGGCAACTGCGTGATTGTGGGGCGGGGATCGCAGTGCGTTTTGCAGCACAAGCCGGATGTGTATCACGTGTTTGTGTATGCGCCGCTGAAGGAGCGGGTTCTGCGCTTGAAAAAGCGGCTGGGACCGGGCGCAAACATCGAGCAGCGAATCAGGACCGTGGATGGGGAGCGCACGAAGTACTTGCAGCAGTACTTTGGCAAGAGCTGGTGCAGCCCGCACCTGTATGATTTGCTGATTTCGTCGAAGGAAGACGAGGATGCGACGGCGCGCGCAATTGTTTTTGCCATGACCGGCCACGCAGTGCCAGAGCACGCTGAGCAGCATGTGGGGGCGGCGTAGGCAAAGGTGGCTGGGGTCTGGGGTCTCGGGTCTCGGGTGGTTACGACGGGTCCCTCTGCTTGGCGCGAATCGACTTGCTCAACGCGGAAAGCATTCTTCCGACGGAATCGCAAAGCTCCGAACATGCGTCGAGACGGATTTCCTCCCCAAACCCCAATCCCCTTGCAATCAGGATTTGAGTTTCGACCTCGGCGCAGGAGCCACGAAAGTGACTCAGGAACTGAAGATACTCGCCTTTGCCCGAACGCGAATAGCCCTCGGCAATATTACTGGGGATCGAAACCGAAGCTCTCCTCATTTGATTGACCAGCCCAAACCGCTCTGTATCCGGGAAACCCGCGGTCAATTTGTAGACTTCCATCGTCAGTTGAATCGCCTTTTGCCAAACAACAAGGCTCTTGAATCCTTCAGCCATCGAGGCTCCCCATTTCTTGGTGCAATACCCTAGACCCTATACCCCGGACCCCAGACCCGAGACCCGAGACCCCAGACCCTACTTCGTTTCCACGTCCCAGTCGAAGCTGATGCTGGCGATTACGGCGTTGAGCTTGTCGAGCGCGGTCTGTCGCTGCTGATCGAGGTCAGCAATCTGCTTCCGCGTGGCTTGCAGTTGATCTTCGGCGCGGTTGAGTTCGTCGACAAAGCGCTTGGCGGCGTCGTTGCCTTTCAGGGCGGTGAGGTTGTCGCGGTCGCGGGCTTCGTCGGCGGTGGCGGTTTCTTCCACCTTTTTTGCTTCGGCGATCTTGAAGTCGAGCAGGCCCACCGCGGTTCCAGCATCGATGACGGGCTGGATCTGCGCCTGGGCGTTGGGAACGTCCTTGACCAGGCGGACAAGGAATTCGTCCTGACGCGGATTGGTTCTCAGGTCGACGGTCGTCAACTGCGGGCCGCGCTCCTTGACTTCGAGCTTTTGGGTGGAATGCTGCGGCACGGGCAGCTTGAAGCGGTAGAGATTGGGCGAAGTTTCCTCGGCTTTCAGATCGCCGTCTAGGGTCCAACCATTGGTTCTGCGCGGATGTTCGAGAAGGACAACGCGGTCAACATCGGCCGAGTTGGTAGCGGAATAGGTTACGCTGGCGGTGTCCATGTAGGTCTCGACTATGAGGCCTTTCTGGAAGCTCACGTGGCGGAGTCTTCGTTGGCCATTCCGTGAGGTGACTTTCACGCGGACTGCCTGATCCGCGGCGTAGGAGAGCAGGCGTTTTTCGCCGGGGTGGATGGGGTCGAGGAGACCCTCGCCGGCGAACTCGCCCGCTTCAAAGATGGAAAAGCTGCCAGAGTCGAAGGTGAGTTTGGACTTGTTCTCTAGCCAAACGGCGCGGAGAGGGGTCGCTTCCCTTTCGCTCCAGAGGGTGACATGCTCGGCGGGCAGGTCTTGTTGCAGAATCGGAACCATGGCCGACTCGTTCTTGTGGATGGTGACGGGCGTGGTGAGGGCGTATTCAAAGAAGTCGTCGAAGGCGTTGGTGGAGACGTCGCCTTCGGAGATGGCGTCGGAGGCGCGGTAGACGCCGCCGCCCACGCCAACACCTCCCATGGCACCTGCGCTGAAGGCCTGCCCCCTCCCCTCGGCAATGGGGCCACCGATGTTGCCGTCGACGCTCACGGATTGAGAAACGATGCCCGAGGAAGATTTCATCGCGCGAGGGGCGGCAAGCTGTGGCGCGGTCATGAAACGTGCCGAAGCCTGCGGAGAGGGTGGGGGCCCATGGACGACCTTGTCCTCACTCGCCTCCGCCGCCTCATGCGTCTGCGGCGTGGTCTCAAGCTCTGTCGCAATGGGGACCTCGACGCGGCGTGTGTAGAGCGGTTGACTTAGCGGCTGGATGAAGCTCTGCGGAGCACCGGCGACGAGAGAGAGCTGCACGTTATCCCAGTCTGCGCCGACGGTGTTGTCGACCACGGCCCAGCCCTGGAGGGTGGCTTTGCCGTTGGCCTCGCGCGGGAAGACGATGCGGTAGGTGGACTTCCAGACGGGGACTTCAGAGATGTAGCTGACGCGGAGCTGGCGCTGCCCTTGTCCGATAGCGTCGAGTGTCAAATGGCGCAGGCCAGTGGAGTGAGTGGAGGCGAGCAGCTCAAGATAGCGGTCAAGCTGGCCCTGAAGGTTGGCATCGAGCGGACGAACGCTGAGGGTGGGCGTGAGTTCGATGACGCGGACTGCGCCGCTGGTGGCGACAATCGTGAGATAGAACTTGTCGACGGTCTTGGTGCTGTCAGCGGAGCCGGAGTTCTCGGTGCGGGCCTCGATGGACATGAGGCGGCCGGTAATGGTGCCGCCCCCGCCCGTCGAGGCAGGCCCACCGGTGACTTCGACGCGCTGGCCGCGGAGAGCGCCAAAGAGCTCGGTCGAGGTGGGGTCTTCGGTCATGCCGAGAGAGAGTGTCTTGAGCTGCTCCGCCAGTGGCGTGGTGGAGTTGTAGTTCACGCCGGCGATGCGGCCTCCGCCCTCGTCGAGGACGGTGAGGGACTGGAGGACGTCGTTGAGCTGCGGCGAGGTAAAGTCGATGGCGACGCGCTGGCTGCCGTTGACTACGCCTGCGTGCTCAAAGTATCCGACACCGTTTTTGTAGAGGACGACTTTGCGGACGGGGAGGTCTTTGATGATCGCGGTGCTTGGAGATGCCGGAGCAGCGGCGGACTTTGCAGAGGCGACGGCTGACTTAGCAGGAGCGGGGGCTGGGGTTTGGGCAGTGAGAGGGAGGGTGAAGGCTGCAAGGCAAACGGAGAGAGCGATCTTTCGCACATAGCCTCCTGGCGGGAGCATTACGGATGCTATTTGCTTTGACCCCGTGGAAGGCAAAATGGTTCCCGGCGGGAGGACTTTCTGAGAGAGGGCGACGGTTAGGCCACGGTTGCCGAGAGGGAGATCCGGCGAAAGGTGGGTGGTCGAGCGAGGTATCCGAGGGCCGGGAGGCCCTCGGGACAGCCGGCGAGGACGCCGGCGCTACGGTTTTGACGCGTCCGGCGTGAATTGGAGTTAGCTCGACGCGAGGCGCTGGAGTTGGGCGAGATGGTTGATATCGTGGCCGGCCATGGTTTCAACGATGGTCTGAAAGGTCATGGTGCCGCGCTCCGGGTGGGTGACGGGGCGATTGGCAGCAGCCGGCCAGGTGGTCGAGAGCAGGCGCAGATTCCAGGCACGTAGTGCGGAGAAGGCGGCAAGGGCCTCGGCAGCGGGGATGCCGGGATAATTGGCGGCCCATTTGTCCTGATCGAATGGCTGGAGGACGGGCGAGTCCTCGGCTAGGGTCTGCCGCAGGCGGAAGGCGAAGACGAGTTCGCAGTCGGCGAGGTGGGCGACGATCTCGGCTGCGGACCACTTGCCGGGCGCGGGCGGCTGGGTGGACTTTTCGATTCCGATGGCATCGAGGTAGCCGGCGATCTCGCTCGGGGTGGCGCGAAGAATGGTTTCGAGTGGACGGCCGTCAAGGAATTTCTCGTAGGGATTTAGTTCGCTCATGGTTTCCTCCAGAGATTGGGTTTTCTTGAGTGCCAGCCAGCGTCTACCGTATCGTCGGCAAAGACAACAAATATATTCAAACCTTGTGAACTGCGGTCTAGGTAAATATGTCTGGGCCAGGGTGCCAGGCACCGTCGGCGGTTCCATAGGGGCTGGCGACCACAACTGTGTAGCCGTCCGGGTCGCGCATCCAGCACTCCCAGTGGTTGGGGCCGCCATCGCCATCGGGAGGATTGCGATGGCGGGGCAGCACGATCTCGACGCCCATTTCGCCGGCGCGCTGCATTACCGCATCGAAGTCCTCCAACTCGAACCAGAGCAGCACACCATTACCGTAGGGTTTGTTGGCTCGATTTCCGATGGGGCCGTGATGATGCTCGACTTCAAAGCTGTGCAATTGCAGGATGATCGAGCCATCCCTGACCAGCTGCTCATATTGCCTGCCGCCGTGAGCCCCGCGGCAGCTCAGCAGGCACTGATACCAGCGGCTGCTGGCTTCGACATCTGTGACACAGATGAGAGGCTGGGGGCGCATGGCCCGTATCCTAACAGAACACCTGCTTGTGCGAGCACCTATAGAGAACTTTTAGAAACGGCCGACTGACAACAAAAAAAGAATGTCGCGAGTGTGGGCGCCAAGTTCCATTTTTTCCGGTCCCTCAGTTCCTATTCCCGCTTCCCTTTCTTAAAGATACTGATCGACCATGCGCTGCCAAGTGGGCCAGTCGTGGGAGTTGTGGGAGTCCCAGACGAAGAGCTTATGGGGAATGCCTTTGGAGCTGAGGATTCCGCTGAGTCGCTGGTTTTGGCCGAGGCATTGGTCGTCCCAGCCGGTGGCGAGGACATAGGAGCTGCGGCGGTAGCGATCGAGAAACCAGGGATCTCCGAGGTGCGGCAGATAGTCCATGGGCTGGTTGTAGTAGACGTCGTTGTCGTAGTAGCCGGCAAGGAAGTTGCGCAGGTCGAATGCGCCGGACATGGAGAGGAATCCAGTAAAGACGTCGGGGTGGCGCAGGGCGACGTTGACGGCGTGAAAGCCGCCGAAGCTGCAGCCGAGCGAGACGAGATGGGGGTCTTGATTCTTGAGGCGAACGAGTGGGACGACCTCATGGATCAAGTAGTCGTCGTATTGAACGTGACGGGCGATGCGCCAGCGCGGTGGGACGGATTTGTTGTACCAACTCTCGCTGTCGACAGCGTCGACGCAGTAGATCTGCACCTGGCCAGCGTCGATTTTGCCGGAGAGCGCGCCGATCATGTTGCGATCTTCAAACTCGTAGAAGCGACCGCCGGAGGTGGGAAAGACAATGACGGGCAGGCCGGCATGGCCGAATACGAGCAGTTCCATATCACGGCCAAGGCGCGGCGAATGCCATTTGTGATACTCACGATTCATAAATAGGGTCCAGGGTTCAGGGGTTAGGGTGGGGTTCAGATCCTTCCATTTCTCGGCATCGTGAATGCCTCAACTGGTTGAAATTGGAGAACGGCCGATTTCTTGATACTGTAACAGCCTGGGAAGGTAGTTTATGCGCTCTCCCGAACTGCTAAAAGAAAAGAGACACATTCGGATTGAATTTGGAAAGCCAGCCTGAAAGTCGGCCCGGAGAGAGAGCGCTGCCCCACTACCTGCCCAAGGGATTGCTAGCCAGCGGCGAGGCCACGCCGCATCCGCGGCTGCGCCTGCATAAGGGATTTCCCAGCCACTATTTAGCCGACAAACACGACGTTATTGTTTATGTTCCGCCGGGGTATGACAGGCATCCGGAGAGGATGTATCCGGTGCTGTTTATGCAGGATGGGCAGAATCTGTTTGACGGGAGAACGTCGTTTATTCCGGGGCGGACGTGGCAGATGCGGGAACATGCGGATGCGGCGATTGAGGCTGGCGAAGTGGAGCCGCTGGTGATTGTGGGAATCTACAACGCCGGGGATCGGCGGATTGATGAGTACACTCACGAGCGCAACTGGCAAATGGGCGGTGGCAAGGCTGAGCAGTATGGGCGGGCGCTGACCGAGGAAATTTTGCCGTGGATTGCAACCCACTACCGGGTGCGGACTGAGCGCGAGCAGACAGGCCTCGGCGGGTCGTCGCTGGGTGGGCTGGTGTCGCTCTACCTGGGACTGCGCTATGCGACGTGGTTTGGCAAGCTGGCGCTGCTTTCGCCTAGCGTGTGGTGGAACCACAAGAGCATTCTGGGCTATTTAAATGAACGAGCCCCGGAGATTTGGGAACGGCCGCGGGTGTGGCTGGATGTGGGCGACAAGGAAGGCAAGCGGACGGTGCACGACGCGGAAGCGCTGAACCGGCGGCTGAAGGCGAACCACTGGAAGCCGGGCGAGACTCTGCACTTTGAAAAGGTGCATGGGGGCGCGCACGACGAGACGAGCTGGTCGCATCGGGTAAGGCCGATGCTGCGGTTTTTGTTTCCGGCAGGGTGAGGGTAAAAGCGCCTGCAACGGGCAAACTCATGAGGATGAGCTACCTTAGTTATCTTTAATTCAGAATTAGTGCGGAGTAGCATCAGTGCTTCGCGGGCAGTTGTTTGGAGGGTATTTCCAGTGGGTACTGGACGCCGCCGCCCGAGAAACGGTCGAGAGGCCAAACCAGCCACTAGGATTCAACTCCCTCGCCCTCCGTACGGCACTCGACCTGAATAATTGAAGAGTTCCTGCCAATGAGATAGCACCATTCCGATACGTTTCGCAGGCGACGTGCAGTTTCCTGGATATCCAATAACGGCAGAGGCTCCGGATTGGTTATCCGGGGCCTTTGCTGGTTGTTTTTTGGGCCGACGGTGTTGGGATGTGGCGTGAATGCGCGTTAGCGGCTAGCGGCGTCGAGTTCGTCGATCTGGCGCTGGAGTCGGCGTGCGGCGCGCTTGTTGAGCCGGTCGATGGCGCCGAAGACTGCTGTGACGATGCCGAGGTAGATGACCGTGAGCAGCCAGGCGTGAGGCACGCGACCCGCAGTGGCGTGGCCGACGGCGACCATAAGCACGACCATGCCGGGAAGCAACGGGCCCAGGTACCAACTCCACAGGTTTGTGAGCATGTCGCGTTGGCGGATGAGTTGCTGGCGCTGGAAGTCAATGAAGCTGGATAGGCCGGCCTCCTTGGGGATTTCGCGGGCGGCGCCGCGAATGTGGAGCTGCCAGACGACGTAGCAGGTTCCAGCGATGATGAGGGCCATCCCGCCGCGGATAAACGGATCGGCGGTGTATGCGAAGCGGTAGCCGAAAAACAGCACGACGATGGCTGCAGCGGCGTATTCGCGGAGGTTGCGCCGCGAGATCTTGGTTTGAAACGCGGACGCTCTTGCTTGGACTTCTGCAATGGACATACGAACTCCTTCCGTGGGCTGGCTCTGCCAGGCATTTTGCGGGTTGTTTGGTTCAGAGGATGGATTGCTCATTGGGGTCCTCCGTTCTGAGTGCTAGGGGTCTGGGGTCTGGGGTCTCGGGTCTGAGGTGTGGCAGCTTTGTTCATTCGTTGGGCCAGCAGGTGCTTTATGCGATGGATTTTGGTGGCAACATTACTTGCGGAGAGGCCGGTGATTTCGGCGGTGGATGCGGCGTCGAGGCCCTCAAGATAGGCGAGCATGACCTGGCGGTCGAGAGGCTTGAGCTGGTGGATCATGGTGTAGAGGATGGCGAGCTGGTCTTGGTTGCCGGTCTGGCTGGGGCCCTGGTCGGGGACCTGCGCAAGATCTTCGATGCCTATGAACTCGCGCTGTTTGAGGCGCATCTCGCGGGCGACGTGGGAGGCGGCGGTGTTGTGGGCGACGCGGTAGACCCAAGTGCGCAGCGAGCAGCGGCCGTCAAATGCCTCAAGGCTCCGCCATAGGGCGATGTGAACTTCCTGGAGCAGGTCGCGGCGGGTGTCGGCGTCGGCCTCCCAGGCGCGGGCGAGGCGTTCGAGGGCAGGTCCGTAGAGGTCGAGCGCCTCTTCAAAGCGGCTGTCGCGAGCGGCCTGGGCCCGTGCGATTGGCGCCGGACTCAAATTGACTGGGCTTGAGATGCCTGGGCTCGGACTAATTGGGCTCGGCTCGTCTGGCATCGTCATGGCCTGAACTTGTCTCACATTCAAGGTAGTCTGCGCGGCGGGGGATTTCTTACACGAAAATGGAGGGTGTGAGAAAAAAGCGGCCAATTAGCGGCAGACGCGGCCTGGCCGAGGCCCGTTACACTTGCCGGAAAGGGTGATTTCGGCGATACTTAGGTGTTGAGTCTTGTGGGCCTGGGCGCACCTGCCTGGCCCTTTTCTATGGCCTCGCGCATATGCAGCAAGCTGCTGCCGGCCGGAAATCCCCTGAGACTGACAGAGCACCGGAGTTTGAAAGGAACCGTATCGCCGTGGTGATGATTCGTTTGGCGCGTTTTGGCGCCCGCAAGCAGCCGTACTATCGCATAGTGGCTATCGAGAAGGATCGCGCTCGCAACGGGCGTTCGATCGAAGTGGTTGGCACCTACAATCCGCGCACTGAGCCCGCAACCGTTGATCTGAAGCATGAGCGCGTTGCCTATTGGCGCGGCGTTGGCGCACAGTTGTCGCCGACGGTGGCCAAGCTGGTGGCAAAGAATCCGGCTAAGGCGGCAGAGCCGGTGACGGCCTAATACCGGAGCCAAAAGAACGGATCCGAATCTCGGACGTCAAGCCTTGGACGACAAGCCTTGGGTCTCGAGCAAGCGTCCGAAATTCTGAACTCTGCAGCAATTTGCTGACGGCGATGGGGGTGTGCTGATACTATTCAGCGCACTAATCCTTTTGCGTTTTGTGACCGCGTCCATCTTCGGCCAGAATTTGATCGGGGTTCGACCAGGATTCGGCGAGGCCTTGACCAGGGTTTGAGTTCAACTGGTTCGCGAAACGCGCATGGACTAGGCTACGAGTCAGGGGCAGAAAAATGACCCAACAAGAGTCAACCGCGAGCATCTCAGTGGACGAGTTGGTCCGCGAAATAGCCCGTGCCCTGGTGGACGAACCGGAAGCGGTCGAGGTCGAATCCGTAAGCCGGGACGAGAATACGGTTTTGAAGCTCCGTGTTGCTCCCCAGGATGTGGGCAAGGTGATCGGCAAGCAGGGCCGGACAGCGCGATCGGTGCGCACCATTCTGGGCGCTGTGAGTATGAAGCTCCACCACCGCTACACCCTCGACATCCTTGAAGAAGACGACTAGCGACATGATCTTCCCTTCCCTGCGTGGCTTGTTTTGCGGCGCTCAAGCTGAGTGCGTATGACTGCGGAAAGCACAGCGACTGAGCAGGCTCAGGAGTGGGTTTGGCTGGCGCGCATCCGTCACGCTCAAGGCCGCAAGGGCGAAGTCTTCGCCGATATTCTGACAGATTTTCCTGAAAAATTTGCGGAGCGAAAGCATCTTTGGCTGGTTGCCGAGGCTGGGACTCCGCAAGCCAAGACTCGGCCGAAGCCGGTTGAGGTAGACCTTGTGCATCACTGGCTGCATAAGGGTGGAATCGTGCTGCAGTTTGCGCAGTCGGATTCGATTTCGTCGGCGGAGGCGCTGGCGGGGCTTTACGTGGCGATTCCTCAGGCTCAACGCGCGGCTTTGGACGAGGATGCGGTTTACATCGCAGACCTGATCGGCTGCATGGTGGTGGATGTGGCTGGGCTGGAGCAGGGTGGCGCGGCGGTCGACGTCGGCGTGATCGCGGATGTGGATCGGGCGGCCGGGCCAACGCCGATTCTGGAGGTTGGGGGTAAGAAGGGCGAAGTGTTGATCCCGTTTGCGAAAAGCTACCTGAGAAAGATCGACCTCGAGGCACGCAGGGTGGAGATGGCGCTGCCGGAGGGGTTGTTGGATTTGAACGCTTGAGCTAATTGAGGCCCAGCGGCCTCCAGACACCGTTCTCTTTGAGCGCGAGTTGAGTCGGCCGCGGTGGGCCTTTGGGTGGGACGGTGACCTCGACCCATAGTTCGGCCGGGTTTGGATCGGGAATCCACTGCCTCCGCCCGTTATCCCAGTGGCCATGGCGGGTGGGTGTCGGGTCCTTGGCGTGCTCAGGCAGGTAGAAGTTCACGGGATCCTGAAGAAGCATGGCGTCGCAGGAGGAGCCAGGCGAAGCGGTCACCCATTGCCCCACGTAACTCGCATCACTCTCGGGAACACGGACGGCAACCAGGCGGTTGCCGTCGACCTTGAGGCGACCTTTGAAATTGAGCGGCGCGACCCCATTGCTGATTGTGTAGCGCTTGCCGGTCGGCAGACCGTTCATATCGCGGGGCATGACCATGTCTTCGGCGGACGGCAGCGTGCTCAGGCAGCCATCCACCGGGATCTGGACGCTCAAGTAGCGGCCGCGCATCATGAGCTCCGGATCATAAGTGACCGTGCGGAGCCACACACGCGGACAGGTGGAGCGCTGGTAGAGATACTTGGCGCCGATGGAGCAAACGAGCGCGAGTTGGATGCACAGCACGACAAGGGACGCGAGCGAGATGGAGAGTTTGCCGATCTTCATGGGGCAACCCCCTGCGTTGGGGCCGAGCCACCTGCGGGAGGCGTGGCCATGGTCCCGATCAGCCGCCGTCGCATTTTCTCAAGCGCCCAGCCGCCGGCCAGGAACAGAACGCCGAGGCCGATGAGGCCGAGCGAGCGGCCAACTTTGTCGTAGATG
>Ga0182016_10000350_pt1 | contig 57385 bp, 41 predicted proteins | sample 712S2MmetaG_FD_120491 | JGI IMG/M metagenome (GOLD analysis project Ga0182016, IMG submission 120491) | Permafrost microbial communities from Stordalen Mire, Sweden - 712S2M metaG | ecosystem: Environmental > Terrestrial > Soil > Wetlands > Permafrost | place: Sweden: Stordalen | collected...
AAACTTCTCTTCCGGTAGCTTCGCGACCCGCGTCTTGGTTTCATTCACAGTCAGTTTCAGCTTCTTCATCATGGCCTGCATCGTAGCCAGAGCTTCTTCCGCTCTGCCCCGGCAACAGATCAGCGCGCCGTTCTCGCTGCGCCCCGGGCAATCTGCGCCGTCGCCAATCTATGCACGCGGCCGGCAGGCCTCAAATAGAGGCCCCAAACCGCGTTGCGCCACCGCTTTATCCCTGTTAATCTATCTAAGTTCCAGGTCCCACCCAGTGCGCCCGTAGCTCAGCTGGATAGAGCGACTGACTACGAATCAGTAGGTCGGGAGTTCGAATCTCTCCGGGCGCACCATACTTCCCTGATCCTTCGGTTCGCTTCACTCACTCAGGATTTCGCCTGCGGGCTCACCGTTTCGCTTCGCTCAACGTCACGCCCGCATTACGGCTCAAGTTCGAATCTCTCCGGGCGCACCGTAAACCGTCACAATCAAGCAACTACAGGCAGCGTGCAAACAAATGCGTCGCTCCGCCTTTTCAGTGCCGGCGCCGCGTCGACAAATCGCTCGATATCTTCTCGTCGCGGTCAGCTCAAAAGTTGATGCTCGCGGATCTTCACATAGAGCGAACTGCGCGGGATGCCAAGGCGTTTCGCGGCCCTCACAACGTTGCCGCCTTCCGCATCCAAAGTCATTCGGATGTATTGCTTCTCCATCTCCTTGAGGGTGAGATGGGCCGATGCGGCATTCGCCGCGACTCCAGGCCGCGCGGGAGTTTCAATGTCAATGCAGGTTCTTTGAATTACATCGTCATCCGATAACAACGTCGCGCGTTCCAGCACATTGCGCAACTCCCTGATGTTCCCCGGCCATGCGTAGCGCTGCAAAGTCAGCAGGGCCTCATCTGAAATCCTCAGACGCGGACGTTGCATATCTCTGCCCAGTTGCTCCAGCAGCTTATCCGTGATCACAGGGATATCTTCCAGCCGTTCTCTCAAGGGAGGGATGCGCAGGGGAAAGGTGCTGACCCTGAAATAAAGGTCGGTGCGGAAGGTGCCTGCCTCCGCCATTTTTTTCAGGTCGCGATGGCTGGCGGCGATAATCTGCACGTCTACTTTACGCTCAACGGCATCGCCCAGCCGGTAAAAATGTTTCTCCTCCACCACTTTCAAGATCTTCGGCTGAACCTGAAGATCAAGGTCGCCAATTTCATCCAGGAACAAGGTGCCGTGGTTGGCAGCCTCCACTAATCCCATCTTGCTGCCCACCGCGCCGGTGAATGCTCCTTTCTGATGTCCGAACAATTCCGATTCAAGTAAATCGCGTGACAGCGCTGCGCAGTTTAGATCGACAAAAGCCTCTCTGGAGCGCGGGCCCATCTTGTATATCCAGCGCGCCAGCACTCCCTTGCCCGTTCCCGTTTCTCCATGGATGAGCACAGTGCTGCTGCTTTCGGCGATTCGTTTTGCCGACTTCTTCAATTCCTGGATGGCCGGGCTGGTGCCGATAAACGGGTCCCGTTCATAGCGGGCCTTTTCAAGCTTGCTCGCCAGGTCCTTTTGCAGACTGCGAAAGCTGTCCAGCGTACGGCGCAGTTCCGTGGCCAGGTATCCCAGGTCGATGGGCTTGGTGATGAAGCGCTCTGCGCCTTTCTTCACCGCCTCCACAGCCAGTTCAATGCTGGCGTTTCCAGTCACAACAATCAGGGGAATACGGAGGTCCTGCTCTTTGAGCCACACCAGCAGGTCAAATGCCGTGCCGTCCTGCAGCTGATACTCCGCCAGAATGATATTCGGTGGCGAGTTCAGAATCTGCCGGAAGCACTTGGAGAGACTATCGGCTCTTACTGTCTCGAATCCCGCGCTCAGCAGTCCATCCGACAGGAATTCAAGCAGCAAAGAATCATCGTCAAGTACGAGAACTCTTTCTTTCATGACTGCACCTATCAGGCGCCCAGCTTCAGTTCTGTCTATGGCCCAGGGTTAATCGCAAGCCTTGCGGTTTGAATTCGTGCTTTATCTCCCTTTTATTGCTCCAGTTAACCGCAGCAAGGGGAGAGTTGACCGCAAGATTGCAAGACATTTGAAATACAGCTCACTCGAAACGTTCGGTTGGCAGGCACAGCCCGTCAAAGTCAAATCGGTGAAAAGGGGGAACGTCTATTAATAACACATACTTGGCTTTGCAGGCGGGCGCACCTCTCCGCCGTCTGGGAATTTGGATGTCGGCAAACCAGCGGATCTGTTTGAAATCTGAGATAACTGTCTGACGAATCAATGCGATCCCTCAAGGGCAAAGCCAGGCTAAGATTATTAGCTTCAGACACTTGATTAATTTGCTGTTCTTGCGGGCCAGGGCAACCGGCCAAGCGGACCAAAGCCAGGGAAGTCTGCTTGAAGTCGTCGTTTTCGCTTACTGACCTAACTCTCTGCTTCCCTCCGCAATCCAGCCTCCCTTCACAAGTGCTGCTCAACAAATGTTGCATTGCGCGAGCGACACGGCAATGGATTCAGCGCACCGCGCGAAGCACTCCCTCCGTCCAGACTCTGGACAGCGTCCTTGCATAACTGTCCAGAGTCTGGACGGCCCACGCCGGCGAAGTCTCAGTTCATGCCTGCCGATAATCGAAATATATATCTATTAATCAGCAGCTTACAAAATAGCTCGTCCGCCCTTCAAAGGATGGCACAGGAGGTGCATTAACAAAGGACAGAATCGTGATTTTCGCGATTCAACTTTGGAGGCGGAGACACTCAAATGGAACTCACTTTTAACAGCAGCCTTGCACTTCCTCAATCCCCCTTGGTTCGTGTTCAACCGAGCCGCTCACTCAATCTGGCTGCCGATCGCCGCGAGAGCAACTCGAATGCGATCTATGCCGTGGCCCTTGGGCTGATGCTGGCCATCGGCGTGCCGGCTGGCATGGCGCAGCAAAACTCGCAGGCACAAATCTCAGAGACCCCCCAACCCCAGGTACACGCGGCCTTGCCTGCATCATCGTTTGCGCAGCTTCCCTCGGCTCCCGATCCGCAGGTGCATCTGGCCATGGCAGCGGAAGAATCGGACGCGTCCGGTTTCAGCAGCTCGGCCGCATCGGCCGAGCCGTTTGCCGCGTCAATGAGCTTTGTGCCCGTGCGCCCCGCGCCCCGCACCCGCGTCATCGATGGAAAGTATCTGACCCTCAACGCGCTTCACCTTGGATTGGCGATGTTCGACGTGGCCATGACGCAGCGTTGCATTGCAAGCCATCAATGCCGCGAAGGCAACCCCCTTATGCCTTCGTCCCTGGCGGGACAGGTGTCCATCGACCTTTCTCTTGTGACCTACGGTTCGGTCTTAAGTTATCTGGAGAAGAAGCACAATGCGCACCACTGGTGGATTCCGCCCACAGCCGGCATCGCGACTCACGCATTAGGCGTGACTACTGGCCTGATGCGCTAGGCCTCCAAGCGTTTCATCCTGTTCCAGCTCCGCACCCCACCCTTTCGCCTTCTTTCCGGCGAAAGGGTGGGACTCCAACCAAGCCAATCAGGACAAATACAAGCGGTCAGTGTCCTGGCAGGCCGCGTCGAATAAAAACCGCCTTCAGCCCTCCCCCGTTCCAAGCTCCCCGACCCGTACAAAGACCCCAACGCCTCGCCCGTGAATGCGCTTGAAACACCGCGAATCCTAAGGTCGGGGCGAATTCATATCGCGCTGCCCGCTTCAGCCACTTTTGAGACAATTGAGATGGATGCCGTCGCCCGCCAGCGCGGCGCCAATCAAACGGCATTTTGCCGGCTCATTAACTCATAAGAACGACCCGATAGAAATGAACAAATGCAGAGAAGAACGAAGGGAAGGGACATGTACAAGATCGTCTTAATTCGCCATGGTGAAAGTATTTGGAACAAGGAAAACCTGTTTACTGGATGGACCGATGTCGATCTTTCAGAAAGAGGCCTGCAAGAGGCCAAAGATGCGGGAGTCCTGCTGAAACAGGAGGGATTCAACTTCGACCTGGTTTATACCTCGGTGCTGAAGCGCGCTATCCGCACCACCTGGAGCGTGCTTGACCAGATGGACCTGATGTGGATTCCGATAGAGCACGACTGGCGCCTCAACGAGAGACACTACGGCGCGCTGCAGGGGCTCAACAAAGCTCAAACGGCCGAGAAGTACGGCGACCAGCAGGTGAAAATCTGGCGTCGCAGTTACGATGTGCCGCCTCCGGTGCTCACCGAAGACGACCCGCGATATCCGGGGAGCGATCCTCGCTACAAAAACCTGACCAAAGAGCAACTGCCTTTGACCGAATGCCTCAAAGACACCGTGGCGCGTGTTCTGCCCATGTGGCACGAAGTCATTGCGCCCAGCATCCGGTCGGGCAAGCAGATCCTGATTGCGGCCCACGGCAACAGCCTGCGCGCGCTCGTCAAGTACCTCCAGGACATTCCGGACGATGAGATTGTCGAGCTCAACATTCCCACCGGCATACCGCTGGTGCAGGAGCTGGATGAGAATCTCAAGTCGGTTCGCCACTACTATCTCGGCGATCAGGAGAAGATCAACGCAGCCATCCACGGCGTCGCCGCCCAGGGAAAAGCCCGCTGACGGGAGGCGGCCTGGCCTGGATTTCTCACAGAGGGCTGAGTGACCCGGGGTACAGTTTCTGGGTGGTCCTGTGCGGTTTCTGCGTGGCTTTTGTACGGTTTCTGTACGGAATCTGTGCGGAATTTTTGCTCCAAGCTATTGATTCTATTGGAGCCGATCACCGCTGCACTGTTTCTGCGTGCTTTTTGAAGAAAACGAATGATCTTGGAATCGCTGATCAGGGGCTGGCCCACCCGGCCGGCGACGCAGGTGACGGAGTGGCTGATGTTGTTCATGTCGCTGGACCGGTCCTTTCCTATCTAAGATTGTGCGACATAGGCAGGTATTGACCGGCAGGGAATTTAGGGCGCTCAACGCTTTGTATTCATTGGCGTGAGTTGCGCAGCCCTTGACAAGTGATGGGGTGCGCCCCTCGGGAGAGGCAGTTTGCAGATTGACGGTTGGAGAGTGCGCCGTCTCCAGGCTGCACATGGAAGTGCGACAAGGTTGAGAGTCAGAGCCGGTGACCAGTCAGGGACCAGCGCTGCACGACTCAAACGCCGCTAATACAGCCTGAAGTTCACGACGACCGTAATCATCACCGGTACGGGCTTTCCATCTTTCAAAGCCGGCTTGAAACGGAACTGCCTTACGGCTTCGAGCGCCTTCTCATCCAGTCCCATGCCCAGGGGCGTCACCACGTGCGGATTCTGCGGAATGCCGTTGGCGTCAACGATGATCGAGATCGTGCAAATGCCCTGGTACTTGGCGCGCCGCGCCTCGTCGCTGAACTCGGGATCGACCTGGTGCACCAGCACCGGCGCGGAAACGCCGCCGCCGATCTTATAGAGCCCGCCGCCAACATTGCCGCCGTAACCGGGCCCGAAGCCGTCGCCGCTTCCCGAACCGAGACCGCCGCCGCTGCCGCTGCCCATGCCTCCACCGCTGCCGGTACCATTTGAAAGCACCACACTCGTGGAACTCTTCATGCCGATATCGGGCAGCGTTGGATTGTCAGGCAGAGTAATGTTTTTCTGCACGTCGATCGCCGGCAGCACCGGGATCTTCGGCTTATCTAGCGTCTGCACCTGCGGAGGCACAATCGGCTTGTCTTCAATCTTGGGCAGTTTGCCCTTGCTGGCCTGTATTATGCTGCGATCGCCGCCGCCGCCACCGCCGCCGGCCTTATCCGGCTTGGGCAGCGCCTTGAAGTCGCCCACGTCGATACTCGTCAAAGTCTGCGGCGCAACCGCCTTGATGACCTGCCTGACCCCGAGAAACAGAATCAGCAGCAGGATGAGCGCATTGATGGTGGTCGAAATGCCAATCGCCCACGGATTCGGCTTGACCGCCATGCGGTCCGGAACCGGAATGGGAGTCGATGTCAGCTCAAGGGGAGGAAGCTTGGGCGGGAAAAATACATCGCGCACGCTTTCGTAGAGCTCGGTCCAAAGAGGCTTCTGCTCAAACGCCTTGCCCAGGAACGAGTCAAGCTGATGGCCCTCATCCGGGTCTTGCGGTGCGCTCGTTTCTGTCTGTGTCAGTAGATCGTTTCCCATAATCTTTGCTGGCTCAGTGGTTCCCGCATGCACAGACTGCAGCTTCACCGCTTCCACGCCCGGACCCAATAGAGGTCCCGATATTGATCCATTATGCTTGATGGCGGCTGTGCTTGTCTCGGAGTTGCGACTCCCATCAACGGGAATCTCAGCATCCGCAGACTCGTATCCCAGTCCAATGCGCGCTCCCATAAATAATAGACGCCTCCGCCTCGTACTTTGTTACCCAAAAAACAACGCCCTGCCGTTTAAACTGAAGTTTGACCACTTCCGCTATAGGTAATGGAGTTACGATGTCCCCCACGCCGGAGTTGAAGGCGACGCTTACCCTTCCGCAGACTGCCTTCCCGATGAAAGCCAATCTGCCCCACAATGAGCCGCTTCGGCTGGCCCATTGGAAGTCTCTGGGCCTGTATGAGGAGTTGCGCAAGGCGCGCCTGGGCCGGCCGGCCTATCTGCTCCACGATGGGCCTCCCTATGCCAACGGACCCATTCACCTGGGTCACGCTCTGAACAAAGGACTGAAGGACTTTGTCGTCAAATCAAAGTCGATGGCCGGTTTCGATGCTCCTTACGTGCCCGGCTTCGACTGCCATGGCCTGCCGATCGAGATCAAGGTCGACGAAAAACTTGGCCGCAAAAAGTTGGAGATGCCGGCTCCCGCTGTTTTGGATGCCTGCCGCGCCTACGCGCAGAAATATATCGACCTACAGACCGCACAATTTGAGCGCATCGGCTGCCTCGGCCGCTGGCAGAACCCCTACAAAACCATGGCGCGCGCCTACGAGGCACGCACATTGGAGGCGTTCTACGGCTTCCTGGAGAAAGGCTTTGTTTACCGGGGCCTGAAGCCGGTCTACTGGTGCATCCACGACCGCACGGCATTGGCCGAGGCCGAGGTGGAGTACGAAAATCACACCAGCCCGTCGGTGTACGTGCGCTACGCCATGCTCGACGACGGCTTTGTGCACGACGAGACGCTGAAAACGCTGCTCGCCGCAAACCAGGTCTACACCATCATCTGGACGACAACTCCGTGGACGCTGCCTGCGTCGCTGGCCGTCGCCTTTCACCCCGAGTTCGAGTACGTTGCGCTCAAACTGGAAGGCGACGTCTACATCATCGCCGCTTCTCTGGTTGAGAACGTCAAGTTCGCCTGCAACACACTCAAGGACGCCGTCGAAGTGGCGCGCTTCAAGGGCGCTGCGCTTGAGAACGTTCACTTTCAGCACCCTTTCCTCGATCGCACAGTTCTCGGCGTGCTGGCAACCTACGTCACCGCCGACACTGGAACCGGCGCAGTCCACACTGCGCCTGCGCACGGCGCGGACGATTTCTACACCGGCCTGAAGTACGGCCTCGACCCCACCTGCCGCGTAGACGCCGGCGGACACATCCACGTCGATCCTGAAGCCTGGCACCACGCCCAGCCACCGGCCTACGACGGCTTGACCGTGTGGAAGGCCAACCCAGTGATTGTGGCCATACTTGAAGAGCACGGCGCGCTCATGGGCGGCGCCCCGCTCGAGCACTCCTACCCGCACTGCTGGCGCTGCCATCATCCGGTCATCTTCCGCGCCACCGAGCAGTGGTTCATCTCGCTTGAAACCCCGATGAAGCGCGCCGATGGATCTGAGATCACGTACAGGCAGCTGGCCATTGAAGAGATCGACAAGGTGAAGTGGGACCCGGCCTGGGGCAAGGAGCGCATCACCAACATGATCGCCACGCGCCCCGACTGGTGCATCAGCCGCCAGCGTATCTGGGGCGTGCCCATTGCCGTGTTGATGTGTGAAGGCTGCAGTCAACCGGTGATGGACGCGGCGCTGAACAAGAGAATCGTGGAACTGCTTGACCGCGAGGGCGCCGAGGCCTGGCACACGTCGGCCGTGGAATCACTACTGCCGGCGGGAACGAAATGCGCGAGCTGCGGCGGTGAAAGCTTCCGCAAAGAGAAAGACATTCTCGACGTCTGGTTCGACTCCGGCGTGAGCTGGCTGGCTGTGTGCGAGGCGGACCCGGAACTCAACGCGGTCTACAAATCATTCGAGGAAGGAAAAGGTACTGAGTGCCTGTACCTCGAAGGCGGCGACCAGCACCGCGGCTGGTTCCACTCTTCCCTGCTCACCTCGGTTGCGTTGCGCGGCCGCGCGCCCTACTCGCACGTTGCAACCGCCGGCTGGACGCTCGACGAACAAGGCCGCGCGATGTCGAAGTCGCTCGGCAACGGCGTTGACCCCGTCGACATCGCCGACCGCATGGGCGGCGAGATTGTGCGCCTCTGGGTTGCCTCGGTCGACTTCCGCGAAGACATGGCCGCCAGCGAAAACCTGATGGCCCGCTGCGCCGAGCTTTACAAAAAGCTGCGCAATACCTTCCGTTTTCTTCTGGGCAATCTGGCCGGCTTCGATCCCGAACGCGACCAGGTGGCCGAAGCCGAGCTGCTGCCGCTCGACCGTTACATGCTGGCCCGCACCCGCGAACTCACCGAGAAAATTCTCGCCTGGTATGAGGCCTTCGAGTTCCATCGCATCTACCATGCGGTAAATGAATTCGCCATTGTCGACCTCAGCTCGTTCTACCTCGACGTGCTCAAGGACCGCATGTACACCTTCGCGCCGACCAGCCAGCCGCGCCGGTCCGCGCAAACCGTACTGTGGAAAGTGGCCGAGGCGCTCGCCCGCCTGGTGGCGCCGATCATGAGCTTCACCGCCGACGAAGTATGGGAGTATCTGCCCAAGCTAGAAGGCCGCGAAGCCAGCGTGCATCTGGCGCTGTTCCCAAAACCCGAAGAGATCTTCAGCGAAGATCCTGCGGCGCTGCTCGACGAGTGGAAGCAGCTATTCTTGGTACGCGATCAGGCGCTGATCGTGCTTGAAGCCGAGCGCAAGGCTCAGCGCATTGGCAAAGGTCTGGAAGCCGATCTTGAAATCGCCGCATCAGGCAACTTGCTCACTCTTCTTGAACGCCATGCGGCGGGACTCAAAGAGATTGTCAACGTTTCGGCAGTGCGCGTAGTGGCGGGCGGTGCCCTTACGGTTACCGCGTTGCCCGCCAGCGGCCATAAATGCGCCCGCTGCTGGAACTTTATGCCCGACGTCTCCGACTACGGCCTCTGGCACGACGTTTGCGGCCGCTGCCAGTCCGCGCTCAAAGAAATGGGCATCGCCCCGCCGCAACCCGAATCAGGAGAGCCAGCCCAGTGAGCTTTCAAGCGCCGCGCCGTCTCCCCTGGCTTCTTCTCATCTCGGCCTTCATCTTTGCCGCCGACCGCGTCACCAAGACACTGGTAGCCGCGCACATCCGCATCGGCGGCGCCATACCAGTTATTCCGCGCGTCCTGCGCATCACCCACTGGACCAACGACGGGGCAGCCTTCTCGCTGTTTGCCGATTCGGCTTCGCCGCATACTGTGCGCATCGTCCTCGTAGCTTTCACCATCGTTGCCGCGCTCGCCGTTCTCGCCGGAATGATCTTCCTCGGCAGCCGCATAACCCTCACCACGGTGGCCCTCGCGCTCATCCTGGGCGGCGCAATCGGCAACGTCCACGACCGTATTGCCTACGGCTCGGTCGTCGACTTCATCGAGGTGCACATCTACCACTACCACTGGCCCGACTTCAACGTGGCCGATAGCTCCATCGTGATCGGCGCCTGCCTGCTCTTCCTCGACTCCCTGAGCAACCCAAAAAAACTTAACGCGTGAGATCCGGTCCGCCTGCATCGCTGCCGGCATGGCCAAACCTCACGCGTCAGGTTAACTGCTCGAGTAGTTGACCCTGCCTTACCGGGGCCGCGATTCCCGCGGAGCGCTCTGCCGCTCGGTCAACCGCTGCGTCTGCTGTTGATGCTGCTGCTCGAGCTTCTGCGTTTGCTGCTGGTGCTTCTGCTCCATCCTCTGCTGTTGTTTGGCGTTGTATTTCTGCTGCTGCGCCTTTTGGTGATCCGCTTCCTGGCGTTGCTGCAACTGCTGGTGTTCCTGGTTCTGCTTGTCGACCAGCTTTTGCTGCTGTTGCTGATATTTCTTGTCCAGTTTTGCGTTGCCGGTGCTGGGCGCCTGCCGCACTGTGTGCGGTTGCAGATCGGTGGCGTGCTCAGGATTCGCGGGATGCGCGGCCTCTCCGCCAGGATGCTCCGCTTCTCCGGCACCCGGCTGAGCCCCGTGCTGCGCCGGCGGAGCATGATACTCGCCGCCCGCTTCGCTCGCCTTCACCACGCCTTTGCCTGAGAACTCGCCCGCGCGAGAAGTCGCCGCAATCTCGGGCCGGCCCTGATTTACCGACGCGCGCATCTGCGGATTCGAGTGGGCCGCCTGCTCTTGCCGGGTCTGATCGGCAACCGCAGGCGTATGCTGCTCGTGCGCGTAAGACTCCTCTTGCGGAGTGGGCCGCCGGTCTATGCCGCCCTGCCCGCCGTTGTAGCTCACGTGGTTGTTGATGATGGTTGTGTCGTGGACATACGTGTTATCGCGATAGACGTTGTGAAATCCTCCGCCCACGTGCCACACATCCGAGTTATAGAAGAAGTGCCCGCCCTGCCAGCGGCCGCCCCAGAACCCGGTGCCGAAGTAGCCGAATCCGTAATTGATGCCGCCATAGAAGCCGACGTGCGGCCCCCAGTAGCCTGCATTCCAGATGTAGCCGCCGTCCCCCCAGCCCCACCAGCCGGGCGTCCACAGAAAGCCGGGCTCGGGAGCCATCACCCATGTGCCGGGAACCCAGTAGTAGCCGTCATCGGCATCCCACGCCCAGTAACCGGGCGTCCACATGTAGCCGTCTCCGGGGCAGGCGGGAAGGTCGTATACGGGCAGCGCCGGCGGGCCAAAACCAACGTGGATGCCAACGTACCACTGCGCAAACGCTGGTTTTGCCGACTGCATCATGAGCGGCAAAAGCAGTGTGAGAAGCAGAAAGCGCAAAGTCTTTTTCATAGTGTTCTTACTCCTGACGATTCAATTGCAATTTAGATAACAAGCCATAAAAAACGAGGGGCGCACGGATCTCCGCGCCGCTCTTTAAATCACGGGGGTCGAATCGCTCGCAGACATAAACCCGCAAGAGAAAATAATCGACCAGCGGATTCGATGCACGGTCTTTCGGGCGGGTTGTCGTCGTCGGCCGTTTTGAGTCTGCCACCCGCCTTGCGCTCCATCACCGGCATGGTTCGCCGCCGCTTTGATATGTGACAATCGAAGGAATGGGCGCACTTGTTCCGCCCGGCAGGCGCCTGACCGTCCGGTGAACCTTCGGTGATAATCGCCTGCCCGTCGAACCGGGGCCGCATTGCCGAACTCCACTAAGGACTCTCATGAACAATCGTCGCTTCTCTCTCTTCATGCGCGCTGTTTTGATGCGTGCTGCGTTTGCATGTTCCGCGGCTCTTGCCCTTGGCTCGCTCATCTCCGCTTCCTCTGCCAATGCACAGCGGTTGCCCACCACCGTTGTGCCCGCGCATTACAAGCTCGCCCTCACGCCGGACCTCAAGGCCGCCACGTTCACTGGCGTTGAGACCATCGACGCGACGGTGAAGCAAGCTACGTCGGCCATCACGCTCAACGCCATCGAGATTGCTTTCCAATCGGTCACTATCGACGCCGGCGGCGCGCAACAAACCGCAACCGTCTCGCTCGACCCCGACAAGCAACAGGCGACCTTTACCTTTTCGCAATCTCTCCCCGCCGGCGAGGCCACGCTGACCATCCACTTTACCGGCATTCTCAACAACGAGCTGCGCGGCTTCTATCTCTCAAAAACCGCTCGCCGCAATTACGCCGTCACGCAGTTTGAGTCTACCGATGCGCGCCGCGCCTTCCCCTGCTTCGACGAGCCCGCCTTCAAGGCCACATTCGACGTCTCGCTGGTTATCGATGCCGGCGATACAGCCATTTCCAATAGCCCCATCGCGTCCGACACGCCCGGGCCCGGCGAGGGCAAGCATACGCTCACCTTCAGCGCCACACCAAAAATGAGCACCTATCTTGTCGCGCTCCTGGTCGGCGATTTCAAGTGCTCCAGCGGCAGCCAGGATGGCGTCGCCATCCGCGTCTGCTCCACACCCGACAAGGTTGCCCTTACGCCATACCCGCTCAGCGTTGCCAAATACGTCCTCCACTACTACGACACCTACTTCGGTATTCCCTACCCGCTCAAGAAACTCGACCTCATCGCCCTGCCCGACTTTGAGGCCGGCGCCATGGAAAACTTTGGCGCCATCACCTATCGCGAAACCGACCTGCTCGTCGATCCCAAAACCGCCTCGATTAACGCGAAAGAAAATGTGGGCCTTGTGATCGCTCACGAAATGGCCCACCAGTGGTTCGGCGACCTGGTCACCATGCAATGGTGGGACAACATCTGGCTCAACGAAGGCTTCGCCACATGGATGGAGAACAAGCCCGTCGCCGCAATGCATCCCGAGTGGCATGTCCCGCAGGCCGTTGCCGTGGAGGAGCAGGGCACGCTCAACTACGATGCGCAGCCCACCACGCGCGCCATCCGCGCCAAGGCTGAAACGCCCGACGAAATCAACGAGATGTTCGACGACATCTCCTACGGCAAGGCCAGCGACGTGCTGCTGACGGTTGAAAACTATCTCGGCTCTGAAACCTTCCGCAAAGGCGTGCATGCGTATCTCTCGGCGCATCTCTATTCGAACGCCACAGCTGAAGACTTCTGGAGCGCGCAGACCCGCGTAAGCGGCAAGCCCGTCGACAAAATCATGGATGCGCTCATCAGCCAGCAAGGCGAGCCGATTCTCAAATTCGGCACGCCGGACAATGGCACAGTGCCAGTTGAGCAGAGCCGCTTTTTCCTCGACTCCAGCAAGAAAGTGAATCCTGCGCAAAAGTGGACCCTGCCGGTCTGCTTCAAAACCGCGGAAGGCAATCAGTGCGACCTGTTGACGCCGGAGACATCCAGTCTCAAGCTGCCAATGAGCCCGCTCTTCTTTGCCAACGCCGGCGGAAGCTACTACCGCAGCGCCTATGAGCCGAAGCAATATGCCGCGATCGCCGCGCAAATCGAAACCGGATTGACGCCCACCGAACGCATCAGCTTTACCGGCGACGAGTGGGCACAGGTCCACTCCCATGCGGCTTCAGTCGGCGACTACCTTGAGCTCGTTGCCCGTCTCAGCAATGATCCCAATAGCGCCGTTGTTTCCAATGCCATCGGCGGCTTTATCACAACCTATGTGCAACTGGCCGCAACGCCAGAGGAACGCGCCGGGCTCGCCCGCTGGATCGACCGCACCTTCACCCCGGTCTACCTCAAGCTGGGCGCGCCTTCGAGCACTGACGACGACAATAAGCGCGAGCTCCGCGCCTTATTGCTTCACCTCATCGGCAGCTACGGCACATCGCCCGCCGTGGTCGCGCAGGCTCGCACAATTGCAGAACAGTACATCGCTGACCGGTCTTCAGTCGACCCCACGCTGGCCGATTCCGCGCTCGAGGTAGCCGCAAGCAATGGTGACACCGCGCTATTCGACGAGTTGCAACAGGCCTACGAAAACTCGACCGATCCCGGGATTCAGGAGGGCGCGCTGCGGCTCCTCGCCGAATTCCGCAACCCGCAACTGGAGAAGCGCGCCCTCGATTTCGCGGTCTCATCGAAGGTGCGCAACCAGGATTCGGCCTTCCAATTCGCGATCGCCATGCAGAACGCTGAAACCCGCAACCAGGCATGGGACTACGTGAAGACGAATTGGGACCAGGTTCATGCCCAGCTAACCGAGGGCATGGGTGCATATCTGGTAAGCGGCACGGGATCGTTCTGCTCGGCGGCCGCGCGCGACGACGTGAGCAGCTTCTTCGCCACGCACAAAGTTGCCTCAAGCGATGTCGAACTCAAGCACGCAATCGAGCACATCGACGGCTGCATCACCTTCCGCAGCCAGCAGGAGCCGAACCTGAAGCAGTGGCTCAGCCAGCAGCCGCAGTAGCCCGCGTCAGCGGGCGCAAGTGCCCGCCGTGCCCCGTCCTTTTCACAGCCTCATCGTGAATAGGGCGGGACACTACGAATCACGGCTAACGGCTCACGATTCCAGTCAATACGGCAGGCTCTTCCACAGATAAGGCACGTAGAACTCTTCCAGGTACCACGACAGCAGAAACAGGATGGCGACGCCGAGCACCGTCCACAGGTAGATCCGCACCGGCAGCGCAGCCATCAACCTCCGCCCCGCTCCATCGTCGTAGAGCCACGGCCTTGCGAAGAGAATGCCGCTCACCAGCGCCATGCATCCAGCCAGCCCCATCCGCGCAGCGGCGAGAATCAGCCGGTCCTGCCAATAGCTTCCGGGCACAAAGAATGCGCCCGCGACCACCGGGTAGAGCGCCAACATGCTCACAAAGAACGATAGCGTCCTGGCAATTTCGAGGAGCATGCGCAGGCCCTCACCCGCATTGTAGGCCTGAACCCGCACGGCCCGAAAGTATTCCCACTGCCGTAATCCAAATCGGCCTTATAATCCTTGGGTAGAGAAACCTCCATGACTCTCTGGCAATCAAGCGCATCGTGCGTCTACTATTTTCGTGATCTTTCGGCGATGAGTTGGAGAGATCGGCTCGCTGTGTTCAGCGCGGTAATCGGGCCGCTCCTCACAACATCCGTACTCGTTTATGGCGATGCTTGGGAATCCGATAGGATGATTGCTGTAACGTGGCGGATTATTGTCGCATTTATGTGGTTGGTGTTAGCCGCTCAAATCTCAGTCTATGTGCGCGGCTTCAGAATGCGGTCTCACAGAACCTCGCCGCCTCCAGTTGGGGGTTCTCCAAAAGCAGAACCATCAAGGATGAATCTGATTTGGTCACGCACCCTTGCCGCCGTTTGGATTCTGCTCGCAATCGTAACGCGCGAACGAGATCTTTTCTTACCAGCGTTGTTTCTCGGGATGTTCTTTAACGGACTATCGGACTATACGATCGAAAACTTCCGGATGCACCAACTTCGATCGCAGGCCTGACGCGTCGCCGCAGTGTCACTTACAAATCCCGCCAGTTCGGCCCGAACCCAAGATCCGCAATCAGCGGCACGCTCAGCTTCACCACGCCTTCCATCTCCGCCTTCACCAGCTCCGCAATCTCGTCTTTCTCATCAAACGGAACTTCGAACAGCAGTTCGTCGTGAACCTGAAGCACCATCCGGGTCTTCAGTTTGCGCTCGGCCAGTTTGCAATCGAGCGCGATCATGGCCAGCTTGATCAGGTCCGCCGCGGTCCCCTGCAACGGAGTGTTGATGGCCGTGCGCTCCGCAAATCCGCGCTGGTTGGGGTTGCGGCTCTCGATATCGGGAATCGGCCGCAGTCTGCCGAACATCGTGCGCACGTACCCATCCTTGCGCGTCTGCTCCAGCGTCCTATCAATAAATTTCTTCACGCCCTGGTAGCGCGCAAAATAGCGGTCGATATAAGCCTTCGCCTCAGCCTGCGGAATGCCCAGTTGCGCCGCCAGCCCGAATGCTGAAATGCCATACACAATGCCGAAGTTCACCGCCTTGGCGCGGCCGCGCGTCTCCTTGTCCATTTGATCGATAGGCACGCCGAACACTTCACTCGCCGTCAATGTATGAATGTCGATGTCTTCGGCGTAAGCGCGTTTCAGCAGCGCATCGCCCGAGAAATGCGCCAGCAACCGCAGCTCGATCTGTGAGTAATCGGCCGAAAGCAGTTCCATTCCCGGCGCAGCAATAAATGCCGCGCGAATCTCGCGCCCCAGCTCGGTTCGAATCGGAATATTCTGCAGATTCGGATTAACGCTCGAAAGCCTGCCCGTGGAGGTGGCCGCTGCTTGAAACGTAGTGTGTACCCGCGACTCGAGATCGGCCAGCAAAGGCAATGCATCAACATATGTCGACTTGAGCTTCGAAAGATGCCGGTATTCGAGCACCAGTTTCGGCACATCGTGTTTCTCGGCCAACTGCTCCAGCACATCCTGCGCGGTCGAAATCGCCTTGCCCTTGCCGCGCACCACCGGCGCCGGCAACCCAAGTTCGGTAAACAACACCACGCCCAGTTGCTTTGGCGAATTGATGTTGAACTGCCTTCCGGCCAGTTCATAGATTCGCGAGCCCACCCGCTGAATCTCAGTGCCGAATCGTGTTGCAAGCCCGTCAAGCACCGCCAGGTCGATGCGCACTCCCGCCTGCTCCATGCGGAAAAGCACCGGCGCCAGCGGCAGATCGATCTCGCTGTACGCGCGCTCCACGCCGGCCTTTTCGGCGTCGGCCTTCAGCATCGGCGCAAGAGCATGAATCGCTGCAGCTCCCGCCGCAGGCGTAGCCGGCGCAGGCTGATTGTTGCGCGCCGCCACGTCGGCCAGCGCCTGCGTGCTGTGCGTGGGGTTCAGCGCATACGAAAGCAGCATGGTGTCGTCCACCGCGCCCTTCAGTGCAACTCCCTCGTCGGTCAAAACGTGCATCGCAAGCTTTAGATCGTGCGTCGCTTTTTGAAGCGACCCATTTTCAAGCAGCGCGCGCAACTCCGGCGTCAGCTCAAGCTTCAGCGCGCGCCCTGCTTCAGCGCTTACGCCAAGCGCAAAGTTCGCCTTCTTCTCCGCAGCTTCGGCAACATCCAGCAACGACAGATTCATCGGCGCATCCGGCGTTTCCTCTTCTTCTATCGCCCTCACTCCGGCAGCCTCGGCGTCAATGGCAAATGCAAACCCATTTACCTTTGCGGCCCTGTAAAATGCGGCGATCTGTTCGGCGCCTGGCTCATCTATGAGCTCAACCAAAGAGCTGCCCCCCGCAGGGGGCGCTAGTTCGCGCAGCATCGAAGTGAACTCAAGCTCGGTAAACAACTCTCTGCAAGCCTCAATATCCGGCGCCTGCGTCTCCATCGCATGCAAATCAAGAGGCAGGGGCACATGGCAATCAATCGTCACCAGTTCCTTCGACAGCAGCACAGCGTCCCGATTCTGTTCGAGCGATTCGCGATAGGTCTTGCGCTTTACCTCCGCAGCACGGTCCAGCACCGCTTCAACGCTGCCGAATTCCACGATCAGGTCCACGCTGCCCTTGTCGCCAATGCCCGGCGCACCCGGGATGTTATCCACCGAATCGCCGCGCAGCGCCATCACGTCCACCACCTTTTCCGGCGGAACGCCCAGCACTTCTTTCACTTTCTCTGGGTCGAGAATCAGGTTATCCTTCTGCGGATTGAGAATCCTCACCTGCGGCGTCACCAGCTGCATCATGTCCTTGTCGCCGGAGACGATGTAGACGTCGTGCCCCTGCTCCGCGGCCTCGCGCGCCAACGTACCGATCACGTCATCGGCCTCAAACCCCACCGCCTCAAGAATCGGAATGTGCAATGCATCGAGCGACCGCCTGATGTACGGAATCTGCCTGCGCAAATCTTCCGGCATCGACTCGCGCTTGGCCTTGTAACCGTCATAGGCCACATCTTCAAAGCTCTGCGTCTTGCTGTTCCACTTGCGCAGCGGGCCCATGCTGCGCGCGCGCTCGTCGCGGAACACTTCGCCGCTGGGGTCGAAGACGGCGGCAAAATATTTCGGCTCAAAGTCCTGGCGCAGTTTCTTGATCATGTTCACAAACACGTAAGTCGCAGCGGTGGGCAGGCCCGAGCGCGTAGACATGGGCCGCGAGCGCTGCATCGCGTGATACGCGCGAAAGATGAACGACATGGTATCGAGCAGAAAAACGGGCGGCTTGGCTTGTTCGGTCACGATTGAGAGTCTAACAGGGCAGGAAGAACCAGACGACTTGGCGAGCCCTGTTTAGTGAGCCCTGCCAAAGAGAATGTACGCGTTGTCGCCTTCGCCCTCGCGCATTAGGGCATGCCAGCCCGGCGCAGCTGTCAGCCTCGCCGCCAGCGGCACATTCGCTTGGATCAGCGCGTGATCCACGCGATACTTTTCGAGTAGATTCAAAGCATCAGGGTTATTTTGGACCGCGATATAATCGCCCAGCACACCGTGGTGCTCAAAGATGTCGTTGCGCGAGTCGATGAAGTCCGGTTTGCCGTTGAAGTCCATCATGCCGCCAATCGAGTACCGGTTGAAAGTCCGCCAGCCGGGCTCGATGGCCGCAATCGATTTGAGCGGATAGGCCTGCGCCAGTTGCCTCTCAAGCTCGGCCGGCTTGGGCGACACCAAAATGGCGGTCACGGCGACGCCGAGAGCAATGAGCGCATTGAAGGCCGGAATGGTTTTTTCATTCGGCCTGCTGAAAAAAGCGCGGGCCAGATCTGTCGCGAGCATCGGCGCGGTGAGCACGCAAGCCAGAAACGCAAACCGCTGGTGCGCAAACGCAAAGTACCAGGCAAACAGAAAGAATGCCGGCTCGTAGAGTTTGAAGTTGCCGCGGCGCACCACGTTGCAGACGATGCCGATGACGAGGAATGCAACCGCGGCTTTGCCCGCAACCGTTCCCAAACTGAGGGGACGCCACTCTTCAGTGATAGAAACCATCAGCTTCTGGTTGATCATCATGTCGATGGGATTAAAAACAAGACGCCAACCATAAGGGTTGACGAAAAGCGCGGCTAAGCTCGCAGCGAAGACCCAGAGGAAACGATTGTGGCTTTCGCGCGAAAAAGCGGATTGTTGAAATGGGCCGGCGTTTAAGTTGACAAACCCGCAAGCGATGTAAAGGCCAAAGAGGCACAGGCCGATGAGCCAGCTCCCGTGGAGATTGATCCAGATGCAGAAGAGCGGCGGCAACAACCAGAGTGAGCGCGTGCGGCCTTTTTCGGCCAACTCAAGAACGATCATTTCGAGCGAAAGCGCGAGATACGCGATGACGATGGTTCGGCAGCCGGCATTGATCGTCACCAGAAAAAAACAAAGCACCGATGTCCAGAACGCCGCGGCCTTATGTCCCGATTTTGCCGCGCAACGAAAATAGATGAGCAGCAGATTGGCGCAGAACGCAATCACCGCGGCAAGATGCAATCCCAGCAGGCTGCCAGTTTTGTAGCCCAGCCAGTAGGGTACCTCGGCCAGCCACTCGGGATTCACCCACCGCTGCCCGGCCACGGTAAATGCGTATGGCTCCATGCGAATGAACTCGTGCGCAGTAAACAGGTGGCGCGCGTCGGCCAGGTGCCACCACAGATCGGGATCCTGCGTCAGTTCCGAGCCGCTCGCCAGCACGCCTGCCATCGTCACCGTCATGCCAACCAGCAACGCAGCATACATCAGGTGCTGGCCGAGCATGCGACGCAGAATGCCCCCAGGCCCTGCGCCCTTTTCTGCAGCCGTGTTTGCTGCCGCCTCACTCATGGATATCGTGACTCATGGATATACGGTACGCGAACAGTGCTGCAGCTCAAAAGCCTTCGGCGCCGATTTACCCCCTGCGCGACGCTCCTTGATCAATGCCGGCCAATACGGTGCTCTGATCTCTTCTCTCTTTTCTCTAGCCAATGAACATGCAGTCCCCGTAACTGAAAAACCGGTAGCATTCTTCCACCGCGTGCCGGTAGGCAGCCAGCACATGTTCGCGGCCGGCAAACGCACTCACCAGCATGAGCAGGCTCGATTGCGGGAGATGAAAATTGGTCAGCAGCGCGCCAACCACGCTGAACTCGAATCCCGGTGAGATAAAGATCGACGTCTCGCCCGAATGTGCTTTGAATTCCCTGCCCTCGGCTTCGCGCGCAATCGACTCGAGCGTGCGCACCACGGTGGTGCCCACAGCCACCACGCGCCTGCCCTCGCTCCGGGCGCGAGTCAGTGCTGCGGCTGTTTCCGCGCTTAGCGTGTAGCGTTCGCTGTGCAGCCGCACATCTTCCACGCGCTCCACGCGCAACGGCGCAAACGTTCCCAGCCCCACATGCAGGGTGACGCGCGCAATCTCAACACCCTGTGCCGCAATCGCCTCAAGCATCGCAGGCGTAAAGTGCAGCCCGGCCGTTGGCGCGGCAACCGAACCCCGCTCCCGTGCGTAGACCGTCTGGTACCGCTCGCGATCTGCGTCGGCATCGTCGCGATGAATGTACGGCGGCAGCGGCATGTGACCAATCTGTTCGAGAGCCCTAAACAAATCGTCCGTCGGCGCAAACTCCAACAGCCGTTCGCCAAACTCGCCGCGCTCAAGAACCTCCGCTTCGAGCAAAATCTCCCCGTTCGGCCCTGGAAACACCAGCCGCTCGCCGTTCGCAACTTTGCGCCCCGGCCGCACCAGCGCGCGCCAGCAATTCTCGCCGGCAGGCGCCGTCAGCATCACTTCAATGCGTCCCGTGGGCCGTTCGCGCTCGCGCACCAGCGTTCGCCGCGCATAGAGCCGCGCCGGAATTACGCGGCTGTCATTGAGCACCAGCAGATCGCCCGCATGCAGCAACGAAGGCAGTTCTCGAAACATGCCACCTCTGAAGCCGCCCGTAGCGCGATCGATTCGCAGCATGCGGCTCTGGCCGCGCTCTGCCGGCGGCTGCTGCGCAATCAGCTCTTCCGGCAGCTCAAAATCAAAATCCAGCACGCGCTCCGCGGATTCACTTCTTGGATCAGACTGTTCAGGCATCGGCTTTCCCAAAATGCGCCCGCGCCCGCAGTCGCGCGCGCTCAATGGCCGCATTCAGCTCTTCACGCTTCGCTTCAAAATCGGCCGGCGCCAGATCGCTCTGCACCTCGGTCCACCGCGCCCAGCTCACGGCAATGCGCGTAAAGGGCTTGGGCACCAGGAACCGGTCCCACGAACGCATCGTCCAGGCACGCTCCGGCTCCAGATGGAACGCTCCGATCCGCGCTCCTGTCATCTGCGCCAGCTTGATCGGTCCCATCTTGGTTTGGTAAATCGGCCCGCGCGGCCCGTCCGCGGTAAAAATCGCCGGCCGGCCCGATTCAATCACATCCTTGAGCCCCAGCAACCCCTCGCGCGCGCTCCGCGAACTCGATCCGCGCACCGCGTGAAATCCAAACAGGCCAAGAGTCCGCGTAATCAGCTCGCCGTCGAAGCTGCGGCTGATGAGAATCGTCGCGCGCGTGCGGTGATAGTAGATGGCGCAGGGCAGCACGCACTGATGCCAGAAGCAGAAGATCTCGGCCCCCGCACCTGCGCCGCCAATGAGCGGAGTGACGCCTTCTTCGGCAATCTCTTCAAAGCGCCAGGTCCATCCCAAAAGCCACACCAGCACCCACACGATGTGGGGAGCTACGGCAAGAATGAGGCGTTGCCTGAGGGTGAACCTGGATCTGTGGAGTCTGGTCACTGAAAGAATTTTAGCGGAACGACCGTCGTGGAGTTATCCGCCGTCCCTACGGGACTCTGCAGGATAATTTCTGCTGCTTTCCCAGCGCTGAAGCGCTGGGCTACCATCCGCTGCGCCTACGGCGCTCGATTCGGCATGACTTCAAGAGTGTTGGCACAGAACCGCGACCGACCACTTCGCCCGCAACGGGAAAGCTTGCCTAGCTATACCGCAGCCAGCGCATCAGTTCAGGCAGCGTGGCGCGCTTGCCGTACATCAGAATTCCCACGCGGTAGAGCCGCGACGAGAACCAGAGAGTTCCCCAGAAAGTGAGCGCCAGCAGAACCACCGACAGGCCAACTTGCCACAGCGGCACCGTAGTCATGCCCATACGCGCAATCACAACGTAGGGCGAAGTCAACGGGCATAGCGTCGCCGCAATGCTCCAAACAGAATTGGGATCCTTGATCATTGCCGAAAGCAGGCCCATGCTCACGTAGAGGGGAACAATTGCTACCCACATGAACTTCTGCAGATCCTGCGCGGTTTCGCAGGTCGCCGCAAGGCCCGAGAAGATTGTGCTGAAGAGAGCGAATCCCAGCGCGAAGTAGACAGGAAAGAACACTGCTTCCTGCCAGGTAAAGTGGATGGCGATGTCGCCGGTGAGCAATTCCGCAGCCAGTGCAGACCCCATGAATGCCATGGCGCCAACCATCCAGATGGCGATTTGAGTAATACCGACGCCGCCCACGCCAAGCAGCTTACCGCCTAGCAGGTCGCTGGGCTCGGCCACCGCCAGCATCACCTCAAAAATTCGCGACGACTTCTCTTCAATAATCGCCCGCGCCATATCGAGCCCGTACAGCATAATTGGGATCGACAGCACCAGCAGCATGATGGTCGCCTTGATCACAATCGCTTTCCCGTTGCTCTTGCCGACATTACCGTGCTCATCCAGTTGCAAAGCATCGATTGAAGTCTTGGTCAGCAACGCTTCGGTATCGGCCTTGCTCAAGCCTTTGCTGATGAGCCGTTCATTAATGACGCCTCGATTCAGTGCGTTTTGCAGTCCGCCATAGGCCGAGACATCGGCGACCGAGAGGGACACAAAGGTGGCCGTAATCTTCTGAGGATTGGAAGAGTCGACGGTCAGAATGCCATCAAGCTGCTTGCTCTGCACCTGTCCCAGCAACTCTGTGCGCTGGGCGGCGCTGGCCGGCGACACCACGTCCACTTTGTATTGAGCGTCTTTGTCATCGAGCATCTGCTGGCGAACCTCGTTGGCCAGCGTCGGATCTTCGGCCACAATCGCGATGCGCTCACCGACATTAGCCTTGCGTTCCATGTAATGGCTAAAACCCAGCAGCGCCGCAATCAGGAGCGGCAAAAGTACGGTCGACATCCTGAAGGCGCGCCCGCGTATCTGCTCCAGGTATTCGCGCTTTGCAATCAGCAGCATATTACGCATCGGCTTTGCCTCCCACGGTCTGGATGAAGATCTCTTCAAGCGACGGCTCAACCAGCTCAAACCGGTAGATGGTCGCCATTGACGCCGCCAGGTGCAGCAGCTTTTGCGAGTCGCCATTCGGCTTCAGCTTGATCTCGGCATGGCCGGAGTAGTTGGTGGCCTCGGCAATCTCGTCGCTCTTCAGAAATTCGTCGCGGCCTTCAAACTCCACCACCACCCGGTCGCGTTTGTAACGGCTTTTGATCTCGCGCACCTTGCCTGAAAGCACAGCCACGCCGCCATTGATCAGGCAAATTGAGTCGCACAGCTTCTCCACCTGGTCCATGCGGTGGGTCGAAAACAAAATCGCCTTCCCCTGCGACTTCAGATCCAGCAGCGCATCCTGCAGCAAAGTGGCATTCACCGGGTCAAGCCCGCTGAACGGCTCGTCCATCACCACCAGCCCCGGATCGTGCAGCAGCGTCGCGATGAACTGGATCTTCTGCTGCATGCCCTTTGAAAGCTCCTGCGTCTTCTTGTCGAGTACGTCGGCAATCTCCATCCGCCTGGTCCAAATAAGCGCCCGTTTGGTGGCTTCTTCGGCAGTCAGGCCGTGCAACTGGCCGAAAAACACCAGCTGGTCCAGCACCTTCATCTTCTTGTAAAGTCCGCGTTCCTCGGGCAGGTAACCCACGCGGTCAAGGCTGGCGCGACTGAACGGCTTGCCGAACAGCTCAACCCGTCCCGCGTCGGGCATGGTGATGCCCATCATCATGCGGATCGAGCTGGTCTTTCCGGCGCCGTTTGGACCCAGCAGACCGAACATCTGCCCGGCATCGATGCTCAGACTCAGATGGTCAACTGCCACTTTGCTCTGGTAAGCTTTGGTAACTCCGGTCAATTCAACGACTGGCATGGGTGCTCCCGGCCTGTTTGTGGATGGTAATTTATCGGGTAATGGCCTTGGAGAAGTTTAACAAAGGCCGGCTCGTCCACTTTTTTCTGCCTCGGTTACCGGCTGTTGAGCGGAATGGTTCGCACCAGCCAAAGTGAACTGCAAAAGGGGCAGGAAGCCTCTAAAATCATATCTGTGGCGATGTTTGCCGCCTGTCGCAGGCAGACAGCGTTTGCACGCGGAACAAAGCTCCTGGTTAGAGGGATTTGCAAGCTGATACCAAAGAGGGACCCATGACCCGACAAAAGAGGGACTCACAATCTCCCGATTTACCGCTAGATTGGTATCGAAATACCCAGGAGAGCCAGATGGCCACGCTGCTTTCGATGCAGGAGTATGAAACCCCCATCAACGTGACGAAGGGAGCCCTGTCCGGCCCCGACGTCAAGCCCCGCAGCCTGAAAGAGCTCGACATTCGCCAGGCGGTGGTTGAAGAGCTCGTCCTCAAGATCCTTTACCTGGTTGGCTCCATCTCCATGCTCGAGCTAGCTGACAGCGTCAAGCTCAGCTACGAAGTTACCGACGACATTTTCTGCCGCCTGCGCTCCCAGTCGCTTTGCCAGGTCAACGGCATGAGCGGCAACATTCCGCACATTGGCATCACCGCACAAGGCCGTAATCGGGCCATTGAGCTGATGCAGCAGAGCCAGTACACCGGCGTGGCCCCGGTGGCCCTCTCATCGTATGTAATGCAAACCCGCAAGCAGAGCGTGCAGCACGTTGAAGTGCACGAAGAAGATGTGGAGCGCGCCTTCAGTCACCTGGTGATCGACCCTGATTTGCTTCGCCAATTCGGCACCGCCCTCAACTCGGGCAGCGCTATTTTCCTTCACGGCGCCGCCGGTACAGGCAAAACCACGGTCGCCGAGGTTCTCTCGCGGGTACTCGCCGAAGATTCGGTGTGGATTCCCCACGCCGTTGAAGTCGACGGCCAGATCATCACTGTCTACGACCCCGCAATGCACAAGGCAATTGATATGCCCAAGCCCTCGGCCCACGACGAGCGCTGGGTTAAGTGTCATCGCCCGGCAGTGCTGGTTGGCGGCGAACTTACCGCCGAAATGCTCGACATGCAGTACAACCCCTCATCAAAGTTCTACGTGAGCCCGGTGCAGATGAAGGCCAACAACGGCGTACTCATCATCGATGACTTCGGCCGCCAGCGCCTGCGCCCCGACGAGCTGCTCAATCGCTGGATCGTGCCCCTCGACCGCCGCATCGACTTTCTCACCCTGGTCGGCGGCAAAAAACTCGAGATTCCCTTTGAAATGCTGGTGGTCTTCGCCTCAAACAACGACCCCTCCAGCCTCGTCGATCCCGCGTTCATTCGCCGCATTCAAACCAAGATCAAGCTGGGCACCATCACCGACGAGCAGTTTGCCGAGATCTTCCGCCGCGTCGCCGTCGACAAGAACGTCACTTACGACGATGGCATCCCCCAGGATCTCATCCGTTTCATCCGCACCACCCTCAACGAGGAACTGCGCTGCTGCCATCCGCGCGACATCGTCAACCAGGTCTGCTGGCAGGCGCGTTACGAGCAAAAAGTGGCACATCTCGACCCCGTGACACTGGACCGCGCCATCCGCGCCTACTTCCCAATGATCTCGTAGAAATTCCGGAACGGGCCGGCCTCAAAAGCAAAAGGGGGATTCGCCAAACGCGAATCCCCTTTTCACGCCCTCGTTCCCTTGTTCCCTCGCTCCCTTGTTCCCTACAAGAGCTTCATCTCCTCCGGATCCCACTTCACCACCGCGCCGCGCTCCATGCTCAGGTTGCTCAGCAGCGCCGCTCCGGCCGCGCGGAATCCGAATACCGCATCCTCCACCACCGGCTGCCCCGAGCGAACCGAGGCAAAGAAGTTCTTGAAGTGGTCGTAGCTGTCAGAGTAGCCCGGGGGTGCCATGTACCGCTCGAATTGCGCCGCCGGCTTCCCTTCCGGATGCTTGCGCGGATACTTCAGGTCGTATTCGGCCTGCATCGTCTTCTGCATGGCATCAGTAAAGGTCCCGAGCGTGAGTCCCGGCTCCGCCTCGCGCGGTACGCGGTTCACGCTCACTCCGTCCCCGCCGATCTCCATCGTTCCTTCTGACCCCGTAAAGACCAGTCCCTCGCTCTCTTCGCCGCCATCCACAAAGTTCACGCGCAGGCTCAAGTTGAACCCCTCGGGATAGTCGAACAGCCCCAGCACCACATCGTCCGCGTCGCGTCCATCCTTCCAGAACCTCAGCCCGCCCGTCGCCATGCCGCGCGTCGGCCCCTTCGATCCGGTAATAAAGTGCGTGCCGCTGAACAGATGCACAAACAAATCGCCGGCCACGCCGCTGCCATACGCCTTCCACTTCCTCCACTGGAAAAAGTGCTCGGCATTGAACGGAATCTTCGGCGCCGTCCCCAGGAATCGCGGCCAGTCGCAGGTCTCCGTCGAGGCATCGTCCGGCACCGTGTAATTCCATGCCCCCATCGACGAGTTCCGGTCCCAGCGCGCCGTCACCATGTTCAACTGCCCAATCGCGCCCGCAGCCAGCAGTTCCTTGGCCTTGGCGTAAATCATCGAGCTAACGCGCTGGCTGCCCACCTGCAAAATCCGCCCCGTCGACCGCGAAGCCTCAATCATCTCCGGCCCGTCGCTGTAGAGATGAATCATGGGCTTCTCGCAATACACGTCCTTGCCGGCTTTCATCGCGTCCACGCTGGCCTGCTTGTGCCAGTGGTCGGGCGTGCCGATAATCACCGCATCAATATCTTTCCGCGCCAGAACCTCGCGGTAGTCGCGCGTGGTAAAAATATCGTCGCCCCAGAGCTCCTTCGAATGCGCAAGCCGGCCGTCGTAGCAGTCGGCCACCGCCACCAGTTTTACGCCCGGAACCTGGATGGCGGTTTTGGTGTCGCCCATCCCCTGGCCGCCGGCGCCAATTAAGGCAATTTGAATGTGGTCGTTGGCGGCAACAGCCTGTGCCGGCTCCGTTTGCGCAGCGGCAAACGGCCCAATGGCTCCGGTTAGCATGGTTCCGGCCGATGCTGCGGATGCGGCCATCAAGAAGCTTCTGCGATCAAGTTGATGCATTGCGGTCATTCCCCCTGGACGGCAATTAACGTACCGCATACCACCATACATGTACGGGCGCCGCTCTTGAAAACGATTGCAATGAAACTCCCGGCCCGGCAACTTCGTCCAATGCATAAGGGAGCACGGCTCCTGTTGGCAATGCATGCCAACCTGTTCGAGTTATAAAAAACGCTCTCGAAACTATCCATAAACCCCTGCAAGATGAGAGCGATGGTCGGATAACGAACAAGCACGTAACCGTGGGCCTGGAAGCGGTTTGGGAAATACCAAACCGCATTGCATTAAAAATTCTTTTTTTGGCAGGAATTGTGAGACTCATTTTCCCATTTTTGTGGGAGCGCACCTGTTTGCGCGCCCGAATCCATCTCGTCTCAAGCGCCCTGGTTTTTACGGCATTATTTGTTTTGGCTGGAACGCTGTCAGTAACCCCGGCGATAGCGCAGAATGGCGGCTCAACCCAGAATTCGGCTTCCACAGCGACAGGCGGCATTCACGGGCAGGTCGCCGACGCCACGGGAGCCGTGATTCCCAATGCAACCGTGATTGCCACCAGATCTTCAGGCCAGCAGGCGGGCAAAGCAATCTCGAATGGCGTGGGACAGTACACCATCACCGGCCTCGCGCCGGGAAAGTACGGCATAACCGCGACCGAAACGGGATTCGCGGCGTTTACCTTGCCTGGCGTAGTGGTGACGGCGGGGCAGAGCAAGACCGTCAACGCCACTATGCAGATCGAAGTGCAGGAGCAGGTGCAGGTTGAGGCGGAGGCCAACACGGTAAACACAAGTCCGGATAACAATGCCAACGCCGTGGTCATCAAAGGCGATGACCTGAAGGCGCTCTCCGACGATCCGGATGAATTGCAGAACGAGTTGCAAGCCCTGGCAGGACCAGCGGCCGGCCCCAATGGCGGGCAAATCTACATCGACGGGTTCACCGGCGGACAACTGCCGCCCAAATCGTCGATTCGTGAAATCCGCGTGAATCAAAATCCGTTTTCCGCCGAATACGACCGGCTCGGCTACGGCCGCATCGAAATCTTCACCAAGCCGGGCACGGGCTCCACGCACGGCGACTATCAGGTGTCGGGCAACGAGTCGGCGTTCAACTCGCAAAATTCGTTGCTGACCAGCGGATCGGAGCCGTCTTATTACACATGGACCATGCATGGATCGGTGGGTGGGCCGATTACCAAAAACTCGTCGTATTTTGTTGGCGGATTCACACGCAAGGAACTGAATGAGAATGTTGTGGAAGCCGTCAACCCTTCGCTCATTACCGCAGCCAATGCCAACTCCACCTCTCTGCCCAAGGTCAACGAAGCGTTCGGCAATCCCACGTCACGACTCGATATCAGCCCTCGTGTTGATCTTCAGCTTGGCAAATCCAACACCCTGACAATTCACGAGACCTATAACCGCAGCGCAAGCACCAACAGCATCGGCGAAGATGGACTCACCCTGCCGAGCTACGCCACCAACAGCGACAACCAGGAAAACGCCGTACAACTCTCCGACAGCTGGGTGCTGAGCAAGAACCTCGTCGACGACATCCGCTTCCAATACCGCAGAGTGCGGTACACCACAACATCGCTCTCTTCGTTGCCCGCTTATACGCTGCAGCAGGAGTTCTCCGCCGGCGGCAACCCCGAGCAAAGCTCGCAGGATCATGAAAACGATCTCGAGCTGCAGAATTACTTTTCGGGAGTCGAAGGCGCGCACTCGCTCAGCTTCGGCGCCAGGCTGCGCGCTTATCCCGACGTAAACACAACCACCAGCGGCAGCAATGGCTCCTACACTTTCTCGAGCCCGCAGTCATTTGTCGGCTGCTATCAAACGCCGCAAGGCTCAACTGCGCCGGCGAGCTGCGCTCCGCAGCAATACACCTACACCAAAATCGCCAACCCAAAGGCCTCCGCGACTCTGTTCGACGCTGCGCTGTTCTATCAGGATGACTGGAAGGTGAACAACCGGTTCACTCTCAGCTATGGCCTGCGCTGGGAGACGCAGAACTGGATCAGCGATAAAGACGATTGGGCTCCGCGCCTCAGCCTGGCCTACGCGTTAGGCAAAAAATCAGGCAACAGCCAGCCCAAAACAGTGTTGCGCGCCGGGTATGGTTGGTTCTATCAGCGCTTCACCGTTGCTAACGGATGGGGCGCGAGCGTGCCCTACGTTATCAACACGATTCACGAGAACGGCGTGAATGAGCAGCAATTCATTCAAACTTCGGGCATCGTCTTCAACCAGTACGCAACAACGCCGCTCTCGGCCAGCTCGTCTGGTGCATCTACAGGCCAGAATGCGCCCACGTACTACACCATCGATCCGCACTTCCACGCGGCCAACGACATGGAAGGAGCGATTGGCGTCGACCGCCAGATCACCAAGTCGATCACCAGCAACGTGACCTACGTCTACTCGCAGGGCGTGCATCAGTTCTTCACCGACAACCTGAGCGCCGCGGCTGAATTTCCTCTCGCCAACGCATTGAGCGATACCTATCCGACATATGCACCTGGCGCTCCAGGCGCTAACAACCTGCAATACCAGTCGGGGGGCTTCTATCGCGAGCACCAGATTATGGCCACCATGCGCGCGACATACAGAAAGTTCAGCTTTGCCGCCAATTACACCTACTCGAACGCGCATGGCGACACCGGCGGCGTAGGCTCAGTGCCTTCCGTCTCCAGCGATCCCGGACTGGACTACGGCCGAACCGATTTCGACGTGCCCAACCGGTTCATGCTGTTCGGCAATTTCATGCTGCCGTGGCAAATTTCGCTCTCGCCAATGATGGTGGTAAATTCCGGCACGCCCTTCGACATCACCACCGGAAGCGACCTTACCGGCAACAACCAGTTCAACGGGCGGCCGACGTTTGCAGCGAGTTGCTCTGAACCCAACGCTATCAGCACCAAGTGGGGCTGCTTCGATTCCGAGCCCTACGGAACAGAGAATCCCGCCGCAGGCACACCGATTGCGTCGTACGCGGCAAACGAGAAGATCGCGCCATTCGGTCTGGGAACCGGGCCAGACAACGTTGCCGTGAACATGCGCGTAAGCAAGGTGATCGGAATTGGGCCCAGAGTCGAAGGCGGCGTTGGCCCCAGCGGCGGCGGCTATCATGGCGGCCCTCACGGATTGGGCGGAGGCCTGAGCGGAAACCAGAGTGGCCCCGGACGTATGGATCAATCTGTTCCCAACAAGTACAGCCTGACGCTGTCAATGTGGGGCTCGAATATTCTCAATCACGAGAATCTCGGCACGCCCAACGGCACACTCTCCGCACCATCGCTATTCGGCAAATCGCAAACGCTGGCCGATGGGTTCTTCTCTTCACCCACAGCCGGCAACCGGAACATTTCAATTCAAGCAGCCTTCAGTTTCTAGCCGGGGCGCCCCGGGTCTCGATCTTGAGATCCGGGACAGCGCAATCTCACGGAAGCCGACTTGCTGACTTGCTGACCTGCTGACTCGCCGACTCGCTCCCGCAACCCGCCCAGTTGTAGCATTCCAATTGTGCCCAACCTCGATACTCCAGTGATGTATGTGCGCGGCGTCGGCCCCAAAGTGGCCGAGATGCTCGCCGCCAAAAGCATCCAGACCGCGGAGGATCTGCTCTACCACCTTCCTTTCCGTTACGAAGATCGCCAGAATCCCCGCTCCATCGACGAGCTCCAGCCCGGCGAAACCGCCAGCGTAATCGCCGAAGTGCGCGGCGCGGCCCTGCTGCGCACCCGCAGCGGACCTCTCTTTGAGCTCACCCTCGGACAGGCCCGCCGCGCCATCAAGTGCATCTGGTTCCACGGTACCTATCTCGACGGCAAGTTCCACGCCGGCCAGACCGTCGCCGTTTACGGCAAGGTCGAGCCCTCACGCTCCTCCACCAACCTCAAAATGGTCCAGCCGCAGTTCGAGATCCTGCCCGATGAGAGCGAGGACGCCGAAACCCGCCTGCTTGAAGTTGGCCGCCTCACGCCTGTCTACGAGTCGCTGGGCGGCAGCCGCCTGGCCTCGCGCTGGCAGCGCAAAGTCATCTTCAACCTGCTCGAATCGGTGCACGGCCTGGTTCCCGAGTGCCTTCCGCGAGAAATGCTCTCCCGCCTCGACTTCCCCAATCGCGAAACCAGCCTGCGCCAGGTCCATTTCCCGCCTGAGGGCACGCCCTTCGACCAGCTCCAGAGCTTCTCAACTCCCGCGCATCGCCGGCTCATCTTTGAAGAGCTCTTCTATCTCGAGCTAGGCCTCGAGCTCAAGCGCCGCCGCATGAAAGAGCGCCAGGGCATCGCCTTCTCCACCGGAGACAAGGTGCGTGAAGCCATCCGCGAAGTGTTGCCGTTCCACCCCACTGCCGCACAAAAACGCGCCTTCGGCGAAATCGTAACCGACATGCGCGAGCCAAGCCCCATGCGCCGGCTGCTGCAGGGCGACGTCGGCTCCGGTAAAACCATCGTCGCCCTCCAGGCCATGATTGTGGCCATCGAAAACGGGTACCAGGCCGCGCTGATGGCGCCCACTGAAATCCTGGCCACGCAGCACTTCCTCGCCGCGCGCAAGCTGCTCGAAAGATCAAGCCGCAAACCACGCATAGTGCTGCTCACCGGCTCGCTCGACGAAGACCGCAAACGAACCAACCGCGGCCTCATCAACCGCGGCGAAGCGCAGCTCATCATCGGCACCCACGCCCTGATTGAAGAAAAAGTCGAGTTCGACCGGCTCGGCCTGGTCGTCGTCGACGAGCAGCACCGCTTCGGCGTGATGCAGCGCTTCAAGCTGATGAAGAAGCCCAATCAGCCCGAGCCTGACGTGCTCATCATGACCGCAACGCCCATCCCCCGCACGCTGGCGCTCTCACTCTACGGCGACCTCGACCTCAGCGTCCTCGATGAGCTGCCGCCCGGCCGCACTCCCATCGTTACCCGCCGCGTTCAAGACGAGCGCTCAGAAGAAGTGTGGGACTTCGTCCGCAAGCAAGTCGCGCAAAAGCGCCAAACCTATGTCGTTTACCCAGTCATCGAAGGCGCAAAAGACGACCAGCCGGAGCTGGACTTCAGCCACGACAATGAGGGTTCTCCATCCAGCCAGGGTGCCCCCGGTCCCTCGCACCTGGGGACCGGGGATAGGGCGCCAAAACGCTCGCGAAAAGGTAAAACAGCCGAGCTGTTTCAGGGTCAAAAACAGGAAGCCAACCCCAACGCAAAATCCGGCCTCAAATCCGCAGTTGAAATGTACGAGAAGCTGCGCGCCGGCCCGCTCAGCGGCCTGCGGGTCGGCCTGCTCCACGGCCGCCTCAATGCCGACGATAAAGAAGTAATGATGCGCCGATTTCAGCGCGGCGAGGTCGACGTTCTGGTCTCAACCACCGTCATCGAAGTAGGCGTGGACGTGCCCAACGCCACCGTCATGGTGGTGGAACATGCCGAGCGCTTCGGCTTGGCGCAGCTCCACCAGCTGCGCGGACGCGTGGGCCGCGGCGCAGCCAAAAGCTACTGCATTCTCATGACCGGCGCGCGCGTTTCGCCCCTCGCCGAGGAGCGCCTCAACGCCATGGTCCGCACCCAGGACGGCTTCGAACTGGCCGAGCTCGATCTCCAAATGCGCGGCCCCGGCGAGTTCTTCGGCACCCGCCAGGCCGGCCTGCCCGAGTTTCGCGTCGCCAACATCGTCCGCGACCGTCAAATCCTCGAGCTCGCCAAGCAGGAGGCCGCGCGCTTCGCCGTCGATCCCGGCCCCAGCGTCACGCCCGATGAGCGCGCCAAAGTCCGCGCCCGTCTCAAAGAAGCCTGGCAGCGCAGGTATGGGTTGGTGGAAGCGGGGTGAGCAAGTCAGCGAGTCAGCGAGTCAGCTTGCCTCAATACGACCGTTCCGGCGCGGACAGGGCGCGATTCCTGCTAAAGCCCAAGAATGTCGCAGGAAAATCAATCTTCTTCCGAGTTCAAGAATTGGGAGGCCGTTGAGCATGAGATCGCTCGATCCATTGCTGAGAGCCCCGAACCATTTGAGCCGGCTACGATCTCAAATGTGCGCGACCTGCTCCGAGCCATTCCGAAGAGATGTCCGCTTCCAGATGGCGCCGCAAAAGGATACTGGAGCACGATCCAGATTTGGTGGAAAGGAATTGAAATCGAAGTCTTTGATGATCGGTATGAATGGTATCGCTTCGGCGAAAGCAAAACCGATATTGAGTACTTTGAGCGCTCTCACGGAACTGATATTCCGCCCGACCTCCTAGAGAAACTCCCGAAAACCACGACGGACTGCGCCTGACATTCGGATCACCGGCAAGCCTAAGCCGACCTGTCCGCTAGACATCGCGCTGACTTGCCGACTGGCTGACTCGCTGACTTGCTTCCTGCCTTTCCTACATCCCACGCGCCGTTCCGCCCACCGCCATCTCCACTGGGAACGTTTTGATCTCCAGATCGATGCTGGCAATTTCGTCGCCGCAATTGCGCTTATGGTTGCGGGTGCACTGGCACAGCTCGGTAAACCGCATATGCCCAGCCTGGCTCAGCTCGAGGCCTGCCCCGATCAGTACGCTGTAGATGTCAATGCACGCCTGCCGCTCAAACTCAAACAGCATGTTAATGGTGCCCGTATCGTTGGCGCCGCGGCACAGCACCCACCCTCCACAGCCGAGGATGGCGCCCGTCAGCGTCTGCACCAGGTGTGCCGGCTCGTCCGCAGCCACGGCCTTCATCTGCATGGCCCAGGGGACCGTAGCTGCCCGTGTTCCCTCATTTTGGCGCATCCTCATCCTCGCAAACGGTTTATCGGATGAGACCCCAACCCTATGACCATTGTTGCTAACTCGAACGGCCCCTGCCTTGCTTTGCGACACTTACCACCCCTTGGTGCTCATCAGGCTATCCGCAGGTAATTGAACCCCCAACCCATCCCCGCCCGCCGGCCGCCGTGCACCGTCCACTGTTCTCTATTCTCTATTCTCTGCTCTCTGTTGTAGCCTCGTACTCAGCATGATCGCAGGCACCGGAATCGACCTGATCGAGATTGACCGCATCCAGCACTCCATCGATCGCTTCGGCGAGCGCTTTCTTAACCGCGTCTACACGGCCGGCGAGCAGGACTATTGCCTGCGTAAACGCATGGCCGCAGAGAGCTTCGCGGCCCGCTTCGCCGCCAAAGAGGCTGGAGCCAAAGCCCTGGGCACAGGCATCAGCCATGGGGTGAGCTGGCTTGAGATTGAAGTGGTAAGAGAGCCGAGCGGCAGGCCCACACTACGCTTTCACGGACGCGCTCAAGAAAGAGCCGCCAGGATGGGCGTATCGCACGCCGCCGTTTCGCTCACCCACACCAAAGAATTGGCCATGGCCAGCGTTGTGCTTGAAGGCAAGGCCTGATCGGCCCATCTCTGTTATTCTCAAGGCGTCAGGTCCACCCACGGGCTGTTATCGGCTTCCCCGCCGGCTGGTAAGTTCATAACAGGCCCCCCAGCTTTGCCAGAGGAGTGACGTGCCAAGCCGCAAAGAGATTGAGTGGTCGCAACTGAGGGTGGGCTCACTGGTTCTGGCCGCCCTGGCCGCGCTGGTTGGCTTGATCTTTCTCATGTCCGGTTCCACCGGCGGACTGTTTGCGAAGAAAATTACCCTCCGCTGCTACTTCAAGAACGCACAGGGCCTCAAAGATGGCGCACCGGTCACCCTCGAGGGCGTGACCATCGGCAACGTCAAGAGAATCCGCGTTGTCGCTTCGCGCAATCCCAACCCGGTCGAAGTGGTGATGGAACTGGCCGGAGAATTCCAGAGCGGGCTGCACACTGACTCAACGGCCGTAATTACACAAGCCGGCGTGCTCGGCGATAGCTTTGTCGACATTGACTCGACCCACGCCAGCGGCCCCACTCCCGCCAACGGCACCGAACTGACTGCGGCCGGTTCGCCCACCCTTCAAGACGTCATCCAGTCCAGCCAGGACTCGCTCCAGAACCTGCAAGGCACCGTCGGCAGAATCAACAAAGTGCTAGACTCCATCAACTCAAACAAGGGCACCGTCGGGCGCCTTATCAACGATCCCCAGTTCGCCGACCACTTTGAGGCCATCGTGGCCAATCTCGACACCATGACCAAGGCCATGGCGAGCGATAAGGGCACCGTGGGCAAGCTCATCAACGATCCCACCCTTTACGACCGCTTCAACTCCGCCGCCGACAAGCTCGACCAGATCACCACCGCGCTCAACGATGGCAAGGGCACGGCCGGCAAGCTTCTCCACGACGATGAGTTCTACAACAACCTGAACGCCGCGGTAAAAAGCACCAATGAGATGGTGACCCAGGTCAACAAGGGCAACGGTGCAGTGGGCAAGCTGATGCACGACAAAGACTTTGCCCAAAAGCTCGACGATACCGTCACTCACCTCGAGGGAATCCTGAAGGGCATCGACGCCGGCGAAGGCAGCATGGGGCAGCTGGTCAAAAGTCGCACCACGGTCGACAACCTGAATAAGACTCTCACCTCGACACACGACCTCCTTGAGGCCATCCGCGCCGACCCCAAGAAATACTTCGTCATCCGGCTGAAGTTGTTTTAGGCGGTCTTCGATGGTCGATAAATCCGAGTGGGTCTGGGCTGACTTCAACGGACTCTTTGGCGAGATTCTTTGCCTCTCCCACAAAGACACGTCGAAGACCGCGTCGGGCAATGAGGTCGTCCTTCAGACCGGAATGTTCCTCACGGCGTACATGGAAGATGGCAACGAGAAAGGCGAGCCCGATGATATTTTCGCATCCGGTGTCGTTGAGCCGTCTCCCGAATGGCTTGCATGCAGAGGTTCGCGTTGGATTCTGCGCATCGACGAAGACGGCATCAGGTGGGAGTCGGACCTCAAGCGCACGCAACCACACGCTGACTAGCTGACTCGCTGACTCGCCGACTCGCTTCCTCTGAATATCTTCCAGAACTCAACGAAAGCCTTGATCCGCACCACCTGGAAATAATCCGTCGCCACCAGAAAGAAAACCAGCGAAGCCTCAACCACCGTGTGCATAGCGTCGGGGCCAAGTTGATCGCTGAAGGGCAACGGCGCGGCAGAAAGCACCATGGCCAGCACCGCCAGCCCGATCTTCACAATCCCCATCACCAGGTTGATCTCGGCCAGCTTGCTGGTAAACGGCCTCCCCAGCCTGAAAACCTGTCCAAAGGTGGAAAACGCGGAGCGCCGCTCCTCAAGCAGCGCGATCATCGGAGCAACTGCAACAATCCAGCTCACCAGCGCCCAAAGCGCGAAGAATGCCAGCGACAAAAATATCGCCCAGATGAAGAACCCCACCAGGTCCGGTTCACCCCCCGAGCCAATATTCGTACCGCTCATATGCGAGGCCCCAACCCACTCCATCGAGCGGAACCATCCATAAGCAACCATCAGAAACATTGCCATCCACGCGGCCTGCAGCATAATCATCGTACCTGGCCTGAAGCGCAGCCTTGGCTCAATGCGCATCAACAGCAGGTTGCGCCCCAGCGCCGAAACCACAATCCACGCCACTGCCCACACCGGCAACAGCCAGCGCATTACACCCATTATGTGAGGAATGTAGTAGCTCCACGCACCAGCCACCTGCTGCGCCGCGAGCCACGGATTGGTGAAATCAACCGAGCCGGCTCCCGATGACTCCAGCGGATACTCAGCCAGCATCAGCTGCGCCTGCTGCCAAAGCACCGCAAGAATCGGAATCCCGACCAGCCAGCGCCAGCAAAGCTCAATCAGCGTGAGCCCCGGCCGCCGTATCACCGCGCCCATGTGCACCACGAGCAACTGTGTTCCACGCACCGGCGCATTAGCGCGAACGGTAGGAATGACGAGAGCCCTCACTTCACAACCAGGTTCACAGCACGGCCCGGCACCACGATCACCTTCGCGACCGTCTTGCCTGCAATCCGCGACTGCACTTTCTCATCGGCCAGCGCCGCGGCCTCAATCGTTTTCGAATCCGACCCAGCCGGCACTCTGACCACCGCGGTCAGCTTGCCATTGATCTGCACCGGAATCTCAATCTCATCTTCTTGAGCCAGCCCCGGATCGCTTACAGGCCACGGATAACGAAGGATTGTGCCCTGGCCTCCAAGCTGCTCCCACAGCTCCGCCGCCAGGTACGGCGCAAACGGCGCAAGCAGTAGAGCCAGTGTCCGCAGCATTTCGTGCACAACGGCCGCAGGAACCTCGCCCGAGCTCAATTGCGCGTCGGCCGCCTGCAGCTCATTCACAAACTCCATGATGGCCGCAATGCACGTGTTGAAATGCCAGCGCCCTTCAAAGTCTTTTGTAATTTTGGCAATCGTCTGGTGCATCTTGCGCAACAACTTCTTCTCAACTTCACTGGATGAGGGTGCCCCATCGTTCGAGCGTTGCTTGCTCGAAGGGTGGAAATTCACAGAGGCCCCGTGCGCACTTGCTAACCGCCACACTCTCGCCAAAAACCGGCTCACCCCGGCCACTCCATCTTCCTGCCAATCCAGATCGCGGTCGGGCGGCGCGGCAAACAGTGAGTACATGCGCGTCGAATCGGCGCCGTAGCGGGCTACCATGTCGTCGGGCGAAACCACGTTGCCCTTCGACTTCGACATCTTGGCCCCGTCCTTGATCACCATGCCCTGCGAAAACTGCCGCTCAACCGGCTCGCCGTTCGTAATCATGCCCAGGTCGCGCATCACCTTGGTCCAGAAGCGCGAATAAATCAAATGCAGAATCGCATGCTCAACGCCGCCAATGTACTGGTCGATGGGGAACCAATACTCCGCAAGCTCTCGTCCAAAGGGAGCAGAAGAATTCTTCGCGTCGATGTAGCGATAAAAATACCAGCTCGAATCAACGAATGTGTCCATCGTGTCGGTCTCGCGCCGCGCCGGGCCGCCGCACTTCGGGCAAGTCACATTCACAAATTCAGGCACGCGCCCCAGCGGCGACCCGCCCTGCTGCGTGATCTCAATCTTCTCTGGCAGCAGCACGGGCAATTGCTCGTCAGGAACCTGCACCAGCCCATCATTTGGGCAGTTGATCATCGGAATAGGCGTGCCCCAGTAACGCTGCCGGCTCACGCCCCAATCTTTGAGGCGGAAGATTACCTTGGCCTCGCCATAACCGCCGCGTGTCGCCACTTCCTGGAGTTTTTTCTGGGCTTCGGCACAACTCAACCCGTCATACTCGCCCGAATTCACCAGCACGCCGTCTTCAGAAATAAACGGCAACTTCGTTGCGTCCTCGTTTTGGACAGAATCATCGGCTGGTTTGATCACGCGCCGAATATTGATTCCGTATTTCGTTGCAAACTCAAAGTCGCGCTCGTCGTGCGCCGGCACGCTCATAATTGCGCCCGTGCCGTAATCCATCAGCACATAGTTCGCAACCCATATCGGCACCAGCTCGCCGTTATACGGATTGATGGCGAAATGTCCCGTATCCACGCCGTGTTTCTCAATCGCGCCCACATCGCCGGCCTCGCGCGCCTTTTTCTGCTCGTCAATCAGCCGGTCAACCTCAAGCCTCAACTCGGGATTGCCCGCAGTCAGCCGCATCACCACCGGATGCTCCGGCGCCAGCTGCACGCTGGTAGCACCAAAGATCGTGTCCACGCGCGTAGTAAACACGCGGATGCGCAGCTTCCTCGTTCCCTCGCTCCCTTGCTCCCTTGCTCCCTGCTCTTCCAGGAAGAAATCAACCTCCGTCCCCTCGCTGCGCCCGATCCAGTTGCGCTGCATGGTGCGCACCTTCTCCGGCCAGCCGCCCAGCTTCGCCAAATCGTCCAGCAATTCTTGTGCGTAAGCCGTAATGCGGAAGAACCACTGCTCCAGGTCGCGCAGCTCAACCCTGGTATCCTCATGCCGCCAGCAGCAGCCGTCGATCACCTGCTCGTTGGCCAGCACCGTGGCGCACTCAGGGCACCAGTTCACCTTGCTCTTCTTGCGATACACCAGGCCCTTCTCGTACATCCGCAAAAAGAACCACTGGTTCCAGCGATAGTAGTCGGGCAGGCAGGTGGTCACTTCGGTGGCCCAGTCGTAGGCGTAGCCAAGCCGCTGCATCTGCCGCTTCATGGCGGCAACGTTGGCCAGCGTCCACTCCCGCGGAGGCGTATTGTTCTTGAGCGCCGCATTCTCGGCGGGCAATCCAAACGCATCCCAGCCCATGGGGTGCATCACGTTGTAGCCGCGCATCCACATATGCCGCGCCAGCGCATCGCCAATAGCGTAGTTGCGCACGTGGCCCATGTGCAGTTGCCCGCTGGGATAAGGCAGCATCTCAAGCACGTAATATTTCGGCTTGCCGCAGTCGGCGCTGTCCGCCGCGTAAAGTTTTTCGTCCGCATCCCATCGCGCCTGCCACTTGCTCTCAATCGCCGCCGGATCGTACCGTAATTGTTCTTTCTCGTCCGCCATAAGCTATTAGTTTAAATGGATGGATGCGTCAGCGAGGCGGGAGCAGCGGTTTCAGCCACGCGGGTGTCGGCGGATGGACGGCAACCTTTCGCCCCGCGTCCCTTGAAACCACCAGACGATACGGCCTATCGAGATCGCCGTTATCGTAAACACGAATATTGCTTATTTCGAAAAGAGACCGCTGCAGGTTCTTCATTGTCCGCGAATAGCGCTCGACAATCTTATCTGCCGGAACATCGTGCCCCCCCTTCGAAACGCGCATCGCGACGCGAGCTTCGGAGGTCTTCGGGCCATCGATGCCGATAAACACCAGCACTACCGTATAGCCCCTTGCCTCAGTCTCTTTCAGAAATTGAAGCTTCGCGCCAACAGGGTCCGAAAACACCGTCTCAAAGATGAAGCTCTCCTGTTGATCCACCAGCCCTCGCCTGACTTCGTCCGCGAGTTCGGCAGCCTTGTAAGCATTTACGCCCGTCTGTAATGAAATCTGATCGGCGTTGATGAAAGGCAGTCTCGACTGCTTGAGATAGGTGGCGTAAAAGGAAGACTTCCCCGCTCCGTTTGGTCCAGCCAAAGCCACCAGGATTGGGCGGCGTTGCCAGAGTTCGTTCACCGCGCGGCTCGCAGCCGGGCTTGCTTTGGCCGCTCTGCGACGAACCGGCGATTGACGAATCGTCCGACGGTTTCCTTGCCATCCGCTTCGGTACGAATCAAGAGCCCTTTCTGGTCCGGATGGGCACGGTAGTGCGGATAGGGCTCACTTTCGAGGAACGTTTGAAACATCTCCCGACCCCTGGGTGTATCCACAACCTCCAACAGTTCGCCGATAGTCGGAGCTTCTGCAGTCTTCCGCAAGGTGTCTATCTGGCGCCCGTCGAACAGACGCTCCACGGAACGGCCAATCTTCGCCCAAAACTCCACCTGGCCGGCGATTGACCGCTCTTGTGCTTCTGCGGCGATCCGGGCTTCAAGAACGAGTGCATCCGAAAGCTTCACGGGCTGGCTCATGGAGTTATGGTAGCAAAATGCTACCGATACAACAACCGGGCTGCGGTTTTCTCGCGCTTATTTCTTCGGTCGCGACTCCGGTGGCACCAGTCCTGCAACGCGGTAATAAACCACAAGCTGCCCATAGTGCTCGCCCGAGTGCTCAATCAAGCCCCAGGCGCCGTCTGAAAAACGCGCCTGCTGGTTGGCAAAGGGATCGACAAAGATGTCATTCAGTCCGCTGTCGCCTTTGCTCTTGATCAGGGCCGCTCCATCGGCAAACGACTTCTTTACAAACGCCACCACTTCGGCCTTGGTCTTGTAGTCCGCGCGCTTGGGGTCGCCTGCGGGAGGCTTCAGACCCGATGCAGGATTGATGAAGTAATAGTTTCCCCCGGCGGCATGCAAAAGCTGCTCGGCAAACGACCTCTGCACCGGATTCGGCTTGAAGTCGTACTTGTCTTCGGGGAAATCCTCAGCCATGGCCATGAGTTTGCGCCCAATTTCATTCCAGTTATCAAGCAATACTTTCGAAGGGCTGTCAGCGGGCTTTGGCGCGGCGCTAGCTGCGGCCTGGGCATGCAAGCCGCAGGCAGAAGTGAGCACGATGAGCGTAACGGCAAGAAGCGTAACGGGTGTTTTCATTGGAGACCTCCGTCAAAGTGATTGTTTCTTTTTTGAAATCAGAAGGCCCAATGGCGACAAAATTAAAGCAATTCTTCTCACTGCATCATCGCACAAGACGCTTCAGCATGCGCACATTCCGCTCCTCATCTCCTGGTTCATCCACAGGCGTCTCCGCCACAAACGCGCAATGGTCGAAGCGCGGATCGTTCAATATCCATCGGAACGGCTCCAGCCCCATCGTCCCTTCGCCGATGTGCGTATGCCGGTCGAGCTTTGAACCCTTTGCCGCCTTGGCGTCGTTGCAGTGCCACACCCGCACCGCGTCAAAAGTCACCGTGGCCGCAACCTTGTTCATCGTCTCGGCGTAGCCCTCGGTGGTCACCATGTCGTATCCGGCCACGTGCGTATGGCAGGTATCGAGACACACTCCAACAGGCGCATGAGCCTTCAGCCGCTCCACCAGCTCAGCCACCTGCTCAAAGCTCCCGCCCAAACTGAACTCAGCGCCCGCAGTATTCTCAATCAAAATATGGAAGCCAGTTCCCTGCCACGCCAGCCCGTCAATCGCGCGCTCGATGGATTCAGCCGCCAGCTTCAATCCCTCCTCGCGCGTCAAACCCTTCCACGACCCCGGATGCAGCACGAGATACTCAGCGCCAAGCTGGAGCGCACGCTCAATCTCCCCGCGAAAGGCGTCAATACTCTTCTCGCGAACCTCGTCACTCTGGCTGCAAACGTTCACCAGGTAACTTGTATGGATGACCAGCGGCCCCACGTCGTGCTTCGCCCTAAGCTCACGCATCCGCGCAGCCTGCTTGGGATCGACCTTGGGCGCGCGCCACATGCGCGGGCTCGAAGAAAAAATCTGAAATGTATTCGCGCCAATCTCTTTCGCGCGCTCCACGGCGTTCGACGCCCCGCCCGCAGTTCCCAGGTGCACTCCAATTCGCTTAGCCATGCGAACAGTCTACCGAAGCGGCTCGCCGGCCGCACCGCTGACTCGCCGACTTGCCGCCCCGCTGCCCCTCACAAATACTTCCCGAACGCCTCAATCTGTTTCGCCTGATACTCGCGCCGATGCACCGGCGACGACAGCACCGTCGAAGTCGAAGTCGCACCCAGCGCCGAGAGCTTGTCGATCAGCGCCTCAAGGTGCCGTATCGACACCACGTCGGCCTCAATCACAAACGACTCTGCGCCCGTGATTCGATGGCAGCGGCTGATCTCGCTGAGCTCTTTAATCGCCGTCACCGACCGGCTCACCTGCACATCGCCGCCGGGAATTGTGAGCCGCACCAGCACGCGAATCGGCACACCCAGCTTCGATAAATCCACCGCGGCATGGTAGCCCGTAATCACGCCCGCGTCCTGCATCCGGCGCACGCGCTCGGCCACCGCGGGAGTCGAAAGACCCACCTTTCTGCCCAACTCCGCAAAAGCCATGCGCGCATCCCGTTGCAGGTTTTCAAGGATCTTCCAGGCAATCGCGTCGAGTTGAAATTCGCTGGGAACTGTCCGATGAGCCATTCGCCACCATTCCTTAGGTCACTACGCCATACAGCTTAACCTCTTTAGGCTCTGGCCGTCCCATTCCTTATAACCGCCCTTCACTGTGCCGTTTCGCCGTCCTATTCTTTTCTTGATAGCCAAGGTTTCGTGCCGCGGTGCCGCCCTCCCCCATTTCAAGGCACTCCGGCGCAGGAGGAATTGGCATGAGCATTTCCTCGCACGCCGTCTCGCCGCATTCGTCTGCCGCGTTGAACCATCCCGAACAAGCCACCGATTTTCTTCCCCTCAAAGGCACCGACCATGTGGAGTTTTATGTGGGCAACGCGCGCCAGGCCGCGTACTTCTATCGCACCGCTTTCGGCATGTCGCTGGTTGCCTATGCGGGGCCAGAAACCGGCCAGCGCGATCACGCCTCCTACGTTGTCCAGCAGGGCAAGGTGCGCTTTGTGCTCACCACGCCGCTGCGCAGCACAGACGCTATCGCCGATCACGTTCATCGCCACGGCGACGCCGTTCACTCCATCGCTCTCTGGGTTGACGACGCGCGTCAGGCCTGGCTTGAAACCACGCGTCGAGGAGCCGTGAGCGTTGCCGAGCCATACGAGGTCAGCGACGAGCACGGCCGCGCTAAAATCGCCAGCATCGCCGCCTATGGCGATACCATCCACACCTTCGTCGAGCGCGACAACTACTCCGGTCCGTTTCTCCCTGGCTACCGCGCCATCTTTGCCGATCCCGTCGCGCGCCCCGTCGGCCTGCTCCACGTCGACCACATGGTGGGCAACGTGGGCTGGAACCAGATGAACGAGTGGGTCGATTTCTACGCCCGCGTTATGGGTTTCTCGCTCTACCAGCACTTCGACGACAACGACATCTCCACCGAGTACTCGGCGCTCATGTCAAAGGTCATGGCCAACGGCAACGGCTATGTAAAATTCCCCATCAACGAGCCGGCTGAAGGCAAAAGGAAATCGCAGATCGAAGAATATCTCGACTTCTTTCCCGGCCCCGGTGTGCAGCATATCGCGCTAGCCACGCACGACATTCTCTTCACCGTGAACAAGCTCCGCGAACAAGGCATCGAATTTCTGCGCGTGCCGCACACCTACTACAGCGAACTGCAAGAGCGCGTGGGCAAAATCGACGAGCCAATCGACAAGCTTGAAGAGCTGGGCATCCTGGTCGATCGCGACGACGAGGGCTACATGCTGCAGATCTTCACGCGCCCCGTCGAAGACCGGCCCACGCTGTTTTACGAAATCATCCAGCGCAAAGGCAGCCGCAGCTTCGGCAAGGGCAACTTCAAAGCGCTGTTTGAAGCCATCGAGCGCGAACAACAATTACGCGGCAACCTGTAACGCCCCAGGAGAACGAATGCAAACAGCAACATTCTCTGCCGCCGCACCCTACATCATCGAACAGGATTACGATGCCTACACCGCCGAGCAGCACGCAGTGTGGGCCGAACTGGTTGGCCGCGCCATGCCGGAGCTTGAGAAGCACGCCGCGCGCGAATATCTCGAAGGCTTTGAGATCATCGGCCTTGAGCGCGACCGCCTGCCCAACCTCGCCGCAATCAGCGCTCGCCTGGGCCCCCGCACCGGCTGGAGCTCTACGCCGGTCAGCGGTTTTCTTCCCGCGCCCGCATTCTTTGAGATGCTCTCCATGCGCGCCTTCCCTACCACCACCTGGCTGCGCAGCCGCGAATCGATCGAATACACTCCCGAGCCCGACATCTTTCACGACGTCTTCGGCCACGTGCCCATGCACGCGCACAAAGTTTTCGCGGAATTTCTGGAGCACTACGGCCGCGTGTGCGCAGCAAAAGACGATGCTGCCGCAATCGAAAAGCTCGGACGCCTCTTCTGGTACACCGTCGAATTCGGCGTCATCCGACAGAACAACGAAATCAAGGTCTACGGCAGCGGCCTCATCAGCTCGCACGGCGAGTGCATCAATGTAATGGGCGGCAACTGCGCCATCCGCGATTTCAAGCTCGACGAAGTGCTGAACACGCCCGTTAAAGTTGACGAGCTGCACAAGCTGCTCTTCGCCGTCACCAGTTTCGACCAGATCTTCGACGCCATGCATGAAGCCGAACGCCGCGCCATGCAGGGCCGCTTGTAATTGAGGTGTAATCATGACAGTTGAATCGGCATATCAATCCGGCTTCGGCAACGAGTTTGCCACTGAAGCAGTTGCCGGTGCCCTGCCCGCCGGCCAGAATGCGCCGCAGCTTCATCCGCTCGGCCTCTACACCGAGCAGTTCAGCGGCACGCCTTTCACCGCGCCGCGCGCCGTCAATCGCCGCACCTGGACCTATCGCATTCGTCCCTCGGTCACGCATCGCCCCTATGAAGAAGCTCCGCTCGGCCTCATTCGCAGCGGACCGTTCAACGAGACTCCCACCACGCCCAACCAATTGCGTTGGGATCCGCTTCCGCTGCCCGAGAAAGAAACCGACTTCATCGACGGCATCGTCACCCTCGGCGGCAACGGCGACCCCGCCGTGCAGACCGGCGTCGCCGTGCACCTCTACGGCATCAACGCCTCCATGCGCGATCGTTTCTTTGCCAACGCCGACGGCGAAATGCTCATCGTCCTTCAGCTCGGCGCGCTGCGCTTCCACACCGAGCTCGGCATCATCGACGCCGCTCCCGGAGAAATCTGCGTCATTCCCCGCGGCGTTAAATTCCGCGTCGAGCTCATCGACCAGCAGGCCCGCGGTTACATCTGCGAGAACTACGGCCTCTCGTTCCGCCTGCCTGAACTCGGCCCCATCGGCGCAAACGGTCTGGCGAATGCGCGCGACTTCAAAACCCCCGTCGCCGCCTATGACGATCGCGACGGCGAGTTCCACATCTACACCAAGTTTCTCAGCCGCATGTGGCGCGCATTCATCGATCACTCCCCGCTCGACGTCGTCGCGTGGCACGGCAACTACGCGCCGTACAAATACGATCTCTCGCTCTTCAACTGCATCAACACTGTCTCCTTCGATCACCCCGACCCATCCATCTACACAGTCTTGACCGCACCTTCCAACGTCCCCGGCACTAACAACTGCGACTTCGCCATCTTTCCGCCACGTTGGATGGTCGCCGAGCACAGCTTCCGCCCGCCCTGGTTCCATCGCAACCTGATGAACGAATTCATGGGCCTGGTCTTCGGCGCATACGACGCCAAGGCTGAAGGCTTCGTACCCGGCGGCGCAAGCCTGCACAACTGCATGGCCGGCCACGGACCCGATGCCGAAACCTTCGAGCGCGCGTCATCTGCCGAATTGAAGCCGCAATTCCTCAGCAACACGCTGGCCTTCATGTTTGAAACACAGCTCGCCATCCGCCCCACTGAATTCGCTATGAACGCCCGCATCCTGCAGCACGAGTATTTCGAGTGCTGGCAGGGATTGAAGAAGCACTTCGCGCCAACTGAATCAAAAGCGGAGCTCACCCGCCGATGAGCGGCCGCGAACCGGGTGCTCGATCGACCTCGAACCTGGGTGCCCCAGGTCCCTCGCATTTGGGGACCTGGGATAGCACAAACCTCAACCGACGGGAGGAACACGGATGCCCCTGACCAGTTGGATCGCATCGGCCAACGATCCCGCCTCCGATTTCCCCATTCAGAATCTTCCCTACGGCGTCTTTCTCCACGCCGGCCGCCAGCGCATCGGCGTCGCCATAGGCGATCAAATCTTCGACCTCGATGCCTGCGCCCATGCCGGCCTGCTTGCGAGCTTATCCGCCAATCTCCTCGCCGCGTGCACCGCTCAATGGCTCAATCCCCTCATGTCTCTCGGCCCATCGGCATGGTCCGAACTCCGCAGCCATCTCATCGCGCTCCTGAGATCCGAAGCCGACCCCTCAACCCGCGAGAACCTTGCCGCCTGCCTCGTTCCCATGAGCGACGCCCAAATGCAACTCCCCGCGCACATCGGCGACTACACTGATTTCTACGCCTCCATCCACCATGCCCGCCGCGTCGGCACGCTGTTTCGGCCCGACAGTCCCCTGCTCCCCAACTACAAGCACATCCCCATCGCTTATCACGGCCGCAGCTCGTCCATCGTCGCGAGCGGAACAGAAATCCGCCGCCCCTTCGGCCAAACCAAGTCTGTCTCCGGCAATCCCGGCTTCGGCCCATCGCGCTCGCTCGATTACGAACTTGAAGTTGGATTCTTCATCGGAGCCGGCAACCAACTTGGGGCACCTATCCCCATTGCGCAGGCCGAGCAGCACATCTTCGGCTTGTGCCTGGTCAACGACTGGTCGGCACGCGACATACAAACCTGGGAGTATCAGCCACTCGGCCCGTTCCTGGCCAAGAGCTTCGCCACCACCGTCTCCTGCTGGGTCGTGCCCCTCGCGGCTCTTGCGCCTTACCGCGCACCCGTTCCCGCGCGCGACCCGGGCGATCCCGATCCGCTTCCGTACCTGCGGCCGCCCTCTATGCAATGTGGCGCCATCGATCTCACTGTCGAAGCATGGCTGCAATCGCGGCTCATGCGCACCACCGGCGCGGCCGGCATGCAATTAAGCTCAACCAACCTCAAGCATCTCTACTGGACGCCAGCGCAAATGCTCGCGCACCACACCTGCAACGGCTGTAATCTGCGCCCCGGCGATCTGCTCGCCAGCGGAACGGTTTCCGGCCCTGAAGACGGCTCCGAGGGCTGCCTGCTTGAGAAACGCGGCAGCCACGAGCCCATCTGCCTCCCCAGCGGCGAGATGCGCACTTTTCTTGAAGATGGCGACCGAGTCACCCTGCGCGCCTGCTGTTACAAGCCTGGCCTGCCCCGCATCGGCTTCGGAGAATGTGTGGGAACAATTGTCGCCGCCGGCCAATCGCAGGTTTAGAGCATTTCTCCTTAAAGCGTGAAGTGGGGGTGCCCCATCCTCGCCGCGTCTTTGTTCTTGCGGCTAGGGTGGGATCACTCCACCGCGCAAGAAGAAACGCTCTGATGCGGCGCTACTCATTTGGCGGCCGTGAGAACCTCACCCTACAGACTAAAATTCACGTCGACCGTCGTCTGCACTTCCATGGGCTGATTGTTCAACAGGTACGGACGATATTGCCAGCGCCTTACGGCGTCTACGGCAGCCTGCCGCAGCATCGGCGGCCCGCTGACGGCCTGCACGTTGGTCACAATCCCGGTCTTCGAAATAGTTGCCGCCACAACCACCGTGCCTGAAACCCGGGCTGTCTTGGCGAGCGGGGGATACGTGGGGTTGACCCTTTGAATCAGCAATCCGCCCGCAACGCCGGCGGATACAGTCAACTGGGCAATTTTGATCTTGGCTGTGTTCTTGAAAGTGCTGCCAACCGCATTCGGGTCACCTGTTCCGCCCAGGTCGGCAACACCAAATCCAGAAGGAGGCGGCGCATCTACCGGAGCCGGCTTGCGGGCGCCTTGCGGCAACCGCGAGCTCGCGGCGAGTTGCTGGTTCATCATGTCCGACGACACCGCAGCCTGATCCGTATTGTTATTGGTGTCAGAGTCCTGGTCCGCCGCCGGTGCCGGCTTCTGAACAATCGCTTTGGCCGGCGCTGTTGCGCTCACAGGTCCCACCGGCGAGGGTTTCAGCGTGCTCGTTCCCTCCACGGCAAGGGCCTTCGTCGGCGTCGGCGAAACAGCGGGATGAACCGGGGTTACGCTTCTTCCCCGCAGGGCCATCGGAACGGCGATCGCGACCGCGATTGCCACAACACCCGCCGATATCCCCCCAATCATGCCCCATTTCGGCTTTCTTCCAAAAACCGCTTCCCTCTTTTCCGCTTCCCTGTAGCTGGAACGGAACAAATCAATCAGCTCTTGTTCCACCGCGGGCGCCTTCACAGGCGCGGGCAGCTCAGGGTGCGCGGTGGCGCGTTCCTGCGACGGCGCCTGGGGCCCCCAAAGCATGATCGGTTCCTTGGTTTCTTGCCGGCGCGCAGAAGGCAGTTCGGCGTTCACTTCATTCAGCCGCTTCAAAAACGCATCAACGTCAGAGTCGGCGTCCGGAGCCGTCAGTGCCGGCGGCACTATAGCTCTTTCCGCGGTTCGCGGCGCAGAGATCGTTGCAAATTGAGCTTGCGACCTCTCCCTGGCTGAAGGCCTGGCATCCCGTGCTTCGTATTCGTTTGAATCCGAAGGCATGGTCATCACTGAAGAAGACTCCCCGTCCCACCCGCTGAAGTCCTCCGGAAGCGTTTCGGGTGCTGTTTCCTGAGCTATTCGCTTAGTCGGTACCATTGGCCATCTTCTCCTCTCTCGTAAACCGCGCCCTTATAAAGGCGTCTCTCGCGCTGAGTTTCTGGTGTGGATTTGGCTGACCCGCCTTGATTCGCGTCGCGCTCCCTGCCCGTGCCAGCAAAATAATCCGGCGCCGGGGTGTTTGTCGATGACACATTTGTGGGGGTCGAAGCCTGTTGTGCAACTCCAGGCGCTCTTTCAACCACCAGAGTTACTGTGGCCTGCGCCTCTTCAAACCACTCTGTATCCTCCGGCGTAAATCCCACCGTAAGCGTATAGGTGCCCGGGGCCAGTACGCAGCCTGCCGCGGGACTATAGACAAAGGTTCCGGGCACTGACGCAGCGGCATTCAGCTGGTCGGCGCTCAGTTGCGTTCCGTAAGGAATGGGAGCGGGATTGTTCCACTTGATCGTGGTGGGCGATATTTCGCTCACTTCAAGCGCCACCGTCGCCTCCACTATGGTGTGGTTAAAGGTGTCGGCCGGAGTAAAGACCGCCGAAAGCGTGTGTACTCCAGGCGGAAGTACATCGCCGCGCCGGGGACTATAGGCAAATGTTCCCGGCACCGATGCGGTTGCGTTCAGCTGAACCCGATTCAGAGCCGTGCCGTGGCGGATTCTGTCGGGGGCCGGCCAGGTAACCATCGGCGTCGTTTTGGCCACGGTCAGCAATACAGCCGACGACGTTGGCATGTACCTGGTGGATGCTTCTGGCGCATACATCACTGAGATTGTGTGCTCTCCCGCGGCCAGCAAAGCGCCGGGGCCGGGGTTGTAGGTCAAAGTCCCGGGCGCATTCACCTTCGCGTTCAATTGCGTGCCATTCAGGCGAACCCCGTAGCTGATCGCCTCGGGCGTCGGCCAGCTGATCTCCGGAATCGCGCTCACTACGGTGATTTCAGCAGTGGCTTCCGCTTCGGTGTAGTTGCCCTCGTCGTTCGGAGTAAAAGTTACCGCCAGCGTGTGCCGGCCTTCGGCGAGCATTTCACCGGCCGCCGGGCTATAGACGAACGTTCCCGGCACTGAAGCGACGGCGTTGAGCTCCGCACTGCTCAGCGCGCACCCCGAGAGCAACACCTCAGGCCCGCGCCACGAGATCGCCGGCGTGGCTTTCAAAACCATGATCGGAACTTCGGCTTGGACCACGGGCCCATCGCCTGCCTCGGCCGGGGTGAAGGTCACCCAGATCGAGTGTGAACCTGCCGGCAACACGTACCCTGCCGACGGGGTGTACACGAAAGCGCCTGCAACTGCAGCTTTCGCGTTGAATTGTTCGTCTCCCAGCGCCGCGCCGTAAACAATCGGATCGGGCTTCGGCCAGCGCACCGTCGATTGGGATCCAGCAGCCGCCGGCGCCGGGTCGAGCAGGCCCAGGAGCTTTTCGTCCATGGTTGTTTTCTCCGTCTGTGTTTTATTACCTCTTGAACTCGAGGCCCTCTTCTTCTCTTCAGGAACAGAACGGCCGGTGACCGAGCCGGCCATCTCCAGAATCATTCGTGCAATTGGCGAACTCGCTTGTATGCGGGCAGACGCCGTGGTCTGAATATCGCGCGTCCCGGCATAATCATCGGGAAGCTTCCAGCGCACAGGTCTATCGATAGCCTTATCGATCGCATCTTCGGTAACGCCCGGAGCGCCGGACTGGAACCGGTTGATGACCACCTCGAGGTTTGGACCAACACCCCGGAAAAACTTTGAAATCACTCGATTCGAGTTGCGCAGTTCCGAGATGCCCGCCTGAGTGACCAGAAAGATTGTAGTCGCAGTATTGAACAGGCTGGTGTCTCTTAAATCGAGCCTTGAACCAAGATCGACAACCACATTGTCAAATGCCTGCCGCGCCACCGCGATCAGCTTGTCGATCGAATTCCCGGTGGCATCCACTTCTGGAACTTTGCTGGGAGCCGCAAGAACCGAAACTCCCGATTGATGTTTCACCAGCAGCATGCGCAGCCTGTCCGCATCGAGGCTATCCACGTTACCCAGCACGTCGTCCGTTGAATACTCCGCGGCAATCCCCATATTCAAGGCCGCATCGCCCATGGGAAGCGCGAGGTCGATCAGCAAGGTGCTTTCGGTTGCCTCCTGGGCCAGCGCGATTGAAAAGCTGCATGCAATCGTCGTTACCCCGGAACCGCCCTTCGCGCCCAGAAAAACCAGCAGTCTGCCGGGCGTCTTCTGTGGCGTCCGCGCCTCGGGCCGGCGAGCCGCTGCAACCCTTACCAATGCCTCCTCGATCGCGTCCTGATCGTACGGCGCAGTCAAAAACTCCCGGGCGCCCGCGCGCATTGAGCGAACCACCAGGTTCGGATCAGAAGACACCGAGTAAACCATCACCGTCGCGGCATCGTGCACGCTGATGCTGTCCACCAGGTCGAGTGCGAAGTCCGTGTCGCCATCCAGATCGATAATCACAACGTCGAACACCTGTTCCAGCAGTCTCGGCGCATCGTCGAGCGATGTGGGATACGAAGTAAACTCACGCACATGCGCGCCCTCGCATCTTGCCAGGGCGTTGGCCAAAGCCCAGCGCTGCCGTTCATTGGGACCGATCAATGCAATCGACAATCCGCCGGTTCCGAGTGATTCGGAGCTCTCAGTGCTTCGATTTGGCGAAAAGTTCGGCTCCAAGGCGTTCTTCCTTCAGTCGCTCCCACGTCTCTGCCGATTTATCTCAACTCGTTCGGCCAGACGGGAATCGGGACCAACACACTCTTCGCGTCAACTTGCCGGCGCGGAAACTACCAGATCCGGGAGTCCCAAGGTGGAAAAAATGTCCATCCGTCCCATCTTTCCAACGTTTCGGCGGACACAATTTAAGTGGAGACACGAACGCGTTGCGTTGTAAGGCGTCGAACGCCTGCCATGTGTTAATGGTTATAGCGTTGATTTGAATCTAAGTAAATCGGTGGTTTAAGGTAACATATTACTAAAGTTTAAATTTCGGTACCCCGCCGCCACTCTCAACCCAGCACGAACTTGGATGCCCCAGGTCCCTCGCATTTGGGGACCTGGGATGGAAGCTCGAACAAGGCGAACCCTATACGCCCTTCACATCCGCTACAATCTGACCCCCTTTTCCCACCGCCGATTCATAAAGCCAGCCGTAGGTCTTTCGTCGTACTATTGCGCTGTACGCCCCCCAGGCGCATCACACCAAAAGGCGAAAGCTCAATAGAACAACCCCCGAAATGCCAGAAAATCTGACTCTCGACAACCGCCTGCGCTCATCCCTCGACCCCGCTTCCCCGCGTGCCAGGTCCAATCGCACCGCGATTGAGGCGCTCCTCGCCGACCTTCGCTCCACCGAAGACACCATCCGACAAGGCGGCGGCACAAAAGCTGCTGAAGCCCAGCGTTCCAAGGGCCGCCTCATCGTCCGCGACCGCCTCAACCTCCTCCTCGACCCCGGCACAGAGTTCCTGGAGCTAGGCATGTGGGCCGCCCATGGCATGTACGCCGACTACGGCGGCGCACCGGCCGCCGGCGTCGTTACCGGCCTCGGCCGCGTCTCCGGCCGAAAGTGCATGATCATCGCCAACGACGCCACCGTAAAAGCCGGCGCATTCTTCCCCATGACCGCCAAAAAGGTCCTCCGCGCCCAGACCATCGCCATGGAGAACCGCATCCCCACGCTCTATCTCGTCGACTCCGCCGGCGTCTTTCTACCCCTCCAGGAAGACGTCTTCCCCGACATCGACGACTTCGGCCGCATCTTCCGCAACAATGCCGTCATGAGCGCCATGGGCATTCCCCAGATCACCGCCATCATGGGCATGTGCGTAGCCGGCGGCGCATATCTCCCCGTCATGACCGACACCGTGCTCATGACCGAAGGCTCCGGCCTCTTTCTAGCCGGCCCGTCGCTGGTTCAGGCCGCCATCGGTCAGAAAACTGACCCCGAAGAGCTGGGCGGCGCAACCATGCACGCCGAAATCTCCGGCACCGTCGACTTCAAAGAGCCCAACGACCACCTGTGCCTTGCCCGCCTGCGTTCCCTCGTCGCAAAAATTGGCGAGCGCTCTTCAGCTCCCGAGCTCTTCCGCCGCCGCGCATTCAACGCGGAAACCGACGCGCCCCGCCACGCCGCCGAAGATCTCTACACCCTGCTCAACCCCGCTCCCGGCGCAAGCAACGTATACGACATGCGCGAAGTCATCGCCCGCATCGCCGACCGCAGCGAGTTCGACGAGTACAAAGCCGACTTCGGCCGCACTCTTCTCTGCGGATACGCCTGGATCGGCGGCCATGCCGTCGGCATCGTAGCCAACCAGAAAATCAACCAGCGCGAAACCGTAGCCATGGGACCATCGGCAGGCGCGATGAAGATCGAGGTCGGCGGCGTCATCTACACCGAGGCCGCGCAAAAGGCCGCCCGCTTCATCATGGATTGCAACCAGAACCTCATCCCCCTCATCTTCCTTCACGACGTCAACGGCTTCATGGTCGGCAAAGATGCTGAGTGGAGCGGCATCATCCGCGCTGGAGCAAAGATGGTCTCGGCCGTCTCGACCAGCGTCGTACCCAAAATCACCGTCATCATCGGCGGCAGCTTTGGCGCAGGCCACTACGCCATGTGCGGCAAAGCATACGACCCGCGTTTCCTGTTCGCCTGGCCCACCGCCCGCTACGCAGTAATGAGCGGAGCCTCTGCCGCAACCACTCTCGCCGAAGTTCGCGCCAAACAGCTCGAGCGCAGCGGCAAGCAGCTCTCCGCCGAAGAAAAAGCCGCAATTCAAGACCAGATCCGCGCCGACTACGACGCCCAGGCCGATCCGCGATACGGCGCAGCCCGTCTCTGGATCGACGCCATCATCGACCCCGCAAAAACCCGCGACACACTAATCGCCGCGCTGGAAGCCTGCGCCCTCAACCCCGAAGCCCCAAAATTCAACCCCGGAGTCCTGCAAACCTGACCGAGTGTAGCGCCGGCTTTTCGTAGCGCCGGGCTCCAGCCCGGTTGTCGTACGGGTCTCCAGACCCGTACATAGGCACAACACACACAAGGCCACTTCGAATTCCCCAACAGGAGCCTCAAATGCAATCCACCCTCGAACCGGCGCAAAGCCTCTACCCTTTCGTACTCACTGAAGATCAGGAACATCTGCGCCGTGAAATTCGCGACTTCGCCGCCCGCGAAATCGCGCCCAACATCTCCGCGTGGGACGAGGCCAGCGAGTTCCCCATTGCCACCATCAAAGAACTCGGCGCAATGGGCCTGCTCGGCGTCATCTTCCCGCCAGAATACGGCGGCGCGGGCCTGGGCTATGTCGATTACGCGCTGGCCATTGAAGAGCTCTCCGCCGTCGACGGCTCCATCGGCCTCACCATCGCCGCCCACAATTCTCTCGGCAGCAATCACATCTTCCTCGCCGGCAACGAAGCGCAGAAGCGCAAATATATTCCGCTGCTTGCGAGCGGCGAATGGCTGGCCGCGTGGGCGCTCACTGAGCCCGGCTCCGGTTCCGACGCCAGCAACGCCCGCACCACCGCGACAAAAAAAGGTGACCGGTACATTCTCAACGGCAGCAAAAACTTCATCACCAACGGCCACTACGCCGACGTCACAGTGGTCATTGCCGTAACCGACAAGACACAAGGCACGCACGGCCTCTCAGCCTTCGTCGTCGAAAAAAACACCAAGGGCTTTCGCGCCGGCAAGAAAGAAAACAAACTCGGCCTGCGCGCAAGTGACACCGCCGAGCTCATTTTTGAAGACTGCGAAATCCCCGAAGAAAATCTGCTTGGCAAAGAAGGCGAAGGCTTCGTCGACGCCATGCGCGTGCTTGACGGAGGCCGCATCTCCATCGCCGCGCTCTCGCTCGGCATCGGCCGCGGCGCGCTCGACGCCGCACTCAAATACGTCAAAGAGCGTCGCCAGTTCGGCAAAGCCATCGCCGAATTCCAGGGCATCCAATGGAAACTCGCCGACATGGCCACCGAGCTCGACGCCGCCCGCCTGCTCACCCAGCGCGCCGCCGTGCTCAAAGATGCCGGCCGCAAAATCACCCGCGAATCCTCCATGGCCAAGCTCTTCGCAAGCGAGGTGGCCGTCAGCATCTGCGAACAAGCCGTGCAACTCTTCGGCGGCTACGGCTTCATCAAAGACTACCCGGTAGAAAAATTCTATCGCGACGTCAAGCTATGCACCATCGGCGAAGGCACCAGCGAAATTCAGCGCATGGTCATCGCAAGAGAGATACTGAAAGTGCATCCGTCGAGAGGATAGAAGACAGCCAGTAGCCAATAGCCAATAGTTTTCGGCTCACCGCCAAGGGTCACCGGCTATTGGCTACAGGCTATTGGCTACTGGCTTTCTCCTGCAGGACTTCATGAACGAACCTGTCAAGATCATCGAATGCCCCCGCGACGCCTGGCAGGGCCTGCCGCATCTGATCCCTTCTGAGATCAAGGCCACATACCTGCGCCAGCTCATCGACGCCGGCTTCACGCACATTGACGCAGTCAGCTTCGTCTCTCCCGCCGCCGTCCCGCAGATGGCCGACTCCGAACGCGTACTCGAATTGCTTAATCCTTCATCCGACGTCGAAATCATCGGCATCGTCGTAAACGAAAAAGGAGCAACTCGCGCCCTCGCCACCGGCCAAGTCAACACACTCGGCTTCCCCTACTCCATCTCGCCACAATTTCTCCACCGGAATCAACGCCAGTCTCAGGAAGATTCGCTGCGCATTCTGGGCACCGTAACCTCGCTCGCTGAAAACGCGGGCAGAAAAGTAGTCGCCTATGTTTCGATGGCCTTTGGAAATCCCTATGGTGACAAATGGAGCGTAGACGCCGTAGTGAATGCCTGCAGGCAAATCACCGGCCTCGGCATCTGGCAAATCTCTCTGGCCGACACTGTGGGAGCAGGAGCGCATACGCAGATAGCCGAGACCGTGCAAGCCGCTATTGAAGCCAGCAGTGGCGCACACATCGGCGTTCACCTGCACGCGCGCCCCGATCATGCAGCCGCACTCATCCGCGCCGCCTACGGCGCCGGCTGCCGCCGCTATGATTCAGCCATCGGCGGCCTGGGCGGCTGCCCCTTTGCGCAAGACGATCTCGTCGGCAACATCCCCACTGAAGTTCTTGTTGCAACTCTCGCTGATTGCGGCGCCGCGCTCCCTGCGCTTGCACTCGACGATCAACTCATCCAAAACAGCAGCCGCATTGCCGCCGGCGGCTAGGTACAGACGTCGCCCTGGAGTCGGCGCGAACCCGCCAACCTGCCACGCTGCATAGCAGCGCCAACTCGCGACAATCGAAAATCGCTTAATACTTCTATGTCAGAACCACTGTCGACTATCTAAAATAAACCTGAACCGAGCAACGAGGACTGAATTGAACTATCAAACAATTCTCGTATCCGACTCCGGACACATTCGCACCATCACGCTCAATCGTCCCGAGCGCCGCAACGCCATGACTCCGGAGATGCAGAGTGAACTCATTCATGTTTTGGAGGACACCGCTTCGAGCGATCGTCGCGTCCTGCTTCTCAAAGGTTCGGGAGACGCATTCTGTTCCGGCCTCGACCTTTCGGTCCTTCAGGAAATGAACAACAAAACAGCGGCGGATTACCGCGCCGACGCGGAACGCATCACAAGACTCTTCATGACTTTGTACGAATTGCGCATTCCCACCATCGCCGCCGTAAATGGTCCGGCAATCGCCGGCGGCGCAGGTCTGGCTGCAATCTGCGACTTCACTCTTGCCACGCCATCGTCGAAATTCGGCTTTACTGAAGCACGCATCGGATTTGTCCCCGCGCTTGTGTCCGTCTTTCTCGCTTTGCAAATTGACGGAAGGCACGTCCGCGATTTGCTCCTCACCGGCCGCATCATCGACGCGGCAGAAGCGTATCGCATCGGCCTGGTCAACGAAGTCGTCGCGCCGGAAGAGCTCTCACAGCGGGCGCGCACTCTGGCCGAAACACTCATCGCCAACAGCCCCCAATCGATCAAGGTAACAAAGCACCTGATCGCCTCGCAGCACAGCGAGTGGCTCGAATCCGCAATAGAACTGGCCCTAAAGGCCAACGCGCTTACCCGCGAGACCGCGGACTTTCGCGAGGGGATTGCCGCATTTCTTGAAAAACGCAAACCGGTCTGGGGGAAATCCTCGCGGCCAGTTCCAAAACCTACCCGGCCAAACTAATCTGCAATATCGATCCCGCAAAAAGCGGGTGCCCCAGGTCCCTCGCATTTGGGGACCTGGGATAGCACGAGCCTCAACCGGCCTCTCTCAATCCCACACAAAACTGGGTGCCCCACCCTCGCGACGTCTTTGTTTTTGTCGCTAGGGTGGGATAGCACGAATCCGCGCTGGAGGTTTTGTATCAGGGCACGACTTCAGTCGTGCCGAAGAACCCCAATAAAGACGCGGGCTTTAGCCCCTGAGGGATCTGTGCGCTCACCTCTCGCTAAACCTTACCGCCGCCCCCGTCCGCTCTTCCACCATCTCCCGCGTCACGCCCTCGGCCAACTCCACAACCTCAAATCCCGATCCCGTCACATCCACCACGCATAAATCTGTAATCACTCGATGCACCACTCCCGCTCCAGTAAGCGGCAGCGTGCATTCACGCAGCAACTTTGCCGATCCATCCGCAGCCGTATGCTCCATCAGAGCCACCACGCGACGCACGCCCGCCACCAGGTCCATCGCTCCGCCCATGCCCTTAACGCGCTTGCCCGGAATCATCCAGTTGGCCAGGTCGCCCCGCTCCGATACTTGCATCGCGCCCAGGATCGCCAGGTCAATATGCCCGCCGCGAATCATCGCGAACGATTGTGAGCTTGAAAATATCGCCGCGCCCGGCATAAACGTCACCGTCTCCTTGCCCGCATTGATCAGGTCCGCGTCAACCTCGCTCTCAAGCGGATAC
>Ga0182016_10000351_pt1 | contig 57336 bp, 48 predicted proteins | sample 712S2MmetaG_FD_120491 | JGI IMG/M metagenome (GOLD analysis project Ga0182016, IMG submission 120491) | Permafrost microbial communities from Stordalen Mire, Sweden - 712S2M metaG | ecosystem: Environmental > Terrestrial > Soil > Wetlands > Permafrost | place: Sweden: Stordalen | collected...
AACCCGAGCGCCTCGGGGGGCAGTTGGTGTTCCTGCGCCTTGGTCTCCTGGAGGCAGAAGACGTCCGGCCGCTTCTCGCGGACCCAGTCGAAGAAGCCCTTGCGCGCCGCCGCGCGGATGCCGTTGGCGTTGAACGTCGTTACCCGGAACACGCGGTCCCCTTCGCCGCGCAGCCTGCGGGGACCGAGCGGCCGACTGGAAATAGGCAAAACGACTTGCGTATTGCTCTGGAAAACGCTAGTCTTGAGCGTGAAGGAGGGCATGATGAGTTGGAGCGCAGCGCTACTCGATATCGATCCGCCGCGGCACCCGGAGGCACTGGCCGACGTTCTGCCGTTGCTCGAACGCCTCGACGCCGCCTTCGGAACGCGCGCCGTCGCGCGACTGCTCGGGATAGGGGCAAGCACGATCTCGAATTGGAAGCGCGGCCGCCACGCGATCAGTGGCGAGTACGCCGTCCGCATCATGGACTTACACGACGTCATGGTCCGCGCGCTCAACGTATATCAACCGCGCGTGGCGATGGACTGGCTCGTCGGACACAACGCCTTTCTCAACGGGGCGCGACCGATCGATGTGCTCGTAGCACGCGGCTCCGCACCCCTCGTCGACGCGCTGCGGGCGCAGGAAGCCGGCGCCTACGCGTGAGGCTATATCGGGTCTTTCCTCACGACCCGAGCGCCGTTCCATCCGCTCCCGGAGGTGCGCTCTATGTCCCCCCGTCGAGTGGCCTCGGAAGGATAGACAACCCCGAGGAATACGACGCCTTTTACCTCGCCGGTATCGAGGAAGCAGCCGTGGCAGAGTCGTTCGGGAACCTCGCCGTCTGGCGCGACGAGTCGTTCGTCGAAGCCGGGCGAAACGTGCGATATGCGCTCGCAGCGTACGACCTTTCCAAAGAAGCGCGCTTGTTCGATTTCAACGACGTCGAGGCGCTGCAGTCACTGGGCGTACGCCGCCCCACGCAGGTCATTACGCGCGATCGCCGGAGCACGCAAGAGTTGGCGCTTCGAATTTATCGAAGGCGGCGCTTCGCCGGCGTAACCTGGTGGAGCTACTACAATCCAGACTGGCCGATCTGCGGCCTATGGAATGTCGCGCAGCTCCGGCTCCTCGGTGAACCGATGGCGCTGAGCGCGACCGCACCGGCAGTCCAGCGCGCTGCCGCGGCAATCGTCCGCCAGATCGTGCTGTAGGAGCCTACCTCGTGGCCGCCGCTCCGAAGGTCGAGATTCCGCTGGGGGTTACCGATGCGACGGTCGAGGCCGGCGGGCGAAGCGTGCGGCTCACCAACCTGCCGAAGGTCTTCTTTCCCGAGACGGGGCTGACGAAGGGCGGCCTGCTGCAGTACTACGCGGACGTCGCGCCCGTGCTGTTGCCGCACATCCGCGATCGCACGATGGTGATGAAGCGCTACCCCAACGGCCAGACGGGCGACTTCTTCTTCATGAAGCGTACGCCGGCAGGGGCGCCTTCGTGGCTGCGGCACTGCGCGCTGCCGCACGACGAGACCGACGTGATCGACGCGCCGGTCATCGACGACCTGCCGGCACTGCTGTGGGTCGTCAATCTCGGCTGCATCGACCTCAACGAGTGGTACGCCCGTACCGACGACGTGAACCGGCCAGACTACCTGCACTTCGACCTCGACCCGGTCAAGAACGGCGGCCGCACGCCGTTCGACGTCGTGCTGCAAGTGGCGCTCCAGGTGCGCGCCGGACTCGCAGAGATCGGCATGCCGTGCTACGCCAAGACCTCCGGCTCGGCCGGCGTGCACGTCTACGTCCCGATCGTGCGCGGCCCGGAGCAGCACGACGTCTGGCGGTTCGCCAAGGCCTTCGCCACCGCGATGGCGGCGCGCCACAAGGACACGATCACGATCGAGTACGCCACCAAAAAGCGCCCGAAAGGCTACGTGCTAGTGGACTACAACCAGAATGCGTGGGGCCGCACGCTGGCGTCCGTCTACTCCGTGCGCCCGACCCCGCTCGCTACCGTCTCCACGCCGGTCACGTGGGATGAGGTCGAGCGCGGCTTCGCCATCGAGGACTTCCGCGTCGACAACGTGCGCGCGCGCATTGCGGAACGCGGCGACCTCTGGAAGCCGTTGCTGGCCAAAACAAAACGCGTCGACCTCGCGAAGTTCCTGTGAGTGCCGAATCCCTCGGAGCGCTGCTGTCGCACGCGCTCGTCGCGTACACGATCGAGTTCGACAATGCATTCGAGGACCGGATGCCGCACGCGACCACCCGCTACGGCGTCTCGGCCAAGGGCCGCGGTCCTTGGCTCGTGTCGCTCGTCATGTATGCCAATTGCATGCGCTACGTCGACGAACGCGGCATCAAGGCCGCCGACCTCGTGAAGGCTGCGCGGGCGCACGCGAACCTGCACGGCATGCACCGCTGGGGCTACGTCAAGGTCGCTGCCGACAAGACGATCCGGGCGACGGCAAACGGCCTGAAGGCGCGCGAGCTCTGGCGCCCGCTGTTCGCCGAGATCGAGGAGCGCTGGGCCGAGCGCTTCGGTAGCGCCGCGGTGCACGAACTGCGAGCAGCGTTGACGGACGTCGTCGCCGCAATCCGCCTCGACCTCCCCGACGGCATGCCGATCCTCGGGTACGGCCTGACGACACAGCTGACGACCAAGGACCCGGCCCCGCAGACCGCCCGCGAGGGCGGCTCGACGCTCGCGGCGCTGCTTTCGAAGGCGCTGACCGCGTGGGCGCTGGGGTTCGAACGTCACGCTTCGTTCTCGCTTGCGATCTACGCCGACGTGCTGCGCCACGTCGCAGGGCGGGGCGCCCGGGTGCGCGACCTTCCGCTACACACCGGCATATCGAAGGAGGCCGTGGCCACGGCGCTCTCGTTCCTCGAACGCCAAGGCTTCGCGCTGATCGGCACCGACCCGAGCGCAGGCCGCACCAGACTCGTGACGCTTACCGAAGACGGCCGCGCGCTGAAGAAGCGCTGCGACAGGGCCCTAGCCGCGTGCGAGCCACGTTGGCGCGAGCGCTTCGGCGACGCGCCCGTCGAGCGGCTGCGCTCCGCGCTCGAGCGCATCGCGGAGCAGCAGTCCGCGGGCCGCTCGTTGCTGCTCGTCGGAACCGACCCGCTACCGAACGGCTGGCGCGCGAAGGTTCCGACGCCGAACTGCCTGCCCGACTTCCCGATGGTCAGCCATCGTGGAGGCTTCCCGGACGGCAGCTAGCGTCGCGCCTTACGCGGCGTCGAAGGTGCGGACGATCTCCGCGCAGGGGGCGCAGAGCGTGGGGTGCAGCGGGTCGGAGTGCAGCGGGAGGTACTTCCAGCAGCGCGCGCACTTCTCGCCGTCGGCCGGCGACAGCACGACGCCGGGCTCCGTAGCGGCCTCGTCCACCTCGATGCGCGCGGCCGACACGATGAGCGCTTCGCGCAGGTTGTCGCCGAGCGCGCGCAGCGTCTCCGCATCGCGCGCCTTGGCCTTGACCGTCGCTTGCAGTTGGAAGTCGCGGATGCCCTCGCTGGCGCCCACGGCCGACCGCAGGCGCTTGAGCAGGGCCCACGTCTCGAGCGCGGCGGCGTCGCGCGCCTTGCCCGCGTGCGCCTGCGGCATCTCGAGGTCGAACACGCTGAGCGCGCCGCCCCGCAGCGCCTCCGGCACGGCCTGCCACGCCTCTTCCGCCGTAAACGAGAGCACGGGCGCGAGCAGCGCCAGCAGCGCTCGCAGGATCTTCCACGCCGCCGTCTGGCCGCTGCGGCGCTTCGCGGAGTCCCGGGCGCTCGAGTAGACGCGATCTTTGAGCGCGTCGAGGTAGAAGCGCGAGAGATCGTCGGAGTCGAACTCGACCAGCGCGAGGTACACGTCGTGCAGGGCGTACGCGTCGTAGTGCGCGTTGACGCGGCGCACGAGGTCGTCGAGCGCCTCCAGCGCAAGCCGGTCGACGGGCTCGAGCTTGTCGGCCGGCACCTCGTCGGCCGGCGTGAAGTCGGCGAGCACGCCGAGCAGGTAACGCAGCCGGTAGCGCAGGTTGCGGTAGACGCTACCGACGTTCTGCAACAGCGCGTCGCCGAAGCGCATGTCGGCGGCAAACTCGACTGCGGCGCACCACAGCCGCAGCACGTCGGCGCCGTACTTGCCCATCGCCTCGTTGGCGGCCACGTAGTTGCCGGCCGACTTGTGCATGGCGTGGCCGTCGGCGTCGACGACCCAGCCGGTCGTCGTGATCGCCTTGTACGGCGAGCCGCCCTTGAGCGCAACGCCGAGGACGAGCGAACTGCGGAACCAACCGCGGAACTGGTCGCTACCTTCGAGATTGAGGTCGGCCGGCCACGGCATGTCGTCCTTGCCGAGCACGACCAGGTTCGACACGCCCGACTCGAACCAGATGTCGACGATGTTGAACTCTTTTTCGAACGCCGTGCCGCGGCAGTGCGGGCACGAGAAGCCGACGGGCAGATACACGGCGACGTCGTCGGTCCACCACGCGTCGGCGCCGTGCGCGCGGAAGCGGACGGCGGCGATCTTCGCCACGTCGGCGTCGAGGATCGAGCGGTCGCACTGCACGCAGCGCACCGACGGGATCGGCGTGCCCCACGTTCGCTGCCGCGAGATGCACCACTCGGGATGGTTCTCGATCATCTGCCGCATGCGCTCTTGGCCCCACGCGGGCGTGAACGAGATGTGCGGCAGCTTTTCGACGACGTTCTTGCGCAGCCGGTTCACGTCCATCGCGATGAACCACTGCGCGGTCGCCCGGAAGATCACCGGATTCTTGCAGCGCCAGCAGTGCGGATACGAGTGCTGGAACTCGGTCGCGAAATAGAGTGCGCCGCTCTCGTCCATGTCGGCGACGATGCGCGGGTTGGCGTCGAAAATCTGCATGCCGGCGTAGGGGCCTGCCTCGATCGTGAAGCGGCCGCCCGCGTCAACCGGCACGAGCGTCGGCAGCGCGAAGCGCACGCCGGTCTCGAAGTCGTCGGCGCCGTGGCCCGGCGCGGTGTGGACGACGCCGGTGCCGGTCTCCAGCTCGACGTAGTCGGCGGTGACGACTTCGGAGTCGCGGTCGAGGAAGGGATGCCGCAGGGCGGCTCCGAGCAGCGCCGTTCCGGTCGCGCCGCCGAGCCGCTCGGCAACAGGCCCATCGACCAGCGCGAACACACTGTCCGCCAGCGCGTCGGCGACGACCAGCAGTTCGTCGCCGCGACGGTAGATGCCGTACGGCGCGTCGGGGCGCAGCGCGACCGCCACGTTGGCGGGCAGCGTCCACGGCGTCGTCGTCCAGATCAGGAACGAGAGCCGCCCCGCGCCGGGGTCGGCGATCTTCGCGCGCGCGAGGATCTCGCGGCGCTGCGCGTCGGTCGCGGTGAAGCGGACGTAGACGGACGGCGACTCGCGGTCCTTGTACTCGATCTCGGCTTCGGCCAGCGCCGTCTCGTCGTGCACGCACCAGAGCGTCGCGCGCAGGCCCTTGTAGATCTGATCCGCAGCGGCGAGGCCCGCGATCGCCTCGACGATCGTCGCCTCGTACTCCTTCTGGATCGTCATGTACGGATGGTCGTACTCGCCGAGCAGGCCCATCCGCAGAAACGCCTCGCGCTGGACGTTCAGCCAGTGCAGCGCGAACTCGCGGCAGCGCGCGCGCAACTGGATCGGATCGACCTCGCGGAAGTCGAGCCCGAGCTGCTTGAGGGCGCCGTGCTCGATCGGCAGGCCGTGCATGTCCCAGCCCGGGACGAAGCGCGCGTAGCGGCCGCGCAGCAAGTGTACCTTGAAGAAAACGTCCTTGAGCACGCGGTTGAGGAACGTGCCCATGTGCACCTCGCCGTTGGCGTACGGCGGGCCGTCGTGCAGGATCCAGGGCTGCGCGCCCGCGTTGCGCTCCAGGCGCCGCTCGTAGACGCGCTGCTCCTTCCACCACGCGACGCGCGCGGGCTCGCGCTGCGCCAGGTCGGCCTTCATCGGGAAGCCGGTCTGCGGCAGGTTGAGCGTGGAGCGGTAGTCGGTCGCGATGCCTTTGGTGGACATGGAACGGGTTGGCTTCGTGCCGCCGTGCGGCGCGCCTCCCGCTAGGAGACGAGGCGGTCGAGTTCGGTGAAGTTCTCCGCCGCGCGCTCGCGCATCCGCTCGGCGCCCGCGCGCACGATTCCGGCGAGTTCGTCCCGCCGGCTCCACGCCTCGTCGGCGAGCGCCGACGGGGTCACCGGCGGCCCCGTGCGGCGCTCGTACGACCACAGCGGCGGGAGCGGATAGCCCACGTCTTCGCACAGCCCGAGCACCTTCGGATCGTACGGAATGGCGATGAACGGTACGCCCAGCCGCACGGCGAGGATCAGCGCGTGCAGCCGCATGCCGATGACCAGGCGCGCCCGGCCGAGGATCGCCGCGACCGACGCGAGGTTCGTCGCCGGGAGCAGCGTTGGGTTGGAGCGGCATTTGCGCATGACGATGGTCGAAGACTCGGCGTCCTCCGCGCCGCCGAACGGCACGAAGCCGACGCGCGCGCCGTGTGCTTCGGCGAGCCGGTCGACGGCCTCGGCGACGCGCCGCGAGATCTCGTCGAAGCCCACCCTCGGGCGCACGCACACGACGACCAGCGGATCGCTCCCCTCGCCGAGGCCCTGCGCCGCCAACTGCTCCGTCGCAGGCACGGGCGGATCGTAGAGGAACACCGGGTCCGCCGTCAGTTTGACGTCGACCGACGACACGAGCGGCGCGAGCAACGCGCGCGAGCGCTCGTCGCGCACGGTCGCAGCCGACAGGCCGCGACAGCATTCGCGCACGACCTGCTTGCCGATGAAATCGAGCGGTCCGATCGACTGCGCGAAGATCATCGTCTTCTTCCGCGCGCCGATCGCGGTGCGCACGATGCCCGCATAGTAGAATAGGCTACGCAGGCTGGTCGCGTTCTGAAACAAGCCGCCGCCGCCGGAGAGCACGACGTCGGCCCGGTCGATGGCGCGGCGCACCGCCGCCACGTCGGACCGCAGCGTCGCGTCGATGCGCAACTGGTGGCGCGTGCCGTCGGGGTCGGCGCTGAGCGCCTCGATCTCCGCCAGCGGATAGCGCGTGCGCAGTTGCGCGACGATCACCTCGAGGAGCGCTTCGTCGCCGAGGTTGCCGAACCCGTAATACCCGCTGAGCAGGAACCGCAACGGCGCGCTTGCGGCCGCTAGCCCGGCGCCGCCCCGACGCGCCCCCAGCGCCGGTACGCCAGTACCGCGATCGCGCCGACGATGCAGCCGATCACGAGGCCGTTGAGGAGCCGGATCAGCGACACTTCGAGCGGCGTGTGCAGGTGCGAGAACGTGTCGATCATATCGGCCGTGCCGATGCCGATGCCCAGCGCGAACAGCCAGCCGAACACCTGCCGGTGCCGAAGCGTGAGCGCCGGCAGCAGCATCATCAGCGGGAAGCCGATGAGGAACTCCTTGAAGCGCGGCCGTACGCCGAGCACGGCCGTGAGCCCCGAGCGCAGCGAAAGCTCGAACGCCGACGGCGCGACGTCGCTCTGGTTTCCGCTGCGCGACACGTAGAGATAGGCGACGCCGAGCAGCACGAAGGCGGCGATCAGTTGGTAGATGAGCACGGGCTCCTGCGCGCTCGCGCCGAGCCGCAGCGGCTTGCGCCCGAAAATCGGCGTGTAGAGGTAGAGCGCGACCGCGATCAGCGGCGGCACGACCAGCACGGCCTTGACGCCGCTGAAGCGCTCGATCTCGTCCATCGTCAACGGTCCGCTGAGCAGCCCGACGACCACCAGCGCGCCGGCCAGTGCCGTCGCCGTTGCGATCGCGACCGTCCATAGGCCGGTCCGCAGCGCGGCGCCCGACGTACTGCGCTCTGGGTCGGTGAAGGCGCGCGCGACCGCAACGACGGCGCCGACGGCGAACAGGATGGCGCCGGTCAGCGCGACGATCTTGCGCGCGAGCAGGTCGTGGTGCGCGGCGTAGCCCGCCAGCATCAGCACGACGTCGGCGCCGAACGCCCACGCGACGAGCCGTCGCGACGCCGCGACGCCGAACGCTGACAGCAGCAACAGCAAACCGGCGGGAACGGCCAGCGAGGCCACGATCATGACGACCGGGTTATCGACCCAGCGCGAGAACGAGCGGATCGGCGTGGCCCGCCCGAGCTTGAAGCCCTGCGCCTTCAGACCCTCGGCGATCTGCTTGACCATCTCGACGTTGGCCGCCTCGGGCGACAGGTTGCCCTCGGCGTGCAGGTACGGCCGCAGGTAGACGACGCGCACGTTGCGCTCGCGCACGCCGAGCAGGTAGCGCGCGACGATCGTCCGCAGGTCGAGCTTGTCTTGTTCGGTCTTCGAGATGGCCTGGACGCGGGCGGTCTGCGCGATGACGCGTTGCGCGAGCCCCTCGTTGCCCTTCTGCACCTGGGTCTGGTCGTACGTCTCGATCGCGCCGAAGTTGAGTTTCGTGCGCTTGAACGCGTCGGCCGTGTCGTCGAGGTGGTCGGGGAAGCCGAGCACCTCGTTGCGCAGCCCGAAGAAGATGACGGTGCTGACCCGCTGGCCGTGGCGGAACGAGTCGAACAGCGCGTTGATCTGCGGCGCGCCGAAGCGCTCGTCGTTCTGTAGGCGCGGGTCGAGCAGCAGGTGCGCGCGGTGCGTGAGCGCCAGCGGCCCCGCGGGCAGCCCGAAGGCGAGCGAACTGAAGAAGTCGACCTGCGAGCGGATGGCGAGGATGGCCGGCAGCGAGGCGCGCACGGTGCGGACCGCGTGCGGGCCGAGGTGCAGCGGGATCATCGCGCGGTAGCGCGCGAGGTCGGCCGGCGACGACACGATCAGGTAGAGGTCGGCCGGCGAGACGCGTTTGAGTGCCAGCATCGCCGCGAGCGTCGGATCGGAGAGCGGCGTCACCCGGGCGGTGTCGATCAGCGTCTGCCCCGGTATGAGGATGGCGCCGTTGCTCAGGTTGATGCCGCTGCCGAGTTCCTCGGCGACGGCCAGCGACGTCAGGCCGGCGCGCCGCAGCGCGATCAGGAACGCCAGTTCGTTGTAGCCGTAGGACCGCGCCAGCGCCGAGAAGTCGGTGTAGTCCATGGCGATCTCGACGCGCCTGGATTGCGACTCGACGTGCGCCCGGTAGAGGGCCACGTACAGGCAGGCGAGGAGCGCGACGGCCAGAACGGCGACCAGCGCCCCCAGCGGGGAGCGGAAGAGCGGCGAGGCGCCGGCGGTGCGTGGTTGCGGCTGCAGAACGGTTCCTTCCAAGGGTGCGTCGGGCGCGCCGTACCAGCGGCCTTGACGCAGCACCCGCCCTTCGGTATACTGCGGGCACTTCACTGCCCTTCCCAGGTGGAACCGCTTGTCGCTCTCTCAACCGGCGCACGCGAATCGCACCGACCTCGAACGTCCACCCGTCAAAATCGCCCTGCTGGGCTGTGGAACGGTCGGAGCCGGCGTCGCGCAGTTACTCCTCCAGCAGGCCGACGCCATCGCGGCGAAGGCCGGCCGTTCGTTCGCGCTGGCGGGCATCGCCGTGCGCAGCGCCGACAAGCCGCGCCCCACGTTCGTCCCCCCGTGGCTGTTCACGACGGCGGCCTCCGCGCTGGTGGACGATCCGGACGTCGGCCTGGTGATCGAGTGCATCGGCGGGCTGAGCACGGCGGGCGAACTCGTCGAGCGGGCGCTCTCGCGCGGCAAGCACGTCGTTACCGCCAATAAGGACCTGCTCGCGACCTACGGTCCGGCGCTGCGGTCGCTCGCGGCGGCGCGCGGCGTCGGCATCGCCTACGAGGCGGCCGTGGGCGGCGCCATCCCGATCGTCCGCACGCTGACGGGCGCGCTCGCCGGCGAGCGTATTATCGAAGTCGGCGGCGTGCTGAACGGAACGACCAATTTCATTCTCGACGCGATGAGCAAGGGCGCCGCCTATGCCGATGCGCTCGGCCAGGCGCAGCGCGACGGCTACGCCGAGGCGGATCCATCCAGCGACACGAGCGGCCTCGACGCCGCGCACAAGCTCGCCATCCTCTCGCAGCTCGCGTTCGCGCGCGCCGTGACGACCGGCGACGTGCCGCGCGTCGGCATCGAGTCGGTGACGCGCGACGACGTCTCGCTCGCCCGCAGGCTCGGCCTGACGCTGAAGCTGATCGCCGTCGCCCGCGACGGCGAGGCGACGGTAGCGCCGACGTACGTGCCGCGCGAGCATCCGTTCGGCACGCCCGCGGGCGTGCACAACTGCATCCGCGTCGTCGGCGCGACCGCCGGCACGCTGACCTTCGCCGGCGCAGGCGCGGGCCGCGAACCGACCGCCTCCGCGGTGATCGCCGACGTCATCGCGACGCTAGCCGCGATCGGCCGCGGCGCGGGCGCCGGCGACGGCGAGCAGCTGCGCCCCGGCGCCACCCTGAAAGCGTTGCCGCTGCGCCGGCTCGTGCGCGTCTCATCGTTCCGCGACGCGCGGCCCGCGCTCGACGCCCTCGCACACGCCGGCATCGCAGGCGACCTCGTCGACGGCGCGCCCGCCGTCCTCACCCGCTCCCCCGCGGACACGCAAGGCATCGGCGCCGCACTTGCGGCGCGCGACATCGTCCCCGAAAGCGCGTTCGGGCTCTGGGAAGACGTCCCGGCCCGCCCGCTACCCCAAGCCTTCTCCCTCGGCTCGGACATCTCACTACCGGCTACAGAGAGGAACTCATGAGCGATACCAACGGTTCGTATCACTTCGACACCAACGCCATCCACGGCGGCCACTCCGGCGATCCCGCGACGAAATCGCGGGCCGTCCCGATCTACCAGACGACATCGTACACGTTCGACGACACCGACCACGCGGCGCGGCTGTTCGCGTTGCAAGAGTTCGGGAACATCTACACGCGCATCATGAACCCGACGACCGACGTGCTCGAACAGCGCCTCGCGGCGCTCGAAGGCGGCGTCGGCGCGCTCGCGGTCGCCAGCGGTCAAGCCGCGGTCGTGTACTCGCTGCTGAACCTGTGCCGCTCCGGCGACCACGTCGTCAGTTCGGCGTCGCTGTACGGCGGCACGTACAATGCGTTCGTGCACACGCTGCCCAAGTTCGGCATCGAGGTCACGCTCGTGGACCCCGAAAAGGCGCGCAACTTCGCCGCCGCCATCAAACCGAACACGAAGGCGATCTTCGCCGAGACGATCGGCAACCCGAAGGTCGACGTGCTCGACATCGAGGCGGTCGCCGCGGTTGCCTCCGAGCATCGCATCCCGCTGATCGTCGACAACACGCTCGCGACGCCGTACCTGCTGCGCCCGATCGAGCACGGCGCCAACATCGTCGTGCACTCATTGACGAAGTTCATCGGCGGCCACGGCACGTCGATCGGCGGCGCCATCGTCGACGGCGGAAACTTCGACTGGGCGGGTTCGGGCCGCTTCCCCGACTTCGTCGAGCCCGACCCGTCGTACCACGGCGTGTCGTACACCGCCGCGTTTGCCAACCTGGCATACATCATCAAGGCGCGCGTGCAACTGCTGCGCGACATCGGCGCCGCGCTGTCGCCGTTCAACGCGTGGCTGATCCTGCAAGGCCTCGAGACGCTCGGGCTGCGCCTGGAGCGCCACTCGAGCAACGCGCTCGCGGTCGCGAAGTGGCTGCGGCTGCGCGACGAGGTGACCTGGGTGTCGTACCCGGGCCTCGACGGCCACCATTCGGCGGCGCGCGCCCAGAAGTACCTCCCGCGCGGCGCGGGCGCGATCGTCACGTTCGGCGTGAAGGGCGGAGCGGCCGCGGCCAAGCAGTTCATCGACTCGCTGAAGCTGTTCTCGCTGCTAGCCAACGTCGGCGACGCCAAGTCGCTCGTCATCCACCCGGCCACGACGACGCACCAACAGTTGACGGTACCGGAGCAGATCGAAAGCGGCGTGACGGAAGACATGATCCGTCTGTCGGTCGGCATCGAGGACGTGCGCGACATCATCGCCGACCTCGAGCGCGGCCTCGCCGCCATCAAGCCGGAGCCGGCCCTCGTCTAGCGCCCCGGCGCTAGCGCCCTCCAGCGAGCACGACGTCGCGATCGGCCCACTGCGGCTCGATTGCGGCGTCGTGCTCGACAGCGTCGTCCAACGCGTCACGATCTACGGCGATCCGAAAGGCGAAGCCGTCCTCGTCACGCACGCCCTCACCGGTTCGAGCCGCGTCGCAGAGTGGTGGCCGGGCATCGTCGGCCACGGAAAGCTGTTCGACCCGGCCGAGTGCGCCGTCGTCGGCGTCAACGCGCTCGGTAGCTGCTACGGATCGACGGGGCCGGCATCGGAGCGTCCCGACGGCGGCGGGCGCTACGGCGCCGCGTTCCCCGTCGTCACCGTCGGCGACATCGTGCGCGCGCAGGCGTCCGCCTTGGAGCAGCTCGGCATCGGCCGGCTACGCGCCGTCGCGGGCGGCTCGCTCGGCGGCATGCAGGCGCTGCAGTGGGCGCTCGACTATCCGCAGCGCGTCGGCAAGGCCGTCGTCGTCGGCGCGTACGATCACTTCTCAGCGATGGGAATCGCGCTCAACGCCGTCGCCCGCGAGGCGATCCGCATCGACCCGCGCTACCGCGGAGGGGACTACGACCCGGCCGACCCGCCGACGGCAGGTATCGAACTCGCGCGCAAGATCGCCATGCTCACGTATAAGAGCGAGGCGCTGTTCGCGCAACGCTTCGGCCGCAAGCTCGACCGCTCGGGCGGCAACCCGTACGCGAACGCGACAGATCGCTTCGACGTCGAAGGCTACCTCGACCATCAGGGCACGCTCTTCTCGCGCCGCATGGACGCCAACGCCTATCTCGCACTCACGCGCGCGATGGACCTGTTCGACGTACGCGACCACGCGCTACCGTCGCCATGCCCGCCGCTCGTCTTCGTCGGCATCGGCAACGACTGGCTATTTCCGCTACACCTCGTCCGCGCCGCGGCGGGCCGCTATGCGGGCATGGGCGCGGCAGCAACGTACTTGCAACTCGACTCCACACACGGACACGACGCATTTCTAGCGGAGTCGGATGCATTGGCGGAGTTGCTCTCACCGCACTTCCTAGCCCGACATCCGTAGGTAGCCGCCCAATGTCTGATGCCGACAGGGGTATTTGCGACGGGATATTACAGTAGACGGGGTAACGTGCGTTGCTCTGCTGGGTAGGGCGAGTCGAGCGTCCCCGTTGGACTCTTGTCATTGGTTCTCATACGTCCGTGTTTGCGATCGGCGTCGGGCAGTCGAAGAAGCAGCCTTAAACAGGTCGTCCAACCTCGAACGCCAACCGGCGTTTCAACTGCGCGTCCCGTGCCCATCTGTGATGCAATCCTCATCTCACCTCACTTCAGTCCGGCGCGAGAACATCCCCGAGCGTGCATAAGTAACCCAGACTCGCTTATGAGGAACGACTCGCGCCCCTTCCAAAGGCGCGGTCGTTCCCGCTTGCGATCTACGACTCGCGATGAAAACCTATGAAGTAGAGTGCGTAGCTCCTACGGACTCATTATACAACTCCGCACCAGTTCGGGTTAGGTGTGGTCGGGATGCCAGGCACCGGAGTGTATGCGCGCGGCGATTGGCTGAAGTTAAAGATGTCAGTTAACGGGTCATTATACGTGTCGTCAGTACCCAGCGAACTGAGGCCGAAGGAGCTTTCAATATAGTCCAGCACCGCGCCCTGACTGCGAAGATTTTGCGACACGTAGGCGGGGTACTGGATGTACGGAGAGATGACCATCATGGGTACCCGAAAACCCCACTCGTCGCCGTCTTGCTGGACGCCCCAAATATTATTGTACACGTTGCTAGGTGGATGGTATGGCCAATTCCCCCCAACATTATAGTGGTCGTACCAGCCGCCCCAGTCGTCCCAAACGACGATAATGGTCGTATTTGGCCAATACTGACTCTCGCCGATGCTGTTCACGAGCCACGCCAACCACTCCGGCCCATACTCCGCCACCCCTCCCGTGTTTGGGTGATCAGATTCCGAAAGGCACGGCGTGATGTAAGTAAGTGCCGCGAATGGACGGGTTGGATTGCCTGCCCCATTGACGACGTTGCTCACAAAATTCTCTGCATCCTTGTCAACGGCAAACGGCTGCGTTGGACTCGATTCGTTCGAACTGTAATCGTGGTAAAAGTGATTAATTGCCATCGGCGCCGCCCAGATGCTATCTTTCTTCGATGCAATGTACTGCCAATCGAGGTATGATGGCGGCGCCCCAAGCGCCCCATCGATCGAGTCCAAAATTGTTGGGTAGTTTACGCACGGAGGTGTGTACTCCGGATTGCTTCGGTCTGACGCGGTTGTATAGTTCCTGGACATATAGACTGTGTGGGCGCTCTGGTTTTGCGTGTAGCAGTTCCCACTGGTGTACACATATGGCTCGTAATAAATGTTCGACCCTGGAGGAGGCGTTGGCGGCACTGAGCCGGTGACGACCGGGTTCTCGGCCATGGCAAGCCCCGTGGGTGCAGGAGCTGGACTCGGCGACACTGAGTTTGATAAGGCTCCCGATTGGCCTGCGATCGCGTACTGATGAGCGATGAAACTCGGCCCCTCATTGGACTGTAGCACATGGCTCGCGTAAGCCCAATCAGTAATCAGCGTTTCGTAGTTTGCGACCTCGCTCGATGTTACGTAATGATACGGATTAGGGGTGATCTCCCCGGTCTGACACGTACTGGAGGCGCTTCCAAAAGTCTCATTGCTAAATGACTGTGATTCATTGATGAACCCCGGGTAGTGGCTGTGATCCGGATCGCAGTTCCACTCTAGACTCTTAGGCGTTAAGAGACCGAAGGGATTTGCAAGATCGAGCGCCGTTCCCCAGGTCGCGAAATTTTGCGGCGTGGACGGCCACGATGCTGCGTATTGCGAGGCAAATAGATTGTCGGGGGTTCGATTCTCCATGTATACGACGACGACGTGTTGAATCGGTGTGTTGAATTGAAGCAGATCGTTCATGCCATGGTGATGGCGCCACTTGTATGACCTCCGGGCGTGCCATGGACTGCTGCGGAGGACGTTGTAAGGCCGGACATTTGTCGGCGGCACGTAGAATGGCTTGCTTTCGTATCCCTCGCTTTCGATGGTCCTTATCACGGGGACATGGGGACTTGCGACAGAGCGCGAGGGGACTGAGAGAAGGGTCATGCAGGCCAGCACGAAAAGCATGGGAGGGCTGATTCGTAGGTACATCCTGAACCTCCACGTAGTGCGCCGCCTCGCGGGCGGTGCGAGAAGCCCCGAAAATTTCCGGGCCTGGGACATTCGCCTTAGGCCCTAAAGGCGACCTCGTGGCGCGTATGATATTCCTTCGACGGACCAGGCCTACGTCAGCGTGAGACCCCCAGAGGCTAGCGGTTGGGCTGATTCCCCCCGATCGCGCCGGAGAGTTAGGCCAGGCGACGGCAGGGTCGAACGGTGACTCGTCCGCGGCTCGGTAGAGCCTACTTGCTTTCCCTTGCGAGGTGGGGGCAGCGACTGTGTAACCGCGACTTCTTATCCTTTCGCCGCTTGCTTTGCGCAGTGGTCGGGGGGGGAGTTCTTTTCGTCGCGATCCCATCGGCGGCTCCCGGCCACTCAAGGTGGTCCGGCGGTTTCTCGTCAGCCTTTCCGAAGGTGGATTGGAACGCTCGGCACTTTTCAGAACGTGTCCTCTACGCTTTTCCTTATCCGAGTCTTGGCGAGTTCCCACTCGGGCCTGTGGTCGAAGACGCTGAAGAGTCCCTGTACGGAACGACGAGTAGCGGAGGGAGCGCGACTTGCAACAATGATTGTGGCCTAGTTTTCAAACTGACTAACGGACCGAGCGGATACGCAGAGGTCGTCCTTCATGATTTCGAGGGCGTGCCGGACGGGCTAGGCCCGGTGGGGACTCTAATCCTAGATAACGGTGGTGCCGTCTATGGCGCGACTGCGGGCGGCGGAACTGTCGAACAGAACTTCCCCGGAGGGGCGGGGACGATCTATAAGCTCGCGCCGTTCGGCTCCGGCTACAGTGTAGAGATATTGCACGCCTTTAAGTACGGTCGCGACGGGGCCCGGCCTCAGGCCGGACTCATTGCAGACGCGACGGGGGCCCTCTATGGTACGACGCTGTACGGAGGCGACCCGGGCTGCACGGAGCGTTGCGGCACTGTTTTCAAGCTGAGCCCAGCGGGGTCAGGTTACAAAGAGGCTGTCATTCACCGCTTTAAAGCCGACGGCATCGACGGAGTATGGCCTCTGAGCAATCTGATCATCGACAGCAGAGGGAATCTGTTCGGCTCCACCATCTACGGAGGCGATGGACCGCACTCAGCTTGCGGATCCGGTTGCGGAACAGTTTATGAGCTCGTGCCCACAAGCCATGGCTACGTCGAGCGGGTCATCTACAGCTTCCAAGGAGGGGCGGATGGGAAGGAGCCGCTGGCTTCGTTGGCTCTCGATCGACGTGGTGATTTATTTGGAGCTGCGAGTTCGGGTGGCTCAAACAGCAAGGCGTGTGATCCACTGTGCGGCACCGTCTTTCGTTTAAGCCCCTCAGGTTCAACGTACAGGTTCACACTGCTTTACCAGTTTCTGGGTGGCTCGGATGGATCGTACCCCGTAGCGGGTCTTTTGATCGGGGGGGGCGGCACATTGTTCGGCACAACCGCCAGGGGTGGTAACGGCTGTTTTGGGAACCAGTGCGGTACAGTCTTTGAACTGGTTAAATCAGGGTCGACCTATAGGGAGAGGCTCGTTCACGTTTTCACCGGCGAGCCCGATGGGGCCGAACCGGAGACTAGCCTAACGACGAGCACGCGTGGGAATCTGATTGGCACAACGTACGGCGGAGGGTCTTTGTCCTGGGGGGGCACTGTCTTCAGCGTGCGGGACTGATGCTCATAACCTAGATACCGGCTCTAGTGAGTCCGTACCCGTCCAAGGGTGTCCAAAGTTCGAGAGGTACTCCGCCGCCTTCTGCCCACCGCGCGGAACCGATCTCTCCGAAGAATTTCTGCTCGATCTCGGTGGAAACTCGACCCCCGCGAATCATTGTCGTATCAGGGTCGGTCTCCACAAAGCACGTCTTAGTGCCCAACCGGCGAGGGTTACGCCTCTAATGTGTGCGCCGCACGGTTCAATCACAGACTCAGGTCGCAGATTCAAATAGAAGAGCTTCTGATCGCCTTCATAAGTCGGAATGAAGCGCTTCTTGGTACCACCGCGCGGGACGTAGTTATTGTGTTTGCATTCAGCTGGCACCGTGCACCGCTCTTAGCAATACGCTACCCGTAACGACACCACTATCGCTTCCACCTGAGCCGGTACGCACGCATCTGCGCCGCCTTCCTCGCGCGCAGTTCCTCCGGGGTCAGGCCGAGTGCCCGCTTCCGGTTACTTTCCGCGAGCGCCGCCCCTCGCTTCTTGGCCGCCTCCCCGCCGTGCCCCGGAGACAATCCCGCTGCTCGCATCTCCGCCAGCTTCGCCTGAGCCTTCACGATCGGCTTCCGGACCTCAACGGAGTGCCGCAAGTAGCAGGTGCGTCCGCAGAACTTCAGCCCGAGCTTCGGCAGCGGGTTACCACAGTATGCGCAAGGCGCCCCGATCCCCGGCCGCGTGCTGGGCTGCTTGTGGGCGACCCGCTCGGTGACCAGCTTGTACGGGATCGTCACCCGGCGCAGCTGCACGGCAAAGTCTGCCGCTACCTTCAGCGCGGGAGCCCGTAAGCGCGGCATGACGGCTTTCGCATAGTCGCGGGCAGCATCGGGGTCCATTCGCACGATCCCGTCCCGCAATTCGATGAACATCCACGGGCGCAAGCCGCGGGACCGGCGTTCGCCCACGTTGCGTGCCCACTCCAGCGTCAGTCGGTCCACCTCTACGCGCAGCGGTTCGAGCAGATCGTATACGAACGATTCCCGCAGCCGTTCATCCACGTGCAAGTAGCCAAGGTCTGGGTCTAGGCCCTCTGCGGCGCAGGCTGCGCGCGTCTCGACCTCTAGGAGCGTGTACCCATAGTTGAGCAGGGCGTTGAACGGGTCTTTGGCATCGCGCACCCGGTAGCGCCCACCACTATCCCGGTATCCGATCGCCGCCCAATGGGCGGGGATGCGCTTCATCGCCCACTCAGGCCACGGCAAAGGAGTACCCACCAGCGTATCCCAGTACGCGCGAGCAGCCTGCGCTTCACTAGTCAGGAGATCGCGCAAGTCCTGGTCCCGGTCGATCTCCTCGGCGATGCTCTTGATCTCAGACACGGATCGCGGGTAGGCTACTGCGTCGATCGCCGCCACTTGCGAGTCCAACTTACGATGCAGCAGCCACCTCGCCAGTCTCAGGGCGTCGTCCGTCGTGCCGCTGACAGCCTGAGCACGGCGCAAGGGTCCGTCGTGGGCACCGTCCGGGATGAGGCAGTTAATAAGACGGCTATCCGATCCGAGGAACGCGACGGTGATTCCGAGGCGATTGCACCAATCCAAAGCGGAAATTGACACGTTACCAGCCGGTGCTCGCACGACGATGCGGTTCACCTCACAGCGGCTGCGCGGGAAGCGCACCTCGCGCTGCTTCCCCTCCTCGCCGTAACCGTCTTTCACTATCAGCCGTCCGCCCTCAACGTGCATCTGCACGCCGTAGCCGTCAACAACGAGTGTGCTATGCGTCAGCATCGTTCAACCCCAGAATCACGGGAATTTGAGCCTTCATCGTTGCAAACTGAGCAATTACCTCATCGACCTCTTGCACCGCACCGCCTCCGAAGGCGTCGATCCGGCGAAGCGCCTCATCATCGTGCCGAAGCATTATGGCGAGAGAAAACGCGCCAACATGGTTGGCGAGCAGCATATCCATGTCGTCCTCACTCCTAGCCGGAATACTGTCGATGTCTGGGAATCGCATTGCCAGCCCGAAATCGGGATTAGTCATTCGCAGAGTGGCGATTTTCTCCAAGACCGGCAGGATGATCTTGGCGCGCCTCATCGCGAGTTGCGCGGTAGCCTGATCGTCATCAACCTCCTGCAGCTTCGACTGTAGTACATTCTCGTCGTCCAGGAGAAACAGCTTCTGCGTATCTCCTGAATTGAGCAGCGTTGTTATCTGTTCGGCGAGGAAGTCGAGCGGGAACGCTTTGACCGCTTCATCGGGCAGCCCCAGACCGTAGAGCAGGGTGCGGATATCGGACTCCTGGAACGGGCTCTTACGATACATCCCCCGCAGCACGATCGCGAACGCCTTTGCGAGCAATTCATTCGCCCGGCGCCGGTTGCCTGAGGTCAGCGAAGCCTTTGGCATGTACCGATTCGCGATCGTCCGGCCACCGCGTGTAAGTTCCCGATCCTCAAACTCCGTTCCGCTCACCCCGATGAGTCGATGAAGCTCGACGTTCATGCGCGTTCTGAGGACGCGGATGCGCTTGTCAGCAGAATCCCGAAGGCGCTCCCACGGAATAACGGGATAGCCGGCAAAGGCCAGCACTAGCGCAAGACCGTCGTGGTCTCGTCTTAAGCCAAACCGGCGTTCAACCTCAAGAATGAACCGCAGCCGCTCCAACGTCTGCGCCGTTAGGAAGCGCGCCGCAATGCGTGGCCTCCGCTCCGATGCGATTCCGAATGGCTTGAATCGCGCAAACCGGTCATCGCTGATATCGTAGCCTTCGGCGCGCAGGTCCGAGAGCGCGGTCCTAAGGGGTTTGTCGCCCTCGACTGTTCCCATAGGCGACTATTCGCCAGCGGGCCGGTTTACTCCGCGCGAAATGGTCGAGAACAAGTACCCCCGGCGGCTTCGTCTTTCATTGGTAGGAGCGCCACTGCGGCGCTCACCCTCACCGATAAGGACGGGCCATTGAAGCGTAAACAGAAAACGACCGAGACCATCGACCTAGTTCCGAAAACCGGCCAACAGTACGACCGGATGCGACGGGTCCTCGACGCCCTCAGTTTCAAACGGCGTCACCGTAAAGCCAGCATGTCCTATGCAGCCAAGCGCGCCGGGACGACCCTAAAAACCGTGCTGAAGTATGCGCCCTCTGCGATCGAGGTGCGTAGCGGGCGTTACGACGCGACCCCCACCGATCGCATTCCGCGAACGCTCAAGTTCCTGACCGCGAAGGGTGAGGAGGATGTGACGGTGCGTAACTCGCGGGACGCGACGCGCCTATCCACTTACCAGCACGCCGTCCGTCGCGCTGTGGCCACCTTTGGCGAGGACCTCAGCAAGCTGCAGAGGTTCGATAAGAAGGCGCTGCGCGCTGGTGGGAAGGTGTACCCCTTCGTAACCGACTGGCCGACCATCGACCGCTTGGCTCGGGCCGGTGCGATCCACTTCTTGGACCTGTACCCGACCGGCGGGGGTCTGTCATGAACGGCTTCGGCAACGACGATGCCCGCCAGGAACGCTGGGAGCGGCGACGCCTGCGCCTGGGTAGCCCGCACCCCCACTGCGCCGTCTGCGGGATGGATAACCTCCAAGCGCTTTGTCGCACGCGGAAAACGGCGGCTCGCCCGTCCCGCGTGCTGTGCGCGAACGACCGGCTACGCCAGCGCCACCTCTCCGATCGCGCAATCGAAGCGCGCTTACGCACGTTCGCCCTCGCCGGGTACCACGATCCGACGTGCTTTATCTGCGGCGAGAATGACCTGCGCACGCTGGAGCTTCAGCACGTCGTGGGGAGGGCCAATTCCGGGCTGGTCGTGCCCTACTGCGGCAACTGCCACGCGATCGCGTCCGACTACCAGGAAGACTTACCGCTGAACCTACTGGCGCACGGCGTGGAACGCAGTCCGCTGCTCCTCCAGGCCGCCTTTGACTTCGGTCTCGCCATCGCGGTCGGGGCGCTGAGTATCCATGCGACCGGGGCGACCGAAACGACGTTCTGGGCGCTGGCTGCCGTCGCACTGGTCGCCTGGGCAGTGTGGAACATTGCTGCCGACCAGCACTTCTCCACGGCCTTAGGACCGGGTTACGGCGATGCCGTCCCGGCGCCGGTGCCGCGATGATTCAGGTCTACGAGACCGCCATCCGGGCATGGGTCGTGCCTGCCACAAAACGCCGCGCATCGGGACGCAAAAAGCGGCGCATCCCCTGGCGATCTGCGCCGTATGGGAAGCGCGTTCTGGTAGTCGATTCGGAGACGACCGTAGACTTTCTCCTCCGACTGCTCTACGCCGTGTTCCAGCTCTACGAATCCGGCCAGCTGCTGCGTGAGGGGATCATCCTCGGAGATTCCCTCAAACCGGGGGAACTGGAGATCGTGAACGCCTACGCGGCTGACCACAAGTTGGAGGTGTTTTCACGCGAGGACTTCTGCCGCGACGTGTTCTTCCCGGAAGTCTACGTGAAGGGTACACTCTGCGTCGGGTTTTCTCTGCCCTTTGATCTGAGTCGTCTATCCATGAAGGCAGGGTCGGGGCGCGGGAAAAACCGGCGGAAATTCCGCCTCACCTTCACCTCGTACTACACGAACCCGGCCATCTACGTGGAGACCATTTCCGGGCGTGCCGCGTTCATCGGGTTCGCGCCGAAGAACGCCCTGAACGAGTGGGAGAAACCGTTTTTCAGGGGGCGGTTTCTGGACCTCGCCGCCTTGGCCAGGGCGCTGACCGGCAGGGGGTACAGCCTGCGGCGTGCGGCGATCGCGTTTAAGACTGCCCACAAGAAAACCAGCGTGGAACTGGGCGGCGTTACGGCTGAGGCAATCGACTACTGCCGCAACGACGTGCTGGTCACCTGGGAGCTCTACGAAAAGCTCCGGGACGAGTATCTGTGCTATCCCTTCGCGTCGCTGGAAAACGAGCGGGAGCGCCCGCCCTATGCCGTGCCGATGGGACAGCTGTATTCCACGGCCAGCGTCGCTAAGGCGACACTGCGCATGGTCGGCTTTCGACCGCTCTTTGACGGGGGTATCCGATGACCAAGAAAACGCTCGGCCACGCGATGGCCGCCTACTTCGGGGGACGGGCGGAGGTTCGAGTTCGCCGCGTGCCCCTGAAGGTCGGCGCGGTTGACTTCACCGCGATGTACGGATCGGTCTTTATCAACCAAAATCTGCAGGCGATCGTCGCCAGCACGAAGGTGTACGAAAACGGCGTCACGGGGGACACGCGCCGCTTCTTAGCCGATCTGACCCTGGAGCAGCTGTACGATCCGGCCACCTGGAAGCGCATGAACCGGATCGTGCTGGTAGAGCCTCGGGGCGAGGTGCTGCCCGTTCGAATGCGCATGCGTAAGGGCGATCCGCTGACCATAACCGTCACGCCGTTTACCAGCAAGCACCCGCGCTGGTACACCCTCGCAGACCTCGCAGCCGCAAAGCTGCTGGGCGGGACGGTGCCGCGCATCCTGAAGGCCATCGAGTTCGTGGGCAACGGCGAGAACCCGAACCTGCAAGCCATCGACTTCCTGGGCACGACGCTGGACCCGGCGAAGCAGATCATGGTCACGGTCATCGAGGAGCGACAGAAGGCGCGTAAGGCGCGGGACGACCAGGGCGCTCGCCGCCGGGAAATGGCGCTCAAGGTGCTCGCCGCTAGCGGCGCCTACGGCATTTTTGCCGAGGTCAACATCACCCCGGACCCAGCCGGCTCTTCACGGATAGCCTCAAAACGCGTTGCAAAGCCCTCTGAGGGCGTTTGGTACTCCGATATCGGTCCCAAGGCCGGGGAGGTCCACGACGAGCGTCCTGGGCGCTATTTTAGCCCGATCGTCGCGGCGCTGGTGACCGGGGGCGCTCGCCTCATGCTGGCAATGGCCGAAACCGAGGTCGTGCGCCAGGGCGGCACCTTCGTGCTGTGCGACACCGATAGCCTGATCGTACCGCTCGAAGGCTCACCGCCGGGCATCCCGAGCTTGCGCGAGGAGGACCTGGCGGAAATCGCCAGCGGGTTCAACCAGCTGAACCCCTACCATCGGGAGGTCGTGCCCGCGCTGCTCAAGCGCGAGTATGCCGATGTGCCGAACCTGTGCTGCTACGCGGTCAGCGCCAAGCGGTACGTACTCTACACGCTGGACAGCCGGAAGCGGCTACGGATCGTAAAGGCGTCGGAAAGTGGGCTAGGCGCCGCTCTCGGGCGTACCGCGAACGAAACGGTGCCCAAGCTCGCACGGCGCATCTGGACGAGCATCCTGGTACGCGAGCTTGGCCTCACCTACCGGGGAACCCGTAAGCGCCGGATGGCAAAACTGATCGCGTTCGAGGTACCGATGCGCCGGAAGCTGCCGATCGCGCAGCCGTCCGTTTTGGACACGAAGGGGTTTCGCGCGTACAACCGGGCCAAGAGCTACGACTTCAGGATCAAGCCGTTTGGCTTTTTGCAGGCGGTTACCCCGGCGCTGGTCACCGATCGAAAGGCGGTTCGACCGGTAGCGCCATTCGAGCGCGACGAGATCAAGAGCCGCAAGCTGCCTTGGACCGATCTCAGCACGGGGAAACCGGTCGACCTCGATTGGGACGGCAACGGTCGCGCGGGGACCATGCCGGTGATGCGCATGGACGAGTTCATCGAACGCTACAGCCGCCATCCCGAAGCCAAGGCGGCTGGTCCTGACGGGCAGCCTTCGGGGTACGACACGCGTGGCGTCCTGGGGCGGTTGCACCTGAGCGACGGCGTACCCATCCGGATCGGCAAAGAAATCGACCGGCTGGACGAGGAGGACGAGTACGTGTTGGACCCGCTGGAGCCGGTGGAGTTCGACGTAGACGACGACAACTTGGAGTGGGCATTATCCGTGCTGGAAGGCGAGCACGCGACGGACCTTGCGCCGCTGCTGGGCGTGCACCCGAAGAGCCTGCGGAATATCCGGAACGGAACGGCAAAGCCCCGGGAGGGGGTGCGCCGGGAGATCATCCGATTAGCCCGTTCTCGCACGTCAAAACCGGGGGCGCACGCATAATTTTAGTCCCCTGCGGTTGCAGAGTTGTATGAGGACTCCAACTACGCTGCTTCTGGCGCGAACGGCGCGCGCGCGAGGAAACGCTTCTATGCCGCATCAGCGGGGTCGCCGACTAGCGCCTCGCACAAATGCTCCCGAAAGTTGGCGATGGCGGCATGACGCGGCGTGCAAGCTAAGACCAAGCGCCGCGTAGGCCGTCGCTAACTCATCTCGATTCACAAGGTCAGGTTGCGCTAACAGTTCACGACTCCACGAGCTCTGCCATGAAAGACGACCCCCCCACCGAAAGGCGGCGAGGGTCGTCCCCCATCAGCCCCCCCACAGGGTTAAGTCGGGAACCATGTCCAGGTAGACGCCGTGCCACTTCCGCCAATTGTCATGCTTATGCTTGCTCCACAGGCAACGAACACCTGAAGCGGAGTCGACCCGCTGTAGGAGCCGGGCAGGTAGATAACGTCTGAACCGCCAGGTGCTGTCACCTTGATGTTGCTCAGCATCCGGGAGTTCGGTATGATCACTACCATTGCATCGCAGCAAAATGGATTTTGCACGTGCAACCCGCTTGTGGGGAACAGCGGAGTCAGGGTCGCAGCATTCGACACTGGGTTGTAGCCCGGATTGTCCGCTATCCTTGAATGCTGACCAATCGAAGTCACCGGGCGAAGCAGGGCGCCAGTTATCAGCGTGTTCCCGACGATCGTGATGAAATCAGAGTCAGGCGTAAGCGCAGCTGCATCGATGGCAGTCGTTTGGCCGCTAGACCCTCCAGCCCCAAGAACGTTTCCGATCAGGGCCACGTAGCTGACATGGTCATCGAGCTGGATGCCAGTCCCAGAATTCGCTACGGTTGTCCCTTCAACCAACACATTGTTCGCAGCAATTTCAATCCCCGGTGCCGCGCCGTTACCAAAATCGCAACCGATGATGCGAACGTCACTGCCGCACCCCGGGCCCACGTATACAGCTCGGCCGTCGGATGCGCCACTTCGAGAGTTGAGTAATCGAATACCTCGCCCACTCTCAAACGAAAAGGCGCTTACATGACTGTGGTCAGACGACGCTGCTTGGATGTCGACAAATGTTGGAACGACGCCGCTTGAGGTCCCGGCGTTGCTAATCGTAAGACGCGTGTGATATGCACAATACTTTGCCGCCCCAGCAAGGACCGTTGTGAAGGATGACACGCCGGCGTCGCAGTGAAATGCCTCCACTCCATAATTGCCCGTTGCGGGCTTGCATCCGCAGCGGATGGCAACAAAATCGTCGGATGCGCCACCCGAACCTCCAGCAAAGCCCGATGCAGAAACCTCCGTCCCGCCGGTCGCCGAGGCAGAGCAGGTGTAGACTTGCGTGCCCGCATACAAAGCCGTTAGGTTCAACGTATCGCCGCTGGATGTAACTGTGTCCAAAAACGCAAGTTGCCCGACAACTGCATTGGAGGCATTGATCGCAGACGCTAGATGCCCCGCCAGTGTCGGCAAACTCGAATCCCCCGACACAAGTGTGTACGTAACAACAATAAGGTTGCCGAGATCGTCGGTTAGATCCACAGTGATAACATTACCGCTGGCTGGTGATCCGCCCACCGTTATTGTGGCTGAGCTAAAGGCGCCCTGGCCGCCCTGAGTATAGTACCCATAGGTGCCAAGAACACCGTCAACCTCGATCTCAAAGAGGCGGACATTTTGAAAGCCAAACGCCCCAATTCCATGATAGCATTCTGTTACCCTTATATCTTGGATATGGGTGTCCGTGACGCCCGCGCAGAGAATCCCCCAGCCATAAGCAAGCCCTGGATCGTCAGTCGAAATGGGGGTAGCTACTGGACCTGGAGTCGCGCCCGTCGAGCCCTTTCCATTTCCACTGACCGTAAGGTTTCTGATCGAGTTATTTTTCCCCGTGATCTCTATCACGGCAGGATTGGAGCCAGGGCCTGGTGTGAACCCTTGCCAAATCTGCGTGGCATCTTGGCCAGCGCCCCATAAGTGAACGCCGTCGCCTCCGACGACGACCGTATTGCCGCACAAAAATGTTCCTGCTGGCAACATTACGAGGCCGCCGCTGGGAGCGTCCTGTGCCAGCGCGAGCGCGTTGTTGATTGCATAGGAGTCGTCGGTGTGGCCATCACCCACCGCGAAGCCCCACGAGACATCAGGCGGGACCAGGGTCGGATCGGTAGGCCAGAATACGCTAAGCTGGTACCCGCGATTTCCAAAGCCAGCGGTCCACTCTGTTGGCGCAAAGCCAAACGTGACCTCGGCTCCAGCACTAAGCGGATTGCCGAGCCCGCAAGTCCCGGCGGAGAGAGTGGCAACATACATCGTCCCCGCGATGTAGCCTAGCACTCGTCCAACGAAGGGCTCCGGACCTCCAGTCGTGTCTTCGATGACGACGCACCCACCCGTAGGGAAGGCGGTGGTCGCTCCAGTGACCATCATCGGAGTTGAGGTGCCGTAGTTTGGAATTGTGAAGGAAGCGCTCAATGTACATGTGCCGGCTCCGGCCATCTTGATCTCCTACTGTAAGCACGGTTTGGTTCCGATCATGTCGGGCACGGCACTTCCAGGTGGGGAGTCTCATTTCATTTAGAGCGCGTTGATAATAAATAGTTAATATGAGTCCAGCCTTTTTGATGTCCTGGGTCGTGCCGGGCCAGATCATGGGCCGCTGGCTCGGGCTGACTGTTGTTAAAAGTTCTAACCTGGGTCGTCGGCATAACTGGGGGTGCCGAGGCACGTTCTTGCACAGTAGTGCAACTAGCAGTGTCTGCGAGAGACGGCGCCTTCTTAATATTGAACGGCGCTCGCGCGACACTGTGAACGTAGTGTGTCAGTTGGCGGGAGTAAGAGGCCCTTGTAAGAACTTCAGCGTGGCAAGGGGATCGGACTTATGAGATTGAGGCGGCTTATGGCTCTGGGAGGCGCGGTGGTCGCTCTTTCATTGTTGACCCCTGATACGGCATGGGGACAATGCGCCTGGCAGGTGTTTAAACCCCCAAGCCAAGGCTCCGCCCCCTTGTTACTGTCCGTTTCAGCGCTCTCGGATAGCGACGTCTGGGCGGTCGGCTCCGGCGGCCCCTCGACGGTTTTCCAGCTCCAACATTTCGATGGGTCGGCGTGGTCTCTAGCTTCGGCACCGAACCTTCCTCAATCAGCCGAGTTGGTTAGCATTAAAGCGAGGTCGACCGACGATGTTTGGGCGGTCGGGTCCAGCCCCTCAGGCGGCCCATCAGGTTACACGGCTATAACAGTTCACTGGGACGGAATAAACTGGTCGGTCGTACCAAATCCTGCGCAAAGTGAGAATTCGACCCTATTAAGCGTTGTGACGATAGGCCCGAAGGATGTCTGGGCAGCGGGGTTCCATGACTCCCTGTCAACGGGAATACAACCCCTCATTGAACATTTCGATGGCAAGAGATGGGTTATCGATGATAGTTATGACCCGAAAGGTCAGTCCATCCTGCAAGCGATAACGGGTACCTCAACTACGAATATCTGGGCCGGCGGTTATGGTGGATCGTCTGGTGCGCTTATCGAGTCGCGCGATAAACAGACGCACTCCTGGACCCTCTCGCCGACGGCCATCGGAACCTATGTCGACGCGATGTCAGCACGGTCAGCGTCAGATGTTTGGGCTGTAGGGCCTCCGAATGTTGGCGGCCTTTTCGTAGAGAGGTGGGATGGGGCTTCGTGGAGCGCCGTTCCATATCCACGAGGAGGAAATGCAGTGCTGTACGCGGTTGACGCAATGCCGTCGGGAGACACCTGGTTCGCTGGCTTGATAGATAATGGCTCAGTGATTACCGCCTTTGTCGATCGATATCAGAAACGTTGGACGGACATGAGAGTAATCCAAGCAGGCAAGCATAATACGCAGATCACGGCGGTGACGTCGGTCCCCGGTAGCCCCAACGTGTGGGTCGTCGGCGACTACGGCCCCACTCCCAGCAACCACTACGACCTGGCGGAGCGCTACACGTGCAAGTGAGTCGGTGGTGCAGAGCAGCGAAGTCGTTGTGTCGTGGGCAACATCGAGCAATATCACCGCTTGGGCTATAACACTTGAAGAATGCGTCCAGCGTTTGGCGGGGGGGCGGGCACGACGGCTCTGCACATCAGCAGTAGTACCGCCTAGCCCTCGCCTCGTTAGCTTCGCTACGAGTCTGCTTAGGTGTCCCAGCAGAGCAACACACGTTACCCCGTCTACTGTAATATCCCGGGGTATTTGCGACGGGATATTACAGTAGACGGCCTAACGTGCGTTGCTCTGCTGGGTAAGGCGAACGATTCCCACCTTCTCAAGGTGGCCGAGGGATAAGGGATAGAGCCGCGGGAAATGTCGCCCCCCTCCGGCACGAGTGTCACGGTGCCGATCGGGATGACTAGGACGCCGGCCTCTCACGCGCGGCAAAGGCCGACTTAACGTATTAGCTTCGCCGCTACGGGCGTTCCGATTATTGCGGCGACGCTCTGGGCGCTCCGCAGCGCGTTAACGTCTTAGTGGTCTTGTAGTCACGCGACACCGATCGCACGGCCAGGATAGGTCCGTAACGTCGCGTCTCGTCCACGTCTACTGGCAGGTGTACCGCTCTGCGAGATTGTGCGCCGTCCCCTCGTAGTCGCTGTATCCACCAACGGCCCAAACGCTCGGGGTCTTTGGGATGGGGGAAACGCCGCTGAGAGACGTTGCGACACTGCCGACGTTACTCACGTGCATGTCCGTGAAGTTGATGCCGTCATAACGATCTATAAAAGCTGTGGCGTGCGTGCTGCTATTCGTGCCTCCAGCGAACCAGACAGCGTTTCCGGGCGCCGTCGCCTCGACTTGATGCACATGCGAATTAACATTCTTGCGCGGGTATCGCACCTGCGCCCACCCCTGACCGTTCCATTTCTCGACAAAGACTGGCCCAGGATAGCCGCCGGTTGGGCCAACGGCCCATACTTCCCGCGACGATTTAGCCGACATCGTCTGGATGAAGTTCCCAACCTTGTTCGGATACTGAACCCATTGGTGGTTGTTCGGTTGCCAACCAAACATTAATGCTCCGGGTAGATTGACGCCGATCCCCCCAGCCCAGACCCCGTCTGGGGACGTTCCGGCAATGCTTGTTAATGAGGTACCGTATGATAGGAAATACATCTTCCACGCTTTACCGTCATAGTGTTCCGTCAACGACTGCTGCACGAATGGGGCGGTGGAAATCAGGCCGGCAACCCAAACGTCATTCTTGCCGAGTGCGACAACGCTAAAAAGTTGGGAGTTGTATGCGTCCGCTGGCGTAGGAACTGGAGACCATTGAGAGCCGTCCCAATGTGCGACCAACGCGACGGCGCCGATGGAGGCACTTTCTTGAATCCCAGCCGCCCAGATCGAATTCGAAGACAGGGCAGACATGCTCTCGAACGCTGCGCTTGAAGGTAGAGCGGGTGCCGATACGAGCGACCATTGCGAACCGTTGTAATGCTGAATCTGAAGCGTCGGGTTGGTAGCGGCGAATCCAAAAGCCCAAACATCATTTGAGGACAACGACGCGACCCCTTGGAGCGCGCTCTGGCTTGGGGCTGGATCAGGTGGGTTGATGACCTGCCAGGTGCAGCTCTGGGCGTGAGCATCCGAGAGACTCACGGCAAGGGCAGTAAGCGCTAATAACAGCGACAGGAACGTCACAGCGAGAATCCGTCTAACACGGGTCATAGCACGAACCTCGAAAGAGCGACGAATTGAGCGTGACGATCGGCGGGGCGCTCGTCCGGCGAGCGCAGGTCTACCGGCTCCGCGATGAACTCCGCCGCACTCCGCGCCGCCGGGATCGGGACGAACGCCCGCGGAGGCTGCCGAAAGTCGAAGCAGTCGCGGGCGGGCGAGTTCGCGCGGGCGTCGCTGGCCGCTAGGCGGGGCAGGCCGAACTGGTCCTCGGCGAACTTCAGGATGCTGCCGTGCTCGTATTGGACGTGTGAGACGTAGCCTTGCTTCGCGTACGGTGAGATGACCAGCATCGGCACGCGGATGCCGAGCCCGTCGTAATCCTCGTACGGCGGGGGGACGTGGTCGTACCAGCCGCCCCAGTCGTCCCAGAAGACGAAGATCGCCGTCGTGTTCCAGAACGGCGACTCGCCGACCGCGTTCACGATCGACGCGACCCAGTCGGGGCCGTGGCGGCCGCCGCAGTTCGCGTGATCCGAGTTGACGCAGGTCGGCGTAATCCACGTAACGGCGGCGAGGTTGCCGCGGCGCACGTCCTTGAAGAAGCGCGTCTGCGGCGAGACGACGTCGGCGTTCCAGTCGGGGCCGTCGAGGATGTGCTCGATCGAGCGGTAGGCCGACCACACGTCGCTCGGCGTCCCGACCGCGCCCGTGTAGTACCGCCAGGTCAGGCCGGCTGCGTCGAGCTCGTCGCCCAGCGTCTGATTGTTGAAGCACTCGGGGATCGACGGGCCGTAGCTGCGGTCCTGGTTCAGCGTGGGGATCGTGTCGCCCGGGCCGCCCTCGCAGCCCCACGTGCCCGTCGGGTTGTCGACGGCGCTGCTGGCCTGCCCCGCGATGATGTACTGGTGCGAGATGAAGCTGCCGTCGAGCTGCGATGCGAACATTCGGTCCGCCAAAACGTACTGCGACGCCATCGCGAAGTACGGCTTGACCTGCGAGTGCGGCACGTACGCGTACTCAGGATCGCTGCCCTTCGAGCCGCCGCCCTCGAGGTCGAAGGCGTCCATCTTGCAGTTTTGGCCGATCGGGCTGCCGTCGCACGCTGCGAAGAAATCGCGCGACTCGTGCCCGGGGTCGAACGTGCCCTGCAGCCCGGCCGGCGTCAGCGTCACCTTCTTGCCGGTCGAGTCGTAGCCGTACGAGCGCGTGTCGGCGCCGGGATAGCCCTGGAACAGGTTGTCGAACGAGCGGTTCTCCTGCACGACGATCACGACGTGCTGGATCTTGTGCTGGGCGGCCGCCAAGGCAACGTGCGGCACCACCATCGCGACCGTCAGTGCTCCATGCGTGCGACCGGCGCGCGGCCGCGATACGCAAACAGCGCGAGCGCCGCGACCACCGCCACCACGACGACGTTCGAGACGAGCGTGAAGCGGTCGTTGAGATCCATCGAGCCCATCGTCACGCCGCCGAGCACGTTACCGATGATCGCGTCCATCACCGCGCCGGCCAGCATGGCCCCCACGACGAACAGCCCGAGGAACGCCCACACGGCCTTGGGCGGAAACGACTTGCGGTAGATGCCGACCAGCGGCGGGACGAGCAGATCGCCGTAGATGAAAGTCGTGTTGGCGCCGAGCGGGATGCCCGCCATCGCCAGGAAGCGTGCGATCGGCACGTTGCCCATCGAGCACATGAACGTGACGACCGCGAGCAGCAAGCCGACCGCGAGCAGCAGCGGGTAGCCGACGATCGGCACGGCGCCCACGGCACGCAGCGCACCGGACAGCCACTCCTGCGGCACCAGCGCCGCCGCGAAGCCCGCGACGACGAAGCCCGTGAACAGTTCGTTGCGCAGCATCTGCACGTCGCCGACGGCCGTCTCGAAGATCGTGCGCCACGTCTGCGGCGACCGCAGCGCCGCCGGCTCGAACGACCGCTCGTCTTCTTCCGCATCGTGCGCGCCGAGCACGGCCTGCGGATTCGCGCGGAACTCGTTCTCGTGGCGCGACCCGCAGAACAGATACGTCGTCCCCTCGTGCTCGACGGCGTGCTCCTCGTCGCCCTCCATGCCGCACTGCAGGCACTCCGGGACCCGCGCCCGCGGCGCCTCGGGCGGCATCTGCGCGGCGAGCGATGCGATCTCGGCCGGCTTGAACAGCAACGTCACGCCCAACGCGACGACCGCGATGATGATGATGCCGCCGAAGAACTCGGCAAACGCGAACTTCCAGCCGAGCAGGCTCCAGAACAGGATGACGATCGCGACGTTCATGTTCGTCGACGAGATCATGAACGCGAACACCGAGCGGATGTCCGCGCCCTTGCGAAAGAAGCCGCGCGCCGCGGCAGCCGCACCGTACGAGCACGCCGACGCGACGATCCCGAATGCCGCGCCGTTGACCACGCCGCGCACGCCCGGCCCGAGCAGCGCGCGCATCGCGCGCCGCCCGACGACGACCTGCGCGACGGCCGACAGCATGAAGCCGAAGACCAGGCCGAACAGGCTGTCCCAGAAGAACCCGAGCGTCATGCGGACGCCCGCGAGGAGACCGTCGACTAGTGCTTCCACACCGGCTTGCGGCGCTCGACGAAGGCGCTCATCCCCTCCTGCGCGTCGTCGGCGAGCGCGTTCATGCTCATGACTTCCTTGGCGTAGGCGTAGGCCTTGGGCTGGTCGAGATCGATCTGCGCGTAGAACGCCGCCTTGCCGAGGCCGACCACGAACGAGCTCGCTTCGGCGATTTTACGCGCCAGGTCCATCGTCGCGTCGTGCAACCGCTCGGGCGCGACCACGCTATTGACCAGTCCCCAGTCGGCGGCGGTTTGCGCGTCGACGAATTCGCCCGTCAGCAGCATCTCCATCGCGCGCTTGCGGCCGATCGCACGCGTGAGCGCCACCATCGGCGTGGTGCAGAACAAACCGATGCGCACGCCGGGCGTCGCGAACCGCGCCTCGCTCGACGCGACCGCCAGATCGCACGTCGCGACCAACTGACAGCCCGCCGCCGTCGCAATCCCGGCGACCTCGGCGATCACCGGCTGCGGGATCGTCTGAACCTGCGCCATCAGTTGCGTGCAGACGTCGAACGTCTCGCGGTACTCGGCCACGTCGCGGCGCAGCATCTCGCGCAAATCGTGGCCGGCGCTGAAGGCGGGGCCGAGCGCGTTGAGCACGACGACGCGCGCGTCGGGGTCTGCGCCGATCGCCTGCAGGGCGGCGATCAGTTCCCTCATAACGCCCAGCGACAGCGCGTTGCGCTTCTCCGGGCGCGTCAAGGTCAGCGTCGCGATGCCGCCCGCGGTCTCGGCGGCGATATACTGGTAGGTCGTCGTCATATGGTCACCCGTTCTGGTGGTTGGCGACGATCCCAGCGAGCGCCTCGCGCAGCCGCCGGTGGCGCCGCAGCAGGGCGAAATACTTCCGCTCGTCGCGGCCGCCGCGCGCCCGCATGATCGCCACGCACGCCCGCCGGTCGGCCGCGGGCCAGCGGTCTAGCGCGGGAATCTGGGCGACGACCATGCTGAGGTCGGTGAACGCCCGCCGCTCCGCCTCAGGCCAGCGGCCCATCCCCCGCACGCCGAGCGCCGCCGTTGCGCGATCGAGCGCGCCGCGCTCGGCCGCCGTCCGGTCGCCGGCGAACTCGCGCGCAATCCAGGCCGTCACCGCCGCGCTCAGGTCGAACGGGTCCGGCCAGCCCGCCTCGGCGGTCTTGCCGCCGAGGTTCAGTTCGATGTCCGACTTTACGAGCCGCCGCATCATCCCCAGCGGCGTGCGGTAGCCGCCTCCGGCCGCCACGCGCTCGTACTCCGCCTCGGCGAGCGCCGCGACGCGGCGATCGACCGGGCGGAACCCCAGCCGGTAGTAGAACCAAAACGCCCCGGACAGCAGACCCTCTTTATTATCCGCGCCGAACTGGTACGGCTCGACGAGAAAGCGCTCGACCCCAAAGCGCTGATGGTAGACCCGCAGCACCTGGAGGAACAGTAGCGCCGACTCGCCGCCCCGGAACGGCGCGAGGATGTTGACGCCGATCTTGCTCGTGCCCAGAAACGGCCAGCCGCCGCCGTAGCCGACCGGAATCGCGTTTTTGAACAGCACGAAGCCGAGATGCGTATCGAGCGCGAACCGGCGCTCTGCGCGCATGTCGAACAGCGCGATGCTCACGCCGCGCCCGAGCTCGAGATACTCGACGCCGTCTTCGTAGCCCAGCGTGATGGGATCGGTCTCGCGCCCCAGCATCGCGAGCACGCCGCGCGCCGTATCCCACAGTTGGCGGCGCTCGGCGGCAGACGTCGCGCGCGCCCGCGGCACGCGCTCGCGCACGATGCGACCTACGTCGTCGGGCCGCCGTATGAAGACCCCGCGATGATAGTACGCGGGCGCGTCGAGCCCGCGTGCGAGCGTCCGCGAGATCGGCGCGCCGCCGGGCTCGACGCACACCGTCAGGTCGAGCGCCTCGTACAGCCGGTCGCGCAGTTGCTCGCCGCACGGCATCCGCTCGAACTGCGCGACCAGCCACGCGAGGTTCGTCTGCGTCGCGTTGCCCTTCGCCGCCGTGAAGAAGGCGTCGAGATCGTCGTACTCGTCGTCGAGTAGCGCGAACTCGGTGCGCGGCATAGCCGGCCGCAACGCCTCCATCACCGGCCGCGCCTCCATCCCCGCGCCGTCGATCTCCGCGCAGCCGGGATACGACTGCGCGAGCCAGCGCGCGACGCCGTAACTGAACGCATACGAAATGGCCGACCACGCGATGCCGCTGCCGCGCAGTTTGGCCCGCGCCCGGGCCGGCGCGCCCTCGGCGATCGCACGGGCCGCCGCGACGACGCGCTTTAGTTCGCGGCGCGTCTGCGCCAGCGCCGCGGCGTTCTCGGGATAGGCCGCGCGGAACAGCAGCTCGTCGTGGTAGGCGAGCAGCGCGGCCGGGTGGTCGAGGGACGGCTCGTGCACGCCGAGTGTCTTCGCGCCTAGAGTCGCGCCGCGCCTGGTCGCTTGCTCGCCAGACCGGCCGACGGCGGGATTTCTAAGGGTATCTTCTAACAATCGTTCGTCAGGCTTCTACTCGCTCGAGGAGATCCGCATGTTCCTACAGCGCGCTTCGGCGCCGGTATTATTGACCACATTTCTCATAGCCGCCGCCTCCGCGCCGTCGGTCGCGCAGACGGCGACGACCGCACCCGCGATGGCGTCGCCGGCTGCGATGGCTTCGCCCGGCGCAATGGCGCCTGCCCCGGCCGCGGCACCCACCGCCAAGCCGGTCATGGCGTCGCAACTCATCCACGTCAGCACCTGCCACCCGTCGCTCAACCTCATGCAGAGCGGCGGCGGCTACTACGGCGGCTTCGCTCCCGCCCCGTTCGTCGGCGGTTACTGGGGAGACGCGTACGGCGTTGGCTTCTACCAGCCGCCGGTCGTCACGTCGGATCCGCAGCTCGCGATCGACTATAAAAACATCTCGACCAAGGTAATGAAGCACATCGAGTTCGGCCTCGTCGTCAATGGCATCCTGAGGGCGGAAGTCCAGGACGCCGGCACGTTCTCGCCGCAGGCCGAGATCAAGCACCGCTTCGGCATCAGCAAGAACGTCTTCCCGATTCAGAGCGGGCTGCCGGTCTGCGCGCCGCTGCGCATCACGTTCGAAGACGGCACCAAGTGGCGTAACCCGCGTCTGCCGCCCAAGAACCACAACATCTACTACCACCCGTAAGCGGGCGGTAGACAACGAGCCGAGGGGCCCGAGCGATCGGGCTCCTCTTTTTTGCTGCTACTGCGTGTGGTCGCTCCCGTCGATTTGCTGCTCCGGAACGAACTCGATGTACGAAGCGTCCGCCGCCGAGTCGAGCACTTCCAGTTGGTGGGAAGGGGCAGCATAGGCCGCGCTGGCGGTCGTCGAGACCGGCACGGCGCGCCGTTCGACGAGCCCCGGGAGATCGAGCACGGCGATCGTTCGCGCAAAGGCGGTCTTTGCGATCGCGACGACCTTGCCGATTCCGCCGAGGCACTCGGGGTTCTCTCCCTCGACGTGGCTGTGCCTGACGCGGCCGTGCCCAAGTTCGCGGGCGGCGAGCGTGCCGTCCCCGGACGTGTAGACGAGATAGTCGGTCGACGCCGTCTTACAGCGCTGCAAGCCGCGATCGTCCTGCGCGAGACCGACCGCAGTGCCCGGGCGCAGCGTTGCGACGTCGAACGGGATCGCCGACCGCGCCCCGCCCGCATCGACGAGCGCATACGCCGTACCGTCGACGACGGTCGTCACGCCCATGGCCGGGCCGGGCATCGCGAGAACGGCATCCTTCTTACCACTCAACGTCCAGCGCTCGACCGCGCCGAAGGTGTGCCCGTCGGGCGAACTGCCGCCGACGGGCAGCAGCAGCGGCCCGTTGGCACCCGCCGAGGTCAGGCCCGTGGCCTCGCGCGTCACGCCGAAGCTATGGACGACGCTACCGTCGGAGGCGTTGACGACGTAGACGGACTTGCCGACGTCATCGCCCGCCAATACGGCCACGCGACCGTTCGCAAGCGGCGTTATCGCGACTGCGCCCGGCGGGAGCGCGACCACACGGTGATCCTGCGTTTTGTGGAAGCAGCCGGCCAGCGTCGCGGCCGCGCATAGCGCGAAGGAAGCCGCGAACCTGCGGAAGCGTTCGTTATGACGTCGCATGGAGGTATCTCCCAAGCTACGCCACCGGCCCTAAGAGCGGCGTAAGACCCCGTTAAGGGCTAGACCTCTGCCTTAACCCAAGCGCCGAGGGAAGCCTTGCACGAAGCAGAACCGGCGCCGCTATGATGCATCGAGTCCTCATCATCGCAGCGCTAACGGCAAGCGTCGCGACGGCGGCCGCCGCCCCGGCAAGCGTCCTCGAGCGGACCGCGCACGATCGCGGCCCGGTCGTCGCCACCGAGTACGGCCCGGTCCGCGGCTACGGCGTCGAAGGCATGCACGCGTTCCTGGGCATCCCCTACGCGACGCCGCCCGTAGGGCGCCGCCGCTGGCAGCCGCCGCTGCCGCCGGCTTCGTGGACCGGGGTGCGCAACGCGTGGACCTTTGCCAACCACTGCGCGCAGAACGCCGACGGCGCGTTCGGTCAGGGGAGCCTCAGCGAGGATTGCCTCTACCTGAACGTCTTCACACCGAAAGACGCCGCCGGCGGCTCGAACCTGCCCGTGATGGTCTGGATTCATGGCGGCGGCCTGACCAACGGCGAGAGCGACGACTACGATCCGAACCGGCTGGTGCCGCACGGCGTCGTCGTCGTGACGATCAACTATCGCCTCGGTCTGTTCGGCTTCTTCGCGCAGAAGGGCATCGACGCCGAAGGCCACCCCGTCATGAACTACGGCCTCATGGATCAACAACAAGCCCTCGCTTGGGTGCACCAGAATATTGCGGCGTTCGGCGGCGACCCGGCGCGGGTGACGATCTTCGGCGAGTCGGCGGGCGGCCTCAGCGTGCTCTCGCACCTCGCATCGCCGCTGTCAGCCGGACTCTTTTCCGGCGCGATCGCCGAGAGCGGCGGCTATCAGACCGTGCTGCCGACGCTGAAGACGGCGGAACATTCCGGCGACGCGATCGCGGCGACGCTCGGCTGCACGAGCCAAAAGCCGTCGTGCCTGCGCTCGAAATCGGTCGAGAGCATCCTCAAACTCACGCCGTCTGAAAACGTACCGGCGACCGACGGCCAGGTGCTGCCGGTCTCGCCGAAGACGGCGTTCCGTACGGGCGCGTTCAACCGCGTGCCCGTCATCGACGGCACCAACCACGACGAGTTCCGCCTTTTCACCGCCGGCGAGTTCGATCTTGGGCCGAACGGGCCGCTCACGCGCAGAGAGTATCCCGGCGTCATCGCGCTGTTGTTCGGATCGCTCGCCCCGAAGATCCTCGCGCAATACCCGCTCGCGGCCTATCCGAGCCCCGACCTCGCGTTCTCCGCGCTGATGACCGACTGGGTCTTCAGTTGCCAGACGCACGAAGCCAACGGCCTGCTCGCGAAATACACGCCGACCTACTCGTACGAGTTCGCCGACGAGCGGGCGCCCGAAATCTTCCTCCCGCCGGTCAGTTTCCGCTACGGCTCGGCGCACGCGAGCGAACTGCAGTTCCTATGGGACGAGTTCGCCCATCCCCGGCCCGACCAACTCAGCGGCGCCGAGCGCACGCTTGCCGGCGACATGACCGGCTACTGGACGCAGTTCGCGGCGACCGGCGATCCCAACGGCGGGACCAACCCGCACTGGCCCGTCTTTGCAGCGACGGCGGACGACGTCGAAGGCCTGGTGACGCCGGCGCCCGCCCCCTTCCGCACGTTCGCGAAGGACCACCAGTGCGGGTTCTGGCGCGCGTTTCCGCCGCCGGACATCGCCTGCATCCTGGCCGGAAACTGCAAACCGGGCAAGGCGTACGTGGGCGATGACGGGCTCGAACCGCCGACCGTCACCGTGTAAAGGTGCTGCTCTCCCAACTGAGCTAATCGCCCGCTCTGCCGGCCGTGCGCGGTTCGCTGACCGCGGGCCGGGACCCTCGACCCGCGCTTCGAAGCCAGGACCTCGGATGGATCCGACCCCAAACCGACCCTCTCCCCTGACAGGCACGACCAAAAGACCCCGCGCGGCGGCGGGGTCTACGGTCGTGCGCCCTCGGGCGGCCTGCCGGCTAGGCGCGCCCGCGCCGGAACGGCGCGGTCAGGTCGTCGACGAGCAGCCCGATGCTGAGGTTACGCTTGCGTGCCTCACGCTTAAGCGCGGCTTGCGTCTCGGGCGTCACCGTCAACGAGATGTGGACGCGCGCGACGCGTCCGATGAAGGGACGTCCGCCCTTCTTCTTTCCGGTTTTGGATTTTGCGGGGCCGGTCTTTTTGCGAGCGCTCAAGCGCGTTCCGCGCGCGGCCGGTTGCTTTTTCTTTTTGATTGCCATCGCATACGCAATATCGGATACGAAACCTGGATTCCTCTTTATCGCGTCGCGGAGCACGCTCGGTGAGCACTAACGGCAAGCGACGATCTGCCGATTCGGGCGCCGCGGCGGCGCAGCATTTGCTACGACATCTCGACGATCCGGCCGGCCTGCGCCACAACGCGCTTGTCTCGCCGCTCTTCGAGAAGGTGGAAGGCGCGTCGCGCATCTCGGCGGTGCTGGGAAGAGTGCAAGATCTCGTGCGCCGCTGCGCCGACACGCTCCGCGCGGATACCTCCGGCGGCGAGAGTAGCGAGCGGCGCGAGCGTCAGTATCAGATCCTGGTTCGCTGCGACCTCGGCAGCGAGGCGCACGACGCGGTGGCGGCCGACCTGCACTTATCGCGCAGGCAGTTCTACCGCGAGCGCAAGGAGGCGTCGGAATTCCTCGCGCGTTTCGTCGAAGAGTACGTCCGCGAACGCTTCGCTCAGACGCAGCACGTCAGCCTCGACCGGTTCGCCCTCGAGGTTGCCAGGGCCAAGGCGCTGCGCCTGGCCGGCGAGCCGTCCGCATCGGAGCGCGTGCTGCGCGATCTGATCGCCTCCGACGACGGGTTCGCGCGCAAGGTCGAGCCGTGGTGCGGCCTGATCGACCTCTTGACGCACGACAACCGCGGCGTGGAAGCGCAGCGCGAGCTCGAGCAATTGCGGCACGACCTCGCCAACACGGACGGGCTCGGACGCGAGGAGATGCTGCAGTCGCAAGCGCGCATCGACATGCAAGTCGCCGGCTACCTCTGGATGCAGGGCCGCATGAGCGACACGGTGGCGCTCGACGAGCGGGACGAGGGTTCCGTCGTCGCGATGGCCCGCTCCGTCAACCCGTCGGCGCGCGAGTTCTTCGTCCGCACGCGCATCCGGCAGGCCATGTGCGGCTTGATGACCGGCGCGCTCGATCGCGCGGCGGCAAACCTCGAAGACGTGCGCGCGATGCTGTCGTCCGAGGACCTGCCGCTCGCGTTACGCATCGAGTTCCTCCTCGTGTACGGAAGCCTGCGCGATCACGTCGGCGGAAGCGACGACACGCTGCCGCTCGTCGGCGAGGCCCTGAACCTCGCGAAGCGGCACGGCCTCGTCGAACTGGTCATCGATGCGATGAGCGGGCTTTCGTCGGCGGCCCAGGCCCGCGGCGACTTCGCGGCCGGGAGCAGGTACGTCTACGAGATCCTGCCCGTCGCCGAGCGCTCGGGCCTGGCGATGCAGCAGGGCGTCTTGCTCAACGTCGCCGCGATGTCCGAGGCCGCGCTCGGCAAGCACGAGGCCGCGATCGACCTCGCGCGGCGGGCAAGGACCGTGCTGTCGGTAGACAGCCTTGAGGCGATCTATTCAAGCTTAGCTGAAGGACAAGCAAGCTTAACCATCCGCGACTACGCCGGTGCCGGCGCGGCGGCCGAACTGGCCTTCTCGGCCGCATCGGCGATTCGCAGCGACCGCCTCGCGGGGACGGCGCTCCGGCTGCTGGCCGAATCCGCCGCCGGACTCGGCAAGGACGCGGAGGCGCGGGAGCGGATCGTGGGCGCGATCGCGGCGCTCGAGCGGGAGGGCCCGCCCTATGCGTTACTGCAAGCCCTGCAGGCAGCCGCCCGGATCACCGGCGAGCGGCGCTTTCGCCAGACGGCGGCTGAACTCTCTGCGACCCTAAGCCGTTAAGAGACTACTCGGCACGAGGCCAGGGGGAGGAAGCTCCCAATCGACCTGGTCAACGTGCGGAGGCGCCGGAGCCGAGGGCGGGGAATACGCCACCCCTCCCGGTCGGGCCCCGGGGATACCATCGGCTACGTCCGGAGGCATCGACCTTGATTTCCGTTTTCGCCGCCATCTTCGCCGCTTTCGTCTCCCTGCAAGGCCAGGGCGACTCGAACCAGTACTTCTGCAAGCACAGCGTGCACGTCCATACGATTTGGTACTGCCCAGGGTTCTTGCCGAGCGCGCCCGGCTCACCGAAGAGCGAAGCCAAGTAACGACCGCGTGACGCGCGGCGTCACGATCTCGCGAGCCGACGTCGGGCGGGTGCCCGACGTCGCTCGGCTTTTTGACGCCTACCGCTCGTTCTTCGCGGGGCGCAGCACGCTCGACCGCTGCACGGAGTTCCTGCGCGACCGGCTGACCGCGGACGAGAGCGTCGTCTTCGTCGCCGACGCCGACGACGGCGCGGTCGGCTTCGCGCAGCTCTACCCGCTGTGGTCGTCGTGGTACTGCGAACGCATCTGGTTTCTAAGCGACCTGTACGTCGCCGAACCGGCGCGCAAGGTGGGCGCGGGCAGCCTGCTGATCGAGGCGGTGAAAGCGTTCGCCGCCGCGACCTCCGCGAGCAGCGTCATGGTCGAGCTGCCGCGCGCCGAGCCGCACCTCGAGCGCTTCTACGCGCGCCTCGGCTTCGTCAAAGACGACGTCTTCGAACTCGCCCGCTACAAGGGCTAGCCCGCTACAATCGGTCGAGCAGCCGGCTGCGAGGCCCCACGACGTACAGCAACTGCACGAGCACGATGACGGCCAGGCTCACGTACGTGTTGACGACGCATAGAGCCATGCCGACCGCGTAGAGCGTCTGCGCGACGACGATGCGCCGGCGGACGGCCGCCCGCGCCGCCGCGGCCACATCGTCTTTCACGAGCCCGGCCGCGGTGGCGTAGGTCCAACTCCAGAGCAGCGTAAGGCCGAGCACCAGGATGTTCAGCCAATAGACGGCCAGCGCGATACGAAACGTGATGAACGACGCGAGCAGCGCCGTCGAGAACGGCATCATCGAGACGAACAACAGAAACGCGATGTGGATCCACGTCAGGTTGCGGTTGCCGCGCGCGAACAGATTCAGCTGCGTCTGTTGGCCCACCCAGAAGATCCCCAGTGTCAGGAAACTCATGAGGTAGGCCACCAGCCGCGGCGCCAGCGCCGCAAGGGCCTGCCACAGATCGCCCTCCGAGTGCACGGCCGCGACCACGGGCACGCGCAGGTCGAGGACGAGCAGGGTCATGGCGATCGCAAACAGCCCATCGCTGAGCGCCGCGAGACGCTCGAGGCTCTGCCCCGCGATGCGGTTGTAGGTCGTCTCGATCATCGCCGTGGGCGACTTAGTTCTCGGCGGGCTGCTCCTGGTGGCCGCCGAACATGCCTTCGACCTTCGAGATCTCGGCGTTGATGGCGTTATTGGCGGCGAGGTCGACGCCGGTCTTCATCACCTGCTCGACGGCGCCGCCGCCCGGGATGTGCGACGCGACCGCGTCGATGGCGTTGTTGATGGCGCCGTCGGCGGCGGTGTCGACCGATGCGTCGACTGCGAAGTTGCCGGCCTGCTCGACGAAGTTGGATCCGCTGTTCTCGGACATGACGTTCCTCTCTCGGGTAGTCGCTGTTGGGGTGGGGACGCGCGCCTTTCAGCGCCGGCGCAACGGGGTCCCGCCCGGGCCTACGGCCGCCGGTAGTAGGGGCGCGCGCCGGCGGAGTGATCGGTCGTGTCGACGATCTCGACGATCTCCGGGGCGACGCGGCGGACCATCACCTCGAGGCCGCTGCGGAGCGTGAGCGCCGAGGCGGCACAGCCCTGGCAGCCGCCGCTCATGTCGACGTACAGGGTACGGTCGCGAATCTCGACGATCGAGATGCGGCCGCCGTGCGCGGCGATCGACGCGTTGACCTCGCGGTCGAGCAAGTCTTGGATCGCGGCCCGCACCTCGTCGTCGGAGCGGTCGCCCGGGGCGCGCTCGCGGGGGGCGGTCAGCAGCGCGGGCGCGCCGCTCTGTAACTGCGCGCGAATCTCGGCGGCGACGGCCCGCTTCAACGACGCCCAGTCGGCTCCGGGCCGGCGGGCGACGGTGACGGTGTTTTCTGCTACGAGGACGCCGCCGACGCCGGCGACGGCGAACAGGCGCTCGGGCAGCGGCGAGCCGGCGGCGTCTGCGGACGTGGCGAACAGATACGGGCCGCCGGCGTGCACGGTGCGGTCCACGACGAACTTACAACTATCGGGGTCGGCCGGCGACGATTCGGCGCGAATCGCGATCGTCGCCGCGGCCGCCGGGCTAGACATTCTCCGACGATACCGCGGCAGCTCGCTCGCCGAGCGCGCGCAGCGCGTCGTAGGCGTAGATGCCCGAGCCGTGACCGTCGCTCCACGCGACGCCCACGGCATAGTTGCCGATGCTGCTGAGGGCGCGCGGCGCCACGTCGAGCCGCACCGTTGCCGGGTCGAGGAGCGGCGCGCCGCTGGTCTCGTGGACGCACAGCGCGCAGCGGCAGGCCAGGCGCAAGTCGCGCACGTCGAAATCCTGGACCACGCCGTCTTCCCAGCGGATCTGCAGCGTGCGCGCGTCGCGCTTGCGGATGCCGGCCGGCGTCGCGGCGCCCCCGGATGCCGCCGGGGCGGCATCGCTCCAGGCGGGCGCCCCCTCGTCGTCGGCCCAGGTCCAGGTGAAGGCGCCGACGGCCGGGGCGCTCGTCCCGGCCATGGCGCCGGCCACGCGCTCGGCCAGCGCCCGATAGGCGCCGGCTGCCGCCGAGGCGGGCCGGTCCAGGACAATCGGCCGCCCGGTGTCCCCACCCTCGACGATATCCGCATCGAGCGGAATCGCCCCGAGGAACGGCACGCCCAGCTCGCGGGCCATCCGCTCGCCGCCGCCGTGGCTGAAGACGTCGGTCGCGTGGCCGCAGTTCGGGCACGTGAAAGTGCTCATGTTCTCGATCAGCCCGAGCACCGGCACCTTGACGGCCTCGAACATCCGCAGGCCGCGGCGGGCGATCTTCAGGCTGACCAGCTGGGGGGTCGTGACGATGACCGCGCCCGATAGCGGGACGCTCTGGGCAAGGCTCAACTGGATGTCGCCCGTGCCGGGCGGCAGGTCGACGATGAGGTAGTCGAGCTGCCCCCAGACCACGCCGGCCACGAACATACTAAGGTACTTGCCCACCATCGGGCCGCGCAGAATCGCCGGGTTGTCGTCCCCGGTGAGCATCCCCATGGAGATGACCTTCAGACCGTGGCGCTCGGCCGGGACGACCCGGCCGTCCTCGGTCACCTCGGGCGGGGCGCCCACGGGAAGGCCGAGCATGACGGGGACGCTCGGGCCGAGGATGTCGGCGTCGACGAGGCCCACCGCGGCTCCGCGGTCCCGCAGGGCCAGGGCCAGGTTGACCGCGACCGTGGACTTCCCGACGCCGCCCTTGCCGCTCCCGACCGCAATGACGTGGCTGATGCCCGGCAACCGCTGGGGGCCCGCCTGACCGGTGGTCTGCATGCCGTTCCTACCCTCCGGGACCCAGACCCCGGGCTTGACTGGGGGGGTTGCGCCGGCTCTTGGGGGGATGCAGGGCGCTCCTCCCGGCGGCCGCGGCCCGTCCAGGGCGGGTCCAGACTCGACTAATGTAGCTGTTGCTACAACCGCCCCACCGCCCGCTCGCTTATGATGATATGGAGTTCCGACCGCCGCCGCCGCAATTTTTAGGCCTTGAGAGGAGAAACCATGGTTGCCGAGTCAGCTGACGTGATTGGGAACGACCGCGTTCCCGAGAACTTCCGTGGCTTTTTTGATAACGCTGACTGGACGCTGCACACCCTCGTGGTGCAGGGCTCCTGGGTCTTCTTGATCCTCGCGGTCATCTTGCACTTCGTCGTGCTCACCGTGTACAAGTAGGAGACCGCTAGCAATGATTGACATCTTTGGGACGAAGACCGGCGGTCCGAAGTACCGCGATAACATCCACGATTTCAAAGCAGCCGTGTTCGGCTACTCGCTGGCAGGCGTCGTCGCGATGGTCGTCATCCACTCCGTCGTGCTGTCAACGCCGGCGGGCCACCAGAAGTGGATCGACGTTCTCGGACCGGTCTCGTCGGCCGCGATGACCAAGTAGCGTCTAGCACAAACACCTTCAGGAAACAACAAGTGGCGCGTGGTAGATACCATGCGCCACTTCATTTTTCTGCTCGCCCGCTAGCGGCTGGACACGAGGCATGGTAGATAACACCCAGACGCCCTATTCCGACGAAGGCACCGCGACGACGACCGGCGGGTTCGCCGGCATCGAGTTCGCGGAGAACCCGGAGCCGCGTTGCGCGTGCGTGCTGCTGCTCGACACCTCGGGCTCCATGCAAGGCGCTCCGCTCGCCCAGCTCAACTTGGGCCTGCGATCGTTCAAGGACGAGTTGCTGGCCGACTCGCTGGCCGCCAAGCGCGTCGAGATCGCGGTGCTGTCGTTCGGCGACGGTCCCCAGCTCGTGACGGATTTCTGCGACGCCGCGACGTTCGACCCGCCGACGCTGACCGCCGGCGGCCTCACGCCGATGGGCGCGGCAATCCGCGACGCGCTCGAACGGCTGGCAGCCCGCAAGGAGACGTACCGCGGCAACGGCGTCGCCTACTACCGGCCGTGGGTCTTCCTCATCACCGACGGCGAGCCGACCGACGAGTATCAGGCGGCCGCACAGCAGGTGCGCGAGGGCGAGGCGCGCGGCGCGTTCTCGTTCTACGCCGTCGGCGTGGCCGACGCGAACATGCAGAAGTTGGCGGAGATCGCACCGCCCAACCGGCCACCGGTCAAACTCGACGGGCTGCGCTTTCGCGATCTGTTCGTTTGGCTGTCGAAATCGATGCGGACCGTCTCGCACTCGTCGGTCGGGCAGACGATCAACCTCGAACCGCCGGGCTGGATCACGACGCAGGCGTGACGTGGCGCTACGTTGACGGCTATGCCGTCGGCAGTTCCCACGTCGCCTCCCGGACTCCGTGCCAGGATCGCTGCGCCGGTTCGCTAGTGCGGAGCAAAGACGGCGGCGAGGTCTTCGTGGCCGTCGTCTCCGACGGCGCGGGCAGCGCACTGCACGCGGAGGCGGGCGCCGAATTCGCGTGCGCTTCGCTTCTCGCCTCGGCGACGGAAGACGTCGAGGAGTCGAGCGACTTTGACCGCATCGGCGACGAGCGCGTGCGGACGTGGTTCATGGCAGTGCGTGCGGCTCTGCTGGCGCGAGCGCGCGACGCCGACGCAGAAGTCCGCGACTTCGCCGCGACGGCGATGATCGCAATGGCAAGCGAGACGCAGGCGCTGTGCGCGGCCATCGGCGACGGCGCCATCGTCGTGCGCCGCGCTGCCGGCGAGCCGTTCGAGGTGGCGCTGTGGCCGGAGGCCGGCGAGTACGCCAACCAGACGTTCTTCGTGACCGACGAGACGGCGCCCGAGCGGATCGCGATCAGGCGCTACGACGCCGTGTGCGACGTGGTCGCGTTCTCCGACGGGCTGGCGAACCTCGCGCTCGAGCGCACGACGAAAACGGCCTTCGGCCGCTTCTTCGAACCGCTGGTCGCGACGGTCCGCGCGAGCGACGCCGGCCGCGACCTCAAGGCGGAACTGGTCGCGTATCTCAACTCGCCGGCGATCGTCGCGCGCACCGACGACGACAAGGCGCTCGTCGTGGGCTGCAGGGTGGGCGATTGATCGCGCTGCGCGACGACCACGCGGCGACGATCCGGCTCGGCGAGCGCATCGGGGCTGGGGGCGAAGGCGCGGTCCACGCGGTGGTCGAGCGCCCCGACCAGGTCGCGAAGATCTACGTCAAACCGTTGCCCAAGGAGCAGGTCAGCAAACTGGAGGCGATGATCGGCGCCGGCGACGAGTCGCTGCGCACCGTGGCGGCGTGGCCGACGCGCCTGCTCTATAGCGGGACGCGCCCCGTCGGCTTCACGATGCCGCGTCTGCGCGCGCAGCACGCGCTCCACGAACTGTTCGGCCCGCGCACGCGTCAGGAACGCTTCCCCAACGCGCACTGGCGCTTTCTCATCCACACGAGCAGCAACCTCGCCCGCGGCTTCTCCGTTCTGCACGAGCGCGGCATCGTCGTCGGCGACGTTAATTCGAACAACGTCGTCGTGGGTCGCGACTCGACCGCGCGCTTCATCGACTGCGACAGCTTTCAGTTCCGGGTCGGCGAGGCGCTGTATCCCTGCAACGTGGGCGTGCCCGACTATCAGCCGCCCGAACTGCAGCACGCGGACCTGTCGCGAGTCGTGCGGCTGCCCGAACACGACCTCTTCGGGCTCGCGGTCATCATTTTCCAGCTCCTGTTCGTCGGCAAGCATCCGTTCGCGGGCGTGCTGCCGCCGGGCGTCGTGGGGACGGGCGCGATCGGCGCCAACGTCGCGGCGCGCCGCTTCTTCTACCACCGCGAAGCGTCGCAACGCGGTCTGCGCCCGCCGCCCGGCAGCCCGACGCTCGCGGCCGTCACGCCCGAAATGGCGCGGCTGTTCACGCAGGCGTTCCTCGGCGCACCGGAGCGGCGCCCCGCCGCCGACACCTGGGTCGGCGCCCTCGCCGACCTCGAACGGCGCACCATCACCTGCGCGAAGAACCCGGTGCACCGCCACGTGCGCGACGCGGGCTGCCCGTGGTGCGAACTCGAGCGGCACGGCCTCCACTACTTCCTCGTTCCGGGCAGGCCGCGGCCCGTCGCCTACGGCGTCGACGAATCGATCTGGGCCCGCTGTTCGAACGACGACGTCGAGCGCATGTGGCGAGAGATCTCCGCAGTCCGCGCGCCGGCTCTTCTGCCGTCAACGATCGCGCCGTCGCGCCGCTACGTCCCGACGCCGCTGCGGCTGTGGAGCACCAAACGGCGCACGGCCTACGCAGCCGGCGCCACCGCGGCCGTTGCCGCCACGGCCGCCGCGATCGCGACCGGCCACGCGATCTTTACGCTGCTGATCCTCGTCGCGGCTGGCATCGGCGCGGTCGCGGGCCGCCCCGACGCGCGCGCCGCGATGCGCCGCCTGTGGCAGCGCGAGTCGGAGGCGCGCAAGGCGTTCGTCGCCGTCGCCGCCGACTACGCGCGCGAGGCCAGAGCCGGGCGATTCTCGACCGAGCGCTCGGAACTGGCGGCGCTCCGCGCGCAGTTGCTCGAACAGCAGCGCCGCATGGACCACGAGATCGCCGCCGTACGGCTGCAGCGCGCCCAGCGCGCGTGCTTCGCCCACCTGGCGGCGACGCCGGTCGCGGTCGACCCCTTCACCTCACGTCTCTTGCGCGCCGCGGGCATCACGAGCGCCGCGTGCATGACCCGCGAACGTCTGCGCGGTGCGGCCGGCCTCAGCGGACGCCAGCGGGCCGCGCTGCTGCGCTGGCGCGAGGACCTCGAGATCGTCTTTTTCCGGCGCAATCCCCGCTGGACCGACCCAAAGGGAGAGCGCGACGTGCGCCTGCGCCACGCCCGCGCCCGCATGAAGGCCGCCGCCCGCCTGTCGCGCGGCGCGGCGACGCTCTGCGCGATCGCCGCCGACATCGAGCAGCGGCGGCCGGGGCTCGCGCGACGCGGTCGCGAACTGGGCGAGGTGCTCTGGCAGGCCAGCGCCGACGCGCGCGTCCCCACCCTCCTGTACAAGACGTGGACGTAATCGCGCGACTCGTCCCTGCAGGCAAGTGCCGCCTGCGGGTTGCGAGCGCGTGCGCGCTCGCCGTCCTGTCGGCGGCGGCAGCGCTCGTTCCGCCGCTGATCCTCTACGTCATCGCGATCGCGCTGATCGACCGCACGGCCGACCCGTCAGGGCTCAGCATTCTGCAGCTCGTGTTTCTCGCGATCGCGTCGGTCGTACTGCGGATCGCGTTCCTCGTCTTCGCGCGCGTGACGGCGGGCCAAGCGGCGATCATGGTGACCCGCTCGGTTCGCGCGCAGACGGCGGATAAGATCGGTACGCTACCGCTCGGAACGCTCGCCGAGAGCAGGCCGGGCGACTTCGAGACGATGCTGCTCGAAGACGTCGGCGTCGTTGCCGAGTTCATCTCGGAGCGCCTGGTGGAATTGACCTGTGCCGTCGCGATGCTGGTGCTGGCGTTCGCCATCGCGTGCGCGCGCGATTGGCACGCGGCGTGCGCCGGCGCGGCGCTCGTCGCTGCCGCGGCGGTGTACTTCGCCGTGCGCGCGTCGGCGGCCGGCCGCAGGTTCGACGCCGAGCGCGCGGCGCGAGACACGCTCGGTGCGTCGGTGTTTCACGCGGTGCGCGCCGCCGCGCCGGAACAGTCGCTCCCGCCGTCGCCGTCCGCCCATCCCGTCTCCGCGCTCGCCGAGGCGTACGATGCGGCCCTGCGGCCGCGGTTCGACCTGGCCGCCTCGCTGCGGGCGCAGCGGCGCGCGTTCGGCGTCGCGCTCCCGGCCGTCGTCGTGGTCGGGATGCTGTGGTTCGGCGGACAGGCCGTCGACGTGGCGGCCGTCTTCCTCTTCGCGGCGCTCGGCGTGCGCATCTCGGGCGCGTTGTCGACCACGCTGGTAGCGGGCACCTGGATCGCTCCCGCGCGCGCGGGCGCGCGCCGGATCCTCGCCCTGCTCGCCATCCCGTCCACCGCATCGGGGACCGAAGAGCCGGCCGGGCCGCCGTCGCTGCGCTTCTCGCACGTCGCGTTTTCTTACGGCGGAAGCGCGAGCGGCCGGGCCGCCGTCTTGCGCGACGTCGACTTCCTCGCGCAGGCGGCTGCGGTGACGGCGATCGTCGGCCCCTCAGGCGCGGGCAAGACGACGATCACGCGGTTGGCCGCGCGCTTCTGGGACGCGGATGGCGGAGCCGTCGAATTCGCCGGCGTCGACGTGCGCAAGACGCCGCTCGACTGGCTCATGCGTCAGATCTCGTTCGTCTTTCAGGACGTCACGCTGCTCGACGACACGATCGCCGCGAACTTGCGGCTCGCGCAGCCGGACGCGACCGACGACGATCTGGTGCGTGCGGCGACCGCCGCGGCGGCGCACGGATTCATCAGCGCGCTGCCCGAGGGGTACAAGACCTTGGTCGGCGATCGCGGCTTACGGATCTCGCGCGGCGAGCGCCAACGGCTGCAACTGGCGCGCGCCTTTCTCAAGGACGCACCGGTGCTGATCCTCGACGAACCGACCTCGTCGCTAGACCCGGCGACCGAAGGCGAGGTCTACGAGGCCCTCGCGACGTTTGCGAAGGGCAAGACCGTGCTCGTCGTCACCCATCGCTTGGCCACGATCGCGAGCGCCGACAGCATCGTCGTGCTGGGCGCCGACGGCACGGTCGCCGCGCAGGGCACGCACGCGCAACTGCTGGCGACGAGCCCGCTGTACGCCGCGCTGTGGGAGGACTACCACGCGGCCATCGACGTCGCGGCGACCGCAGAGGAGGCGCCGGCGCGATGAAAGCCATGCGTCAGTACACGAGCGTCCCCGCGCCGGAACTAAGCGCAGCGGCCATGCTGGCCGTCGTCGCCGCGCTCTTCGCTACGGTCCCGATCGGGACGATCACCTACACGCTCTACCACCAACTGCACCGGACGACGACCAACGGGGAGTTGCGCGCAGCCATTCTCGCGCTGGCCGTTGCCATCGTCCTGCAGGTCGTTGCATCGGTCGCGGCAGCCGGCATCGTCCGCAAGCTGCTCGGGAAGCGCGCGCAGGCGATGCGCGTCGCCGTCATCGAGGGGTTGCGTCGCGTGCCGGCCCGGCAGCTGGCCGACGTCGACGCCGGCCGCTGCGTCGCCATTCTGACGACGGGCCTCGACGATGCCGTCGAGTCCCTGGGCGCCGCCTTCGACGCCATTTTTTCCGGCGCGCTCACGGCGCTGTTCACCGCCTGCGTTCTGCTGGTCGTCGACTGGCGCATCGGGCTCGTCGCGCTGATGCTGCTTCCGGTCGCGCTGGGCTACGTCTGGCAGTCGCGCCGGCTCGCCGCGCGCGCGTCGCCGCGGCTGGGCGAGGCCCGGTCCGAAGGCACCTCGCGGTTCTTCGAGTACGTGTCGTCCGTCGGACTCCTCCGGGCGTTCGGCGCGACGGCGGAGCGGGCGCGCCGCCTCGGCCGCGCGCTGAGCGAACTGCAGGTGAAGACGTTCGAAAGCAGCGTGTCGCCGATCACCTACGGCGTCATGGCGATGTTCTTCGTCGAGTTCGGTTTCGGCGTCACGATGATCGTCGCGGCGACGATCGCCTCGACCGGGGGGATCGGCGTCATCGCGCTCATGCTGGCGCTGCTGATCGCGCTTTTCTATTTTCAGACGATGTTCGACGCCGTCGACGGCTACGTTCGCGTGCGCGACGCCGCGGCGGACGTCTTCGCCGTCGGCCGCTTGCTGGAAATCGCCTCATCGGCGCCGGCCTCCGTCGCGGCGACGCCCGCGGACGGCGAACTCACCGCCGGCCACGTGACGTTCGCCTACGACCGCGGGCCCGTACTTGAGAACGTGAGCCTGCGCTTCGCGCCGGGCAGCACGACCGCCATCGTCGGTCCGTCCGGCGCCGGTAAGAGCGCCCTCGCCGGCGTCCTGGCCGGCTTGTGGGAGCCGCTCGAAGGCAGCGTGACCGTCGGCGGCGTGGAGGCCGGCAAACTTGCGCCCGACGTGCGCGCGCGCACGATCGCGCTCGTCTTCCAGGACACGTACCTTTCCGAGGATACGATCCGCGCCAACATCGCCGCGGGGCGCCCCGGTGCGAGCGACGATGAGATCCGCCGCGCGGCGACGACTGCGAACTGCGACGAGTTCGTCGCGCGCTTCCCCGACGGGTACGACACGATGCTCAAAGGGGGCGGCGCGAATCTGTCGGCCGGCGAGCGGCAACGCATCGCCATCGCGCGCGCGCTGGTGTCGGACGCGAGCATCGTGCTGTTCGACGAATGCACCGCGAGCCTCGACGCGGCGGCGGAGCGCGCGGTGCACCGCGCGATCGAGGCGCTGGCCGGTCACAAGACGGTCGTGCTGATCACGCACCGCATGGGCACCGTTCGCACGCTGCCGAACATCGTCGTGCTGGCGGGCGGCCGGGTCGTCGAAACCGGCACGCACGCCGCGCTGCTGGGGAATCGCGGCGAATACGCGCGCCTCTGGGCGGCCTACGAGCGCGCCGGCGACTGGAAGGCCGCAAGCTAGCGGAGTTCGGCCTCCAACTCGGTCGCGCCGGTCACCGGTAGACGGCACGCGCCGCGCTCGCAGACGTACGCGGCGGGCCGTCCGTCGCGCGTCGTCCGCGAAGCGACGACGGGCGACAGTTGCGCCAGCGCCTCGAGATCGGGGCCGTCCGCCGCGCCGAGGGTGACTGCGCCGGGGAGGAACGTGCGCCGCAGCGGCGCGAGCAGCGCTTCGGGCGGCGCTTCGCCTTGCGGCCACACGACGACGATCTCGCGCGGCGTCGCCGCCACGGCGTCGACGGCGATCAGCATCTCGCCCAGCGCGCCGGGATGGTCCGCTAGGGTGCGCCCGTACGCGCGCAGCGCTCCTTCGGCGACGCGGCGCCAGCGCTCGTCTTCGGTGATCGCGTAGAGTCGCAGCGCATTGTACGCGGCGACCGACGCGCCCGACGGCTCGGCGCCGTCGTGGACGGGTTTCTCGCGCGCGATCAGCGTCTCGTTGTCGCGCGCGCTGCGGTACCAGCCGCCCGCGCCGGCGTCGGCGAAGAGGTCTTCGGTGCGATCGGCCAGCGCGAGCGCCGCTGCGAGGTGCGCGCGGTCGAACGTCGCCTCGTAGAGGTCGAGCAACCCAGCGGTGACGCACGCGTCGTCTTCCAAAAAGCCGGGGCCGGAGGTGCGCCCGTCCTTCCAACTGCGCTGCAGCCGGCCGTCGCGCGTCATCGTCGCGGTCACGAAGTTCGCCGCGCGCTCGGCGGCCGCAACGTAGCGCGGCTCGGCGAACGCGCGCCCGCAGAACGCGAAGGCCGAGATGGCAAGCCCGTTCCACGCCGCGAGGATCTTGTCGTCGCGCTGGGGATGCTCGCGGGACTCGCGGGCGATGCGCAACGTCTCGCGCTCGGCGTCGAGCGACTCCCACTCGTCCTCGTCAGGCCGCGGAACGAACAGCACGTTGCGGCCCTCGAAATTGCCGCCCGGCGTGACGCCGTAGAAGCCCGCGAACCGCTCCGCCCGCGCGCCGAGCAGGTCGCGAATCTCGGCGTCGCTCCAAACGAAGAACGCGCCCTCTTCACCTTCGGAGTCGGCGTCGGTCGCCGAGTAGAACGCGCCCTCCGGCGCCGTCATTTCGCGTAGGAGGTAGTCTAGCGTCGTGCGCGCGACCCGCTCGAAGTCGCGGCGCTTGGTGACCTGCCAGGCCTCGGCGTATGCGCGCGCGAGCAATGCGTTGTCGTAGAGCATCTTCTCGAAGTGCGGCACCAGCCAGCGGCTGTCGGTCGAGTAGCGGTGGAAGCCGCCGGCGAGCTGATCGTGCATGCCGCCCGCGGCCATGCGTTCTAGCGTACGCTCGGCCATCCGCAGGGAACCGGCGTCGCCGGTACGGTGATGGCGGCGCAGTAACGCGCGGACGGGCAGGCTCGACGGGAACTTCGGCGCGCCGCGCACCCCGCCGTTCTCCGAGTCGAACACGCCGTCGTGAAAGCGCGCGGCGGCGGTCAGAACGTCGCCGCCCGGCAACGCGTCGGCGCCGTCGCCGCCGGCCATCGCGGAGCGCACCATCTCGACGATGGACGTCGCCGCGTCGGCAATCTTCGCCGGCTCGGCCCGGTAGACGTCGGCGAGGCTGTTGAGAATCGTTAGGAAGCCGGCGCCCGCGCCGCGGTCGCCGTCGCGCGCCGGGAAGTACGTCCCGGCGTAGAACGGCCGGCGCCCCGGATCGAGCCAGACGCTCATCGGCCAGCCGCCGTGGCCGCTCATCGCCTGCACTGCGGTCATGTAGACGGCGTCGACGTCGGGCCGCTCCTCGCGATCGACCTTGATCGCGACGTAGCGCTCGTTCAGCACGCGCGCGATCTCAAGATCCTCGAACGACTCGGCCTCCATGACGTGGCACCAGTGGCACGTCGAGTAGCCGACGGAGAGAAAAACCGGCACGCCGCGGCGCTCGGCCTCGGCGAACGCCTCGTCGCCCCACGGATACCAGTCGACCGGATTGTGCGCGTGCTGCAGCAGATACGGCGACGTCTCGCCGATTAGGCGGTTGGTAAAGCGCGGCGCCCCACCGTCGCCGTGCGTCGTCACTGCGCTCAGGACTTGCAGCGCTGGTAGAGCACGGCCCCGGGCATGTGATAGCCCTGCACGTTGTGGACGATCGCGTCCTTGCCGGCGGCGTAGACGAAGTTGTCGACGTTCCCCTCCTGCGCCCAATGGATCGCGCCGTGCCCGGCTCCATCGTCGTTCGGGACGTACACGATCTTCTGCGGCTTCGCCGTGCCCAACGTGACCGTCGTCTTCGCGATCACGAGACGGCTCGACGCCACCGTGCATTGGCCGCCTTTCGCCCACGTCCCGATCATCTTCGCGGGCACCTGCGGCGCGGTAGCGGCGGCGCCGGGCGCGCACGCCGTTACGGCAAGCACGGCGGCGGCGACGTACGTTCGAACGCCCATGCTACGGCGTCAATCCGGCCGGCATGACCAGCACGTCGAAGAGGCCGTCCGCCTTCTTGTAGCCCTCGGGCGGCGAAAAATCGGACTCGGGCGGCGCCGTCTCGCGGACGTCGGTGACGGCGAAGCGGAAGTTGCCGGACGACGCGCTCTTCGCGCCGTGCGAGAGGCTCGCAACGAGCAGGATCGGCGTGCCCTTCAGGTCGTCCGCAAAGTTCGCATGGCCGGTAAAGACGACGGGCTCGCCCTTGCCCTGCGCCTGCAGGTTGAAGTCGAACGCGGTCGTCGGGTGCCCATCGACCGTCTCTTTCGTCGGCACCATGTTCACCGACATGGAGAACGCCTTGAGGTCCTTCAGGTCCTCGAACGGCGAGCGGCTCGGGCGCGACGGGGCAGGCGACCCCGTGGGAACGGGCGTCGGCGACGGCGACGCGGCCGGCGCGGGCGATCCGGTTCCGGTGAAGTAGGCGCGGCGCGCGGCCGACCACACCGTGTAGTGCAGCGTCGACGGATCGTAGACGATGGTATAGCCGCCCGCCGGAACGAGATTCCCCGGCGCGTTGCTCGAAGGCAGCGTCAAGGCCAGCGAGGAGATGTCGAGCCGCACGAGCGTGCCCCGCTGCTCGAACGACGCCTTGCCGTTGACCGTCAGGCTGCCGCGGTCGCTCCTGAGCTCGACTCCGACCGCAGCCCGTCCGGAATAGCCGGGCGGCTCCGCGGAGAGCGCCGCGGGCAGAGCCGCCGCGGCGACAAGCAAACCAAAGAACGCGACCCGCTGCCTCATGGGAAGCCCTTCGCCTAGCGGGCCTCCCTTTCCACCGCGGGCGGCGCAGCGAACCTAACCTCGCTCTCAGAACGGCCGCGCTTTTGCCGACGTATTCAGCATCATGAAGCACATGCAGATCGGTGCCGGCCTGCTCTTGGCCGCACTCCTCACACCCGCCCTCGCCGGCGCTCAGACCGCCCCCGGGCAGCCCGTCCCCTATGCCGGCCAGACGCAAGGCCGCCAGCATGAGGGCGCCTACCTGCGCGCCGTCTACGCGCTCCCGCTGACCACCGGACAGCGGCAACAGATCGACCAATACGTGGCGGCCGAGCGGCAAGCCAGTCAGGGCGCCAGCAAAGAGACCAAGCACGCAAATCACAAACAGATGAAACAGAACATCGACTCGGTGCTCTCGCCGCAGCAAGTCGCGCAGGTCAAGGCCGAAGTGAAGGCGGAGCGGGCCGCGCACAAACAGGCAGAGCAGCAGAACGCGGCTTCGGTCCCGGCGCCGACCGTACCGTAGCCTTCGACGACCCGCTTACGCGCGGGACGCACGGCGAGACGAACGTCACACATTACCCCCTGCCGGGGGGTTATGTGCATCGCATCACATGGTATGCGGGCGGCACGGAGATAAGGTTAGCCTCGATAGTATTGCTTTGCAACTACGAGGAGGCAACCCGTGCTCGCAACTCCCCGACGCACGCTTACTGTGGCGGTCGCCTTGGCGTTCGCCCCGAGCGTCGCGCCCGCAGCCGCCGGCGTCGTGCGGCCCGCTGCTCCGGTGGCTCCGGCCTTCCAACACGGCCTGATTCCGCGCGTCCTCACGCCGGCTCAAGCCGCCGGGCTGCGTCCGACCGCGCTCGCGCCCTGGGTGAGGCTGCGCCCCGATCGGTTTGCACCGAGCGGCCAGTCCATCCACGGCGTCTACGGCGCGAAGGCCGCGCCCACGACGCTCTGGGTGACCGACGACTACGAGATCTACGAGATCAACGATAAGGGGACGAAGGTTCTCGCGACGTTCACCGACTGCTCCGGCCCCGAGGGCATCAAGGTCGACCACAGCCGTAACGTCTGGGTCGCCTGCACCAACAGCGGGACGGTCAATATGTACGCGCCCGGCGCGACGAAGGCGACGCTGACGCTCGTCGACAATCCCGGCGGCGTCGCGTACGACACGGTCGACGTGGCCGTCGACGGCGCCGGAAACGTCTACGCGTCGAGCCTCTACGCGTATCAGTGCAATAAGGTGAAGTGCTACTTCGATCCCGGCGAGATCTCGTACTGGACGGCCTCCAACGTCCGCAACGGCGCGAGTCCGAGCGGCGTCGTGAACGACGGCAACCTCACCGACATGGATTACTTCCTCGACGTCGATGCCGCGGGGAACATCTATACCGACTACGACAACTGCGGCAGTTCGTCGAGCTGTACGTACGACGTCGACAAAATCGCGAACCCGCAGGCTCCTACGCCGACGATCACGACGCTGCTCAACAGCCTGCAGTTCCCGGGAGGCATCTACGTCAGCAAGAGCACGAAATACGGCACGCTGAACGTCGGCGACCAGGGCGCCAACGTGATCTCTCAGTACGCGCTTCCGACCCCGCTCGGCAGCCCCGTCGTGCTCGGGCCGGTCGGTTCCGGCAGCGGCTCGTCGAGCGGCAGTTGCTCGGGGTCGGGCTCCGGCTCCGGGCCGGGCTCCGGCGGCGAAGGCCCGGTCGGCTTCGGCTGGCTCGCGAAGGACACGCAGGTCGCAGTGGCCGTCTGCTCCAGCCTCGTGGTGGGACACAAACCGTTCCCGCCCGGCGTCTTCGTCGCGCGACCGCAACCCGCATACGTGACGCCCATCGGCGCGGCGTATAACCCGTCCGACAAGTAACGGCAACACAGACGTCCACGGGCGAAGGCGCCCTCGCATCATTGGCGAGGGCGCCTTCGTGTCGAAACCCCGGGCGGGCGTGGACTGTCTTGAGGAGCATGATACAGACGCCAGTCGCTCCGACAAACCCGACGCCGACGTCCGACGGCGTCGTTGCCGGCCTCCGCCGCGCGCAAGCCAATTCGATGGTGCTTTATCAGAACACGAAGAAGTACCACTGGCTGACGTACGGGCCACTGTTCCGCGACGTACACCTGTTGCTCGACGAGCACGCGACGGAGATCCTCGACACGGTCGACGAGTATGCCGAGCGCGCGCTGATGGTTGACGGTAAACCGCTCGCCGATCCGGCCGACTACCTCCCGACGGCGACGGTCCGTCCGTCGAAGGGCGACCTCACGCTGCGCGGCATGATCGAGGAAGCCGTCGCCAACCTCGACACCGTCATCTCGGCGCTGCACGAAGACGCCGCAGTCGCCACCGACGCCGGCGACATCGGCACCGCGGACCTGTACACGCGCATCGTCCAGACCCACCAGAAGCAGCGCTGGTTCCTGAAGGAACTGCTCGCGAAAGGCGACGGCCTGACCGGCTGATAACCAAACAGGCATCGTGAACGAAGATGCGCGGCGCCTCGTCGACGACCTAGGATTGAAGCCGCACCCCGAGGGCGGCTTCTTTCGCGAGACGTACCGGAGCGCCACCATCACCGGCGCACCGGAGAAGCCGCGAGCGGCGATGACGTCGATCTACTACCTGCTCGCCGACGGGGCGTTTTCCGCGTTTCACCGCATCGGGTCCGACGAGATGTGGCACCACTACCGCGGCGCGCCCGTTGCGATCGAGATCGTCGCGCCCGACGGCAGCCATCGCACGGAAACGATCGGCGACGGCGCGCGCTGGCAGGCCGTCGTGCCGGCCGGGTCGTGGTTTTCCGCGCACGTCGCCGAGCCCGGCGGCTACGCCCTCGTCGGCTGCGACGTCGCTCCCGGATTCACGTTCGAGGAGTTCGAACTCGCCTCGCGCGACGCGCT
>Ga0182016_10000352_pt1 | contig 57287 bp, 61 predicted proteins | sample 712S2MmetaG_FD_120491 | JGI IMG/M metagenome (GOLD analysis project Ga0182016, IMG submission 120491) | Permafrost microbial communities from Stordalen Mire, Sweden - 712S2M metaG | ecosystem: Environmental > Terrestrial > Soil > Wetlands > Permafrost | place: Sweden: Stordalen | collected...
CCGTGCCCGAATGCGCGCGATCTCTTCGAAGTTGCGACCTTCGTTCAGCAGCCGTAGCGTCTGCTCCCCAGGAGCGGGCTCTTTTGCTGCAACCGGAGCGGCCCGCGCTCCGGAGTCAAAGTTTCGTAGCGCCTGCAAAATCTCGGCTCCGTAAATTTCTGCCTTCTTCTCGCCGATCCCCGCAACCTGCCTCAGTTGTCCCAGGTTCATCGGCTTTCTGCGACACAACTCTTCCAGCGTGCTGTCATGCAAAATTATGTAGGCGGGAACTTTATTTTCCCGCGCCATGTTGCGTCGCCATTCCCGCAGATACTCGGCCAGCAGCGGATCGGCTTCCTCCGTGGCCTCGCGACCACGCCGCCGAGACGATGCGCCCGACGCCGGAGAATCGAAAATATCCGGATCCGATTGCGGCGCATACCGTTTCCGCACGGCGACCTCCGGCCGGCGCCCACTGACTATTTCTTTATTTAGCCACTCTGGCTTGGTGGCACAGTTGTCACAACTTCCGCAGCTCTCCCATTTGGGAGTTTCTCCAAAATGCAGACAAATTTGCCGATGCCGGCAACTGTGCGAATCAACAAAGCGGCTGATCACGCGCTTGCGCTGTTGCGAACGTTCACGCTCTGCTTCGTCCGTAATCTGCCCGATAAAATAGTCGAGCAGAATGTGATCGCGCTTCTGCCAGAGCAAGACGCAATCTGCCGGAAGCCCATCCCTCCCGGCGCGTCCCGCCTCCTGGTAATACTGTTCAATCGATTTCGGCAACGACAGGTGAATCACCGCCCGCACAGCGGGTTTGTTGATGCCCAGCCCGAATGCGATCGTCCCGACCAGAACCCGCACCTCGTCCGACATCCAGCGCTCCTGATTCTGCTGGCGCATCGGAGATTCCATTTTCGCGTGATAAGGAACCGCCGCGATTTCGTTCTCCTCCAGGTATTCCACCGTTTCTTCCACACGCTTGATCGTCGGCGAATACACAATCACGCTCGCGCCGGAGTACTGCCGCAAAGCGCGTACCAATAGCTCCAGTTGGGTGCGCGCCTCGCATTCATGCACCACGTAATTCAAGTTTTTGCGATGGAAGCTCGCGATATAAAGATCGGGCTCACGCATCTGCAGCTGCTTCAGGATGTCGTGCCGCACCTGCCGCGTGGCGCTAGCCGTAAACGCCGCGATCGGAAGCCCCGGAAAACTCGTGCGCAACCGGCTGAGCTGCCGGTACTCCGGACGAAACTCGTGCCCCCATTCTGAAATGCAATGCGCCTCATCCACCGCAAAGAAACCCACGGGAACTCGGCTGAGCCACTCAAAAGTATTTCCCACAGCCAGACGTTCGGGAGACAGATAGAGCAACCGATACTCGCCCCGCGCAGCCTTCTCCATCACCGCTCTTCGTTCCGCCGGAGTCTGCGAACTGTTGATCACCGTGGCAGAAATCCCCATCTGCGCCAGTTGCGCCGCCTGGTCCTGCATCAGCGCGATCAGCGGAGAAACCACGACTGCCGTCTTCCCAGAAATCACCGCCGGCAGCTGGTAGCAAAGCGACTTTCCACCGCCGGTCGGCATCACGACGCAAGTGTCGTGAGCCGCCAGTACGCTGCGGATTACGTTCTCTTGTTTGGGACGAAACTCGTGATATCCCCAGTAGCGCCGCAAGATTTCAGACAAGTTAGGCATCGATTGGGGCATGCAGTTTGCGGCGTCCGCGTTCGGTTTTTGTTCGCGAAGCCCGTCTCGGCAGTATAGCCTTAGAGTCGCGAGAGAAGCGTGAGCACATCACATCCAATTTGTGATGAATCACCGACAATTCACGCAGCGGCAGACGCATTCGTCCGCCCGGCGTGGCCGGCACGCACGCCATCAAGAAGTTTCAGGCTTAAGTCGCTGATGGTTGAGAACGCAAACAAGAAATTGCTCATCGGTGTCATCTCCGACACGCACGGTTTGCTGCGCCCCGAAGCCGTCGAAGCCTTGCGGGGATCGGAGCTCATTCTTCACGCCGGCGACGTCGGCGATCCTAGAATTCTCGAAGCGTTAGCGAGGATCGCGCCCGTAACCGCCATCCACGGCAACATCGACACCGAGCCGTGGGCGCGCCCGCTGCCCGAGACCGAGGTTGTCGAGGCCGGAAATATCTCGATCTACATGCTGCATAATCTCAGCCAACTCGATCTGAAGCCGGAAGCCGCTGGGTTTCGCGTCGTACTCTATGGACACAGCCATAAACCAAATATCGAAGAGAAGAACGGCGTCTTGTACTTCAATGCCGGCAGCGCCGGACCCCGGCGCTTTCACTTGCCGGTAAGCGTCGGACGGCTGGTTATCACATCCGGAAAAGTGCAGGCCGAATTGATAAAGTTGATGCCGTAGTTTGGACCTAGCCCATCTCATCTAGAAACCGAGGGAGCTCGTGCTCAAAAAAATCAAACTTCTGCGCGAGAGAGTCGAGGATTGGAAGAGTTATCCATTCTCGGTGCCCGCGATAGGAAGTCTCGACGAACTCGCGCTGCAGTCTCGAATCTGCTTTTTCGCCGGTGAGAATGGAACCGGAAAATCGACGCTGATCGAGGCTATCGCGGTCCACTATGGCTTCGGACGGGAAGGCGGCACGCGGAACTTCCGAAACGACAGCACCGAAAGCAATCACTCGGTCGATCCCCTTGTGCGTGCGCTCCGTCTGTCCTTCGACAAGCGCACCGGCGCAGGATTCTTCCTGAGGGCGGAAAGCTTCTTCAATACCGCTTCCTACATGGACGAACTCGACAAAGAGGACGCCCCTCACTCCGCACCAATCAACACCTCTTACGGCGGTCGCAGCCTTCACACTCGCTCCCACGGTGAAACCTTCTTCAAGCTCCTCGAGCTCAAGTTCCAGCGCAACGGTCTGTTTCTGCTCGATGAGCCAGAGGCCGCCCTCTCGCCGCAGCGTCAACTGGCCTTCCTGGTATTGCTCCACGATGTATTGAAGAAATACAAAGACGCCCAGTTCATCATCTCGACCCACTCACCGGTGCTGCTCGGATATCCCGACGCTCAGATCATCTCGTTCGACAGCGATTCTCTGCAAGAAATCGATTATGAAGAAACCGCGCCTCTGCAGATCGTGCGGCATTTCGTAAATCAGCGAGAGAGCTTTCTCGAAGAACTTTTTAACGATACGCCTTCGCTCTTCAACCAAGTATCCAAATAAAAAAGGCCGACTCGGAAGCCAGCCTTTTCTTCATCGCTGCTAACTTTTCGCGGGCAGGAATGTCCGCGCCACACGTGCTTTCCAGCTATGCTTTCTTCGGCGCGATCGCGTCCTTCGCAGCCTTCGCTACGCGGAACTTTACGACCGTCTTCGCCTTGATCTGAATCGGTTCGCCGGTCTGCGGATTGCGTCCCATGCGGGCCTTGCGATGCGCTTTCACCAAGCGGCCGAGGCCGGGCACTACAAATACACCGTTCTTCTTCGTTTCTTTGATTGCTGTGTCGGCCAGGTGCTCCAGAAAAGCTGCGGCCGTCTTGTTGTTGAGTTCGAGCTTCTCGGCCAGATGCCGAGTCAGTTGCGTTTTAGTCATACCAGAAGCCATGAATTCCTCCTTCAGGAACCTACTAATTTGCTTGTATCGAGCGAATACTAACGCACTGTGCTGTGGAAAAGAAGCATTTTATGCAGATTTTATGCGGTTCCCAGTAAGGTACCCCCGGCAAAATCGGCATAAAATGGGCCTTTTGCCCTCAAACCCTCCGAAAATCGCCTGAATGGAGGAAAATCCGGCGGAGATTCCATTTTTCCCGTCACAAGGACTTCGGCTGGAAACTGACACTGACGGTTGAAAACTTCTTCTCCCCGGGCTGCCTTGCAGTCACCTACTAGAAAAAAGTAAGGTTCGCGCTAGCTAGTCACTGCGTTCCTTGGTTACACTGAACACCATTTCCGAAGCGATCCAAAAAGATTTCGAGGAGGATTTTATCCATGGCAGACGCCGCACTCACTGGCTCCGAGTTCAAAAAACAACTGCGCGCCGGAGCGCCCAAGATGGGCTTATTTCTCAATTCGCATAGCCCCACTGTTGCCGAACAACTCGCGCACAGCGGATACGACTGGCTGCTCGTCGATAGCCAGCACGGCCCCATGAATTACGAAAAGCTCTCTGCCATGCTCAGCGGGATCTCGATTGGTGGCGCGAAATCTTTGGTTCGCGTCGGCGGATACAACGACCGTCCCGGAATTCAGCAGGCCCTCGACCTGGGCGCTGATGGAGTTCTCGTCCCCTACATCAACACCGCCGAAGAAGCGCGCGAGGCCGTCAGTTGCATGAAGTATCCGACCGTCGGAACCCGCTCCGTTTACTTCCCGCAGCGCAGCATGAATAAAGGCGGATTGCTCGGTTATGCCGGCAACTGGAACAACGAGGGTATCGTCGCCCTGCAAGTTGAGACTGCATCCTGCATCGAAAACATCGAAGAGATTGCTGCCGTTCCCGGCGTCGACATTCTTTTTCTCGGACAAAACGATCTCTGCATGTCGATGGGCCTCTACAACAAGTACGAGTTCCCGCACATGTACACTTCGCCCGAACTCAACGCGGCCACTCAGAAACTGATCGACCACGCCCGCAAGAACAACGTCATTCTCGGCATTTTCCTTTTCGGCACAGCACGCGTCGGAGAGTTCCTCGACAAAGGGTTCACCTTCGTCAGCGTTGGCAACGACCTGCACCACATCCTGACGCAGACCGGAGCCTATGTGAACGACATCGAAAACGTATCCAAGGAAAAAGGCAAGAGTTGGAAGAGAAGGCCAACGGCTCTGTTCTAAAGTGTCTTCGTAGGGACGGACGCCTTCGTCCGTCCCTGCCGGGCAGAGCTCGGCAACCCTCTGTCATGCAGGCCCTTCAGAATCAGCGTGGCTGCAACCTGCAGGAACGCGAAAACCAATATCGATTCCGCGCAAACCATCGATATCCTGTGCGGATCAGCCAATTAAATCCCGGCAAACTGAAGACTGCATAGAAAGGCCACGCCCACCAGATTTGCCTTGCCACATACAAATAAACGTCGGCGCCGGAAACCATCTTTTCATCGGGCATCAACAGACGGATGTCGGTGACGAGTTCTTCGTAAGGCATTTTGAGTTGCGACGCAACCCAGGGCTCATCCAGCGCGCCAATCTTGAATCCGTGTCGCTTGAGCGTCTCCGCCCAATAGTTCACCCATCGCGAGCAAAACCCGCAGTGCCCGTCATAGAGAATCACGCCGCGATCCGCCATCTCAGCAGGCCCGACACTATCTCCAACGTTCGCCGGAGTACTCACAATTTTCGTCCTCGCATCACGCTCACCGCCGATCCTTCCGCAAGAAACGCGGAGTCAGGCTTGCCGCGCAACGCTGCTGCAAGTTCTTTTCCGTAGAGTTTCTCCGCATCACCCTCGAATGCCGATTGCCGCACCCGCCAGACCTTCCACGACGGATGCTCGACGCGGTACTCGACACAACCGCCGTCTGGCTGAGCGGCATATCCCCAGTAGTGCTCGGTAATAAATTGCTCTCGCGAACCTTCGGCAGGCAACGCGGCGTTTCCCTCGGTCTCGAGGCTGATTCCTGCCCAGTTCCGGTCACATCGCCAGCGATACTCGACCTTCCAATTGCTTTCGGCGATCGGTCGAATATCGTGCTCCATCGGCATGCACACATAATTCTCGTGATAGAAAGTGCGTGCCACAAACGCGATCGCCCGGCGTGGAACGATCTCTCGTACAAAGACCACTCCCCGACGAACTTCGTTTCCCTCTTGCCGGCGCACATAGAAACGCAAATTCACTTCGTCGAAATTGGCATGAAGTGGAATCGACGCCAATCCAAATACTTTTGTTTTTAGAAATCGGAATCCAACCAGGCTCACAAACACTTTCCCTTGCCAGCAATCGATTTCGGTACCCGAGGGGACGAAAGGAAGAAGCAGACGAGCGTCTACTTCATAGTTCAGCATGGCCAAGTGCCGCCACTCTGCGCATAGAAAGACGCGCTCGTCGCCCACACCTTTAAGATGGTCGCGGCGTCCGGTCTGATTCATTTGAGTAGGGATTGCCCATCTACTTTGCCAAGCGATCAATCAGGAACAGGAGAGCCAAGAGGTGCGGGCCGACGGCCCAATTCTACGGATCGTATGCGGCCGAGTGCATGCCCGCGCGCCGGGCTGCTTCCTGCATTTGATCGAGCCTTCTCTGCTGCTGATCGAGTAGTTGCTGAATTTGCTCGATGCGTTGCAGTTGCCGTGCTTCGGGGCGGTTGTAGGGTTCCTGGTATTGTACGCTACCGTACGCAGCACGGATTGAGGAGCGAATTTGATCGATACGCGATTGCAGCGCCGCCATCTTTTCCTTCTGCGCCAGGATTTGCGTCTTCCACTGCTGCGCGGTTCGTTGCTCCGCCATCCGTCGCTGCATGGAACGATGCGCCGCACGATTATCCGCCGCTAGCCGGGCAGCGAGGCTCTTGTCCTCTGCAGTCGGTTCTGAGTTTGCTTCGGCCGGTTTCGACGACGCGACGGCAGGTGTCTGCGACCCATCCTGGCTCGCGGCCGGATCTTTCGGAAGATCTTTGTTCGTGATCACCTTCGACGACGCAGCGGCATCCGCGGCCTTTTTCTCCCGATTCTCGCGCGCGACATCGCCGAGCGACTGACCATAGCCCATGGCACTCATCAGTAACGCGATGGCCAGAATTCGCAAGAACATTCGCTGCATAAGCCTCTCAGGAAGCCGACTATCAATGCTAACGCTGTTCGAAGCTCTCCGGCGCGGCCTTCGGTATCACTTTGGCAAACGAAGGTGTAAGCCCATCATGGCCAACCGGCCATCTGCAAAACTTCCGCCGGCGTCAGACCCCGCTCCCGCAATTGACGGATGCTAAGAGCATCGTGCCGCTTCGCCAGCCGCACTCCCGCCGCATCACGCACGAGTTCGCAGTGAAAATACTGCGGAGGATCGCATCCCAGAGCACGCATCAACAGCAGTTGCCGCGCCGTTGATTTCAGCAAATCTGCTCCCCGCACAACCTCACCGATCCGCATGGCAGCGTCGTCGACCGCAGCTGCCAGTTGATACGCCGGGATGTCGTCTCGACGCCAGACCAGAAAATCGCCGAAATCTTTCCCGGCAACACACTGCTGGCGGCCCAAATTCAGGTCCAGGAACTCAACGATCTCCCCGTCCGGCACACGAAACCGCCAATTCCTTCCCACGGGCTCCGAGAACTCAGCCGTTTCTGCGCGACCGCGACAAGTCCCGGGATAAATCGGTTCATCATCCGTGTCATTCGGAGCGTTCGCCGATTGCGCCAGTTCTTTGCGCGAACAATGACACGGATACAAGAAACCTGCCTCGCGCAACCGCCGCCAAGCGGCTAAGTAATGCGCCCGCCGCTCGCTTTGCGAATAAGGACCGTACGGACCGCCACAATCTGGTCCCTCACTCCACCGAATTCCCAGCCAGCGCAAGTCCTCGATCATTGCGAGGGCAAATTCCGACCGCGAGCGCTGCTGATCCAGATCTTCGTTTCGCAAGATCAGCGTTCCGTTTCTCTCAATCGCCCGCTGTGCAGCGATCCAAAAAGTTCGAGCGTGGCCGATATGCAGAAGCCCGGTAGGCGAGGGAGCCAGACGTCCCCGATAACCGGATGGATGATCGATCTCAAAATTCACAACAGCATTCTAAGCGGCCCAAAGGTCGTGTGGTGACGGGCGTCCCGTCCGTCCAAACGGAACGCGGTTCGGGAACTGCCGGGAACGGCCGGCTCTGTGTCGCCTCCAACACACTGTATCTGTTGCTGCACACTGTTCTAGGCTGCGCTAAATCGTAAGTCTCGCTCCCTCAACGCCTACGTAAATGGTCGCTCTCCTGCGATACCAAATACAACTGCGCCAGCCGCAGAGGAGGTGACACAATGACCACTACCTGGAAATCCGGTGACAAGAAACCCAACAACCAAACAACAAACAACACAATCTCCGGGACGACGCTTTCGTCCTGGTCGCAGCAACAGAAACTGGCCATGATCGCGGGCTTTGCGGTTCTGGGCTTATCCCTCGTCGTGTGCGCATGCTCGAAGCAATCGGCCAAGCCGGCGCTGGTCAGCGTCTCCAGCCCCGCGCCCGCGCCATTGCCCGCTACGCCGACAACCATTGCATCAACAATCGCCGACCCACAAGCTCCGCTCCACAAGCCAGCGAAGAAAACGTCGAAAAAGCGTCCCGCGGATGTCACGTACAGTGACGCGAACTCCGGCCTCTCGTTCCTCTATCCGCGCAAGTTTTCGGTGATCTCCGGCGATAGCGCCCAGGCCGAATTTGCCGCCGTGGGCGACGTGCCCATGAACTTTGTTCAACCGGGAGGCGTTGCCATCGCGACCGTAGCGTTGCCTGCGAACGCCTATCCGGGTACCGACTTCGCATCCGGCTTCTTCAACGTCAGCGTCAATCGCGCCATCTCGCAGCAGGAGTGCTCGCACTTCGCCTTCGTCGACACGCGCAACGCTGACGGCGAACCTGTGGATGCCGAAAAAGTCAAAATCGGCGGCAACGACATGGAGATGACCTCGGACTTCACTGCGAGCGATATCAAGCAGGTGGAAACACAGTACTACCACAATTATGTAGACGGCTCCTGCTACGAATACAGCCTGGGCCTCAGCACGGAAGGATTTACCACCGAAGGAAACATCCAGCACGTCAACCGGGACGAAGTCTTTGCCAAACTCGAGAAGATTCTCGCCACGGTCAAAGTCAATCCCGTCGAAACCGAACCCGTCGCACAGGTCGTCAATCCCATAGCGGCCGGCGCCGTCGCTCCTACCAGCAGCACAAGCGGTAAAAAGTAACTGGCTCCTTTAAGAAGATTTGGTCAGGGGCCACGCGAGCAGATCGCGTGGCCCTTTTCCTACTCGACCGCTTCCGCCCCAAAATCGCGTACAATTTTCGGATGTTGAAGTCGATAAAGGAGAACTGAATGACCCAGAAGATCATTGAAGTAATCGGGACTTCCGAGGAAAGTTTCGCTAAAGCCGCGGAGAGTGCCGTCAAGGAAGCGGCCAAGACCGTCCGCGGCATCAAGTGGGCTCACGTTGACTCGCTCGACATGCAATTAGATGGAGCCCAGGTTCTGCAATACCGCGCCACCACTAAAATCTTTTTCGACGTCGAAATCTAGCCCGAAAGGAAATTGTATCGTTATGCCAACTATCGCTAAGAAGATTGCCGCTGCTTTTGCGATCTGCCTGGTTTCGACTCTAGCCGCCGTCGCGCAAACAACATGGAGCATTGACCCCAACCACTCCACCGCTCAGTTCACCGTTCGCCATCTCGGCATATCCAACGTCACGGGCAGTTTCACGAAGGTTACCGGAAGCGTCACCCTCAACGACAAAGACATTACGCAGTCGCAGGTTTCCGCCACCATCGATGTCAATTCCGTCGATACGCGAGTCGAGATGCGCGACAAGGATCTTAGAAGCCCCAACTTTTTCGATGTCGAAAAATACCCCACCATCGAATTCAAGTCGAAACGAGTCTCGGGTGGAAATGGAAAATTACAAGTGATCGGCGACCTGACTATTCACGGAACCACCCACGAAGTCACCCTTGACGTCGATGGTCCGACTCCTGAAATGACAGACCCGTGGGGCAACTCACGCCGTGGCATCTCAGCCACCACCACCATCAACCGCAAAGATTTCAATCTCGTCTACAACAACCTGCTCAAGACCGGGGAAGCGGTGGTAGGCGATGTCGTCAAAATTCAAATCGACGCGGAAATCGTCAAAAAGAAGTGAATCTGATTGAGGCATTGAGTCATTTGGGCATTGAACCATTTTAGGAAGCTCAAATCGCGTCCCCGTGATTCAATGTCTCAATACCTCAATGTTTCAATGCCTCAATGGTCCCGTATGATCGAACTGTGGTGAAAAAGAACGTCGCAAGAAACCAACTGAAACTTTTGCACTCTGAGAAGCTGGGTAAGCTGAATTGGCTTGCCCATGGCTTCTCCACGCGCCAGGGTGGAACTTCGCGCGCCTACGGTGGACGCGCGCTCAATCTGGGTTTCACCAAACAAGATTCCCGTCCTGCCGTCGAGCGCAATCGCGAGCTTTTTCTGTCCGAACTCGGTGCCGTCACTGGACGCAAGGCTTGGCCTCTGGTTTCGCTGCGCCAGATTCATTCTGACCTGATTCATGGAGTTGGCGCTGATGCCATCCGCCAGCAGCCTCTGGCGGCCGACGGACTCGTCACCGATACTCCCGGCCTCGTCGTAGCCGTGCAGACCGCCGATTGCCTGCCGATCATTCTGGCTGACCCGAAGCGCCGCGCTGTCGGCGTCTTCCATGCTGGTTGGCGGGGTACCGTGAAAAGGATCGTAGAAAAAGGAGTGGGAGAGATGCGCATGCACTTCGGCAGCGAGCCGCGCCATCTCGTGGCTGCCATCGGACCCGGCGTTCAGAAGTGTTGCTACGACGTGGGAGAGGAAGTCCGCACCAGCTTCGAATCTCAGTTTGCTTATGCCAGTACTTTGTTCCACGAAGTGAAGGAATCAGACCCGGTTCGCGAAAAATACCCGCTGCTGTTTCTCACCGCCCGCGCTCCCGGACACAGCGAGTTACCCGTCAAGCTTTTTCTGGATCTAGTCGAAGCCAATCGTCGGCAACTGCTCGACGCGGGCGTGCTCGCGAAGAATATCGACGCTTCCGCACCCTGCACCGCGTGCCACACGGATCTTCTCTTCAGCTATCGCGCAGAAAAGGGAATCACCGGAAGGATGATGGCCGCAGTTGCGATCAAACCAGCCTAAGACATTGATCATCGTTTTTCGCGCAACCGGGGCGGACGAGGATGCCTGCCCCGAACGCGAAGATTCTTAGGCGAGATCAAACAGCAGAACTTCCGATTCTTCAATTCCTTTGACCTTCAGCTTCGCTTCGTCACTGATAGCCGCGCCATCGCCTTGCTTCAGCCTTTTGCCATTCAGTTCGATTTCGCCCTTAGCCACCTGAATCCATGCACTCCGTTTGGAGGTAAGCGACTGCGTGACTTCTTCTCCGGGAGCCAGCAACGTAACGAAAAGTTTCGCGTCCTGGTTGATTTTGACCGAGCCGTCCGCGCCGTCATTCGAAGCAATCAGCCGAAACTTGCCGCGCTTCTCGCTCTCGGGAAAACTCTTCTGCTCGTATCCCGGCTCATGTCCGGATTTGTCGGGCAAAATCCAAATCTGCAGCAGATGTACGGCCTCCGTCGGAGAGGCATTCGCTTCACTATGGCGTATGCCGCGGCCCGCCGTCATCCGCTGTCCATCGCCCGGCAGAATCACCGAACCAGTCCCCAGACTGTCCTTGTGCTCCAGTTTGCCGGAAAGCACGTAGGTGATGATCTCCATGTCGCGATGCGGATGCGTAGGGAATCCTCCACCCGGCGCAACCCAATCTTCGTTAATCACTCGCAGGGACCGAAAACCCATCCATTTCGAATCCGCGTAATCACTGAAGCTAAAAGTGTGGCGTGTTTTCAGCCAGCCGTAGTCACCGCCGCCTCGTTCATTGCTGGGACGGATCGTAATCATAAGCGCCTTCCTCCCTTTACTCGTTATAACGACTATTTAGATGCCCAGCAGGAGGGAAGGATTCAGAGGGCTCGATTCACCGACTTAACGTTGGACGGCGACCGTTACCCCTAGGGCCATTCAGGGCTCTTCTCCAGCCCGCAAAGCTGCTATGCTTCGTCTCGAGTGGAGCGGCGGGGCACCTCGTTCGCCTCCCCGCCTTCAACATGTCATACCGGATTGTTGCTTATACGATGGCGCAGGTGCGGCAGGGCGCGCTCAACTTTCAGCGCGACTTAAGCGCCGTCCTGACCGAAAACCCGCAGATCAAGGTCTATTCCGCCAGCCCCTTCGACCTCGAAGAACGACGCCGCCTCAAGGATCGCTTCGGAGGAGACATCGTCTACTTCTTCAACGACGCTGCTTATCTGGCCAGCGAGAGTCTCGACCTTCACCTGCCATTCCAAGCCGAGATTCCAGACGCGGAACTGCCTCGCCGTCGCACGGTGGTTGTCGGTTTGCCCGAAAGCTCCATTCGAAGCTGAGATGCCGGAAAACTGGGATCGCGGACGTTGGGATCTCGAATGAAAGCAGCTAATTCTTCTTTTGCTTCTTCGAGGAACTATCAGACTTGGGCTTACTGTCTTTCTTGCTCTCTTTCGAGTCTTTGGAATCTTTAGACTCTTTGGAATCCTTGGATTCCTTCGAGTCCTTCGATTCCTTGGCGTCACTGCCGCCGCTGTCACCCTCCGACGACCCCGACGATTGCGAAGATGACCCGGAAGAGCCCGAGCCCTTCTTCGCATAATCCGTCACGTACCAGCCAGAGCCCTTGAACTGCACTGCCGGAGCCGAGATCACCTGCTCGATGACGCCCCCGCATTCGGGGCACTTCTTGGGTTGTTTGTCGGAAAACTTCTTGATTTCTTCAAAGCGGTGTCCGCACTTCTTGCACAGGTATTCGTAGAGAGGCATGTGTACGCTTGATTCTAGAAGGGAAGAATCATTATCGTCAATTTGGACGAGCGTTCGAAGATAGGAACCTTATCACCTCTTCAACAGATCCACAGGCTCCCGCACATCATATACGCGAAAATATTTCGCCATCGCCGGATATTTCGACGCAACCGCTTCGTACATCGCATACGCCACATTGCGGTACGAGGCGTGCCCCGCAGGAGTGGTACGCAGCTCAGAGATATAGACCGCCTCGGCGAAATCCATCTTGAAGAGCGTGCGCTTGCGGAAGGCCAGCGGAACTGCGTACTGCGCGTTTTGCGCTGCCTCTTCACTACCGTTTGCAGACAGCTTCTGTACCGCGCTGGCGACGCGTTTCATCGCTGTTTCGTACTCCCCGCGCACTCCTGCCGCTTCCACCTCTGGCGGAGTATCAAAGCCATGAGCCGTCGTAAAATCCTGCATGATCTGGACGCAGCGTCGATGCCGGTGCATGTCGCGAAAGCCGCCGATATCCATCAAAATGTCGAATTGAAACTGCTGCCCCGCCGAAAATACCCGCGGCAATTCATCGTGCTTGCCGCGATGGCGCAACCCAAGATCGATGATTTCCCGCCGTCGCGTCTCGCCCGCCGCCGCGATCGTGCGTCGAAGCTGTCGATAGGAATAATGACAGTGCCCGTAAATCAGCGTTGCAGCCAGTTCGATCTCTAGCAAATCGCCATTTGAAGCGCTGCGCTCCGCCTCGTTATCAACCAAATCAACCAACGGCGCAGCTTCGATCGGCGCTTTCCCCATCAGCTCAGCAGCCGCCTGCCGGAGTTCGCGGCGTGTTTCGATCTCATATGTGTTCGGATCTGCATACTTCACAAGCGTTGGCGCGACCCGAACGGCGCGCAACAATTCCCGATCCGCCCGATCGGCAATGGCCGGCGATACCTCGCGAATCTCGGCCACCAGCGCCCGCAGCGATTCCTCATTCGCGTTGTAGGCTGGAGAAACCGCAGCCTGCTTCAGCAAGGCTCCCAGATCCCGAACTTCTTTGTGCGGCTGCGCCAGAAGATGCGCCACTTGTGTCTCCAGCGTGCGCGCATTCACGATTTCTCCCATCGAAGTGTTCGTCGAAAGCGGCAGCAGGTAGCGCGAGATATCGAAAGCGCGCGCCCGCAAAGTGCGCTCATAAGCGTCGGCCTTCATTTCGGCAGGACGCGGGGTGATCCCGACCAGGTATTCAAACGTCCGCTGCGAAATGGTCTCGTAGGTCGCGAACAATGATTCGATCGTTTCGCGGTATAGAGTCTCTGAGGAAACATCCGAAAAACCAGGAGTGTAGTAGCCGCTCCGCCGGAAATCCTGGTAGCGCGTCGATCGCTCCTGCCCATCCCAACGCTGCTCATCGGCTACAACGATGGCCGCAAGAATCGAGAGCCGTTCAATGGCCAGCGCGATGTGAGCCAGATCAGCAATCGATCGATGTCCATATTGAAAGTAGAACGTGTTGAGGAATTTCTCCGCTTTCTGCAGAGTAATTTCCTTCAGCGACTCTTTCATCGACAGCGATGACCGCGAATACTTCGCCATCGCATACGCCTGGATCTCGGGTTCAACGCCATAAACGGCAAATACCTCGACGGACGGTTTACTGGCTTTTGTAGATTCGGAGAGCGCGGCAATCGCTTCGGTCGCAATGACTTCAGACATGGGAGTGCTGAAATCTTAATCGTCCGTCGCCCCCTGCGCAATCGCGAAGGCAGCGCTACTATCGATAGATCAAAAAGCAATCAAAGATCAGAAAGTAACGAACCAGAAACAGCACGGCTTCAGAAAAACAGGGAGGGGATTACTATGACAAAGTCGCCAGCGCGCAAAAACAAAGGCGAAGCCGGCACCGTTAACGTGATCGAGGCCTCATTCCCAGATCAAGTTGCACAGGCTCGCGAACTTTTTATCGAATACGGTGCGTCCCTCAACTTTAGCCTCTGTTTCCAGAGTTTCGACCTGGAACTCCAAAGCCTTCCCGGTGCCTATGGCCCACCCAGCGGAAGGTTATTGCTCGCACAATACGAGAATCATGCGGCCGGATGCATCGCCTTGCGCAAGCTTGACACCGGCATTTGCGAGATGAAACGTCTTTATGTGCGCCCCGCCGATCGCGGCCGGGGGCTTGGCCGATTGCTGGTGGAGGCCCTTATCGCCGAAGCGCGCATCATCGGCTACGAACGTATGCGCCTCGATACCGTCGAGTCGGCAATGCAAGATGCAGTCGCGCTCTATCGCAGGTTGGGATTCAGAGAAATCCCGTCGTATTCCTCCATACCGGTCAAGGGTGCGCTCTGGATGGAACTACTGCTGTAACCGCCCATCCACTCCGCGAACGGTATCCGGCGCAGCCTTGACAATCGCGGAGGGCTTAACCGTTTTGTCGACAGATGGCTGCTTGGTGCCTGGCTCCAGCGCCTGATTTTGTGCAACGCCGGGAGTCGATTCGATGTTGGGTAAAGTGTGCCCCAGGATAACGACATCCACCCGCCGGTTTATGCCGCGCCCCACGATCGTGCGATTGGATGCGACCGGATGGTATTCGGCATAGCCGGCTGCGCTCAAACGTTCTGGCGCGAATCCGTCGCGCACAATCAGAAGCCGCACAATTTCCGTAGCCCGCGCCGCCGAAAGTTCCCAGTTCGAAGGAAACTGCGCGTTGTGAATCGGAGTGTTATCGGTGTGGCCCTCAATGCGCAAGCGGTAGTCGCCCTGCTGAAGAATCCCGGCGATGCGGTCAAAGGCGGCCTGCGAGGTCGATTTCATCTCTGCCTCTCCACTTCCGAAAAAGCCGACTTCCCGCAGGCTGATCACCAGACCGTCGGGCTCGCGGTGTAATGCGATTTCTTTTCGTTCAATTTCTTCGGCAAGCGTACTCTCCAGTGCCGTCTGCAGTTTCGCCAAGTCTCCATTTTCCACCCCGGTCCCCAAGACTCCCTCAGGATGCGAGGCGATTCGCGCCAAGCTCGCGGTGCGCTCTGTGTTTTCGATCGCTTGCGCCGTGGCAAAAGGCATGGGCTTGGCCGCGTCGATCGGCACTTCCGTCGTAGAAGCCTGAAAAACTCCCATCTCCTGAAAGGCGACCTGGATCGCCAACGCCAACATTCCAACTTTTCGCTTATCGACTTGTGAAGAAGCGTAGAGAACGACGAAAAACGCAAACAACAAAGTGATGAAGTCCGCATACGAAACTAACCAGCGCTCGTGACTCACTCGGTTGACGCGCCGCCGCCGTCGACTCATTGGTAAGAGGCCTCCACTTCTCGGTCCACCGAATGAGCCTCGGTTAGAAACCCAAGTAGCTTCTCTTCCAGAATTCGCGGATTCATTCCTTCGAGAATCGACACTACTCCTTCGATTGTCATTTCGCGGATGATCTGCTCCTCGCGAAGGCGAATCTTCAACTTACCCGCCGCTGGCAGCAGGAAAATGTTCGCAGCTCCCACTCCATACAGAGTTGCAACAAAAGCTACCGCAATTCCTTTTCCTACCTCGTCGATCTTGTCCAGATGCTGCATCACCTGAATCAGCCCTAGCACCGCTCCAATAATCCCAATCGTTGGAGAGAATCCACCCGCCGATTCAAAGACCTGCGGAATCTTTTCTTCCTGCTCTTCCTTGTTGTCGAGTTCCAGCTCCATGATCTTGCGCAGTTCCTCCGGATCCGTCCCATCGATCGCCAGCATCAAGGATCGATGCAAGAACGGCTCTTGGATCGTGGCGAGTTCCTGATCGAGCGAAACGATGCCCTCCCGCCGCGCCTGGTTGGCATATCTCACTAACAAGTCAATGGTCCATCGCGCATCGGTGGACGGCTCGACGAAAACCTGGAACAACCGCCGAAAAGCTTCGCTCGCCACCGGCAACGGATATTGAATCAGAATCGCCCCCAACGTCCCCCCGAACACGATCAGGGCTGCCGTCGGCTGCAGCACTTGGGCAAAATTCCCGCCCTCCAGAATCAGGCCCAGCAGGATGCCGCCGATTGCCAGCAACAGACCGCCGACGGTTGCCTTGTCTACCATGGTCTATTTCTCGTCCGCGGAACCTTCCCCAAGCGATCGATCACTATGCAGGACATTGCGGACAGCTCCAGAACTACCGCTCGCGAAAAACGTCATTCCCTGCAGCACCGCGCGCCGGAATTCCACAACTCGTTTCAACACTTCCTGTGCGCTCTCGCGAACCACGATCTTGTCACCATTCACCAGGGTGAGCACGGTGTCCGGAGCCTGCTCAACCAATTTGATCAGGTCCGAATTCACCACTATCGGATGACTGTTAAGGCGTGTGAGCTGAATCAAGTCTTGGCTCCAAATCCCGCGTCTGCCGTGGAAAAGAGCCAGCCGCGCGAGGCTCCATCAATGGAGATCGGCAAACATCGCATCCGCGCTAAGAAAGCCGGCTGAGTCGCGGCAGTTACCGGGGGTCTATGCCTTCCGGTACTTGTGGAAATAAAGCCGGAACGCCACACGCCGATGATCCAGAGTGAAACGCAATTGGGTTCCGCAGGACAAACGGAACGAGCTCCGGGAAGGTTTCGGGGACGGATCCCAAAATCGGAACCAAGAAGGAGCAATTCAATGGCACTTACTATTCTGAATAACATTGCTGCTTTGGCTGCGGAAAACCAGCTGAACATAACTAGCAGCAACCTCAACTCCACCCTCGAGCAGTTATCTTCCGGTTCACGAATCAATAGCGGCGCTGACGATCCCGCAGGACTGGCTATCGCCAACGGCCTAGAAGCAAACGTCGCCGCCCTGACGCAATCCGCCAGCAACGCCACCGATGGTGTCGGCGAACTGCAGGTTGCCGATGGTTCGCTTTCCCAGGTCACCACACTCCTGGACCGCGCCGTAACGCTGGCGACCGAAGCCGCGACCGGCACCGTATCCGATTCGCAACGCACCGCGATCGACACCGAATATCAATCGATCAAGGCCGAAATCGACAGCATCGGTTCCACCACCAATTACAATGGTGGACAGGTCTTCACCAACAACACCCTCAACGTCTTCTTAAGCGATGGCAGCACGAGCGGCAGCAGCAACATCGGCGTCTCGACCGGTATCCTGTCGTCCACCAGCCTCGGCTTGGGAGGCACCCCAGCAACAGCCGTTCTGAGTCAATCTGCGGTACCCGCCGTGGCGGCCCAGGCCACTCTCACCGGAGGCGCCTTCGTCGGATCGACCGAAGCCACGGCCACTCTCACCGGAGGCGTGTTCTCCGGTACCGCAGGCGCCACCGATACTTTGACCGGAGGGGCGTTTACGGGCGTCACCGCGGCCACGAACACTCTGACTGCGACGGATATCGCGGCCGTCGTAGCCGCGACCGACACTTTGACTGGCAGCGCCTCGTGGGTCGGTGCCACTGCCGCGACTGGCACTCTCACGATCAGCGCTGGAACCATCAGCGATGGTGACACGGTGACTCTCGGCGGCCAGACTTATACCTTCAAGACCACTCTCGACAATGGTGGCGGCGCCGGATCAGCCAATGAGGTTCTAATTGGCGGCAGCAACACAAACGCACTGGCCAACCTCCAGGCTGCAATCAACGGCGCGGCGGGCGCAGGCACGGATTATGGCGCCCCGACGGTTACCAACGCGAACCTCACCGCATCGGGGGCAGGTGCAAGTTCTGTCAATTTGACGGCCAAGGTCGATGGCGTCGCTGGCAACACTGGCGCCATCACGTACACCGGCACAGCGACAGGCGGAGGAACAATCGGCGGAGCCGTTGCAGGCGACACGGTATCGGTCGGGGGCCAAACCTATACCTTCGTTTCCACGCTCAGTACGACTCCGACGGCGGGCGAAGTCGTAGTCGGCACAGGTGGCAGCGCGGAGGCGACCAGCCTTACGAATCTCGAGGCGGCCGTCAACAACTCGGGCGGCAGTAATTACAGCGCCAACACGCCTGTCAACGGCAACGTTATCGCGGGAGCATCCAGTGGGACGACAATTACGTTCTCGGCCAAGACTCCCGCCGCAGGCAACAACTACGGCGACAGTCTCACGGCGTCGACCACCGGGCACGGCGTCTTCTCCAGTGCAAACTTCATCGGCGGCGCGGCTCCTACGACCGCGACCATCGGATCGACAACCTATACCTTCGTGAGTGCCCTCACTGGCGCTGCCAATGAGGTCCTGGTGGGCCTATCGCAGACCGCGACCCTGGCCAATCTGGCCGGCGCAGTGAATGCTTCCAGCAGCGGTGGTCAAGCTGCCGGTACGACCTACGGATTTGGAACGGTAGCGAACACAGCCGCCTCGGCTGGTACCGCAGCGAACAGCGCTCTCACCTTCACAGCTAAGAATCCGAACTCAGGCGATAGCTATGGCAATGGCGTGGTTTCAACCATCTCGGGGGGCGCTGGTACTTTTGGCACAGCGTCCTTCGCTGGCGGCGCTGCTGGCGATAGCGTGACCATTGCCGGACAAACCTATAACTTCGTGGCGGCCCTTTCTGGAGCCGCGAATGAGGTCCTGGTGGGAGCGAACGAAGCTGCCAGCCTAGCGAACCTCGTCGGTGCGGTCACGGGCGCGTCTACCGGCGGTCAGGGTGCCGGAACCACCTATGGCAACGGAACGATCGTCAATGCCAACGTCACGGGAGTTGCCAACGGCGGCGGAACAACCGCTACTTTTACCGCCAAGAATCCTTCTGCAGGCAACAGCTATGGCAACAACCTTTCTACCGCCATCACCGGCGGGGTCGGCGCCTTTTCCAGCACCAACTTCACCGGCGGCGCACTGGGCAATCAGGTAACAATCGGCAGCACGACTTATACTTTCGTCGATCAGCTCTCCGGAGCCGCCAACGAAGTACTGGTCGGCACCGGAGCAGGCGCTGAAGCCACGAGTCTCGCCAATCTTGTCGGCGCGGTCAACGCCGCCACCACGGGCGGCCAGGCTGCTGGAACGACGTACGGTGCAGGCACTGTTGCCAACGCGGCGGCCACCGGCATCGCGGGCTCTACCACCGCAGTTTTCACAGCCACGCATAACGGCACCGCCATCGGCGATTCCGTCGTTTCGACCATCACGGGCGGGGGTAGCTTCGGAGGCGCAACTTTCTCCGGAGCCACCAACGGCGACACGATTACCGTCGGCAATACAACCTACCAATTCGTCCATTCGCTCAGCCCCAGTGCCACGGCCAACGAGGTGCTGGTCGGAGCGGACGAACAACACAGCCTGGCCAACCTCGTCGCCGCGGTCAACGGAGCGGGCGGCGCTGGAACTGTGTATGGGACCGGCACAGTCGCGAACACCACCGCTACGGGAGTTGCGGCCCCAACGACCGCTACTTTCACTGCTGTGACCCCCGGTGTCGCTGGAAACAGCCTCGCCACTGGCGATACGGGAGGCGTCGGCAACATTACCGCCTTCACCGGTGGGGCGGCAGCCGTTGCTGGAGGAGGCCCGGCCACCGCTGGTGACACGGTCACCGTCGGCACGCAAACCTATAGCTTCGTAAGTTCCCTCAGCGAGAATCCGACCGTACCCAATCAGGTTCTGGTTGGGGCCAACGAAGCCGCAAGCCTGGCAAACCTCGCAGACGCTGTCAACGGAACGACCGGCGCGGGAAGCGCCTATAGCTTGGGCACTGTGGCCAACACCTCCGCCACCGCAGTTGCGTCTTCGACTGCCGTTACGTTCACAGCCCTCACCGGAGGCTCGGCCGGCGACCAAATCGCCTCCACGACCACTGGAGGCGACAATCAGTTTACCGCCACCACCTTCACCGGGGGAGGCACGCAAACCAACGATCTGCTCAGCAGCTCCGACGCGCAGTCCGCGCTGACGCTGATCAACGACGCAGTCGCCCAGGTCGCCGCACTGCGCGGCAATCTCGGTGCCACCGTCAACCGTTTGCAAGCCGCTTCCAACGTCATCACGAACCAGACCCAAAACCTGACTTCGGCAGAAAACGACGTCACCGCTGCAGACATTCCCTCAACCGTAGCCAATCTTTCCCAATACTCCATCTTGGAACAGACCGGTGTCTCCGCTCTGGCCCAGGCTAACCAGCAGCAGCAACTTGTATTGAAGCTGTTGCAATAGTTCGAGGCTTTGGCAAATAGGAGGCGGAGAGCACACCGCCTCCTTTTTGCTATTCCGGAGGTAAGTCCGCCATGAGTGTCCCACCGGTTGACAGCTTTCCACCCATCAAGGGCGTCCAGGCAACGACCGCGAGTATCAGTCTCGACCGCGGCACGTCACCACCCAACTTCAGCGCCGTACCCGAGACCACCACACCCGTTTCGGGAACGGTGCCAAGTCAATACATCTCCGCGACATCAAAGGTCTCCCAAGACGACCAATTCCCTCAGGATGTCGTCGAATTGCATCAGGATCCTGATGTTAAGGACCAGATAATCGTGGAGTATCTCGACCAGTCCAAGCGACTCGTGATGCAAATGCCGAGCGAAGAGGAGCTCGCGGTGGAGCGTGGCATTGCGCAGGAACTGCAACAGCGTGACTTGCAAGCCGCGAAACTCAACGAGTCTGCGGGTGCCACTGGAACGAGCAGTCGAGAGGAAAACAGCCATGGGAATTAGCTTTAACACCGCAGCTTTGTTGAGTGGAAACGGCATCGACGTCAATTCCGTAGTCTCCGAGATTCAGGCCTCGCAGAGCGGACAATTAATTGCCTGGCAGGCCGATCAAACTGCGTTGAAAACACAAGCAACCGCCTTGACAAGCATCAACACTGACTTGTCGAACCTGGCGGCCGCCGCGAGCGGACTTACTGGCACGAACGGAGCACTGACCTACGTTACCGCCAGTTCCTCCGAGACGGCCATCGTGAATGCCACTGCCCTGAGTGGGGCCACCTCAGCCAACTATTCCGTGGTAGTGAACTCCCTGGCATCCGCCGGCACGCTGTATACGGATTCGGTCGCGAACGCGACCACCTCGATTCTGCCCGGTGGCCAGAGCACCGGCAATCTCACTTTGCAGATCGGAGGATCGACGGGCACAACGGCCAACATTGCCATCACTGCGGGCAGCAACGATACTCTCACCACCCTCGCCGCCTCCATCAATTCGCAGAGCACCACGAACAATTGGGGCATCACCGCTAGCGTCATCACCGATGCCGACGGTTCCCGACTGGCGATCTACAGCCAGGCAACCGGTAGCGACGGGGCGCTGTCCATCGCATCCGCCAACGGGAGTAACACGACAAGCCTCGTGTTTGAGCCGCCCGTCGGCGGCACGAATGCCGAGATTACCGTCAACGGAATCCCCTACGCCAGTAGCACCAACACCGTAACCGGTGCGATCGCGGACGTCACACTGAATCTGGTGAGTGCCGACCCGGCGACGCCCGTCACCATCGCGGTCGGCCCCGATACAACCGCCATCACCAACTCCATCAACAATTTTGTTACGGAATACAACACCGTCATAGGCGATATCAACACACAATTCACCGTCAACCAGTCCACGAACAACGAGGGGCCACTCGGGCCCGACACCGACCTGCGCCTTCTGCAATCCAGCCTGGAGGCGGACCTCAACTATGCGACAAGCGACTCTCTCTCCGTAAGCAGTGGGTTCACCAACCTCGCGGCGCTCGGCATTACTGAAAACAATGATGGAACTCTGAGCGTCGACAGCACGGCGTTAGCCACCGCCCTCACCTCAAATCAGGCGGCTGTACAGAATTTCTTCACCAACGCCAGTTCGACAGGATTCGCCGACAACCTGAACACCGACCTCACCAACCTGACCGACCCGGCGAACGGCATTCTCAACCAGGATCTTGCCTCGAACCAAAGCCAGCAGAATGACCTCACCACCGAGATCACCAATTTTCAAACGCAGATGGCTGCCCAAAAAGTACAACTCGATCAGGAGTTCGACAACGTCAACACATCGCTCGAAGAGTATCCGCTGATGTTGCAGGAGGTCACCGCCGTCCTCGAATCGATGACCGCCGGCACCTCGGCGACAGGCACAGTTGCCAGCGCGAATACAACCCCAGTTTCAGGAACCTCCCAGTCCAGCAGCCCGAGCACCAGCGGCGCTACCAGCTAATCACGTGTTATTTGAGGAGAATTCTTTCGTCATGAACATCCAGCAATCGTATCGCGAAGCATCGGTTCAAGGCGCAAACCCCGTAGAGCTGGTGGTGCGGCTCTATGAACAGATGATCGAAGATCTTCGCCAGGTGGATAAGGCAATCGAGCAGAAAAACATTCGGCTGCGTACCGAACGCATCAAACACGTGATCCTCATCTTGGGGCACTTGCAATCCTCGCTTGACTTCAGCCAGGGAGGGAAGGTCGCTCGCAATCTCGAGAATCTTTACAACACCCTGCGGGATCGTCTTGTCGCCTTACAAGTCCGCCCCACCTCTCGCGCTGTCGCCCAACTCATCACGGACTTGCTCGCGGTACGGGAGGCTTGGATCCAGGTCGAGCGCGCCGAATATCCCCCTCCCAGCGGTGCCGCAGGCGTTGGCTCATCGGAGGCCGCAAACCGTGCGCCGACCAACCCCTCGGCGGTTGAGGAGCAGCCGCGCTTGGAGTGGAATGTGTGATGTCCGCCAACGCCCTCGCGACCTTCCGCCTGGTTAATGAGAACTTGCGTCTGGTCCTCGTTCGCCTGCGTCCCGAACAGACTCAATGTTCGTCGATCCGGGCGCGCGACTTCTCGAACATCCTCGCGCAGCTCCAGCGCGGCGCGGAATGCCTGCGACGGCCCCCGTCCGCTTCGCCGGAGGATGCGGACTTCGAAGCGCAGGCGCTCGCCTTTCGCGCACAGCTCGAGCAACTCAAACGTATCCTTCCTGACCTGCAAATCCGTTTGCTCGCGGAAAAGACGCGTCTGGAGGCCGCACGACACCGACTGGCGTCCACCGCCAACTGGGCCGAAGCGCGAAAAAATACACTCTGAAATCAATCTCGAACCAGCAATTGCGGCCGACGGTAGGCCGCCGCGACCTCCGGCACTCGCGACTGCCTGGACAACTCCACAGCCCGAGCTCTCGTAGGTCAGATCTCTTACGTCAGATAGTTGAACAGATTGTCCTCAGACATCTTACTGATGGCCGCGAGCGCTGCCTGCGTATTTGTCTGCGCCTGCGATAGATTCGTCGCCGCCGCGGCCTCGTCCGCGCCTCCCAGAGTGGTTTCCTGCTGGCTGATCTGCAGCTTGGCCGTGTTCAGGTAGTTCGTTTCGGAGGTTGCCTGGCTCATGGCATTGCCATACAACACGCGCTGCGCCGAGAGGTAGCTGGAAGCCGAACTCAGCGCATTCACCGCCGTCTCAATTCCCGTGTTCGTCTGCAACGCCGTGATCAGATTGTTGACGGCCAGAAATACGTCGTTGCCCGAGGCCGAAAACAGCTGCGATCCCGGAACGTTGGTCGCGATCTGGCAGCCATTGCCCACCGCGATCTGATTGCTGCCCGTGTTGCCCGCATAGCTTACGCCCGACGGGTCGTTCGCGTCCGCGGTGTAAGGCTCGGTCCCGGTCGCAGTTCCCGCGAATAGGTAATTGCCTTGGTAGGTCGTGTTCGCGAGAGAAATCAGCTCGGTCTGGATGCCCTGCAATTGCACCACGATCGCGGCCTGGTCGCTCGCGGATTCGGTGCCGTTGGCGCCTTCCACGCCCAGGCTGACCGCTTGCTGCAACGCGGTCGTAATCGAACTGAGGGTCGAGTCGGCGGTGGAGAGCTGGCCCTGTACCGCACTCAAGGTCTGCAACGAGCCGCTGGTAAATGTGGCTTGGTCGTTGTTCTCCACCAAAAGCGCCGCTGCCGTTGGATTATCCGACGGCTCGTTCACACTTCTCCCCGTCGAAATCTGCAGCGAGGCCACCTCGGCGTCCAGCTGTGTCTCGTTCAGCGAGGCCAGCAAATCAGGCATCGGATTGGGGTTGACTCGCATATCTCATTTCCCTTCTCTTCCTACGATACTGCCGCATCAATCCCGAGATTGATGGTGTCGCTCAGCAGCGAGTTCACGGTCGAAACTACCCGCGCCGCCGCCTGATACGCCGTCTGGTACTGGATCAAGTTCGCCGCCTCTTCATTCAGCGACACTCCCGAAACGCTTCCGTTCTGGTCCTGCAACTGCTGCAGAATCATGCCCGCCGAATCCGCGTCGGCCGACGTGTTGGACGTGTCGCTGCCCACCTCCCCCACCAGCGTGGCATAGGACTCGACCGGGGTTTGTCCATTAGCCAGCGCCGCGTTGGCAACGGCCACGAGATTGGCAAGATTGCCGTTGCTGCCGACCGAACCGTCCGAACTTGCGGCAATGAGCGACGGATCGGTCATCGTGACCGTCATCGTCGCCGCGGCGCCCTCATCGGTCATCGTGACCGTCATCGTCGCCGCGGCGCCCTCATCGTTCGCCGGAGGAGTTTCAAAGATGTTGCCGCCCACATTGCCGTTCAAATCGGTGCCTTGTGCATTGGCCGCGTTCAGTGAAGACGCCAAGCCTCCGGCCAGCTGATCGAGACTCGCGCTGATGCTGGGGATTTCCTGGTCCCGAACCTGAATCAGCCCCGCGAGGCTGCCCCCGGTCAGCGAACTGGTGATGTCCTGCTCCCCAGAGAAAACTTGTTGCACCCCGCCGCTTCCCGCTCCCGTCGAGAGCGCGTAACTCGTAGAGCCCGAGACCAAGGTCGTTCCGCTGGACGTCGCCAGCGTAATTCCCTGATCGGTCGGAATCACCTGCACATCGATCAATCCGGAAAGCTGTTGAATCAGGTTGTTTTGCTGATCGACCAAAGTCCCAGGATCCTGATTGATGCTCTTGACGTCACTGATCTGCTGATCGACGCTCGCAATCTGCGACGTCAGGCTGTTCACCTGCGTGACTGTCTGCACTACATTCTGGTCGATGTTGCCCTGCTGCGTTTGCAAGGCAGAGGCGGAGCTGTTGAAATCCGTGGCCAGATTTCCCGCCGCCGTCAACACCGCTTGCCGCAAGGTCAAACTCGAGGGGTCGGGCGACAGCTGCTGCAAGCTGTTGAAGAAATTACTGATGTCGGCGCCGATGCCGGAGGTGGAACTCGCAAACTGCGTCTGAATCTGTTGCAGCTGCGTCAGCGAAGCGTTCAGCGCGCCGTTCTGCTGTGTTGCCTGATTGATTTGGATCTGCAGCATCGAATCGCGCAAACTTTCGATCCTTTGCAAAACCACGCCCGTGCCCACATTCAACGACCCGATCTCGATGGGATCCCCCGGCGTCGTTTCCGCCACTTCCCGCGTGTACCCCGGTGTGTTGGCATTCGCCACATTGTTGGAGGTTGTTTCCATCTCTTGCTGGCTGACCGAGAGTCCGCTCAGCGCCACTGAAAGTGTCCCAAACAGACCCGACATCTTGTTCTATTCTCCTGTCGCCGTCCTAGATCGTAGGCCGGCATCGAGACGCGGATCTCGAGTGAGGATCGCTGACTGTAGCGCATAAGTGGGTGCACAACTGTCCACTACCCTACGCAGCGCGACCAGACTGCGCTCGAGATGCCGCAGCAAAGACCAGTGGACACGCGTGAGATACCGAATTCTCTTAACGAGCGCCTCCCATTCTGCCTGCAAGCGCAGTGAATCGGCCGCCGGGGAGGCATCGCCCGGATCGGACGGCCGGGCCGCCGGCTCCTTCACCTGGCACCGCAGCTCGCTTTCGAGATGGCTCCACTGCCGGCACAACTGGGCCTGATGCGCCGCTCCTCGCGCGATAGCATCCGAATCGTTTCGCACCAATGCCAGGCTACTCGTTTCGAGGCTCGCCGCGAGTGAGCGCATCAGCTCCAGCCGCTGCTCAATCAGCAGGCTCAAGGCGGGCAGCGAGCGGTCAATATTCTTCATGGCGCGGCCTCAACCTGGGTGTGAGGATTGCTCCTCGAAACCTGTTCGAAAACTTCCACTCGCCAAGCGCGCTCCAGCTAGGCCAAGTCGTCCAGTGCATGCTTCGGTTCGCCAGAGCCCGCGTCCTCAGCAGCTTCGTCCCTTGACTCAGTGTCTTCGGCGCGATCTTCAGGGCGATCATCGGATCCCGGCTCGAACCGGTCGCCATGGCGGCTGCTAGGCTTACGCCTTGGCGGCGTTTCACGCGCATCGCCTCGCTTCTCGAGCACCCGTATGAGCGCGGGATCCACCGCGTTGGTGATCAACGGGTCCACAGTTCACCTCAACATTCTTTATTCTTTCCGCGCGGCGACGCTCCAGTTACATTCCCGAACACGCCACGACGTCTTTGATCCGGCACGGCCGCGCCAAACAGCTAACTCTGCCCATCGCCAGCCTCGCCGACAATTGCGCCGGCGACCTCTCCCGCGGAAACCGGGTACTGGCCGTCGTTGACCGACTGACGCAGCGCTCTCACCTTCGCCTCGCGAATCTCCGGCTGCGCCAGAACCTGCGCCTGCAAGGATTGCACCTTCGCTTGATCGAACGTGAGACGCGTTTGGTCCGCACTCGCTCCATTGGCCGAGCCAGACGCCGCAGCGCTGTTCTGCCCCGCCCGACTTGCCTTACCTTGTTCCGGGCTAGTTTCCGGGAGATCCAACCCCCCTCGCCCATAATCGACTCTCATAAAATGCCTCCAATCCCCCTCTGCCTTTCACATCGGCAAAGCTTAGGAAATCTTAATCTTTGGGCTGACGCGCCTCGCCGACGCATTGCGACCCAATTCTAAGATCGACAGAGTCTTGGAAAACTTTAGCCTGATTCACAGAACCGCGGTTCATCTTCCACTCGACACCTTTGTGGATGGCATCGAACCCGACGCCAATTGCGCTTGCAGATGCTGCCGCACCATTCTTGCGATGCCAATCCCGCCCCGGTCCGCGATCGCCTGCGCCAGCGCCTGCGTGCTTATCTGCCGATAGTCATCCGCTCCCACACTCGTCGTAGCCGATTCTGGCCCAGAAAACGTCTTCTGCAGCGACACGAGCACCGGAGTCAGCAGCAGCGCTTCAAAGTCGCGCGCTGCCTTCTCGTCTTTTGTCACGGCTTTCGCCGCGGGAGTCTTCACTGTCGAAATCCTGCTCCATCCTGACGTGAGCGAGACGTTAATCTTCTCCACTCCGCTCATCATTTCCGCCCCCATCTTCGCTTCGATTCCCGGGCTGATGTTCGAACCGATGTTCGCCCCGCTCGTTGCCGATCTCTCCGCATCAGATCACCTCCAGGTCGGCGTCGAGCGCTCCTGCCGCCTTGATGGCCTGCAGAATGGAAATCACATCACGCGCCGTCGCCCCCATATTTTGCAATCCGCCGACCAACTGGTCGATGTTTGCGCCCTCCGTAATCTCCAAGCGTTTCGTAGGACTGTCCTTCGCCTGCACCTCGGTCTGTCCCACCACCTCCGTCTTTCCGCTCGCGAGCGCATTCGGCTGCGACACGGAATACTCTGTCGAAATCTGTACCGAGAAGCCGCCATGCAAAATCGATACCGCTCCCAACCGCACATCCTTGCCCATCACGATCGTGCCAGTGCGTTCGTTGACCACGACACGCGCGCGCCGATGTACGTCCACTGTCAGATTTTCGATGCGCGCCAGAATCTCTGTCAGATTCACTATACCCGTCGCATTCGGATCGAACTCCACCCGCCCCCCATCCCGCGCGCTCGCGATGGCATGCCCGAAATCACGATTGATGGCGTCCGAAATCTCACCCGCCGTCGTAAAATCCGGCTCCCGCAAAAGCAGCGACACCGGAGCCAAGTGGTTAAAATCGAAAGCCAAAGATCGCTCCACCCGACCTCCTGCGGGAATCCGGCCCATCGTAGGATGATTCATCTGCTTGGTGGCGCCCGCTCCTCCCGCCGCAAATCCTCCCACTGCAATCGGACCCTGCGCCGCCGCATACACTAGCCCGTCCGCTCCATAAAGTGGCGTCAACAACAGCAACCCACCCTCGAGACTCTTGGCATCCCCGACCGACGAAACCGTCACATCCAACGCCGTCCCGGGACGCGCAAATGCCGGCAAACTCGCCGTCACAAACACAGCCGCCACGTTGTTCACCCGTGCCGTCGCTGCCGGAATCTGAGCCCCCATGCGCTGCATGATGTTGGCTAGGGTCTGCGTGGTGAAAACCGTCTGCTGGCTGTCCCCCGTCCGCGTTAGCCCCACCACCATGCCATAACCGATCAGCGGATTCTCCCGCACGCCCTCCACGTTGGTCAGGTCGCGAATCTTGATGGCGACGGGTTCGCTCGCCTTCAAACGCTCCGACAAAATGAACATTAACGCGACGACACCAGCCACCAATCCCAACATCCGGATACCGAGCGCAAGAAAGCCTTTCATCCCAACCCTCTCCTAAAAATCCAACAGGTGCAGAATCGTGCGCACAATTCGATTGGGCGGACGGACTCCATCGGAGATCACGCCCTTGCCCTTAATCTCCAACTCCAGATCCCCGATATTGTCGGAAGCAATCGAATTGTTGGGTCCGATGTCGCCCCGGCGTACCACGCCGCGCAACACGATCGTCTGCTTCTCGTTGCTCATATTGATGACGCGCTCCGCTTCGATCACCAGGTTTCCACTCGAAAGCACAGCCACCACGCGCCCAGACAGATTTGTGGTCACGCTTGTGGCAGACGATGCCTGGCTTTTACCCGATAGCGTCTCCGACGAATTCAGCCCAAGCAGGTTCGTGACCCCGCCCACATTGATCTTTCCCGGCAACGACGTAATGCCCGAACTGGTACTTAACGTCCGGGCCGTACTCACCGCCCCCGCATTCGACGAGGTCAGTCCCTGAACGACGGTAATCATGATCACGTCCCCGACCGACATCGCCTTGTAGTCCGCGCTCAGCGACGCCATCTTTCCCGTATCCACCCAGATGCTGCCCAGCGACAACTGCGCCACTGGCGCTTGCGTTTGCTGCTCGCGAGCCAGGTACTTTGCCAGATTCTCTGCCTGTGTATCTCGTTTCGAGGCATGCAAACAACTTGCCCCGACTATTAGCCCAATGCACACCATTCTTTTCACATACGCCTCCGAATCCGACTTCAGGGTTAGCGCTCCTCGTAAACCGAGATTGCCCCAAGCTCCTCCGTTATTGCGGGAGAGCCTCGAGCATGGCGGGGCCGGACACCCGCGCCCGGAAGATGTGCCCGTCGGGCGCGCGCACACGAATCACATCCCCTTCGTGGCCACGTTCCAGACAGGTCACACTCGCCGTCATTCGCAGGCGGTCCGCCAGAAAGACCGCGGTCGCCCTGTCCCCAGAATGGACAGCCAATGCCGACGGCTCCTCCGCTCGCCTCTCCAACTTCGCTCGCGCGAACCCTTCTTGTCCGAACTGAACCGCGCGGCACGACACGGCGTGCGCGCTCACGTCCACTGCAACCGTCTCCCGCAAGTAGTTCGGTAGATAGACCAGAAATGGCAGGCACTGGCCCGGCACACCGCACTCCAAACGAAATTGCGCGTGATGCCGGCTCGGATCCCAGCAGGCCGACGCTACACGCAAGGTTCTCCCGGCGAGAGCCGGAGGTGCAGCGGGCATGTCCAGATCCTCCATGCGCGGCAGTCTCTGCTCTTCCAGCCCGCGCTCGCGAAGAGCTGTCGCCACCACTCGCCAAATCTCTTGACGCGTTACCGGGGTGGCCCGAATTTCCTCAGCCGTTGCTGAAGCTGCGGCCGCAATGCCCTTCCGATCCTCGGCGAACAGGAAAATTGCGCCGAGAACGCTCGCCGCGATTCCAACGAAGACACTGCATCGGATGAACTCGAATCCGCCCATCCCCCATCCCTTATTTGCCCAGATTGTTGACCAGCTGAAACATCTGATCGGCGGCTTGCACCACGCGTGAACTGGCCTCGTACGAGCGCTGCGCCACGATCATGTTGATGAACTCATCCACCACGCTCACGTTGGACTGCTCCTGGTAACCTTGTTCGACCTGCCCCAATCCGTCCGAGCCGCCCGGCGTCCCTACCGTCGCATCCCCCGAGGCCGTGGTCGCGAGATATAAGTTTTGGCCCACGCTGTTCAACCCTCCCGGATTCGGAAACAGCGCCAGCTGAATGCTGCCGACCTGTTGCGCCGCCGTCTGTCCCGCCAGAGTCACCGAAACGGTTCCGTCTGATGCGATCGTGATCGAGGTCGCTCCTGCCGGAATCGTGATCGCCGGCTGCAAGGGATTTCCATCCGCGGTCACTACATTCCCCTGCGAGTCTTGATGAAACGTGCCACCGCGCGTGTACGCGGTCTGGCCCGTCGGCAGCAGCACTTGAAACAATCCCTGCCCCTGAATCGCCAAGTCCAGCGGATTGCCCGTCGCACTCAGATCGCCCTGCGTCTGGATGATCTCCGACGCGGAAGACCGTGTGCCCAAGCCCACCTGCAAGCCCGCCGCAACCGTCGTCTGCTGCGATGCGGCCGCGCCCGGCATCACAATGTTCTGGTAGATCAAATCCTGAAACTGCATGCGCCGGGCTTGAAACCCGGCCGTACTGGAGTTCGAAAGATTGTTGGCAATCGTATCCAGATTGGTCTGCTGCGCCTGCATGCCGCTCGCTGCCGTAAACAGTGCTCGAAACATAGCTCTCTCCTTACACTTCTATCGGCGGATTCTGCCGCATTTGCTGATCCAGTCTCGCGAGCCGTTAGACCTTCGCGAGATCCGTGCTCGCGATCCGATTGAATTCCGTATCGAACAGGGACATGGCCCGCTGCAACATCTCCGCTTGCCGCTGTACTCCAATCAGCGTTACTACCGACGCAATGGAATTTACATTTGAGGATTCGAGCGACCCCTGTTTCACTTCGGACTGCGTCGCGGGCACCGCGCTTCCCTCCGGAGCCGATAGCAACGTCCCGCCCTCGGACACCAGCTTGGTTCCGGCGGGAAACTCCATAAGACGAATCGTCCCCGCCACCGCCCCGCCCACCGAAATCGTCCCATCACCCGCAATCGAAATCTTGCCCGCCGGAATGCTGATCGCTCCCTTCGCCCCGAGAGCCGGATCGCTCAGCACGAGATCGCCTTCACCCGTCACCAGCTGGCCACTGCTCGAAACTCGAAAGCTGCCGTTCCGCGTGTAGCGAATCCCGCCCGCAGTCTGCACCGCAAAGAATCCAGCCCCTTCAATTGCTACGTCCAGCGGATTCCCAGTCGCCTCAAAATTTCCCGCCGTCAAATCAAGGTGCGAACCTTCGAGCACGCCAAAATTGTTGGTCGCGAGATTCAGCACATTCGGAACCGTCGGCCGTGACACCGCCATCAGCGACTCAAACGTCGTCTGCTGCGCGCGAAATCCCGGCGTATTCAGATTTGCCAGATTGTGAGCCGAAACTTCCAGCGCCACACCCTGCGCCCGCAACCCTGCACATGCCGCGTAAAATCCACTGTCCACAGGCACTCCTTGTCGCAAAGAGACAATGCAAACGGATCGCCATGCGGGAAGTTGCGAACGAGAACGCGAATCCCGGTTCTACGCCACTTAACGACGCCGGCCGCAACTGCAAGATTGGTACAAACTTATTCTTGAGGAAGGCAATGGGAAGGAAGGCAAACTTTGCCGGGCTGATATGACGCAACAGGCAAATTTTGCGTAAGAAAATAGAATGCGGAAAGCACAGATTAAGGAAGTAAAACGAATTGATCGGCGCCTACGCCTGCAATTGCAGCCGAACCGTAACTGGAGCGTCTTCAAACATCACTACTCTTTCCAGCGATGTCCCGTCGGCCAACGAATGAAATTTGTACTCAACTCCGCTCACTACGCTTGGCACGCTCAACATACACTTCTCATCGGTGCCCGCGAGCTTGTTCTTGAAGTTGCCCGCTATCATATTGCAAATTTCCCCCAGTGCGTCCACAACCTCGTCCTCGGAACTCGCCGCGTCGCCCAACATTGCCCTGGCAAGCTGTCCCGCCGTCTCCGCCGAACAGCAAATCGTCACCACCCCGCACAAAGCCCCCGCAAGTCCCACGATCGCCGTGACTCCGCCCTTCGGATGAAGCGCCGCTTGCGTTGACGCCTTCACCTTACAGCCCATCATGATCTCAAATACTTCCAGAATCGCGAGCTCAAGCGTGGGCAACCAATCTTCATTGTGGGCCCGCATGGCAAAAGCACTGTCAGTACTCATAGCTTCCTTACGAACGGTCCGGCCCTGTTTTGCGCAGCCGCAGGCCCACCCTCCGAAAATGATCGCTGGTCCCGTCCGCCCCGGCGTGCCGTCTTTTTGGTAGCAGACTTGAGGTACATCGGCAGTCCAAGGCGTCCCTTTAGGCGCAATTCGCGGTCGCTTGAGCCCGTCCCGAACGCAACCTTCGATCCAACAAAAACCGTGAACTCAGTTCGCGGCCCAATCATCGATCCAATTCACGATGCAGCCTTGCGCTCGCTGTGCGGGAACGGTCCCAGAAGAGAGTCCCCAACCCACTCCTGGCCGATTCCCGCTCTCAGCGAACCTTGTGCCGTCTCGCTACTTACCGGTGCCCGTTAGCGAAACGGTTTGAGTCCCAACGCCATCGGTAATGGATAAAGTCGCTGTCCGTTTTCCCGTGGCCGTCGGTTTGAAAGTAACAGTCAAAGTACAATTCGCGCCCTCCGCGAGGCTGCTTCCACATCCATTCTTAAGAATGAAATCGCCTGGATCGGTTCCGCCCAGCACCGCCTTGTCTAAGGCAAGCGACGTCCTTTGATCGTTGGTCACGACCACGGTTTCGACTTTGCTCGCCCCTACTTTTTCAGCCGGGTAAGTCAGGTTCAACGGCGAGATGCTGACTGCCTGCGTGTTGTTCTGTAGGACGCTCAACCACTGTTCGGTCGAGTTTCCGAAGGCGGCCACGGCGATATCCGTCATCCCGTCGCCGTTAAAGTCGCCGAGTGCGATTCCACTCGTTCCGTTGCCCGAACCGACCGCCCCATTGCCAGCGCCGATCCACGGCCCTTCGTCCACAGCGAAGGTTCCGTCCCCGTTGCCTGTCAGCACCACGGCATCGCCGAAGAATTCCGTACCGTTATATTGCGTCGCACAATTGTTCTCGTTCAGAGCAACGGCTATATCCAACTTTCCATCCTGGTTGAGATCACCCACACTCATCCAATAAGGATTGCTATTGCCGAACTGGCAGGAGATCTCCGGTATCACGTAGGTGTTACCCACGTTGAACGTGCCGTCGCCATTTCCCGTCAAGATCGAAACACTCCCACCGCCTTGAAAACTGCTGACCGCCAAATCCATCTTCCCATCGCCGTTAAAATCGCCTCCCGTCATCGCGTCCCCGTAAAGCGGAGAGGGCGTAATAATCGGAGAGCCAAAAGTTCCGTCCCCTTTGCCCAGCAGCACAAAAACTTCTTGCTGAGCGTAATCGGTAACCGCAACATCCAGCTTCCCGTCATGGTTGAAGTCGCCAATCACCAGGGTGCCGACATCTCCGCTGGCGCCGGAGGTAACAATCGCCGTCCCGAAGACGCCTTTCCCTTTGTTGAGCAGCACACTGAGACTGCCGTCGTAATTCTCAACAATGATGTCGGGCTTGCCGTCACCGTTGAAGTCTCCCAACGTGATGTTGTAGGACTGCTGCGTCGTTCCGGTCGAATAATAGACAGGCTTTTTGAATTTACCCGTGCCCAGACCCGCCAACACGCCAATTACATTTTCGTAGCAGTTATAAGGATCGTCATAACTCGTCGCGACGAGATCGATCTTTCCGTCGCCCGTCACATCCCCCAGTGCGATCGAATTCACTCCGCTGCGGTTCGCCTCCCCGCACCCGACCGCTATGGAGAAAGGCGCTCCCAGCGCCCCGTGAGCACTCCCCAGCAGGATCGTCACTCCTACCCCGGTGCCGCCGCCCGCTTCCACAATGTCCGGATAGCCATCGCCATTCAAATCCGCCGTCGCGATCGCTTGGATCGTGGAATTGGTCTCGCCATATTGCGAACTACTGCGGAACGTGCCGTCCCCGTTCCCCAGAACCACTGTCAGAAACTCAGCATTGGCCGCGACAGCCAAATCGAGTTTCTTGTCGCCATTGAAGTCCGCCACCACGACTGCTTCGGCAACTCCGCCAACATTGACGGCTGCGTCCGCCGTAAACGTGCCGTTGCCCTTCCCCAGCAGCACCCAGACCGCGCCCGAAGACGACGACGATACAACCAGGTCGTTTTTGTTGTCGCCGTTCACATCGGCAATCACCACTGAACTCGCGTTCGCCGAGCTGCCGTACTGCACGGGCTTCGCAAAAACACCCTTGCCATCGTTGAGATAGACATACGCTCCATTGCCCGTCGAAATTACAACATCTGCATTCTTCTTCGTAGTCAACGATCCGATCGCAATCCCGGTCACGCCCGAGTTGTCACCTTCCTGGTAAAAGACTGGGGTTTGGAAGGTACCGTCTCCGTTCCCCAGAACTACGTAAATCCCGTCCAGTTGGTCGTCCGACCCGACCACCATGTCAATCTTTCCGTCGTGATTCACATCCGCCATTGCTACCCCGCCTAACGGATTGCCAATGCTCGGCGCGACCGTCACCGGAGCCTGAAACGTTCCATCGCCGTTCCCCAGCAACACCTCGATCGAACCTTCAACATTGTGACCATCGACCGCAATCAGATCGAGATCTCCATTGCCCCGTAGATCGGCGGCCGCCAGCCCGTTGGGCATGGGGTAGTAATTTGGAATTGGCAGAGTATAGGTGGCGCCTTGGGTAAAGCCACCTGCACCATTGCCCAGGAAAATCTGAACGACGCTGCTGTTCCCATTCCAACTCACTGCGAAATCGAGATTTCCGTCCCGATTGAAGTCCCCGGTCACAATGCTATCCACATTGCCGTAAGACCCGGTCACCGCGATCGACTGCTGGGTTTGGAATGTCCCATCGCCGACGCCTAGCAGGATTCCGAATCCGTTGACGTTGGCGTTGCTGTCAATCACCACTACATCCTGAAATCCATCGTTATTGAAGTCGCCAACGGCGAGTTCCTGTACGCCGATCGGACTGTAGTTCGCAAGAATGTTTCCTGCCTGATATAAGGACGGGTTCACAAAAGTTGCCTGAGTGGGTTGCGCTTGCACCAGAATTGTCGCTCCGATCAGGGTTAGGAAAATCACGACGGGTGCCACTTGCCCCATTGTGCGGCATAGCAAAGCTTGAACTGACTGCATCGATAGTCTCCTGGAAGTAAAGTGCTGATTCCTTGTTCCGTAATGAAGCTTGGTGATAACCGTTCCAAGTGCCATTCGCGGGGATCTCGGTCTCCGCATTACAGCTGGTGCATGGATTTGGCCCCGGCTGGGTCAAAAGGGGGGTTTGACAGCCAGTTACTGTGCGTATAATGGTCAAACACGCCCTCCCCGGCAACGGACAACAACGGACATTAGTGGGTATTACAGGATGGGCGACACTTCCGCGCACCAATTAACTCCCCAGAAGCTTGATTCATGGAAGGAGATTGCTGCCTTCTTTGCTCGCGACGAGCGTACCGTCCGCCGCTGGGAGAAGGAGCGCGCCTTGCCCGTCCACCGAGTTCCCGGCGGAGGCCGCGGCGGCGTCTACGCCTATCCCAATGAATTGAAAGATTGGCTCAAGGGCCGAGCAAGCGATTTGGACAGCCCTGCATCCGAACCAGCCCCGCCGCCACTCGAGAACCCAACTTCCGACGCCCCACAGAGCGTCGTTGCGCCGAGCGAAAGTTGGGCGCCCGGGGCCGCCTCGTCCTCTCCCACCGCGAACTCGCCCGAACTCGCCCGCGTCGTGGAAACTCGACCGGCAGGCGATCGAACCGCGAAAACCTCGACTCCCAAAAATTTAGCGTGGCTCGTACCTCTGCTCGCTGTCGCCGGACTCATCTTCGTACTCTCTTTCAGCCATCGCGAGACTCGCTATAAACACGCTCTCGCCGCGCCCCACAAACCCAACGCCGAAGCCCAAGAGCTGTATCTCAAAGGCGAGTACCACTGGACCAAGCGCACTCCCGAAGACCTGAACAAGGCCGTCGACTACTTTACGCAGGCGATTGTGAAGGATTCCAACTACGCCCAGGCGTACGTCGGACTCGCCGATTGCTATAACTTGCTCCGCGAATTCAGTGTCATGCCCGCTGAAGAGGCTTATCCGCGTGCCCTGGCCGCTGCCCAAAAAGCGGTTGAACTCGACGACACTTCCGCTGGAGCCCACAACTCTCTAGCCTTCGCGACGTTTTACTGGAACTGGGATCCCGTCACTGCCGAACGGGAATACAAACGCGCTCTCGAACTCGACCCGAACTTCGTCCAGGGACATCATTGGTATGCGACCTTCTTGCTCGCCACCCAGCGCTATGCCGAAGCTCTCGAACAAATCGAACAGGCTCGCAAACTGGACCCGTCATCGACGACCATCCAAGCCGATAAAGGTTTAATCCTAAACAGTGCTGGCCGGAAGAGTGAGGCCTTCGCTCTGCTCAAGCAACTCGAAACCACCGATCCTTCTTTGGCCACCACCCACACCTACTTGGCCGCCATTTACCTCGAGCGCAAGGACTACGAAAACTTCTTTGCCGAATCCCGGCTGTCATCACAACTCCGTCATGACGATATTGGTTTGAATGTGATCAACGCCGCCGAGGAGGGGTTCAATTCAGGTGGCGTGATCGCCATGCGGGAGCGGATGCTCCCCCTGCAAAGGGATGCTTTCGAGCGCGGCACCGGCTCGGCATACGATGTCGCCGCAACCTACTCCATATTGGGCAACAAACCGGAAGCTTTGCGCTATCTGCAAATCGCCCTCGATAAGCGCGAGACCGGCCTGCTCTACATCACCCGTAATCCCGACTTCAATAATCTCCACGGTGATTCGAAATATCAGGAAATCACAACGCAAATCGACCGCAAATTGTCGGGAAAATCCCAGTCGTAGGCAGTCCGTCAGGAACGGCCGCTATCCGTGGCACCCCCCCTACCTCACTAGCGTCGAAATCCGTTATCCTGAGTAGCGACTATGACACTGCTCGACGCTCCACTCTATGATCCCGCGAAAGCTCGGCGCCGCAAAATCAAAATTACTGTAATCGTCGTCCTGGTAATCGCGCTCGCTGCGCTCGGCTGGTTTTTGCGGAATTGGCCCGAAGAGCACGCCGTAAATCAATTCTTCGACGCCTTGCAGCAACAGAATTACGAAACGGCCTACGGCATTTATTTTCACGATCCCGGCTGGCGCCAGCATCAGCAGCAATACTCCAGATATACCTACGCCGATTTCTATCGCGACTGGGGCCCCGGCGGCGAGTGGGGACTCATCAAATCGCACAGCATTTACGGCACGGCTGACACCAAGAAATTTGGCGGCGGCGGCGTTGTCGTGGAAGTCGTCATCAACGAACGCTCCGAACACGCCAGATTGTTCGTCCAAAAATCCGACAAAACCATCACCGTCTACCCGTTCTAATTGTGGGTTGTTCTAGTCTGTTTCAGTGTGGCGACGGGCGTCTCTCCCGTCCAGCCGAGCGACGATCGGCAGGTTTCAGCCAACAGCCGGCTACCCCAGGTTCGCGCCCGTCCTTCCTGGGATTCCACCGCTTTGCCCTTGAGATTTATTTCGGTGTGACGGCCGGATCCGAAGAAATCTAAGCCGCCATATCGTCGATCTGCGTGATCGTCTTCTGCAGCGACGCTTCATCTCCCACCGTTAGCGAAGTTCGCGAGCGGTCAATCTGACGCATCAATCCCCAAAGAACTCTTCCCGGACCAACTTCAATGAACAACTTCACGCCCTCCGCAATCAACAAGCGCACCGAAGGCTCCCACTTCACCGTGCCGGTAACTTGGCGAATCAGCGCATCGCGCGCCGCGCTCGCAGTCTCGACCACTGCCGCATCCACATTCCCCACCACCGGATACTTCGGATCCAGAAAATTCAGCGTTTCTAAGTCCGTCGCCAGACGATCTTGCGCGGGCTGCATGAGTGAGCTGTGAAACGGAGCGCTCACGGGGAGGTTCACCGCTTTTTTCGCCCCGCGTTCGGTCGCCATTTCCACCGCGCGTCCCACCGCACCCGCGTGCCCGGAGATCACGATTTGTTCTGGCGAATTGATATTCGCCGCCTGGCACACCTCGCCCTGCGCCGCATCGTCCGCCACTTTGTGTACCTTCTCGATCGGCAAGCCAAGAATGGCTGCCATGGCCCCGATACCAAACGGCACCGCTTCCTGCATATACCGGCCCCGTTTCTGGACCGCCCGCACTGCCTCAAGAAATGTCAGCGTTCCTGCCGCAACATGCGCCGAATATTCCCCCAGACTGTGTCCCGCAACATAGTCCGGCTCCAGCCCTTTTTCCTGCAACACGCGCCAAGCCGCCACCGACACCGCAAGGATCGCCGGCTGCGTAATCTCCGTCAGCCGCAACTTTTCTTCCGGACCTTCCCAGCAAATCTCGGAGAGCTTATAGCCCAAACAATCGTCGGCTTCCTCGAAGGTTTGCCGCGCCACCGCGTAGTTGTCTGCCAGTTCCTTTCCCATGCCGACCACCTGCGAACCTTGGCCCGGAAAAAGAAAAGCAATTGGAGAAGAATTGTTTGTCATAGATTAGGAGATTGTAATTCCGAAGTCAGAAGTCAGGTCCGATGTTACGTCGTTACCGCGACGCTCAACCCGGCCAGCTCCCGCTCAATCGTCTCAGTCACTTTGCCCTCGGCAAATTCGTCCGCCACCCGTATCGCATTCTTGATGGCATTCGTGTTGGACGATCCATGCGTGATGATGCAAACACCTTTGATACCCAGCAGCGGAGCGCCACCATATTCCGTGTGATCCAGCCGCTTCTTAAAATCCGTAAAAGCATTGCGCGAAATGTAAGCGCCGACCTGCCGCGTGATCGTCGACTTCAAGGTCTCTTTCAGCACCGCGCGCACCAGCCGCGCCACGCCCTCCGAAGTCTTTAACGCAACGTTCCCCACAAATCCATCCGCCACAATCACATCCACGTGCCCGTTATATAGATCGCGCCCCTCCACATTCCCAATAAAGTTGATCGGAAGCCGCTTCAGCAACTGAAACGCCTCGCGCGTCAGGTCGTTCCCTTTGCCTTCTTCTTCCCCAATCGAAAGCAGTCCAACTCGAGGATGTTTCTTTCCAAAGATCGATCGGCAATAAATATCGCCCATCACCGCGAATTGCTCGAGGTTGATTGCCGTGCAGTCTACATTCGCACCCACGTCCAGCAGAATCGCTGCCGTATTCAGCACAGTCGGAAACGCCGCTGCCAGCGCCGGACGATCCACGCCAGCCAGAGCGCCCAGAACAACTTTTGCCGTGGCCATGGCTGCGCCCGTATTTCCCGCCGTCACAAATCCAGCCGCATGCCCTTCGCGCACCAGACGCAAGCCGACCCGTAGCGACGAATCGCGCTTGCCGCGAATCGCGTCCACTTTGTCGTCCATGGTGACGACTTCGCTCGCGTGCACCACCTCGATCGGCAACCGACGCGCGCCGGGATAGCGCGCCAAGTCCGCCCGCAACTGTTCTTCGGGACCCACCAGAAGCACACGCACACCGTGATGGCGCGCCGCCTGCAAGGCGCCCTCAATCTCCGGCTTAGGCGCCTTGTCAGACCCCATCGCATCGAGCGCGATTATGCTAGGCATGAAGGGAGACGGACTAGAGCACTTTTCATAAATTGTGCTTTGAAAAGATGGTTTGAAGAGCGCGCTTCAGCCGCGCCGTGGCAAGCCGTATGAGGCGGCTTGCGCCCTCGCCTTACGACTTTTCTGCGACCTCTAAAATCTCGCGGCCCTTGTAAGTTCCGCACTTCGGGCAAGCGCGATGCGGCATCTTCTGCTCATGGCAGTTCGGACACTCGGACAACGAGTGCTTCGACAGGGAGTCGTGGGCGCGGCGTGTAGCCGTGCGCTTCTGAGAATGTCTACGTTTCGGATTAGGCATGTTATTCCTTTTGTGGCTGGTTCTGAGCCATCAACTCTAAGTAAATCCGCTTTCACTGAAAACTGACGACTGAGAACTGACGACTCTTCATTGATTCAACTTGGTACGTATCTCTTTCAGCGCCGACCATCGCGGATCCTCGACTTCGTCCACGCAGGAGCACTCATTTTCGTTCAAGTTCTTGCCGCAATGCGGACACAAGCCCTTGCAGTCCTCACGGCAAACCGACTTCAACGGCAGCGCCAGCAAAACCTGCTCGCGCAACGTATCTTCAAGCAGCAATCCCTGGCCTTCGTAGTACCCGATCTCGGCCTCCGCGTCGGTCACCGAGAGTTCCGCATGTCCCGAATCGATTCCCAGCGGTCGATACAGCAGATCGAAACTGCGTTCCACGTTATGCACCACCGGATCGAGGCACCGAGCGCACGCCACTTCCAGTCTCGTTTCCAGCTTGCCCTTGATCCGTATATCCTGCACGATCTCGTGCTTACCGTGATGCTCTTCGACCAGATCCGCCCGCCCTTCGGCAAATAGCGGCGACCGCTGCACGACTTCCGCGCCCAAATCGATCACACCCGGGCCGTACTCCTCCCGGAAATCGACAGGATTAATCTCCAGATCCTTCAGTTCGATGAGCATCGGAACCTCCGCCGCCCCCACTCAAATTACCGCAAAGGCTCGCGGAAGTGCACACAGAGACGAAAGTCTCTCAGGGAGCAATATCTAAGAATAAAGCCCGAAAAACCAGGTGTCAAGGAAGCGGAATCAGGGATAGTGCCTCAGTTTGAAATCCTCAGAACGCGAATCCATTCCCAAATACCTGTACCGATGAATCCACATGCAATAAGGCTTATGAAGATCATGTTCTCAAGAGGTGACTTTGGGTTGTCGTCTTGAGCGGTAAAGTAGCGATACCAGAGATGGATCAAGACGTAAAGCCCAAGACCAAGAAGGAACAAGGCAGAACCTAGACTTGGCTCATTGTTTGCAGAACTGACGGGCCCGAATATTGCTAGCACGCTAGTCAATGTCTCGTTTCTTTTTCTTGCAAGGACGAAAACTCTAGCCCGCGCTCCCTGATTTCCACGCTTTCCGAGTCCAACGAGGTCCCACCGCACTACTTCACCCCCAGCGCCCGCACCGCCCCATCATCCACCACCGTCTTCCCATCCTTCTTCGTCACCACTCCAAACGACCCCGAGTAATCCCACATCGTCCATCCAATTCCATTGCGCTCAAACGCCTTCCGCACATCATGCAACCAGGCATCCCGATCTGCTGGATCCGCATAATCCCGATACACCCCAAACTCGTTGCACACCAGCGGAACCCCGCGCCGCCGCGCCCACTCTGCCGCCTGCTTCATCTCCGCCTCAATCCGCCCCGCGTCCCAGTGCTCCCGCCCATACCGGATCACCTGCAAGCGGTCGACTTCATCCGGCACCAGCGCTGCCGCCCGCGCAGCCGAGTCCTCGCTCGACGGATACCGCACACCTCGCAACCAATGCCAGTAATAGGCGCTCCAGTTCGCCCCCTGATGCGTAAAAATATACGGCTCATAAAAATGGAAGCTGTAAATCACATTCGGATCACGCAGCGGCTCCTCAAACACCAACTCATCGTCATTCGACCACCGCGCCCCCGCCGCGATAATCGTCAGCCCCGGCGCACCTTGCCGGATCGCCGCCACCAGCTTCATCTGCACGCCCAGCCATCTGTAGCGATCACTGAACTCCGGCTCATTCATCACCTCAAGAAAAACTCGGTCCGCCTCCCATGTCGAATAATGCGCGGCCAGCGCCCGCCAAAAATCCGCAAACCGCTGCACGAATTCATCGTCTTTCCCGAGCCGCGCTTTGAAATCGCTCTCCGGATGCAAATCGATCACGACCGCCAACCCGTGATCGAGAATCATCTTCACCGCCGCGTCGAGAGAAACCAGATAATCCGCCGGAAGAAGATTCGGTGCGCGCTCGTTAAACATCGGCTGCGGATTCACACTCAACCGCACATGATCGAATCCCATCGACTTCATCAGCGCGATGTCGTCCCCAGTCGTCCAAGCCTGAAAATGTTCCGCCGTATACCCGCGCTTGTCATACACCTGCGCAAACCATCCACTGGCATTGATCCCATGCTTCAGTTTCTCAGCCCGCGCAAACGCCAGCGAGGCTTTCGGATCTGCCGTCTGCCCAACCGCGCGACCAGCCAACGCGATAGACGCCACCACGACCACCACCGCGAACTTCGCGAGACAAATCCTCATCGCCACTCCCCAAAACCAATCCATCCCCATTGATACACTATTTGCGAACGCCGAACAGCGAACGACGAACGACCAACAACCACCATGCTTCCCACTCAGCGCCATCTCTTCGATATCCCCAGCGACGTCGCCTACCTCAATTGCGCCTACATGTCGCCGCTCATGAAGTCTTCGCTAGACGCCGGAATCGCCGGCCTCACCCGCAAAGCGCATCCTTGGGAACTGACCTCCGAAAAGTTTTTCACCGGAGCCGAGGAGTTTCGCTCCGCCGCCGCGCCGCTTCTCGAAGCCTCGCCCGACGACATTGCCATCGTCCCCTCCGCCGGATTCGGAATCGCCACCGCCGCGCGCAATCTGCCGATCGACAAAGGTCAAAGCATTCTCGTCTTAGCCGAGCAGTTCCCCTCCAACTATTATTCCTGGCAGCGCAAGGCCGAAGAAACCGGAGCCTCGCTAAAAGTCGTCCCTTGGCCAGAGAACCACGATTGGACCGCAGCCGTCCTCGACTCGCTAACCCCCGAAGTGGCCATCGCCGCTCTCCCTCACGTCCAATGGACGAGCGGAGGCCGCCTCGATCTCGTCCACATCGCAGAAGCCTGCCGCAAACAGGGAACCGCCCTCGCTCTCGACCTGACCCAGTCTCTCGGCGCGCTGCCCTTTAGCGTGAAAGACGTGCAGCCCGATTTCGCCGTGGCCGCCAGCTACAAGTGGCTCCTCGGCCCCTATTCCGTCGGCGTTCTTTACGTCGCTCCGAAATGGCAAAGTGGACTGCCTCTGGAAGAGAACTGGATTCAGCGCGCCAACGCCCGCGATTTCACGAGCCTCATTCTATACACCGAACATTACGACCACGGCGCACGACGCTTCGATATGGGAGAGCGCGCCAATTTCGGATTATTACCCGCCGCCGTGCACGCCATGAAGCAAGTGCAGGAATGGAAGGTCGAGCAGATTGCAGAAACCGCCGGCGCGCTCAATCGTCAATTGGCAAGCGTCGCCGCCGACCTCGGATTCTCCAGCGCCGCCGAACCGCTGCGCGCCCCACACTATCTTTGTTTGCGAAGGAAAGAAGCGATCCCCAAAGAGCTTCCAGTAGCGCTCGCAAAAGAGAAAGTCTTTGTCAGCGTCCGCGGTAGCTCCATCCGCGTCACCCCCAACGTCTACAACACGCCAGAAGATTGCGATCGCCTGATCACAAGCCTGCGTCCGTTTGCCGTTAGAGCCGGAGTCTGAGATTGTCTGGAAGCGTTTGGGTGGCGCAGCGCTTCAAGCGCTGCGAAAACAGCTTTGCTTTGACATGCCTTTAGGCGCTGGGGGCGAACCCTGCTACTTCAGCAAACCTTCGATCCTGCGTGTGACCAGGCTTAAGGACGGAATGAATCGAACTCTGCCGGCTCAGTCGATACCGGCCCATCATCATGCTACTGCTTCAGCGCTGCAGCCTTGCGCTGCGCCAGCGAAGCCGCCTCGGTCTGTGGATTTTCTTTTTGCACCTGCTCGTACAGCTTCTTCGCCTCGTCCGGCTTCTGCCGTGACTCGTCGAACCCTGCCAGTTCCATCTGTGCAGTCGCTTTGCTGACCGTGATCGTAGGCTTGTCAATCAGCTGCTTGTAAAGCTCGGCCGCCTGCGAATCCTTATTTTCGGACCGGTACAACGACGCCAGCGCCAGCTTCCCCAACGCGCCCAGATCCGCGTTCGAAGAACCGGCCGCCTCCTGCAGACTATGCTCCGCGGCGGCATTGTCGTTCAATTGCAGCGACGCAAGACCCACAAAATATTTCGCCATGTCGGCCGTGTGGGTATGCGGATACTTATCGACAATCCCCTGAAACTGCTTGCGCGCCGCCGTTGCCCGCTCCTGCAGCGAAGCAAAAGTGTCGTAGCCCGGTTGCGCCGGAGTCCCCGCCGGACGAAGCGGCGTCTCAAACGTCCGCACCGCCGTTGACAACTCGGCGCTCGCCTTTTCGTCCTGCGAGTTGACGTAATACCACCCGCCAAAAGCAATCGCCGCAATCGCAATCACCGCCGCCACAATCGCGATCAGCGTTCCCTTGTGCTCTTCGCTCCAATGGGCAGCGTTTCCCGCTGCTTCGAACGTAACTTTGCTGAAACGGTCCTGTTTCAGTTGATGCCGGGTTTCTGCGCGCACGAATGTCCTTCTTAACTTAAAGGTAGGATGACAATTAACTAGTCTAACAGGCCAATTTCCAGAGCGTCAAAGCGCCCTTACCAACGATGGACTCAACCGGGAATCAGAATCACCTTTGCCACAAGACTTAACATGCGCGCGTCCCAGCTCTCAGCGACCAGACATGCAGAATCAGCGGCAACGCTAAGTCCCCAAGTCACGCCCATCAAGTCCTGGAGCGACCACAATCGAGTCCCGGAGCGACGCGAGCTTAAACCTTGCATGTTTCCAGATGAGCGGTGGCGGACGTGCATTCTATTTACGACAAGATCTGCAAGTTTTCTAAGTCTTTACATCGGGCTTTCGGTCGCTGAGGGGGATGTTGCGTTGCCTTGGTCCCGGATGTAGAGGATAATCAAAATTGTCCGCCTGCTGCGGCCCTGGCCCATTCATCGCGTGAACCTTCCCAACTCCATCACGCTTACCCGAATTGCCGCAATTCCCCTTCTCATATGGATTCTTTGCACTCCGCGTTTCGCGAACGAGCGCACGGGGGAACGAGAGATTCTGGCGTCGGCGGTCTTTATTCTAGCTTCGATCACGGATGGGATTGACGGGTATCTGGCGCGCAAGCGCGGGCAGATTACGACGATGGGAATGCTGCTGGACCCGCTGGCGGACAAATTGCTGGTGGCGGCGGCTTTCATCACGCTGGTTCAATTTAATCCCGTTCTGGTGCCGGCGTGGATGGCGGTGGTCGTGATTGGGCGGGAATTTCTCGTCAGCGGCCTGCGTTCGATTGCGGCTTCGGAAGGTTTCACGATACAAGCGAGCGAATTGGGCAAGTTCAAGATGCTGGTCCAGATTATCTCGGTGGTGGCGGTGATTCTGGCGCGGCGCTGGCATGAGTGGCCGGTGTATGGCGTTTATATTTTCCCGGTGTATTGGATCGCGTGGGCGGCGATCTGGTTCATGATTCTGCTCTCGCTGGTGTCGGCGGTCGATTACTTTATCGCTTTCTGGTCGCGGATCGATCGCAAGTCGGAGAAGCGACGGCGCCGGAGCTTCGTCCTTTCGCGGCGGAGAAAAAGTGATGTTCAAGCGGTCTGAAACGACAGACGACAGCGCGCTGACTCATGCTGGAGTTGAAACGGAACCTGCGGGTGCTTCCGCCAGCGAGTTTTCAGAAGAACAACGAAAAATTCTGCTTGGGATCGCGCATGAGGCCATTCTCGCGGTGGTGGAGCGCGAGGCTCGTTCAGGGGCGTTGCCGGACGTCACTCCCGGTGTGGCGGGGTTCTCGGAGCCACGAGGGGTTTTCACCACACTCTATCTTGAAGGCAAACTTCGCGGATGCGTCGGTTATGCGATGCCGGTCGCGTCGCTGTACCGGGCTGTGGCCGAAACCGCCCGAGCTGCGGCCTTCGAGGATTCCCGCTTTTCGCCGGTGACGAGAGACGAAGCCCGACGGCTCGGCATTTCGCTGAGCGTGCTCTCGCGGCTGAGGGTGATTCGTCCAGAGGATGTGAAGGTTGGACGGCATGGGCTGGTCATCTCATCTGGTGGCCGTCGCGGGTTACTGTTGCCGCAGGTCCCTGTGGAGTACGGTTGGGATCGCGAAACTTTTCTGGAACAAACATGTCGCAAGGCTGGGCTGCCCCTGGATGCCTGGCGTAAGAAGGCGACGATCGAGGCCTTTACGGCGGAGGTTTTTTCGGATAGCGGGGTGAGGGGGTAGGCGTTTCTAGACTCGCCCGCTTCCACCGGCAACGCTCCACCTTACTGACTTTCTTAGTCAGCCTAGCCCTGGCGTGATAGGGCAACATTCATTTGTTGCGCGCCAGTAGGGCGGCGGCCATTTCTGATACCAAATCATTTTTGAGATCGAACCATAACCCCTTCCGATTTCTGAGCTTCAAATAGCGTTTTGCGTCGGCCTCATCCTGAGGTGCTAACTCTTGCGCGCTCTCGAACCGAGCAGCATGCCAGCAGAGGAGGTCCGCCGCTTGACAGTGCATTTGCTCTTTGTCCTCGACTCTCAACGCGCCCACCAGTGGACTAAGGTCTGGCCGCCCTATGTCTTTCAGCGTGGCCGATAAATTGGAATGAAATTCGTTGATGTAGCGGGTGATGTAGTTTTTTTGCTCGATAATGAAATCTACCTTTTCGATATGCGGGTGCTTTTCGTGCACATAGTCGAGCACCGTGTGTGCGTATGCGAGAAAACATAGATAGTCGGGCTCAAATCGTTTTGCTTCAAATTGCTTTGCTTCAGCTCGGCGCACTTTAATCTCTTTGAAAGTAGGCCTGAAGTGGCTAAGGTCCACTGGAACCGCTATCGGGTAGAACGTGCCCATGGTGTCGATAATGGAAACTGCTTCGTCAACTCTGTCATCCGCAGCTAACCTTGAAAGCCCAAATGCATCCCGAAATCTTTGGCTGCGGATTTCGGTCATATGCAAATAGGGGATTCTTGGTGGACCGTCCAACACTCTCTCCTGCCATGCTGGTACGAAAAAATCCGACCAATCCAATTCTGGGCCTACGTAGCCAGCGAGAAGGAAGAGCCCTTCCCCATCGCCGCCGGAATGCTCATCGGAAGCGGAAACAAAAATAGCCATGCGACGGCCCTGCCTTGGTAGTCAAGTGTATTATTACCCTTTCATCCTCGCAAAGGATCCTCGACCCGTAACCTGGTCTTAGGAGGATGCCCCAGGCTCAATCGTTTAAGAACGGGCTCAAACCCTTCGACAAGCTCAGGGCAGGCCTTGGTGCACCAAGCCATACTATGAGTCTGAGTCTTTAAGCAAACTATCGAGGCCGGTTGAGTTCCTGAGAATTTTCAAGAAGGTGCAGGATTCTGCATCTGGTATCACAAGCGCCTGTGACGTAGGGAAGGGTTTGTGGGTAAGGGAAACAAGCTAAAATCCTGATTTTGAACAGTTTCCCGAAATAGGTTCTGCGTCAGGGAGTTAGTTACTAATTTGGTGCGGGAAATGCTCAGTCCGTCACTAAGGAAGAGGCCGCAACCGTTGGAACAAACTTCACTCTCGATGTTCTCGACATCCCACTCTGTCCGCTCCCACTCCCCGGAGCGGCGCCAAATTCGTTTCCTCTGATACCCGCCAATTCGCCTCTTTGAAAGGGTGGCCCCGAAAGGGGCCGCTTTTTTTGTTATATGCGGTCCTGTACACTCGCGTTTTCTAATGAAAATTAAAAAAACTGCTGCCCGCCGCGTTCTTCTGGTCTTTCTTGTGTTTGTGGTTGCCCAGTTTGGGATGCCGTTGAGCGCTCAAGAATCCAAGATTTCTACCGCATCCGACGATCTTCTTCTAGCCACGATAGAAAAGGAACTCCACCGGGGTCAATCCGAACTGGCCAAGCTTGATCCGGCCCCGTATTTCGTGAGCTACGACGTGACGGAGGGTGAATCCCTGGCGATCTTGAGCGCGGAGGGGGCGATTTTGACCTCGTCGCTCACGAGCCACCGTTCCGCTGATGTCAACATGCGGATTGGAACGCCTGCGCTTGACAATACGCACGGGCAGGACCGGGTTTCCGGGATAACCTCGGGCCAGTTGCCGGAGAAAGACGATCCCGATGCGATCGCCCGAGTCCTATGGAGGCTGACATACGAGGAGTATCGCAAGGCGCAGCAGTCCTTTGCGAATGTGAAGACGAAGAGCGCGGTGCGGGCGAAGGACGAGGACGACTCTGCTGACTTTTCGCAGGAAAAAGCCTCGAGCTATATGGAGAAGGCTTCGGCGGTGAAGTTTCCGGAACAAAAGGCTTGGGAAGAATTGGCGCGGCGCTATTCAGCATGTTTCCGGAAGTATCCGCAGGTGGAAGATTCGCTGGTGTACTTGACGGCGACGAAAGGCAGCAGCTACCTGGTGTCGACGGAGGGAACGAAGGTTGTGACTTCCGACGCTATCTTTCGCTTGATGATCCAGGCGGACACTCTGGCGAACGATGGGATGCAGTTGATGCGGGTGGAGACGTTCCAGTTTTCCGACCCGTCGAAGGTCCCGACCCAGGCGGAAGTGGAAGCGAGCGTCAAAAAGATGGCGGACGATTTGAGTGCGCTGAAGGCGGCTCCGTTGGCGGAGCCGTATAGCGGGCCGGCGTTGCTTTCGGGGCGGGCGGCGGCGGTGTTCTTTCACGAAGTGTTGGGACATCGAGTCGAGGGCCAGCGGCAGCGCGGGCGCGATGAAGGGCAGACGTTCACTAAGAAGATCAATGAGAAGATCCTGCCGGATTTCTTGAGTGTGACGGATGATCCGACGATGCGCAGTTTGGGCGGGACAGAGCTGTCGGGATTCTACCGGTACGACGATGAGGGAAGTCCGGCGTCGCGGGTCGAGGTGGTGAAGGACGGCATTCTGAAGAATTTCCTGATGGGGCGGATGCCGGTGAAGAGTTTCGGCAGCTCGAACGGACACGGGCGGGCGCAAGAAGGAATGATGCCGGTGGGACGGCAAGGAAATCTGATCGTTACTTCATCGAAGACAATTCCGGATGCGCAGCTGCGTACGCGCTTTATTGAAGAGATCAAGAAGCAGGGTAAGCCGTATGGGCTGTACTTCGAAGACATACAGGGCGGCTTTACGTTGACGACGCGGGAGATGCCGCAGGCGTTTCAGGTGCTGCCGGTGATGGTGTGGCGCGTGTATACGGATGGGCGTCCGGATGAGCTGGTGCGGGGTGTGGATATTGTGGGGACTCCGTTGACGGTGCTGACGCAGATTGCGGCGACGGGGGATACGACGAGCGTATTTAACGGAATGTGCGGCGCGGAGTCGGGGAGTGTTCCGGTGTCGGCGGCGTCTCCGGCGATGCTGTTTTCTGAGATGGAAGTGCAGAAGAGGAAATATGGAGATACGCGGCCTCCGATTTTGCCGCCTCCGCCGGGGGCGATGAATGGAGTGGGAGGTGAGCGATGATACGGCGACCGGTGTTTGCGGCCATTTCTTGTGGTGTGCTGGCTTGCCTAGTTTCAATTTCTGCGCCCGCGGCCGATGCTAACGGAGGCGATGTTGTGCTGCGGGCGATGCGGGAGGAGATGGACCGGTCGAAGGCGAAGCTGAAACTGGATAATGTGGCGGCTCCGTATTACATCGAGTACCGGGTAACAGAGATCGACCAGATGGAGGCCGCCGCGGTGTTTGGAGCGCTGCGCGCGCAGCAACGAGATCGCGGGAGGCTGCTGCGGGTGGTGGTGCGGGTGGGCGACTACAAGCAGGACAGTTTCTACGGTACGGGGGAAGGGACGGTGGATCTGGTTGCGTCGGACAATGACGTGTTCGCGATCCGGCAGCGAATCTGGCTGGCGACTGATCGCGCTTATAAATCGGCGACGGAATCGTTGTCGGCGAAGCAGGCGGTGCTGAAGCAATTGAAGGTCGATGTGCCGGTGGACGACTTTGCTAAAGCGGATCCAGTGGAAGATATTGGGCCGTTGGCGCGCTTTTCGACGAATGACTTTTCTCCGTGGGTTCGGTTGGTGGAAGAGGCTTCTGGAGAATATCGCAGCGATCCGGAGATCGAGAGCTTCGACGCTTCGCTGCACTTTATGGTCGAGAACCGATACTTCGTGAATTCGGAAGGCACGGTCTCGCGTTCGGGAAGCACCCACTATGTGATTTCGATTGCGGGATCGACGCAGGCGGCAGACGGGATGCGATTGCAGCGTTCACACGCCGACCAGGGAAACGATCTGAAGGAATTGCCGACGCGGGCGGAATTTCTGAAGACGACGGACACGCTGCGCGATTCGCTAAAGATGTTGCGGGATGCTCCGGTGGCGGATGAGGAGTACCGGGGGCCTGTGCTGTTTTCGAATGACGCGGGGGCGACGGTTGTCAGCGATCTGGTCGAGCCGAATGTGCTGGGGCGCAAGCCGAAATTGGGCGAGAACGCCCGCACTACGGGGCTTTGGTCGAGCAGCTACAAGTCGCGCGTGTTGCCGGAATTTATCAATGTGGTGGACGATCCGACGATTGCGACGATCGCGGGGCAACCGCTGTTTGGGAAGTACACACTGGATGATGAAGGGGTGAAGGCGCAGCGTGTTTCGGTGATCGAGAAGGGTCAACTGGTGTCGTACCTAATTGGACGGCAGCCGATCCGTGACTTTCCGGCTTCGAATGGGCATGGACGGGCCGGTGCGGCGGGGACGCCGGGGCCGCATCCGGGAAATCTTATTTTGCAGTCTACGGATCCGGAGCCGGATGCGGAACTGAAGGCGCGGCTGATCGAGCTGTGCAAGAAGCGGGACCTGCCGTATGGGTTCTATGTGGAGACGATGGGTCCGAGACTCGAGCCGCGACTTCTTTATCGTGTGTGGACGAAGGACGGGCACGAGGAGTTGGTGCGGGGCGGGGTGTTTGGGGATCTGGATGTGCGGTCGCTGCGAGGTGACCTGATCGCGGCGGGGACGGTTCCTGCAACCGATGACCGGTCGGAGCCGGTGTGGTTCAGCGTGGCGAGTCCGGCGCTGCTGTTTGACGAATTGCAGGTGAAGCGGACGCAGGCGGCGAAACAGAAGTTGCCGGAGTATCCGGCGCCTGCGCTGAGGGGGAACAAACCCTAGAACTCTAACCACCGAGGGCGCGAAGGTCACGAGGCAAAAGCGCCTTTCACCTACCGACTGCTGAACGAGAAATGACTCGAGCATTTGACTCCTGATCTTGTTGGCGCTTACGATGAATGTTTGACTTCAAGGGGATATTGCGGTCTGTAAGTGCGGCTTTTGCATCTTAGTGCAGGCAACAATATCGAGTGTTTGGGCGGGGTTGGCAATCATGGATAAGAAGAGACTTGAAACTTTTCGTAAGAAACTAGAAACTCGTCGCAACGAGTTGCGGACCATGGTCGTACGCAACCAGCAGGACGGGCGCACAGCTGACGATGAAGCCACTCAGGACGTCGCCGATCGCGCGGCTAGCTCGTACAACAAAGAATTCCTCTTCAGCCAAAGCAATAATGATCGGCAATTGCTGAATATGGTTGATGGGGCGCTGGCGCGGATTCGCGAAGGCAGTTTTGGAGAATGCGTCTCCTGCGGCAAAGAGATCAACGCCAAGCGGTTGGAGGCGGTACCGTGGACTCGGCATTGTATCGAGTGTCAGGAAAAGGCCGAGCAGGGTTTGCTGGAAGCGGCACAGTAGGCTTTTGGCGGCTGCGAATTGCAGCGGTGGGCCTGGGGGCGGAATTCAAGGGCCGGATTCTTGGGTGTTTGAACGACCAGTTCAGAAAGCAAAGTCGAACCCCCTGGGTGAGCGCGCCCACGCCACACGTTCTTTCTCTTCTCTTCTCTTTTATTTGCCCCGATAGTGATGGGTTACAAGATGTTTACAAATCACTGACTTCCCCCTGACAAGTTATTCAGGTTCTCCGGCTAACGTTCTTGAGCCGCATGGATCGGACTTTTCTTCGATTCTGCGCGGGCAGGTGGGGCGCTCAGCCTCGCCGCCATTCAAGTTCTGAGGAGAGGTTCTATGTCTCGATCGTTACGCAACAGATTATGCGCCGGCGCGCTCTTTGTGCTCGCGTTGTCAATGGTTTCGGGGACCGCCGTGGCAGCTTGCGGCCAGTCGTATGAGGCGACCACCTTGGTGAAAAATACCGGCAAAACGGGCGATAAACAGCTGATCAATCCGTGGGGACTGGCCTATGGCCCCGGCGGCCCGTTCTGGCTCAGCGACGAAGGCACCGGCCTGTCAACGCTGTATACCGGGACGGGTGCAAAGCAAGGCCTGGTCGTCACCGTTCCGACCGCTTCCGGCACAGGAGTGGGGACGCCGACCGGTATCGTCTACAACGGGTCGACGGAATTTCAAATCGACAACTGGACCTCGGCGTTTCTGTTCGCGACGCTGGATGGAACGATCAGCGGATGGTCGCATTTCGATCCAAACAACGCTTTGATCGGGGTGAATAACTCTTCATCAGGCGCGGTTTATACGGGATTGGCGATCACGAGCCACTCCTCGGGCAACTTTCTTTACGCGGCAGACGTGGCCAACAATAAAGTCGACGTGTACGACGGCAAGTTCAACTTTGTGATGTCGTTCACCGACACGAAACTGCCAGCCGGCTACGCTCCGTTTGGAATTCAGGATATCGGCGGCCAGGTATATGTTGCGTTCGCCTCGACGACCGGAAAATCCGGTGGGTACATCGACATCTTCACGGAAGGCGGAGCGTTCGTGAAGACGCTGATTCAGGGGAAGCCGCTCGATCAACCTTGGGGATTCGCAGTAGCGCCTTCGAACTTCGGTCCACTGAGCGGCGCATTGCTAATTAGCAATAACACCAACTCCGGAACGGTCAATGGCTTCAACCTGACGACCGGCGCTTTCGTGGGGACGGTGGTGACGTCGGCGAACAAACCGATCCACATTAACCAGCTGTGGGGGATCGAGTTTGGTGGCGGAACGTCGTCGAATGGCAACACAAACCAGCTTTTCTATACGGCTGGGCCGAAGAATAACCTCGACGGGATCTTTGGCGTCATCAACACTCAGTAGCCCCAACCACCCTCCGCAGCAACTGCGGAGGGTTATTTTCCTAAGTTCATGATTTGATTCGGTCCTGAACAGTTAGCTGTGTGTGTCAAAGACTTGCACACTGCCCTAACGGGCCATCTTAGCTGCGAGATTCTGGAATAATTACAACCCCCGCAGTGGTATCATTCTCTAACTCGACGTGCCGCGCTCGTGGGCCCGGCACGAAAGAAATCTCGAACCTCAAGGTGAAAGTCATGGCTTGGACCAGTCCAGTATTCGAAGAAGTTGTTCTCTGCTGCGAAATCAACTCCTACGTGAGCGCAAAACTCTAAACAGCTGAATGCGCATTCGGATCCTCGGTTCTGCGGCCGGGGGCAGGTTCCCGCAGTGGAATTGCGGCTGCGGAAACTGCGTAGCTGTGCGCGCGAGCGCAGACTCGAAAGCGATTGCCAAGGCGTCCGAAAAGAAATTCTCTGGCAAGCCGCGTACGCAAGCCCAACTTGCGGTCAGCGCGGATGGCTCGTCCTGGTTTCTGGCTGGCGCGTCTCCCGATTTAGCTTCTCAGATTGAAAACTCCCCTGATCTTCATCCGCGAGGCCTACGCGACTCTCCCATTGCTGGCGTTGTTCTGGGAAGCTGTGATCTCGACCATGTGGTTGGGCTGCTTTTGCTGCGGGAACTGCAGCCTCTGCGGGTGTATGGCGCCGGTTCGGTGTTGCGTGTTCTGCAGGAAGAGAACAGCATGTTTGGCATGTTGAACCGGGTCGCTCCGCAGGTGGTTTGGACCGCGATGGAGCAGTGCCGGCCGTTTCCGTTGTTGTCGGCCACCAGGAAAGATTCGGGGTTGCAGTGCGAGGTTCTCTACCTTTCGGGGCGTTATCCCAAATATGTGAAAAGCGACAGGGCCGGGCTAGGGCGGGACGAGGCAACGGCTGCGTTGTTCTTTCAGTCGGGAGGCAGGCGGGTTGCTTACATTCCTGCTGTCGGCACTCTCAGCCACGCATTATTGGAGAAAATCCGTGAAGTTGACTTGCTCTTATTCGACGGCACATTCTGGAGTGACGATGAACTGGTGCGCCTGCAGGGAAGCGGCGAGACCGCGCACGAGATGGGTCACATTCCGGTGGAGGAAACTCTGCGGCTGCTGAAAGATATCCAAGTTGATCGCAAAATGTTTATTCATCTCAACAATACGAATCCGCTGTTGAATGAACTGAGCGCGGAATACCGGATTGTGCGGGAGGCGGGATGGGAAGTGGCAGAGGACAATTGGCAGGTCGATCTGTGATCCCGCAAAACAAGTCCTCGAATGACTCGAAGCTTAGCTTTGACGAACTGCGCACCGAGTTACGGCGCGTAGGCGAAGAGCGCTATCACCACAAGCATCCTTTCCATCTGATGATGCATGAAGGCAAACTTTCGCGCGGTCAATTGCAGGCGTGGGCGCTGAACCGGTACTACTACCAGTCGATCATTCCGATGAAAGATTCGATCATTCTGTCGCGGGCGACCGATCCGGCGTTTCGCCGGGTGTGGCGCAAGCGAATCGTCGATCATGATGGGGACGAAACACACCAGGGTGGGATTTTGCGTTGGATCAAGCTCGCCGAGGCTACGGGACTGGATAAAGATCGGGTGATGGGCGGGCAGGAAGTGCTTCCGGCAACGCGATTCATTGGCAACGAATATTTGAACCTGGTGCGGACGCGTCCGTTTACCGAGTGCGTCGCCTCATCACTGACCGAACTTTTCTCCCGCGAATTGATTACGCTTCGAATGGAAAAACTACGGGAGCACTATCCGTGGCTGGCGTCGGGACTGGATTATTTCGAGGCGCGGTTGACAGAGGCTCCTGAGGACGCGGCGTTTGCCATCCAGTACGCGTTTGACCACGCGGCCACACGAGCCGAACAAGAGGGCGTGATTCAGGCGTTGCGGGATAAGTGCGACATCCTGTGGGCGCAGCTCGATGCGCTTTACTTTGCCTACGTCTCGCCCGGATGGCCGCCGCCAGGCGCGTTTCGCATTCACGATGGAGGCAAGGCTTAACGTGGCTGAACTGCTAGAGACGAGCGTTCCGAAGTTCGCGGCGGGATGCCGTTGGGGCGGCACGACGGAGGCTCCGGTGGTGCTGTTTCCGGAGGGGGCGATTCGAGTCGAGGGCACGGGCCGGATTATCCTCGAGTTGTGCGACGGCCATTTTTCCCTGGCCGAGATTGTGCAGAAGCTGGAGACGCAATTCATGCTGGCTCCGAAAGGCAAGATTCGCGCGGATGTGCTCACCTTTCTCGCGCAACTACACGAAAAACGAATCATCGATTATTGAGGCATTGAATCATTGAGGTATTGAATCATTGAAACCCTTCAATCAGTCAATGTCCCAATCCCTCAATGAGTCAATGAATCCAATGTCTCAATGCTCGAATCCGCTGGCGCTGATTGCCGAGATTACGCATCGCTGTCCGCTGCACTGCGTGTATTGTTCGAATCCGCTGGAACTGACTGCGCGCGCGGAAGAACTTGCCACGGCCGATTGGTTACGGGTTTTTAACGAGGCAGCGGCGCTCGGAGTTCTACATCTTCATCTCACTGGCGGCGAACCCCTGGCGCGCCCCGATCTCACTGAGTTAATCGCCGGAGCCCGGCAGGCGCGTCTTTACACCAACCTGATCACTTCCGGAATCGGGCTCTCCCGAGAGCGGCTGGCGCGGCTCGTCGAAGCTGGCCTCGATCACATCCAGCTTAGTTTTCAGGACTCAAACGAAAGCCAGGCAAACTGGATCGCCGGAACGCGCGCGCATGCGCAAAAGCTCGAACTCGCTGTTTGGATTCGCCAGCATCGAATTGCGTTCACCACCAACCTGGTCGTACACCGGCAGAACATCGATCATCTGGAAGAGATGATTGCGGCTCTCGAGGCGCTCAGTCCAGACCGCATGGAAATTGCGCATGCCCAGTATTACGGGTGGGCGCTCGAGAACCGGTCGGCCCTACTGCCGACGCGTTCGCAACTCGACCGCGCCGTAAGAGTCGTGGCGGCCGCTTCCGAACGGCTGCGAGGCAAGGTTCGGATCGACATGGTTGTGCCGGACTATCACGCGCGCTTTCCCAAGGCCTGCATGGGCGGATGGGGACGTCAGTTACTGCTGCTCGATCCCGCAGGACGCGTGTTGCCTTGTCATGCAGCGGGAGTGATTCCGGGGATGCAGTTCGACAACGTTCGCGAACATGGGTTGGATTGGATCTGGACGAACTCAGAAGCGTTTCAGAAATTTCGCGGCGAAGCGTGGATGCCCGAGCCTTGCCGGTCATGCGACCGCCGTGGCGAAGATTTTGGTGGATGCCGGTGCCAGGCCTTCCTGCTGACGGGTAACGCGACAGCGACCGATCCCGTGTGCGAACTTGCCCCGATGCACCACTTGATTGAAGAGGCAGTGCGAGAGGACGCGTTCGCCGGGGCTGCCGCCCAGGTTCGCGAGGGTTCCTTTCACGTTTTGCAGGACAAGATGGCCGGTTTCTGGAGCTACCGGACGGACGCGAAGTAGCAGGATCGCGAATCCGTCTCACTCGCAAAACTTTACTTCTGCTTCGCGATGATCTTGTCCACAATCTTGTTATACGTCGCTTCCGGAACAATCTTCTTGCTCAAAAGTTGGCTCTTATTCGCGTACGGACGGCCAGCCATGATTTTTTCCGAGTACGCCGGTCCAATTCCCGGCAAGGCCATCAGCTGATCCTTCGTCGCTGAGTTGATGTCGACCAGCGCAGCCTTGCTCGCTCCCGCTGTCGCGCCCGCCGGAGCGGCCTTGGCATCCTGCGCCACCGCGATCCCGCTCATCAAGCTCAAAGCAAAAACGCAGACAACAACCGCGGACATCACCGACTTAAAGCTGATTCTCTTTGTCATGGCTCTTCTATTCCTTATGAGC
>Ga0182016_10000353_pt1 | contig 57276 bp, 46 predicted proteins | sample 712S2MmetaG_FD_120491 | JGI IMG/M metagenome (GOLD analysis project Ga0182016, IMG submission 120491) | Permafrost microbial communities from Stordalen Mire, Sweden - 712S2M metaG | ecosystem: Environmental > Terrestrial > Soil > Wetlands > Permafrost | place: Sweden: Stordalen | collected...
ATCGCGGGCACGACTGGGGGCAATACAACTTTGGCAATATGCTGTTCGATGGGCGTGGCATCGAGCAGGACGCCGCGCAGGCCCAGCTCTGGTATCTGCGCGCTGCGCGCCAGGGACACTCCCGGGCAATGAATCTGCTGGGGCGCTGCTGTGAAGAAGGCTGGGGATGCCCGAAGGACATGGTCGCGGCCTTCGAGTGGTATCGACGATCGGCACGTGCCGGCTATTTTCGCGGGCAATTCAACTACGCGGCCCTCCTGTTCGATCACGGCTTCCATGGCGAGGCGGCCGAGTGGTACCGGCTGGCTGCCGAGAATGGCACGCCGCAGATGCGCCAGACTATCGCCGCCCGCTTGTTCCAGGCGCGTGACCCGGCGCTGCAAGCCATTCGGCAGCGAATCGGCGCCCCACCATAGTCCGCCGGCCGCTTCCAGTGAACCGTCTAACCATTTCGTGGCCTGCGTCACAGGTCCGGACGCGATTGCATCTAGGTTTCAGAACCGGCGCGCCGATACCATGATCGGCATCCTGAACAGCGCTCTGGCGTGGAGAGAGGTATCAAACTCCCTGGTTGGGGAATCGGCGCTCGGCTGGGGCTCGCCTTTGCCGCAGTGGCCGGACTTGCGGTGGCAGCCAATCTGCTGACGCAGCACGAGATTGCTGTGGTCAACACCACGCGTATCGTGCCCATGGCCGTTGCTCCCCCACTGGAAAGCTCCCGGCCGGCCGCCGCAGCGTCCGCTGCGACGAGCACGATTGAGTCGCAAGGGCTCATCACGGCAGTCGAGCAATATGAGGATGCCGTACGGAGCCACGCGCTGGTTCACAACGAGGACAGCGACGACCGCTTTGATGATGCCACACGCGCCCTGCGAAGGCAGACGCAGGTTTTTGCCTCCCAAGCGCCCGGAACAATTTCGGCTACCACGCTACGCACGCTGAGCGAACGGCTGGCCACTTATAACTCTCACGGCGATGAGCTTTCGCACATTGCGGACGTGCGTCAGGACCAGTTCGCGGAAATCTCGAGTCATCTGGAAAGCCTGGATGCGCATCTGCAATCGTCCATCGACCGGGCCTGGAAGATCCTGGGTCGAGTCATCGCGCGCAAGTCCCTCATGGATCTGAAATCGGAACTCGACGATGTGCGGCGCCAGTTTGCGAGCCTGCCACCGACTGAGGATTTCAATATTGAAGCGCTGGCCGGATTGACAACCAGCGAGTCCGTCCTGGAGGACACGCTGGAGAAGAGCGCACGAGATCTCGCGCAGTCGCAGGGCGAGCCCTGGGTGTCGCAGATGCGATCGCAGCTTGCGGGCCTGCACGATCTGCAGGCGGCCTTGACTGAATCCGATGAGCAACGCCACTCCTCGCTCGAGAGCCTGGGCCGCGAGTCCGAAGGATTGATCACCTTCGTGCGCTCCATCAAACCCATCCGGCCCTCCGCGACCGCCCTGTCGCCCCCCACCGGTCGTCAGACGACGTTACTGGACGATCTGTTGCACTCGACCACCGCGCCCTCGTTCGAGCGCACCATTCAAAGCACATCCACATCGTCCACCCAAAATCAGCATGCAGCCTTGATCGGCTGGATCAGCGGCGCCGTACTCGTGTTGATGTCAATCGTGTCGATCTGGACCGTGATGAGTATCGTCGGCCCGGTGCGGCGCATTCGATCGGCAACCCGCCGGCTGGCAGCGGGCGAAATCGACGTCAAGGTGCAACGAGGCGGAATACAGGAACTCGACGATCTGGCCGTATCATTCAATCAGATGGCCGAACGGCTTAGCCAGGCCCAGGCCCTGACACGGACCTATCAGGACCAGCTCGAATCAAAGGTCGCGCAGCGCACCCGGGAACTGCAGCACCTCGCAGAGCATGATCCATTGACCCAATTGCCCAATCGACGTCAGCTCTTTAGTCACCTCACGGATGCCATCGATCGCGCCAGCAATCAGGGCGCCTGTGTCGGGGTCTTTTTTCTGGACCTCGACAACTTCAAGAATATCAATGACAGCATGGGCCATGCATTTGGCGACCGTGTGCTGGAGGCAATTGCCGAGCAGTTGCGCGCGACGGCGGGCCCCGCCGGCTTCGCCGCGCGCCTCGGCGGCGACGAGTTCACGGTCGTATGCGACGACGCGCGGAGCCAGGACGACGTGCGCCGTGTTGGCGGAGATCTGGTCCGCGCCTTTCAACGGCCCATCAACGTCAACGGCCGTGATCTGGCGGTCAGCATCAGTGTCGGCGCCAGCATCTATCCCGACCATGGTGTCGACGCTGAGTCTCTGCTGCGGGCGGCGGATGCAGCTCTGTTTCGTGCCAAGGCGCTGGGTCGCAGCCAACTGACCGTCTTCAGTCCTGAGCTGCTTGAAGCAGCGTCGAACAAGTTCAGCACCGAACAGGGACTGCGACGCGCCATGGAGCACGGGGATCTCGAGCTGGTGTTTCAGCCGGAAATCGACGCAACGACGTTTGAGACCGCGCTCGTCGAAGCGTTGCTCCGCTGGCGATTGCCGGACGGCCGGCTCGCATCGCCCGGGGAATTCCTGGGAGTCGCCGAGGAGTCCGGGCTCATCATGGAGATGAGCGACTGGGTACTTCGAACGGCCGTGGAGACAGCCGCGGGCTGGCATCACGGCGCCTGGCCCAATGCGCGGGTGGCCATCAACCTCTCCTCACGCCAGCTGCTGGATAGCCGTTTCGTCGATCGGGTAACAGAGTTGCTGCGCCAGTACCAGCTTCCGCCGCATTGCATCGAAATCGAACTCACGGAGAACGTGCTGCAAACGGGCGCGGCCACAGTCGAGGTGCTGCGCTGTCTGCGCGCCAGGGGCATCGCAATTGCGCTGGACGACTTTGGCACCGGCTATTCCTCGCTCGCTTCCCTGGAGCAGCTACCGCTGACGCGGGTGAAGCTCGATCGGGCGTTGATTGCCAGCATTCACACGAGTGCCCGCTCCGCGGCCATTGCCCGCGCCATCATAGGTCTTTGCCACAGCCTTAAGCTGGAGGTCACCGCCGAGGGTATCGAATGTACGGAACAGCTTGCATTACTCCTCGATCAAGCGCCGCTCTACCTCCAGGGCTACCTGCTCGCACGTCCAGCCTCCGCCACGCATCTGCTGTCGGCAATGGAGGCGCTGCCGCAGCACATGGAATCGCTGCTGCTGACTTCCTCGCCCGGGCCAGGTTCGGCCATTGATACCGGAAACCCGAAACGCAGCGCCTCCCGCCGCCGCGTCAACTGACGCTTGCATACGATCGCGCACTGCTAGTAAAGTTTCGACGCCTCAGGTGTCCCGACGAGCACAGGCTCGCGGGATTAAACGGGAAGCCGGTGCGTCAGCCTGTCTGGGCCGACCATGCCGACACTGCCCCCGCAACGGTAGGCGCGGTTGAAGGAATAGCGATATACCACTGTGCAAAGGCACGGGAAGGTGCTGTTCCGGGATGAAAATCCACGCGCGAGTCCGTAGACCGGCCAGAGGCGGGATCGGTGGCTCGCGGTGGGCGATGCCGGATCATGTGCCGGATCGCAAGCGCCCTGCGCCGCCTCCCCGCACTTGCTCCGTCTCTCCCTGCGACCCCATTTGGCTGATACCAACGCTTCGCGCGGGGCGCGCGGACAGGGAGAGAATTTTGAGAACCCGCATTGCAGGGGTGCTCGCGCTGGCGGGCTTGGGACCGATTGTATGTGCCGCATCGGACATGGACCTCGATCCGATCGTCGTGACCGCCACGCGCATGGCGGAGCCCGCTGACCAGACACTCGCATCCGTCACCGTCATAACACGCGAAGACATCGAAAGATTGCAGCCACATTCAGTGGCGGAACTGCTGACCGGTTTGGCGGGAGTCTCCATCGCCAACACGGGCGGGTTGGGCAAGGCGACCTCCGTATTTCTACGGGGCACCGAAGCGGATGAGACACTGGTCCTGATCGATGGGATTCGCGTCGGCTCAGCCAGCACCGGCACCACGGCGTATGAACAATTGCCCGTGGATCAGATCGAGCGTATCGAGATCGTACGCGGTCCGCGCTCCAGTCTCTACGGTTCCGATGCCATCGGCGGTGTGATACAGATATTCACTCGCCGTGGCGACGGCGATCTCACTCCCTCTCTGAGCGTCAGCGGCGGCACGTATGCCACCTGGTCGGGACAGGGCGGATTGTCGGGAGGCAACGAGCACGCCTGGTACAGCGTCAGTGTCGCAGGTGTTCATACCAATGGTTTTCCGGCCTGCCGCGGCGCCGGCGCCCCCATCTTTGCGGGTTGCTTCTATTATCCGCCGCCAGGCGATGACGGCTTCTGGGATGCTTCCGGATCCGTGCGCGGTGGCTACCGATTCGATAACGGGCTGCAGCTCTCCGCCGACTGGTTGCGCGCCTATGGTGTGACTGAGTATGCGGGCACTTTCGTCAACAGTTCGAAACTGACTCAGCAGGTGCTTGGCGGCACTATCCGTCTGCCGACCTTCGGTATATGGACCAGCTCCATCAGCGGCGGACAAAGCCAGGACGACTCGAACGATTACCTCGACGGCGTCTACGTCGAGCGTTTTGATACGCACCGTAACAGCGTAACATGGCAGAACCTGCTCTCCTTAAGTTCGACGCAGCAGATCGTCGCCGGCCTGGATTACCTTCAGGATCATCTGGACAGCGATACCCCGTATCCTGTGACATCGCACGATGACACCGGCGTCTTTGCGCAGTACCAGGGCAGCTTCGGTCCCGCAGAGCTGCAGGGGAGCGTTCGATCAGACCACGATGAGCAGTTTGGACAGCACTACACAGGTGGCGCTGCGGTCGGCTACAACGTGTTGCCCAAGCTCAAGCTCACCGCGTCCTATGGCACGGGATTCGAAGCGCCGACGTTCAACGATCTGTATTTCCCCGGTTACGGTAACCCGGATCTCAAGCCGGTTACCTCACGCAGCATCGAGGTCGGTGTCGGCGGACGCGTCTCGAACCTCGCATGGTCGCTCAACGGCTACGAGACGCACGTCGATGATCTGATCACCTACGATGCGGCAACAGGCGCACCTGCGAACGTCGGCCGCTCCCTGATCCGCGGACTGGAAGGAACCATCGGCGGAAGCTGGCAGGAATGGCGCAGCCAGCTCGCGCTGACGCTGCTCGATCCCCGCGATCGAACCCCCGGGGACGACAACGCGCTGCTGCCACGCCGCGCGGAACAGACCGCGCGATGGGACATTGATAGGCAGGTGGAACGCTACAGCTTTGGCGGAGCCTGGTTTGAATCCGGCCGTCGCTTCGACGATCTGGCCAATACGCAGTCACTCGGCGGCTACAGCACCATTGATCTGCGCGGTGGCTACCAGGTCTACCGTGCCTGGCTGATGCAGCTTCAGCTCAGCAATGTAGTCAACAAGCGGTACGAGACTGCGCAGTACTACAACCAGCCGGGCCGCGCCTTCTACATAACGCTACGCTATCATCCTGTTTCGCGAGCAGAAGGGCATTGAGCTGTCAATCCGCGGAGGATCGTCTGCCATGAACCGGCGATGCCTCATGATTCAGGGAACAGCGTCTGATGCCGGCAAGAGCACGCTCGTTACGGGCCTCTGCCGCGTTCTCAAACGCCGCGGTGTGCACGTCGCGCCCTTCAAGCCGCAAAACATGGCGTTGAACAGCGCCGTCGCCGTCGATGGCGGGGAAATCGGGCGCGCCCAGGCGCTGCAGGCGCAGGCCGCCGGCGTAGCGCCGACGAGCGACATGAATCCTGTGTTGCTCAAGCCCACAACCGACACCGGCGCGCAGGTCATCATCAACGGCCACGCCGTCGGTAACATGGCGGCCGCGGAATACCACGACTACAAGCGGATCGCACGCGTTGCGGTATTGGCCTCCTATGCGCGACTGGCCCAGAAGTACGAGGCCATTATCGTCGAAGGGGCCGGTTCCCCTGCGGAAATTAATTTGCGGGATGGCGACATAGCCAACATGGGCTTCGCCGAAGCGGTCGATTGTCCGGTGATTCTCATTGCCGATATCGATCGCGGCGGTGTGTTCGCGCATCTCGTAGGAACTCTCGCGCTGCTCAGCGACAGTGAGCAGGCGCGAGTAACCGGCTTCGTGATCAACCGTTTTCGCGGTGATGAGAGTCTGCTGACATCGGGACTTCGCTGGCTGGAGCAACGGACGGAAAAACGAGTGTTCGGCGTGCTGCCATATCTTTCCGGACTCGCGCTCGACGCCGAAGATGCGATCAGTCGCGAACCGGCCGCCGTGGCCGACGGCTCGCTGCGAGTGGTCGTGCCGGTACTGCCTCGTATCAGCAACCACACCGACTTCGATCCGCTGCGGGCGCACCCGCAGATCGACCTGCAGTATGTGGGGCCGGGTAATCGACCGCCCGCGGCGGATGTCGTGATCCTGCCAGGCTCCAAGAGCGTTCGCGCCGACCTTGCCTCGCTTCGTGCGGCAGGATGGGCCGACTATCTGCAGCATCACCTGCGCTACGGCGGCAAGCTGATCGGTATTTGCGGCGGCTTCCAGATGCTGGGTCGTCGTATCAGCGACCCCGAAGGGTTGGAAGGCCCGGCTGGTGAGTGGCCAGGACTCGGCTGCCTGGAATTCGATACGGTTCTTCAGTCGCAAAAGCAGCTGCGCAATGTCAGCGGAAAACTGGCGATCGACGCCGCGCGCACCAGCGGCTATGAGATTCACGCAGGTCTAAGCGAGGGACCGGCTCTGCAATACCCCGCCGTGACCCTCGATGACGGCCGCCCCGATGGCGCCCTGAGCGGCGACGGCCAGATCCTTGGCACCTACCTTCACGGGATGTTTGACGGCGTCGATTCCTGCAGCGCGCTGCTGCGTTGGATGGGCGTGCGCAATCCGCAGCCGTTGAACTATGCGTCACTGCGCGAGCAGGCGATCGACCGCCTGGCGGACGCGCTTGAATCCCATCTCGATCTGCACGCACTGCTGCAACCGCTCGAATCGGCGACGTGAAGGAACTGATCGAGACGGCTGCCCTTATGGCCATTGCTGACCACCCTGCAATCGCAAGTTAGGCTAGAGCCTCGAACCAGCGATATCGGCCCCCGCGCGCAGTGCGGTGAGCTTCTTCCAGGTAACTGCGGGATCGAGCTTGCCATAGCCGGCAAAGGTGCCAAAGCCGCAGTCAGTACTCGCAATTACCCGCTCAGCGCCGACAATGGCCGCAAAGCGCTCAATTCGTTGAGCAATGAGTTCCGGGTGTTCCACGTAGTTCGAGCAGGTATCGATCAATCCGGGTGCGAGCAGCTTGTCCTCAGGAATGGGGGCATTGCTCCACACCTTCCATTCGTGCTCGTGCCGCGGATTCGCTGCTTCAAACAGAATGGTCGCGGGTCTGGCACGCAACACGATACTGATGATGCGCTCCAATGGAATGTCGTAGTCGTGGGGTCCCTCGTAGTTTCCCCAGCAGACGTGCATGCGCATCTTCTCCGGCGCAATCCTCGCCGTCGCAGCATTCAATGCCTCGACATTGGCAGCGGCGATTTGGAGAAATTGATCTTCGGAGGCATCCTGATATCCCGTGTGCCTGGACATTGCCAAATCGGGGCAATCGAGCTGTAGCTGGAAACCGCTGGCCGCTATGGCTTCATACTCGGGCTGCATCGCCGCTACCAGATCCGCCAGATACGCTTCGTGGCTGGGATAGAAAGTGTTCGGCTGAAATGCGGTGATGAGGCCGGGGGACGCAGCGTTGAGGAAACCCTGCACCTTTCGTCCATGCATGGCGCGGGAAAATCGGCTGATGTCGTCCAGGCACGGTTGCAAATTCAGCAGCTTGACGGGCCCCACGCAACTTCTGCGCACGAACTCCTGGTCGCCCATGATCGCAGCGAGCTTTTTTCTGAGTTCCGGCAGCGCCGCCAGGTCCAGGGCAGGCTTGCGGGTCACGTTGCCACCGAACCCCGTGAGTCGCTCGGTCATATAGGTCGAATAGCCCACCTTGCCCAACTCACCATCGCTGACGATGGACACCCCCGAGGCCTCTTGCTTGTCGATGGCATCGACGACGGCTGCTTCGACGATGCGGTCAAACCCAGCCGCGTCATATGGCCTGCCCTGGTCACGGGCCAGCAGCAGCGGCACCAGGTCATTCCCGCGAGGAAGGCTACCCACGTGCGTCGTCAGAATGTGCGGCACGATTGATTCCTATGTTGTGTAGAGCATGAGGGCTTGGCGATTGAACCGGCACAACGAAGGCGATCTCCTCGTGGTTCGATCAATCGACAGCCCATCCGCAGGCAGCGAACGTATGCCAACTTTGGTCCATCTCGCAATATGTGGAATTCTCCATCATTTCATTTCCGCCTGCGTTGAGTCGGCCACGGCTCAATGTGGTACTTTCAATGTTTTCCGCCAGCCATAGTAATGCCGTGACGCCCAACATCGCGACACAGGAAGCGTCTTCTCGTGCGCCGAATGCGCCTTCGCCTGAAGATCTGCTGCGAATGTTTGGAACACTGTGGCAAATCCGGACATTCGAGAACGAGGTACAGCGTCTTGCCGCGGCAGGAGAGGTCCCGGGATTTCCGCATCTTTCCACCGGACAGGAAGCCGTCGCGGTAGGTGTCTGCTCACAGCTCGCGCACGAAGACCTGCTCTTCACCAGCCATCGGGGTCACGGTCACGTCCTTGCAAAAGGGAGTGACATCGAGTCGACATTCGCGGAAGTGTTGGGCCGGGAGTCCGGCCTGTGCCGCGGTCGAGGTGGTTCGATGCACCTGGTGGATGCGGCTCACGGGGTAATGGGCGCCACGGGAGTCGTCGCGGGCAACCTCTCGCTGGCTGCCGGCGCGGCCTGGGCGGCGCAGGCGCTGGGCAGCAAGAACGTAAGCGTCGTGTTCTTCGGCGATGGTGCCACGGGCGCGGGCGCCTTTCATGAGACGATTAACCTTGCGGTGCTGTGGAAGCTGCCGATCCTCTTTGTATGTGAAAACAACGGGTACGCGGAATTCACCAGTCGTGAAGAACATTCCACGGTCAAATTCGTACGACGCTTCGCTGAGCCCTATGAGATGGCTGCGAGCACTATAGACGGCAACGACCTGCTCGCCGTATACGCCGAGGCCGGCAAGGCCATTGCCGGACTGCGCCATGGTGATGGCCCATATTTGCTGGAATGCATGACCTATCGTCTTGCCGGGCACTTTGTCGGCGACGCGCAGCGCTATCGCTCCAAGGAAGAATTAGCCGCCATTCGCGAAAAAGATCCCATCGAACGCCTGAAAAGACATCTTCTGCAAAGTGGTGTCCCGGAAAGCGATCTGGATGCTACCGGCGAGAGAGCCAGGCGAGCAGTTCTCGATGCTGTAGAGCGTGCACGCGCCTCCCGGCACCCGGACCCGGCCGGCGTCATGGAAGATGTGTATGCCGCACCGTGGCTCAATGCGATTGACGGCTGAGTCGGCATGAGCGAGACCTTCATCGAGATACTCAGACGCGCGCTTGACGAGGAGTTGGCGCGGGACCCCGCGGTACATTTGCTGGGCGAGGATGTCGCGGCAGGTGGTGCATTTGGCGTCACGCGTGGGCTGGCTCAAAAGCACGGCGCACAGCGGGTGCGCAACACGCCCATCAGCGAGGCGGCGATCGCCGGGCTCGCCACCGGTGCTGCGCTGTGCGGATTGCGTCCGGTGCTGGAGATCATGTTTATCGATTTCGCCACGCTGGCGCTTGATACCCTGGTGAACCAGGCCGCGAAATATCGCTACATGTCTGGGGGCCAACTCGCAGTGCCGATGGTCGTACGCACGCAAGCCGGCGCTGCCGGGGGGGCAGCAGCGCAGCATTCGCAAAGTCTCGAGGCGTGGTTCGTCCATGTGCCGGGTCTCATCGTCATTGCGCCCTCATCGCCCGCGGAGGCATACGGGCTACTCAAGAGTGCCATTCGCCTCGGCGATCCCGTACTCTTCATCGAGCACAAGCGGCTTTACACCATGAAGGAGGCCATTGCTGAGAATGCCGAGCTGCCCGCCATCGGAAAGGCGCGCATCGCCCGCACCGGTGAGGACGTCACTTTGATTGCCTACTCCGCCATGGTAACCAGCGCCCACGAAGCGGCCGAGCAGCTCGCGGCTGAGGGCGTGTCGGTTGAGATCATCGACCTGCGCACGCTGATGCCGCTCGACATGAACACGATTGCCGCGTCCGTCAGCAAGACTCACCGCGCCATCATTGCTCATGAAGCCGTTCAGAACGGTGGCTTGGGCGCGGAGATCGCCGCACGTATCGGCGATAAACTTTTTGACGAACTCGATGCCCCGGTCTTGCGCGTGGCCTGTCCGTTTGCACCGATTCCCTTCGCGCTGGAGCTCGAACGGGCGCTCCTACCGGGAGCCGGCAATATCGTTCGCGCCATTCGCGCGCAGCTGCACTAGAGGGGAGCACCGCACTTGGCGCTCGTTGCGCAGGAGATTCCCAAAGTCGGTCTGGTCATGGAGAACGGCCGGCTGGTGCGATGGCTCAAGAATGTCGGTGATCCCGTGCGGCAAGGAGAACCATTGCTCGAGCTCGAGACGGAAAAGACCGTGATCGAAATCGCCGCCACGGTAACCGGCACTCTGGTACAGGCGCTGCTCGAAGTGGATCAGGAGGCGCGCGTCGGCGACCAGGTCGCCTGGGTGGAGACCGGAGAAATGCTGATTCCGCCCGCTGCTACCCCGCCCATCGCAAGCAGGACCAAAACGGACGGCGAACAACGGATCACTCCGCCGGCCGTTGGCTCGTCGCCCGATGCGGAACCGAGTTCTGATACACGTATACGAAGCTCTCCGGTCGCGCGGAGATTCTCCGCACAACATGGAGTCGATCTCTCAAGCCTGGTCGGTACCGGGCCCCGCGGCCGCGTTCAGCTTGACGATGTGCGCCGCGCGGTCGAGGCACAGTCGGCGAAACCTGGCAGAGCTTTCAGCGCTGCCGCGGGCCCAGTTGCCCAGGAACTGTCGAGCATGCGTCGCGCGGTCGCCCGCGCGATGACATTGAGCAACGCCACCGTGCCGCAGTTCATGGTGGCTCGCGCCGTAGACTGGACCTCGGTGCAGGCGCTGCGCTCCGAAATTCACGCCAGTAGACCCGCGGACTCACAGCGGCTCTCCGTCAATGACTTTCTGTTGCAGGCAGTGGCGCTTGCATTAGTAGACTTCCCTGCCATGAACGCAACTTTCTCCGGCGATCCGGCAACGCCTGAGGCCCGCATCTTGCGGGCCAGCGGCGCCCACATCGGCCTCGTCGTTGCGCTCGAGCACGGACTGCTGGTGCCGGTCATTCACGATGTCGACAAATTAGGTCTGCTGGAGCTGGCTCGCCGGCGCAGCGATTGCGTGCTACGCGCCGCGACCGGACGTTTGAAGCAGGAGGAGCTCGAGGGCGGGACCTTCAGCATATCGAATCTGGGCCCACGCGGACCTGATCGATTCACTGCCATGATCAATCCGCCTCAATCCGCCATCCTCGCGGTCGGGCGGCAGCGCGATTGTGTCGTGGCAATCAACGGCATCATTCAGATGCGGCCGATGTCCGATCTCTCACTCACTGTTGACCATCGTGTCGCCGACGGACAGCTCGCCTCGGACTTCCTCGCCAAGATAGTGGAAATCCTCGAAGGCACCACCTGGCACACGGCGTGAGGCATACATGACCAAGCCAATCGACATACTGGGATCGTTTTGGACCATAGGCGTCGGAGCGGACCCGCTCGGCGATCAGCGCTGCCTGCACGATTTTCGCAAGCGCGTTGAGCTGGCCTCTAAGGCCGGATTCAGTGGTATGGGGTTGTGGCATGCCGATATCCTCGAGATCCGCCGTAAATATTCCTTTGCAGAAATGAAACGGATACTGGACGACAACGGCATCGTGCATATCGAGGTCGAATGGCTGCTGGACTGGTTCTGTACTGATGCCCGACGAAAGGCGTCCGACGCAACACGGGAACTGCTGTTTGAGGCGGCAGAGATTCTGAGCGCCAGGCACATGAAAATCGGCGATCTCGGCAACGATTGCGCGGATGTGCCCAGGATGACGGAGGAATTCGCAATGCTGTGTCGGCAGGCGGCCGAGAGAGGCATCATTGTATTGTTCGAAATGCTGCCGCCGACACTCTCCAGGGTGCCCTCGCTTGACGACGTCCTGAACATCTGCAGAGGCGCGGGCCAGAAAAACGGCGGCATTATGCTCGACAATCTTCACGTACAGCGCACAGGCACAACGCCGGAAGATATCGTTCGCAAGATCGGCCGCCACACTCCATTGGGTGTCGAGATCAACGATGGGTACCTGGCGACACCGGTCAAGTTCGAGGATTCGATCGTCAACAAGCGGCTGTTGCCCGGTGATGGCGAGTTCGATATAGCTGCGTTTCTGCAGGCGGTCTGGTCCGTCGGCTATGACGGACCCGTTGGCGTCGAGGTCCTGAACGAGTACATGAGAAAATGGTCGCTGGAGACGGCGGCGACAGAAGGGTTCACCAAGACGCAACGCGTCGTAGCCGCCGCGCATGAACAATTCCTCGCCAGACAGCCAATTACTACCAACCTCAATCGTCCGGGGGTAATCCCATGAGCGTTCACGCACCTGATGCCGCAAGGCAGATCTGGATGTTGAGCCAGATGCTGCGGATCCGTGAGTTCGAGACCCGCGTCAAACAGACGTTTACCGAGCATCCTGGCGCCATCCGCGGGCATACGCATCTGGCCGACGGCGCCGAGGCGTCTATTGTCGGCTCACTGGCTCATTTCCGAGCCGGAGATTCGGCGCTGGGCACTTACCGCTGTCACGGCTACCCACTCGTGCTCGGCAGCGATCCAAAGTCGCTGATGGCCGAAATCTATGGACGCGCGGACGGCATCTGCAAAGGGCTGGGCGGCTCCATGCATCTCACGGACGTCAAACGCGGCTTCCTCGGAACCTCCGGCATTGTGGGCGCCGGTATCCCACATGCCGCCGGGGCGGCCTGGGCTGCACAGATAAGAAAGAAGCAAGAGATAGTACTGTCCTTCTTCGGCGATGGCGCCTCCAAGCAGGGCGCTTTCCACGAAACGCTGAATATTGCCTCGCTCTGGAAGTTGCCGGTGATCTTCGTCATGGAGAATAACGGCTATAACGTGGTTACCACCTCGGCGCAGGAAGATGCCAACGCGGCAGCAGGACGCCCACTGGCCGTCAAAGCACAGAGTTACGAAATGCCGGGAGTCACCGTCGATGGCACCGATCCGATGGCCGTGTCCAAGGTTGTCGGCGAGGCCATCGAACGCGCGCGCGCGGGCGGCGGTCCGACGCTGGTGGAATCCAAGGTGTATCGCCTCTCGGCGCACGGCAACATCATTGCACCTCCTGGCGTGCCGCTGCACTACCCCGAGCACGAAGCCATCACGGTATTTGGAAGACGCGAAGAGTACGAGGCGGCATTGAGAGGCGACCCCGTGCCGCGATTCCGCGGCCTGCTGGTTCAGAACGGTATCCTCACGCCTGCGAAGGCGGATGCACTCGCCAGCCAGATTGCCGATGAAATGGCAGCGGCAGTCAGCTTCGCGATTAAGAGCCCCTTCCCGAAGAACGAAAGCGCACTCGAATACAACTACGCCTAGGTGCGCGAGGAGACCAGTCCATGGCAAACCTTCCCTTTATTGCCGCAGTCGACGCGGGCATCCATCAGGAGATGAAGCGCGATCCGCGGGTTCTGTACTTCGGTCAGAACATGGCCACGACCGAAAATCACGCCTTCGTCGCCGCCTATGGCCACGATCGCGTCCGCGTCACGCCCATTTCCGAGACGGCTGAAATCGGCATCGCCATCGGCGCCGCCATGGCAGGCCTGCGTCCGGTGGTTGAACTGTACATGGCGGAATTCATGCTCGTGGCGATGGACCAGGTCGTCAACGAAGCGAATCGATTCCGTTACATGTCCGGCGGTCAGGTCAAGGTTCCGCTCGTGCTGAAGGCGGGATTTGGTTTCACGGCAGGCTGGGCGGGTCAGCACACCGGATCGCTCACCTCGCTTTTCATGGGTGTGCCTGGGCTGAAGGTCGTCGTGCCGTCGACGGCCGCGGACGCCAAGGGCCTCATGGCCACCGCGATTCGCGATGACAACCCGGTGGTCTTCCTGCATCACTACCTGCTGACGCTCGAACACGGAGAAGTGCCCGACGGCGAGCATCTGGTGCCATTCGGTCAGGCGGTCATTCGCCGCGCGGGCGGCGATGTCACCATCGTGGCAACCGGCTGGATGGTTCATCGTGCGTTGGCAGCTGCCGAAAAGCTGGCAAGCCAGGGCATCAGCGCCGAAGTGATTGACCCGCGCACGCTCGCGCCACTGGATCTGCAAACGATATTCAGCTCCGTCGAAAAGACGCGCCACGTGGTACTCGTCGATCAGGGCACCCGGCACGCATCGGTCAGCGCCATCATCGCCAGCGAGATCGCAGAGCATCGTTTCTCTTCTCTCAGGGCGCCCATTGTCCAGGTCACTGCACGCGATACCACGATTCCCTACAGCGAACCGCTGGAGGCCTACGTGATACCGGATGAACAGCGCATCTCCTCCGCCGTTATCAAATTGCTGAAGCAATGACGGCAACGCCGCGCCCGGCACAGGGGCCGGGCTACCAGATCCTGCTGGCGGCGTTGCTGAGCATTAATTTCGGCATCGTATTTTTCGACCGCAATGCGCTGAACTTTCTGATGCCGTTTGTGCAGCCGGAACTTGGCCTGAACAACACTCAGGTCGGGATCCTGGCGGGTGCACTCTCATTCACGTGGGCGGCCGCCGCGTTCCTGATCGGAATGGTTTCCGATGCATGGGGCTCCCGCAAGGGGCTGCTCGTCATGGCAACGATCGCCTTCTCGGCGTGCTCGTTTGCGACTGGCTTTGCAGGCTCATTTCTGGTGATGCTCGGCGCCCGGCTGCTCATGGGCGCGGCCGAGGGCGGCATCATGCCGATCAGCCAGTCGCTGATCGCAAGTGAAGTCGCTCCCCGTCATCGTGGACTCGCCATGGGCGTGACACAGAACTTTGGGTCCAACCTGTTGGGATCGTTCGTCGCCCCCGTCCTGCTGGTCGCCTTTGCAAGGACGTTCGGCTGGCGCCACGCGTTCTTTCTTGCAGGTGTGCCAGGAATTGTGACTGCGCTGCTGATGTGGCGGCTGGTGCGCGAGCCCCTCAATGTTAGCAGACAGGATGACGGGCAGGCGAGGTGGACTCTGCGTCAGGCGCTGGCTGAGCGAAATGTGCTGATCTGCGCGCTCCTCGGCATTCTACTGGTCTCCTACCTCGTGATTTGCTGGGTTTTTATGCCGCTCTATCTGACCCAGGTGCGCCATTACGATACCCAGACCATGGGATGGCTGATGGGAACACTGGGAATTTCGGCCACAGTGGGGGCATTCGCAGTGTCGGCATTGTCGGATCGCATCGGGCGGCGTCCGCTCATGATTGCAACCCCACTCATCGGCATCATCCTGCCGCTCGGGGCGATGTACTTTCAGGGCTCCGCGTGGATTCTGGCCGGCATTTTCTTCGTTGGTTGGAGCGTCAACGGTATCTTCCCGCTCTTCATGGCGACAGTCCCCTCGGAGAGCGTGGATCCGCGCCACACCGCAACGGTTCTGGGCGTCTGCATGGGCACCGGAGAGATCCTGGGCGGCGTGCTCGCGCCGTTCGTGGCTGGTAGTGCCGCAGATCGAACAGGACTTGCAGCGCCACTGCTGATAATGGTCGGCCTCGCGTTGGCGGCTGGTCTGCTCTCGATAGGACTCGAAGAGACGGCGCCACGCGTGCTCACACGCCGGGCAGCGCAGACTGTTTAGAATCAAAAAATGCCTCTCAGTCGCAGCGTCTCGGGACTGTATCGGCTAAGCGACGAAGTAAGTTTCATCGGTCGTTAAGACCAAATAATAGACTTAGTGCACTCTCAGTTGATCGCCAGTGCACTCTTATCCTAAAGGCGCGCGTTCAGCGAAAAATCAGGGCATTGAATGCGCTTTGCGATGCTTGGGAGCATTGAAACACAGAAGAGGCTCCAGTAACATCGAATCGCCGAGCGAGCTGTTGTGCTTATGCGACGGCTCCCGGGGGGGATTGTGGTTTCGAGTGAGTTCGCACTGATCTCCTCCGGTCAATTATTCGGACGCTCAGGAATGAGTTAGCTCCGGTCAATCAGTTTTTGGGGAGGGGGAAATCGATGACGACCAATCCACGTAACAGCGGCTCTTCCATTTCGAAGGCAGTCCGCTGCGGTCTGCTCTCATCGTCGGTCGTCGCGGGGCTTGCCTGCGTTACGCTGGCGGGGGCGTCACTCGACGCGACGGCGCAGCAAGCGCAGAACGCGACAGCGGACAGTGACCAGCTGGTAGAGGTCGTCGTCACGGCTGAGCGCCGCGCAGAGAACGTTCAAAACGTGCCGATCACGGTGTCGGCCTTCACGGCCGAAACGATGCAGAGCCGCAATATCACGAGCATACAGGCCCTGGGCAATCTGACGCCCGGCGTCAACCTGGATGCCGGGGCACCGTTCTCCGGCGACCGCTCCGTGCTCTCCGCCTCCATCCGGGGCATCGGCCAGGATGACTTTGCGTTCAACCTGAATCCGGGTGTCGGCGTCTACGTAGACGGTGTATTTCTGGCGCGTACTATCGGTGCCAACCAGAATCTGCTGGACGTGGAGCGCGTGGAAATTCTCAAGGGCCCGCAGGGCTCCCTGTTCGGCGCCAACACCATCGGCGGCGCCATCAGCATCGTCACGCATACGCCGGGGGATGAGACACGTTTCATCGCCACGGCCACCGGCGGCAGCTTTGACCGGCGCGATTTCGGATTCACGGCCGACATCCCGATCGTGCCGGGAGTCCTGCTGTCGAGCATCAGCGTCTCCTCGCAGGAGCAGACCGGATGGATGAAGGTGGTTCCGTACCCGAGCAACTCGCCCTACGCCGCGGTACCGCTGACCTTCGATTCGATCCACGACTATCCGCAGTCGGGCTACGAAACCAACGACAACTACGGCGGCAACGGCCTGCAGGTCATCCGCGGTAAGCTGCTGTGGCATGCCTCCGACAAGCTCACCTGGACGCTGAGCGCCGACTGGTCGCACGAAGACACCACCGCGTTGGGCTACCAGGTGCTGGGCGCGTACAACGGTGCAGGCGCAACGTTCACTAACCTTTACAACACGTGTATCAGCAATAATGCCGCGACGCTGCCTTCCTCGGCCGAGCCGCCGATTTTCCAGGCCTTATGCTCGCAGCCGCGCGCTCATGTTCCCGCGTTGGGGTCGGTAGGCTCGCCCCCGTTGCTCGGAGCAGGATACGTCGGTGGACCGGTGGGCCCATTCAATTATCTCAATACCGGCGGCGCGGCTTACCTGGGCTCGAGCTCGCCACGGCTCTGGTGGGGAGCTCCCGGCTCGTACAACACCGGCAACATCGACACCACCTACGCTGCGGATGCGCCGGATTTTGCAAAATATGACGTCTATGGTGGCGGGCTGAACGGTGTTTATGAGATCAACGACCAGCTGACGGCAAAGTCGATCACCGCTTACCGGACGATTACCTGGAAGATCGGCACTGCGCTGGATGGCGTACCCGGCGATACCTTCCAGAGCGTCACCGACGCCCAGCACCAGTGGCAGATATCGCAGGAGTTCCAGCTGATTGGCAAAGCCTTCGACGACAAGCTCAACTACGTCACTGGCCTGTACTACTTCAACGAAGGCGGCTATGTGCACGACTACGTGCCGTTTGAGGGTCTGCTATACGTCTACGATGTCCAGAACAATGTGAATAACAAGGACATCGCGGCCTTCGTGCACACCGACTATCAACTCACGAAGCAGATCAGCTTCACTGCCGGTGCGCGCTACACGGACGTGGTGGCCGACTTCATCGGCGGTCAGAGCGATCTGAACTCGTTCCCGTTCGGATCCCAGTGCTGGCAGAACTCCTGCGGCGGGGCTCCGCCGCTCGATCAGATCATCCCGAGCGCCTCGACGCCCGGGACCCCGTACTACCGGTACTTCCCGAATACGCCGGATAGCCAGGCGTGGCACGTTTTTGATCCAACCCTCGCCGCGCAGTTCCACTTCACTGACGACGTCATGGCGTATGCGAGCTGGGGCAAGGGCTTCAAGCAGGGCGGCTGGACCACGCGTCTGTCAGCCGGAATTACCAGTCCGGTGGCTGCGCGCTTCAGTCCGGAATATTCAAAGACCTATGAGTTGGGCTTGAAATCCCAGTGGTTCGATCATCACCTGCAGGCCAATGCGGCCGTCTTTTTCACCAACTACGACGGCATCCAGCTCAACATTCAACGCGGCATATCGCCGGTGTACACCAACGCCGGCAACGCCGACATCAAGGGCGCGGAGCTGGAGGTTCAGTCGAACCTGGGCCATGGATTCTCGCTCAATTTCTCCGGATCCTTTATAGACGCGTACTACACGTACGTGAACCCCTCGGCCAACATCCCGCAGTACGCGTTGCCGGGCAGCGGCCTGACGGTCTGCCCGGGATTGCCTTCCCTGACCGGCTGCGCCATTCAGGGTAGCGGTAGTCAGCTCGATGCGAAGCTGCCGAAGACACCAAAGTGGAAGTTCACGTTCGATCCTCAGTACGACGTGCATCTGCCGAACTCAGGCATCCTCCGCTTCATTCCGGCCTTCACGTATACCTCGGATCTTTACAACGACTCGCTGAACACCCCGGAGCTGCACCGGCCGTCCACGCGCATGCTGGACGCTTCGGTACACTACGTGTCGCCGACGGGTCAATACGATCTCGCCTTCGGCGGTACCAATCTGACGGACGACCGCTTCATCACGGGCGGATCACCGAACTACGGTGCGGGCGAAGTGGGCGGATACTACAACGACCCGCGCGAGTGGTACCTCACGCTGCGTTTGAAGCTCTAGTACGTGTTGTAAGCGCCGGGAGGCAGGTGGGCAGCCACCCGCCTCCCGGCGTCTTGATATGAAAACAAATGCGAGCATGGACCGACGCGAGTTCCTCGGCGTAACGGGCGTCTTGACTGGCCTGCTGGCCGCCGGAAGTCCCCTCGCATTGCTCGCCCCCAGCCGAGCGTGGGCACTGGACCTGAAGGCACTGACGAGCGATGAAGGCACCACGCTGCTGGCGGCGGCCCGAACCATAGCGCCACACGATAAGCTCGACGACGCGCCCTACGCTCTGGTCGTCCAGGCGCTGGATAGCACTGCGGCGCGTGACGCCGCCACCCTCGATTTACTGCGCCGGGGAGTCTCCGGTCTCGGAGCTGGATTCGCGACAGCCGCCGAGTCCGAGCGCGTTGCCACACTGAAATCGGTCGAGGCCACTCCTTTCTTCAAGTCGGTGCGAGCCACCACACTGATGACGCTGTATGCCTCGCCTCTCGTGTTTGCCTACTTTGGTTACGAGGGTGAGGCCTTCTCGAAGGGCGGATATCTGCTGCGCGGCTTCAACGACCTGCGCTGGCTGCCCGAGGTGCCATTGGCGGATGGCGGGCCCGTCTTCGGCAGCGGTTCGGGCTAGCTTGAGCGATTACGAACTCCAGGGGCCTGGGAATGGCGAGTATTGAACACGACGATACCAACGCCGTAGTCATCATTGGCTCCGGTGCCGGCGGCGGCACGCTGGCGCATGAATTGACGCGCCGGGGAATCAAGGTCGTGTTGCTGGAAGCAGGTGCGCGCCAGTCGCTGGCGAGCTTCTCGCAGATTCCCGGCGAGGCCTTTGCGCAGCTCACCTGGCTCGAACCGCGTACTCAATCCGGATCCACGACCGTTGCCGAGGACTATCCGACCCTGCCCTCGTGGACCGCCAAGACCGTGGGCGGGACGACGGTGCATTGGACGGGCATGGCCCTGCGCGCACAACCCTGGGAGGTCCGCGCCCGAACGACCTACGGCGCCGTCGATGGCGCCTCGCTCATCGATTGGCCGGTGGAGTACGGGGATCTGCTGCACTACTACCAGATGGCCGAGAAGCGCATGGTGGTCACGCGCCGCAACGGTAATCCGGGCCTGCCCGCTTCAAACCATTTCAAGGTGTTTCACTACGGGGCGAAACGTCTGGGCTATAAGCAAGTCCACACGGGGTACATGGCCATCAATTCGCGTCCGACTGACGGCCGCGGTCTGTGCATCCAGCAAGGGTTCTGCGTGCAGGGATGCAAGACCGGCGCCAAATGGAGCACCTTGTACACCGAGATCCCGCGCGCAGAGGCGACCGGGAATCTCGACCTTCGACCCGAGTGCCGCGCTGTCCGCATCGAGCATGGCGCCGGTGGCCGTACGACGGCAGTCGTTTATCGCGATCCCGCCGGCATCGAGCAGCGACAGAAGGCACGCGTCGTCTGCGTGGCCTGCAACGCCGTCGAGACCGCGCGTTTGCTGCTGCTATCGGAATCGGCCCGCTACCCCAACGGACTCGCGAACTCCAGCGACCAGGTGGGTCGCAATTTCTGCCATCACACCGGCTGCTTTGTTTGGGGCGTGTTCGACAAGCCGATCGAGTTCTGGCGCGGCACCACCCTTGCCGGCGTGGTCCTGGACGAAACCAGGCACGATCCGAAGCGCGGTTTCGCCGGCGGCTATCACCTCGAGATGGCGGCACTCGACCTGCCGAGCATTGCGCTGGCCGGTTTGCCTCAGACACTTTGGGGACGCGAGCTCGGCTTCGTGATGGATCAGTATCGGAGCATGGCCGGAATCTATGTCAATGGTGAGGATCTGCCGCGCTCAACCAATCGAATTACGCTCAATCCGGCTCTCAAAGACCAGTTCGGCCTGCCGGTCGCTAACATCCACGTCGATGACCATCCGAACAATGATGCGATGCGCCGCCATGGTCAGCAGCAGGGTAAATTGATGTTCGAGGCTGCAGGAGCCATCAAGGTCGTCATGTCGCGACAGACCCCGGCCACGCACAATATGTGCGCGGCCCGGATGAGCCATGACCCAAAGGACGGCGTGGTGAATGCGCATGGCCAGGCGCACGATGTTGCCAACCTGTTCGTATCGGACGGCAGCGCGATGAGCACACCCAGTTCGGCGAATCCCACGCTGACGATCGTGGCCCTGGCGCTGCGCCAGGCCGATTACATTGAGCGTCAGCTGAGCGCCCGGGCCATCTGACTTTCAGCTCTGCCGCGTTCGCCAGCCCTGGTGATAGGCCTCTCGTGCATCGCGCGAGTAGGGTATTGGTGCCACCTTGACGCGCACGTCGAGCTGCTTGTGCCGCTCGACGGTGCTCTTATTCGTGCCGCCGCCCTCCTCGCCCCAGGTGACCGTGAGCACATCGCCGGTATTGATATTCGCGTCGACGACACCCAACGAAAGCGCTGTGCGCTCATTGAAGCTGTAGCCGCCGAACATGGAGAAGCCGACGACCTTGCCGCCCATTGTGATCTTGTCGAATGTCGATGAAGCGTAATTCGAATTGGGCAGGTCGAAGAACTTGTAGTTGTCCGCCCCGGGCTGGAACAGCGACGCGAAGATCTTGGTCATGTCCTCCGAGTTCCACTCAAATGTCACCTTCTTGCGGTGCGGATCCTTGGCCTTCTTTTCGAGTGCTTCGCGGCCGATGAAGTCGTGGTCGAATCGTATAAACGACCCGTAGCCAAGCTCGTAGGGTGTCAGATAGTAGTCCTCGATGTTCCCGGAGACGAAGCTGCCGCCTATGGAGCCGGTTGCCTCGTAGCTCGTTGCGGGTAACCACTCCCGGTACTTCCGCATCTTCTCGCCGGAATATACGGCCGGCAACGGCGACGGAATCCACCCCGACTCGAGGGTGTTGCTGGAATAGGCGCGAGCACCCACCTGCGCCAGGCCAAAATCGTTGCCGGCTTCGATAACGGCTTCTCGGATTTCCTCTCGCTGCTCGTACGGACCCCAGATCTCCAGTCCTGGCGCGCCTGCCATCCCATGACGCAGCGCTCGCACGGGGCGGCCCTTGATGTTGATGACCCCCAAGTCGAAAAATTTAACCTCCGGCAATGGGCCGCCGTTGAGGCGCTGAAGCACCTGCATCGCGTTCGGGCCCTGGATCTGGAAGCGATAGTGCCGCCGCGTAACGGCCTTGCCGCGCGGATTGGACGGTGAGCGGTCGTCGCGGATGACATCCACCTTGTAGCCGCCGGTCTCTGCCTGGAACTGCAGCCAATTGACTACGGGCGCACGGCCCACGAACAGCAGTTCGTTCTCGGCCAGGTAGAACAGAATGCCGTCGCCAATCACATAGCCGTCGTAATTGCACGGCACGAATTGCTTGGCCTTGTTGGGTTTGAAGGTCGCGAAGCTGTTGATAGTCGTGTGCGTAACGAGCTTGAGTGCGTCAGGCCCCTTCATCGTCAGTTCTGCCATGTGATGCGACTGATCGAACAACACAGCCGTTTTCTGCCACGCCCGTTGCTCATCGCGCCAGTTGGTGAACTCACTGGGTACTACCGGGTAGACGTAGGCACCGATGCGCGAATTGCGCAGCAGATGGACCGGATTGCCGGCGGCTTTAAGTACAGACTCCAGACTTTTTTGGGCCATAACCTCGATACCTCGCATCAGCCAAAATTCTAACGTGCGCGTCTCTATGGGTGCTGCACTGAGGGAGAACACTGATGCGACGACGAGGGATACCGCGGCCCCCTGGATGTGCCCCTCAAGCCGCCGTAAGGCCGCCGTCAATGATGAGCGTGTGGCCGGTGACATAGGAGGCCGCATCGCTGGACAGCCAGACGATGGACTCGGCAATCTCCGCTGGCTCGGCGATACGCGCCATCGGAACCAGCCCCGTAACCTGTTCGACGGGGATCTTACCGTCCAGCATCCTCAGGAGAAACCCCGTGCGTACAGGTCCGGGTGCGACTGCGTTGACCCGGATCTTCGACTGCGCCAGTTCGAGCGCCGCCGCCTTGGTGAGGCCGACAACCGCATGCTTGCTGGCGGTATAGAGGGCAATGCCGGCTATTCCCGTGACGCCCGAGGTCGAAGCCGTGTTGACAATCGAACCGCCTCCATTCGCGAGCATAGAGCGAATCTCGTGCTTAAGTGAGAGCCACATGCCTCTCACATTGACGGACATCACCTGATCGAATTGCTCATTGGTGGCTTCATGGATCGGACCCAGTGGCGTCTCCACACCGGCGTTGTTCACGGCAATATCAAGACGCCCGAAACGCGACGTCGCTAATTCGATGACGGCGCGGATGGACTGCTCGTGCCTGACGTCGACCTCCATGAAGGCCGCATCCGCGGCACCGGCGCGCTGGGTCTCCGCAAGCACGGCCTGTCCTTCGTCGCGTCCCAACCCGGCGATGCAGACGCGGGCGCCTCGAGCGCCATATGCCAGGGCGCAGGCCCGGCCAATACCGGAAGTCGCGCCGATGAGGAGAACACCACGCCCGCTCAGATCGGTGACGGGCGGCAAGTTTCTCGCTTCGACCTTGCTCATTTGAAACTCCTGCAGGATATGGCTGCCGCTACGTGAGTGAGCGCGGATCGACGTCCAGGCGTACCGCGATTCCGCGAAGTGCGGGCTCTGCCTCCGGGTAGCACTGCATCACCATCGGATCATGCCCCGGGATGATGTATTGGGGCGCGCTGGCCAGCTGCCGTAGTCGCTGCCAGCCGCTTACCATCTGCGTGATATCGGCCACGATGGGAAATGGCCGCCCGGAATTCATATTCTCGAGATAATGCGTTGCGTCCGAGGCGAGAACCATCCAGCCCAGCCGAGTCCAGACTCGAACTACCTGCAGTCCGAGCGTGTGACCGCCAACATGGTGCACGCTGATACCAGGCAGTATTTCAGCGTCTCCATTGTGAAACCGCACTCTGGCGCCATACGTCAGCCGAACCATGGTGAGCACCGCTTCCAGATCGTAAGCATGCGAGAAAAACGGGTGTGCCATTTGACGACCGGTCGCAAACGTCATCTCCGCATCCTGCAGATGAAACTGCGCCTGTGGGAACATTGGCAGGTTGCCCGCGTGGTCATAGTGCAGATGCGTGATGATGACGTGCTTTACGACGGCACATTCGACGCCCAACAGACGCAAACCGTCGGCAGGGGCACGCAGGAACTGACGCTTGCGTCGTTTCGCGGCTTCCTCATCGAACCCTGTGTCGATGACAACCGTGTGCTCGGAATTGCGCGCTACCCAGACGTAGTAGTCCATCGCCACCGTGCCCTCATGAGGGTCGGCGCCGATAAAGACTTCTGCCTTCGTTCGCTGCGCCGTTGCGTAGCGGATCGCGTAGAGCTCGTAGGGCGATACCTCAATCATTATTCTTGGCGTCCGGGAGCATCTCCAGATAACGTACTATCTCGGTATTGTCCGCAGCAAAACCAAAGCGCCGTTCGGCGCTGGTCCACATCTGCGAGCACTCGCGCAGCAGCGGTGCGGCACTGGCAACCGCCTCGGTGAGACCCAGAGCGATCCGAAGATCTTTGGCCATCAGTCCCAAGGCGAAACCGGAATCGAAGCTACGCGGCAGCACGTATGCCGGGTACTTCTGCTCCGTTGCCGTGTTGCGCCCGGTGGAGTGATTCAGTACGTCGAGCATGATCTTCGGATCGATGCCGAACTTTTGCCCCGCCAGCATTGCCTCGGCAGTCGCCGCCAGCGCGATGGCAGACAGATAGTTATTGAGAGCTTTCATGGCATGACCGGAGCCACTGACGCCGGTGAGAAACACCTGCCCAAACGCGGCAAAGACTTGGTGGCAGCGAGCAATCGCATCGGCGTCGCCTCCAGCCATGATCGCGAGCTTGCCTTCCACGGCACGCTTGACGCCGCCGGAAACAGGCGCATCCACCAGCAAGACCCTGAAATCAGCCAGCTGTTGTTGGAGCTCGCGAGTGCCGACCGGGGCCGAGGAGGACATATCGATCACTACTGATTCCGGCGCGAGTGCCGATGCAATGCCGTGCGCACCGAGCAAGACCTGTTGTACGGCGTTACCGTCAGGCAACATGGTGATCACAAGCGGACAGGATTTGCCCATGTCCTGCAGTGAAGACATCCGCTCGCAGGAGAACCGGTCACAGAAGCGATCGAGAGCCGCTGCGTTGGCATCCGCCACGACCAGGCTATAGCCTGCGGTCACCAAATGGGCCGCCATCGGCGCGCCCATATTCCCTAGGCCGACGAAGCCCACGCGCTCCGGCGGCACAAATTGCTTCTGCATGTTCAAGTGGCGGCTACTCTACAACACCGCCGATGTCGCGATATCAGAGAGCCGCTGAAACCGCTCTATGTTATCCAGGCTGTCCATGACCCCGGCTGTCAGGCAGACGAAAGTTACGTCGCGCTCCGGATCGACCCAGTACAGCGCACTACCGGCCCCATAGTTGCCGAAGGTGGCGGGGGAAGCGAAATTGCCGTAGAGATGATGACAGTGCGCGCTTCCGCGCAAGGCGAATCCCAGCCCCATGTACGCCGGGGCCGGCGGCCAGCCCCGCTGATGGTACAGGCTCTTGTAGAGTTCATTTGGCTTCTCACCGGTCCAGTTGCGTGTCGCCAGCTCCACCGTTGCAGGTGCGAGGATGCGCACAGCGTCGAATTCCCCGCGCCGCCGCAGCATCTCGGCGAAGCGAAACATGTCGGGCGCCGTCGATGCGACACCGACCCAGGGCATTTCAGCATGTTCCTCCTCGAAGGCGCCGTTCGGCCCGAGATTACTGTGGCCCGGGTGGGTAATCGGGAAATTGCCGCGAAAATCGGGCACGACGTGACGTGACCGCAGATCGGCGCGCATCCCCACCGCGCTGTCCTTCATCCCCAGAGGCGAGAACAGGTCCTGTTGGACGATATCCCGATAGCTGCGACCCCGTGGATCTGTGCGACGCAGTGCCTCGCCCAGCAAGACGTGATTGGCCAGGGGGGAATAGGCGACCCGCTCACCGGGCGGTTCCGAGGGACGAATGTTGGCGCACACCGCGGCCACCATCTCATCCAGCCGATCGACGTACATGTCCGGCTTGATGGCAAATACAATTGGCAGGCCGGAGGTGTGGGTCAAGAGGTGCTGAATCGTAATTTGATTACGAGGACCCCCCGTGAATTCGGTAACAATGTCGCTGATGCGCGTGGTCAGGGCCATGCGTCCCAATTCTATTGAGCGCAGCACCAATACGTTGGTGATGGCCTTGGTAACCGAGAAAATACTGAACACGGAATTCGTCGCCAGCGGTCGCTTGCGATCTCCATCGGCATGTCCTATGGCAGCATCCAGCCCGAACTCGCCGCCGCGTGCGACTTGGATTACGGCGCCGAAATACCTTCTTGCTTCCACATCCTCGCTAATCACCTGCTTCAGGTGTGACAAGCGCTCCTCATCGAATTTCACCGCGCTCACTTCGGCTCCGAGGCAAATAGTCCGACGACATAGTGACTGTCAAAATATTCCCGCAGCGCATAGACCTTGCCGTCACGAACCTCTACCGCCCAGGCATAGAGATTGTTGTATGGCCTGCCATCCGCAAGGTAGCCGCCGCTGTGGGTCTCCACCATGACCAACGTCCCTCGCGATGCGATGCTATCGACCAGTATCTTCGGATCCCCGGGGCGAAATAAACCCCGCACCGGCTTCAGGAAATCATCGACAATGCCCTCAGGGCCACGATGCACGCCGGCGCCGGGTACGTCGCGAACCTGCGGGGTCCAGGTGGACTCGGCGTGCAGCATGTCGCGCACCCCTTCCAGATCTCCGGCGCTCAGGGTTGAAAGAAACCGGAGCACCACACGCTCGCTGTCGGTTTGGGCTTCGACACTCATCTGGCATCCCCCGTGGCGTAAAATCTCACAGGTAGTTTCTCCGGTCCATGCCCAATGGTGGTCATCCAAGGCTCGGGTTCCCCTGCGGGTTCGAAGGTTTCGATGTGACGCTGCAAAGCCCCGAGCAGCGCGTCCGCTTCAAGTCCCGCCAGCACGCGCCCCACGCAGGCGTGCACGCCGTGTCCCCACCCGAGATGCGCACGATTGTCGCGACGCACGTCGAATCGTTCAGGATCCTGCCATTTGCGCGGGTCACGATTGGCCGCGGCAAATAGCAATCCGCAGCGCTCGCCCGCAGGGATGGTCACGCCCTCGATTTCCACATCCTGCATCGCGATGCGACCCGCCATGCGCGAGGGAGAATCCCAGCGAAGGCTCTCTTCGAATGCCGCGCGCACCAGCGAGCGATCATTGCGCACCAGTCGGTATTGGTCAGGAAACAGCGCAAATGCGCGAATGGCATTGGCGAGTGTCAGCACCGTGGTATCGGCCGCGGCCGAGAGCAGGATGCCCACCAGCAATTTAGCCTCTTGCACCGTAATCTCGCCCCTATCGGCCGCCAGGAACATCTGCGTGCCAAGACTATCGGGTGCCAGATTCTCGCGCTCGCAGCAGCGCTCCACCCACGTGATCACCGGCCCCACATCGCGCATGGCCGCGTCAAAGAGCTCGTTGGGCGGACCCATGGTAGCCCAGACCATATTGCCGAAGGCGTACATATGCTCTCGGCCTTCCTCCGGTATGCCCAGCAGATCCGGCAGCACTTTGTAGACGAAGGGCCGGGTGATTTCGCCCACTGCATCGACAATCGTGCCGCTCCTGGGCTTCAGATCCCTGACCAGAGTCTCGGCGTCGGCCGCAAAGGCCTCGCTCATCTTCGACAATGCGCGCGGCGACAGCGCCGCGGCAATCACTGCGCGCACTCCCGTATGCTTTGGTGGATCATCGGTCAGTAGGAGTTCTGGTCGCACGGACGTCGGGTCGTGCCAGGGACGCGAGGTGGAGGAAAAGCTCTTCCAGTCGCGAAGCCCCGCAGCCACGTGCTCGTATCGGGTTATCAGCGTGATGTTCTCACGCGAGAGTTTGATCGCCGGCGCGGTTTCCCGCAGGCGATCATCCACAGCGCGCGCATTGCGGACCGCCGCGGCGCAGAACGGGTCCTCATCGCTGATGTAGATTTCACTCACGCGCTATTCCGTCACCAGCTTCCAGCCGCTGCCATGCCGCACGATCCGGCCGCCAGTCGGGTCGCAGAAGTGACTGCCTATCACCAGCACCCCGGTGTCCCCGAAGCGGTCGACAAAGGCCTGGCGCGTCTGCGCAGCCTGCGGTTTATCCATGTCAAAATTGGCCTCGCGCGAGGGATCGATGAGCTGTATGGGATGATGCATGAGGTCGCCGGTAATGACCGCCTCCTGATCCGCGGAACGTATCAGCACGCTCACGTGCCCAGGCGTGTGCCCCGGAGTCGGGAACAGCGACACCTCGTCGGTCAACGGGTAGTCGGGCGTGATGTAGTCGACGAGCCCCGCGGCGACGATCGGGTCCACCGCGTCCACCAGGTGCCCGAAATGGTGGTAGCCGCCAGTGGCCCTCAGATGGGCCCAGTGTTCAAATTCAGCTTTGCCGAACAGATAACGGGCTTGCGGAAATGTCGGAACCCAGCGGCCATCGACCAGGCGAGTATTCCAGCCGACATGGTCGAAGTGCAGATGCGTACAGAGCACGGCGTCGATGCTCTCGGCAGGAAATCCGGCCGCCGCGAGATCCGCGAGAAACGTAGTCTGCAAATTGCAGAACACATCGTATTCGCGCTTGCGATCGGCACCGATACAAGTGTCGATCATCACGCTCTTGCCGCGCGAGCGCAGCACGAAGGCCTGAAAGGAAATCTTCATCTGACCTTCAGGAGTCGCGAAATGCGGCCTGAGCCACGCGTGCCGCCGTACATACTCGGCCGTTTCGTCCTTCAGCAACATGGAGATGTTGTCCTCGAAGGCATTGACTTCGACGATGCGGGCAATCTCGACCTCACCAATGCGCCAATGTCTGATATGTTCCGCGGCCATGGGCCGATCTCCTATTGCGCCAGCGGCACGTCGATGGGCGCCGGCGCGGCGATGCCGCGGATCATGTCGGCGGCCTTTTCGGCAAGCATAACAATTGCTGCGTTAGTATTGCCGCCGACGACGCTCGGAAAGATCGAAGCGTCGGCGACTCGCAATCCCTCCAGACCATGAACGCGCAGCTGCGAATCGACCACGGCATCGCCATCGGCCCCCATGCGGCAGGACCCACAGGGGTGATGAACTGTGGACGCGGCACGGCGTATGTAGTCGATTAGCGCCGTGTCGTCCTGCGCCGCAGGCCCGGGCTGAACTTCGTGCGCGCTATAGCTCGCGAAGGTCGGAGCGCGACTGATCTGGCGGCCCAGCTTGAACCCACGCAGCAGTGTCGCGACATCATCGGGATGACTGAGCAACTGCGGATCCACCAGCGGCGCAGTCAACGGATCCGCACTGGCGAGTTGCACCCACCCGCGGCTCTTCGGATACAGTCCAACAGCGTTGATGGCAAAGCCATGGCCCAGCGGGAAGGGAAAGGTACCCCGGTTGCGTCGCGCCGCCTGAAAGACGATCTGCACATCCGGGCGCCGAAGCTCTGGCAGCGTGCGGACGAAGCCGGTCGACTCAAACACGTTACTCGATAGCGGCCCGGTGCGAAACAGCGCGTATTCAAGGACGTTCGCAAGATCCCGTGGGGCCGCGCGCCAGGACAAGCCGTACGATGCCGAGTTTTTCATCTCCATCAGCACGCCGACCGCCAAATGATCGTGGTAGTTGGCGCCCACTCCCGGCAGCGGACATTTGACCTCTATCCCCAAAGCGCTCAAGAGTCGTGGATCGCCGACCCCCGATAGCATCAACAGTTGTGGCGAAAGGATTGCGCCGCCCGAGACGATGATCTCGCGGCGCACGTCGAGCCGGCGCTTGCCGCCGGCAGACAGGACACTGACGCCCACGGCGCGGCGCTGATCGAGTAAAATCCGGGTCGCGCGCGAGTGGGTGAGAATGGTGAGGTTGCTCCTACCGGCCGCCGGCCGCAGATAGGCGGTCGCGGTGGAGACCCGACGACCCTTCAGGATGGTGCCCTGGCGTGGACCGTAGCCTTCCGTGTTCGCGCCATTGAAATCCTCGTTGCGCCTGAAACCCTGACCGTCCATGGCCGCGAGGAAGGCCGGCGTCATAGGGTTGGGACACTTGATGAATGTCACGTTCATCGGTCCACCCTGAGCGTGATACGGCGAGCCCCGGTAGGCGTCGTTATTCTCCGAGCGCAGGAAGTACGGCAGCACTTCGCGGTAACTCCAGCCCGAATTGCCGGCAGCCGCCCAGTCGTCGAAATCCGTCGGGTGACCCCGGAAATAGACCATCCCGTTGATGGAACCGGAGCCACCGACTACATGCCCGCGAGGGATGGGGATCCGGCGCCCGGCAAGATTCTGCTGCGGCACTGTCATGAAGCGCCAATTGAGGGAACGCAGGCTGACAGCGGCACCCACCATAGCGGGAATATGGATGAACGGGTGCCGGTCCATGGGACCGGCCTCGATGAGTGCCACGCGGACGTTGCGATCCTCCGAGAGGCGGCTCGCCAACACGCAGCCTGCGGTTCCGGCACCCACGACCACGTAGTCGAATAGTTCAGCGGGCTCATCCGTTAGCATACCGCCATACTAACCATCTCTGGCACCGTCGCTATATCCTGAGAGCACTATGATTCGACTCAACGAGACTTTCATGGCCCAGGAGCGATCGGTGCCCCTCAACGGCCATTACGAAGCGCGCTTCGCGCGCGTGGTCGAGGCCTTCTGCGAGAACTACCGCTGCGAGGAAGAGATCGGCTCGGCAGTTTGCGTGGTCCTCGATGGTCGAACGGTGCTCGACCTCTGGGGCGGGTGGCGTGATGGTGCGCGCGCGCATGAATGGCAGCACGACACCATCGTCTGCATGATGTCCGTGTCCAAGGGGATCACCGGACTCGCCTTTAGTCTCCTGGTGGACCGAGGGCTCGTGGACATCGACGCGCCCGTGGCCAGGTACTGGCCCGAATTTGCGCAAAACGGCAAGGAGAGGCTGCCGGTGCGCTACCTGCTCGACCATCGAGCGGGGCTGCCCATCATCTCCGATCCACTCTGGCCTGGCGCGATCTACGACCATGCGGCCATCTGTCGGGCGCTCGCGGCGCAGGCTCCGCTGTGGGAACCGGGTACGGTAGCGGCGTATCACGTTCACACCCAGGGCTATCTGCTCGGCGAGATTGTCCGCCGTGTCACCGGCAAAACCGTGGGCAACTTCGTACGCGACGAGCTCGCCCAGCCACTCGAGGCAGATTTTCAGATCGGCGGACTGACCGCGCACGATCACGCGCGCTGCGCGGAGGTGATGCCAAACATGACGGCGAAGCTGTTTGCGGCACGCGAGGCCGAGCACGATACCCTGCGCAGCAAGGCCTTTGTGCAAAACCCGGCCGAGCCATGGCCGGTAACATTGAATACGAAGATCTGGCGCGATAGTGAAATCGCCAGCGGCAATGGCCACGGCAACGCGCGCGGCGTGGCTCGCATTTATGGGACCTTTGCCCGAGGCGGCGAACTCGGGAACATACGCGTGACGCGGCCGACCTCGATCGAGGCCATGATCACTGAGCAGCACAACATCACCGAGCTGCTGCAGGATCGGCCCTATCACCAGGCGCTCGGGGTACTGCTCAATACGCCGCAGGCGGTGTACATGGGTCCCAACCCGCGCGCGTTCGGTCATCACGGTATCGGCGGCTCCATCGGATTTGCTGATCCGGATGCGCGCATTGGCTTTTCCTACGCCATCAACAAAATGCATGCGGTGGGTACTAACGGGCCGCGCGCGGCTCGGCTGATCGACGCCCTATATGCCGCACTGAATGGAGATTGACGCTGTGCTACCCGTTGCAGATCTGTCGGATCAAGCCATTCTCATCACCGGTGCCGGACGCGGGCTGGGGCGGGCGATCGCGCTACGGCTCGCGCGGCGTGGCAGCCGTGTCGGGCTCATCGATGTCGATGCTGCCGGATCCAATGCCGTTGCAGAGCAGATCCGCGCCGCGGGCGGCCGCGCCACTGCATTTGCCGCCGATGTCGCAGATCAATCGGCCGTACTGGGCGTCGCAGCCGAGTTTGCCCGCGAACATGGCGGCATCGATGCCATTATCAATAACGCCATGCTGCTGCGCTACGAGCCGGTGACCGTCATCACTGACGCGGTGGCCAATCGAATGCTGGGCGTCGGCATTAAAGGCGCTCTATGGGGCGCGCAGGCGCTGCTGGCGCATCGGCGCGGCGATCGCAGTGTCGCCATTATCAACATGACCTCACCGGTCGCAGAGCGCGGTTACCCAAACACAGTGCTCTACAGCCTGGTCAAGGGAGCGCTGTCGACCTTGACCAAAACACTGGCTGCGGAACTGGGACCGAGCGGCGTGAGAGTCAATGCGCTTGCACCGGGTTCGGTGCCGACCCCAGGCGCGCTGGCTCTTAACACGCAGGCCGAATACGAACGGCGTTCGCGTACGATTCCGCTGCGCCGCCTTGGCCATGAAGACGACGTGGCAGGGGCAACCGAGTTCCTGTTGAGCCCGGCCGCCGCCTTCATACACGGGGAGATACTGCACGTCGACGGCGGCATTGCCGCAGTCGGGTGAAGGTCCGCTACCGTACGCGTGCCGCCTTGTCGAAGCTGATCTTCAAATCCTCGCAGACCTTTTGAGCCGTGGCACGCCCCGCGCCGAACACCCCGCCACCTGGATGCTGGAATGGACCCACCAGGTACAGTCCAGCGATGCCAGGTACTGCAAACTGTGCGAGCTCCGGCGTGGGACGATGGGAACCGGCCTGATAGCTCGGCATGGCAATGCCATGCAGATCGCCGCGCACGAAACTGGATGATGTTCGCTCCATATCGCGAGGACTGTCGCAATGCCAGGCGATGACACTTTCCTTGAGATTGGGCAGGAAGCGGCCCATGTGGGCCAGCATTCGCCCGGCATATTCCTCTTTGCTCTGATCCCAGGATCGTCCGTCGGCGCGCTCGTAGGGAACATAATCCCACGCATGCAGCACGGCGCGGCCGGACGGCACTCGCGAATCGTCGAAAGCAGATAGCGACCCCAAGCCAATCAGGGGGTGGGACGCAAGCTGCTGATAGCGTACATCATCGAATGAACGGCGCAGTGCTTCATAGCTCGGCGGCAGGAGCTCCACCATCACCGAACGGACCGGTTCGCCGCGCAGGGTGCGCAACGGCTCCTTAAGTGCCGCATGCACAGTGATGCAAGCTACCGACGATGTTTCAGTAGCCGCCGCATCCGCGGCCACAGTGGCGTCGATTCCCTGGACCATGCTTCCGAGATGGTGCGGATGAATGGCAGCGATGACCGCGTCGCGAGCATGAAATTCGCGCCCGTCGGTGGCGCGCACGCCGATCACTTTGCCAGCGCGAGTCAGCACGAGCTCCACGTCCGACTGCGAGATCACGCGCCCACCATGGTCATCGATGCAACGTATGAGAGCCGAGGTCAATGCGCCGCTGCCGCCTACGGGTACGCCAAAGCCGTAGGCTTCGATGAAACCCAGTAGCACGTAAATACCGAGTGCTGTCCCTTTTTCATCTGGTGCCGCCAGCGTTTCACTGGCGACGCGCGCAAAGTGCAGCCGCACGCGCTCGTTCTCAAACGTCCTGCACAGCAGCTCGTGCGTGCTCATTTGACTGATGCGCCACAACTCGCGACCTTCGCGCGACTTGTCGAGCATCGCGGTGGAATCACCCATGGACATGGGTGCCGAATACAACGTCGCGGCGATCATCGGCAACCAGGCGGCAGCCTGCAGCGATAGTTGCCGGAAGGCGCCGGCATCCTTCTGCGAGAACTTCGCGATCTCGGTGCAGGTTCGCTCCCGATCCCGGTAAAACGCCAGCGTTTGACCGTCCTCGAAAAGAGAAGCGACCGGTGGATCAGGGAACAGGTACTTAAGGCCATATTTGGCCTTCAGCTGGAGTTCGTCTTCGACCAGCAGTGGATTTGCCTGGATGAAGATGTGCGCCATCGAGTGCTGGTCGTGGTGGAACCCAGGCACGGTCAGGTCCCGACTGACCACTCCACCTCCGAACCACGCGTTGCGCTCCAGGACCAGCACCTTCTTGCCGGCAGCCGCGAGATAGGCCGCCGCCACCAGACCGTTGTGCCCGGAGCCTACCGTAATCACATCGAAAGGTTCAGCCACGGCCTCTGCTCCCCTGCGGCCGCCAGTCGGCTACCATGCAGTGTGCCAGTTTATGGAGAATCGTCGTGACTGATGACGCATATGCCGAAGGATTGAAAATTCGCAAGGCGGTACTGGGCGAGGAGTACGTCAACCGCGCCCTGTCCAATCTCAACAGCTTCAACAAGCCTCTCCAGGAGCTGGTGACGGAATACTGCTGGGGCAAGGTGTGGGGACGACCGGGACTGGATCGCCGGCAGCGCAGCATGCTGAATCTGGCGATGATCAGCATCCTCAATCGGCCGCACGAGCTCAAAGCCCATATCCGCGGTGCCCTTACCAATGGCCTGACGCCGCAGGAGATCTGCGAAATTTTCCTGCAGGTGGCCATCTACGCCGGCGTACCAGCGGCCGTCGACAGCTTTCGCATAGCAAACGAGTGTTTCGCCGAAAATGGCGTAAACATCAGCTAACTGCCGGGACTGCTGTCACCGGCGGCGGCCTGCTGCGCGGCGATCATCCGCTCGATGACATGACGCGCCCTCACGCCGCCCGAATCTATGCCGAACGCGCGCATTTTGGATTGCGGATTGGCGAGTACCGAGGCCTGCTGCGCCTCCAGCACGGCGACATCTTCCAGAAACACGGCCGCCTGCTGCTTCTTGAGGCGGGCCGTGAAGCCGACATCCTGGGTGTCAAAATTGCGCGTCATGCCCCAAAAATAGTGACAGCTGGTGTCACTCTCCGGTGTCAGCGCATCGATCACGAATCCGCGCACACCTTGATCGTGTTCGGCAAGCGTCGAACCGACGCTGACCGGTGCGACACCGACATCAATGATGACCGATGAGGGCGGCAGAAAGTGGCACACCTGCCAGCGATCCACCAATACCTCCTGCTTGAGCGCATTGCGCCAAAAAGGAGGGGCTTCGATTCCCGACATCCATCGGGAAACGATCACGGAATTGCCTTCGACCCGGGTTTCGATCGGCACGTCGAGAATCTCCTGCTGACCGATCGAGCCCTGGTGCGTATAGGTTTCGTGCGTCAGGTCCATCAAGTTGTCGATGACGAGCCGATAGTCGCACTTGAGGTGATAGTAGTCGCCATCGAAATTCCAATCGGCATGCGAGCAAGGCCAGAAATCCGGGATCAATGCCGTGTCGGCCCGATCTGGATCGCCGATCCACAACCAGACAAAGCGGTGTCGCTCAACCACAGGATATACGCGGGCGCAGATGCTCTTGTGCGGGCGCTCACTGCGCATCGGCATCTCGATGGCGCGCCCTTCGGGATCGATCAACAGGCCGTGGTAGCGGCAGCGGATGTTGTCCCCTTCCTTGATACCCATGGACAATGGCAGCAACCGGTGCGGACAGGCATCGTGCATTGCGACCACGGAGCGATCGAACTTGCGGTAGAGCATGATGCGTTCGCCACAGATCGTCCGTGCCAGGGGTGCGCGATCGATCTCATAATCCCAGCTGGCGACATACCATTGATTTCGGACGAACATGGGCTACCTTCCTGTGGGCTCAAGATGGTCGAGCAGTTCCCGCAGATCGGTAAGTATCCGATGCGGTTGGCGCGCCGCCGTCAGGCTTTGCCACTGCTGCGCGTTCGTGGTTCCGGTGGTGACGGCAAAGGCTCGTGCCTTTCCGCGAAGCGCCATAATCGTCTCCACCATGGGATCGTCGCCGACGACACCCAGATAGCGCATCGGAACTCCCAGCTTTCTGGAGACGAATCGCAGCGCCCGCAGAGACGGCTTGCCGGTCAGTATCATGGGTGTCCTGGTCATGCGGCGAATGGCGCCCACGATGGCGAACGAATAGCCGATAGTACGCCCCTGCTTGGTTGCAAAGAACGGTACGTCGGAAGCCACATAGAGTTTGGCGCCTGCCCAGATTGCCTGGCACGCCGCCTCGATGTCCGTCATGCGGCAGTCCGGATGCCAGCCGACATAGACCGCGTCGACTTCAGAGGCGCGCATATCGCCGGTCTGAGTCGTTTCAATGCCGCCTTCGCGCAGCGCCTGACCGACCCCCCGACTTCCCAACACCAGCACGCGTTTGACGCCGTGTCTAACCATGTGATCGGCCGTGACGCTCGAGGGCGTGAACATCTGTTCGTCATCGACGGGAAGCCCCACGCTGCGCAAGCGAGCCGCGTGTTCCGCAGGCGCGTAGGCGCTCCCGTTGGTGAGCACCGCGAAGGGAAACTGGCGCTGCTTAAGCGCCAGCAAGGTTTCGGCGGCGCTCGGAAGCAAGTCGTAGGCACCCAGTGACCGATCACTTAGCAGCAACGTACCGTCCAGGTCGAACAAGAGGCCTCGAACCGGCAAGATCGCTCGCTCCCCCGGGTGCGGTACCACCGCATTATTCATTGAGTCTTGGTCGCCATGGCGGGCGAGTTTCGGCGAAGCTCCAGCTTGAAACCGGCCTTCTCCAGCGAGACGTGCCAGATATCCCTGCGGGCAGTCAAAGCGCGTATCAGGCTCATGAGCGGCGGGATCGCCGGGTCGTAGTGCCGTTCAGCGGGACCGGCAGCCTGCATCGCATCCACCTGCACGGCCGGCATGGTGGCGCGTAGCAAAAATTCCTCATCCGAAAGCTGTAGGCCAATGCGCCGCCTGAGTTCGCCCAAGGGAGCCATGGGCGGCTCGGCGCGCAACTCGCGCGTCCGGGGTAAGCCGTCGATGCGGTCCATGACCTGCGGATCAATCGGCACTGTCGGCTTGCCGAATCGGCCGATCGCATAGCGGATGAGCTCATCGGGAATAACGGCGTACCGCTCCGGCCCCGTGACATTCATGACGGCTTGCGTCATCAATATCTGCGAGAACGGCGTCATGACGATCGGCCAGCCCAGTTCCTCGCGCACGCGACCAATTTCCTCGGTCACGGCTGCTTCGAGGTGGGCGACGCGGCTGTCGGCCAGGTGGCGTCGCATCGTGCCCACCATGCCGCCGGGCAATTGATGGCGCAAATAGCTTGCATCGAAGCCCTGCGGGCGGCCGGCTGGCAGTCCTTCGGCCGCGGCGAGGCGGCTGAAATAACGGCTGACTTCCGCCAGCGCCTTATCGTCAATCTGCATCGAATGCCCCAGCGCCCGCAGGTTGGCAACGACACGTTCCGCGGATGGATTGGAGGTGCCATCCGCCGCAGCGCCCGCGGCGCATTGCAGTGCGTCGACGCCGAGCTCGGCAGCATCCATGTAGAGCAGTTCCGCCAACCCGATCGTGCAGTGGGCATGCAACTCGAGGGGCTTAGGTCCGATCTGCGCCTTGATGGCGGGTATCAGTGTCGCGGCGCGCTTGGAAGAGAGTAGCCCGCCAGGGTCCTTTATATACAGTGCATCGACGAATGGGCAGGCGGCAAGCTTACGAGCGCGCTCGGCGTAGTACGCGTCATCGTGAATCGGACTGAGTGTGAACACGAGCGCAGCGATCACGTATTCACCGCCGCCGTCGCGGATCATGCGCGCACAGGCGATGTTGCTGTCGGCATCATTCATTGGATCCGCCAGGCAGAAGCGGCGGATCCCGCTGCGCGCCAACGTTCGAAACGCCAGCGCCATGAACTCCGCATGGGCCGTTTCCCAGGCGATGAATCGGAACCCAGTGGACATGAACTGCAGCGGCGTATTCGGCGTCGCTGCAGCCATGAGACGTATGCGCTCCCAGGGATCCTCGCGCTTGTAGCGCACCGCGACGCCCATGTGAGTCGAAGTCGTGAAATCGATGGCCTTCAATCCGATCCGATCCAGCGCGGGAGCAATGGTGAGGCTTCTCGCGGTATCTACCCCCAGGGCCGCCCATAGACACTGATTGCCGTCGCGCAACGAGGTATCGATGAGCCTGATTTCAGCCACGATGGTCTAGTCCCCTGAAGTTCAAACGATTCTCGTTAGGGCGCGGGCAACGAAGCCCGTGTCGACGCCGCCTTCGGCGAATTCCGCATCGGCGAGCAAGCGCGCCTGAAACCTGAGGTTGGATGCGACGCCGGATATCCTGGTGTCGGCGATGGCCTGGCGCATCCTCTGCAGGGCAGTCATACGATTGGGGCCGCGAGCAATTATCTTGGCCATCAACGAATCATAGTACGGCGGAATCCGGCAGCCGGAGGTAACGTACGTGTCGACCCGAATCCCGGATCCCGATGGCCATGTTGCCTGGGTCACGAGTCCTGGACTTGGTCGAAAATCCTGAGCCGGGTCCTCGGCGTTCACGCGACACTCGATGGCGCAGCCGTGTGGCTGGACGTCCGCCTGCGCCATCCGCAGGCCCGCCCCTTCGGCGATGGCGATCTGCTCGGCGATCAGGTCGATGCCGGTCACCGCTTCGGTCACGGGATGCTCGACCTGGATGCGTGCGTTCATTTCAAGAAAATAAAAGGACTCTTGCGGCCGGTCGACCAGGAATTCAACGGTGCCGGCACCCCGATACGAGAGCCCCTGCGCGAATCGCATTGCCGCCTCGTGCAGACGCTGGCGCAGCGATTCCGGTAAGTCCGGCGCCGGAGTTTCTTCGATCAGTTTCTGATAGCGCCGCTGCACCGAACAGTCACGCTCTCCGAGGTGAATGACACCGCCCCGGCCATCGCCCAGTATCTGCACTTCCACGTGACGTCCCGGCGTAATCAGGCGCTCCAGGTAGACGCGCGCATCGCCGAACGCCGCGCCCGCTTCCGCCGCCGCAAGCTCCAGCTGCTCGGGCAACGCCGACAGATCATCGACGCGTTTCATTCCCCGGCCGCCCCCGCCGCCTACGGCCTTGACCAGCAACGGCGTGCCGACTTTGCGGGCCAGTGCCAATGCGCCCTTGGTTGACGTCACGGCTCCCCCTGGCACCACTGGCACTCGTGCCGCTTCGGCCTTCTCCCGCGCGCACAACTTATCGCCCACGGCGTCGATCTGCTCGGCGGTAGGTCCGATGAAGATCATCTTCTCCCGCTCGCACAACCTGGCAAATGCCGCGCGTTCAGCCAGAAAGCCATAACCCGGGTGAATGGCATCGGCCCGCGACGCCATGGCCGCATGCACCATCGTTTCAGCCTTCAGATAGCTCTGGCTTGCCTGCGCCGGACCGATGCAGATGGTTCGATCGGCCAAACGTGCCGGCAGCGAGTCGCTATCGGCTTGGGACGCGGCCAATACCGTCTCGATGCCAAGCTCGCGGCAGGTGCGGATGATTCTGACGGCAATCTCACCACGATTGGCAATCAGGATGCGTTTGATGCGCACGGCCTATGGAGACTTATCGATGCGCAGCAGCGGCTGTCCGAACTCCACCAGCACGCCATCGATCGCGACAATCTCCCGGACCGACCCTTTTGCCCCAGCACGCACCGTATTCATCAGTTTCATGACTTCGATGATGCCGACGATGGTGTTTTCTTCGACGGCCGAGCCTGTCTGCACGAATGGCGCGCTACCGGGTTTGGGTGCCCGATAGAAGGTTCCCAGTAGCGGCGCGACCACGACATGAACGCCGTCGCTGGAGCGGGAATCCTCCGCGACAGGCGTCGTTGCGGCAGACGAAGGCAGCACTGCGGACAGCACCGCTGGAGCGGCAACGGGCAGCCCCGCATCGCCGCTGGGTGCCTGTCGGCTGATGCTCAGTTTCATTCCATCGAATTCCAGATGCAGCTCGGAGAAACTCGAGTCCTCCAGCAGGCGCGTAATCTCAGCCACGTCTTTCGCCGTCAGACTCACGAGCGGCCTCCAAAAATCGACATCACGTGCAAGGACGGATTGTCGGCAGCACGCGCTACGGGAGCAGCATCCCGTGCCGACCACACCGTCTCCGGCCGGCTTTGCAGCAGGTAAATCTCTCCGCGCGCGCGGTCCACCGCCCACTCGATGTCCTGGGCGCGCCCGTAGTGACGCTCCACCTTGCGCGCAATCTCGCGCAGCGATTGCAACTCCGTATCATTCATACAGGGTGCGCGACGCTGGTCCTCGACGACGGCGACAGACTCGACGCCCCCGTCCGGGCGGGGCAGGTGCGCAATGGCCTTGTCGGAGATATCCCGCGTACTGATTTCACCGGTGATCTTGCCCACGACCCAACGATCCGGCGTCACCTCGCCTCCAACGACGGCCGACCCCAGACCCCAGGATCCTTCGATCGTGATCACGGAGCGGTCCCCGGTAACAGGACTGCGTGTGAACATGACACCTGCCGAGCGAGCATCCACCATGCGTTGCACGACCACCGCCATGGCGACGTTCTGCTCGGGAAAGTGACGCTGCCGTCGATAGCTGATTGACTCGACCGAATAGAGACTGGCCCAGCAGCTGCGTATCATCCGGATCGTCTCCTCGGCGCCGCGAACCCACAGGTACGTGTCCTGAAGTCCCGCAAAACTGGCGTCACTCGCATCTTCGGTGGTCGCGGAGGATCGCACCGCGACAGGCTGCTTCGGATCGGCCCCGCAGAGTATCGCGTGAGCGGCTGTAATCTCTTCGATCAACTGGGGTGGCAAGTCCGCCTGCGTAACTCGTGTGCGCAGCGTCCCCGAGATTGCCTGGATCGCCGGCAGATCGTGGGCATCGACTGCTGCCACAGTTGTCCGAACGGGTGCGGCTCGCTCGATGGCGTCGAGACATTGCTCGAATGCCGAGGTTGTGACGACGAACCCTGGCGGTACCGGTAAGCCGCCGCGTTGCAGTTCGCCCAGGCTTCCACCCTTGCCGCCGACCCGCGGCCGATCCTGCAATCCGATGTCGGCGAACCAGCTGACGTGCCTATTGTTGAGCATCAGTCGAGTAGGGTGACGACGCCTCGTCCACCGTCCACGCGAAGCCGTTGACCATTCTTGATGCGCGATGTCGCGTTGCCGGTTCCAACCACCGCGGGCAGGCCAAACTCTCGCGCCACGATGGCGGCGTGACTCATCGAGCCGCCAATGTCTGATACCGCTGCGGCGATTTTCTGGAAGATGGGAGCCCAGGTCGGATTCGTGATCTGACACACCAGAATGTCTCCCTGCCTCAGGCGACCGATCTCCTCGACCGATCTGATTACGCACGCGGGGCCTTCCACCACGCCGTTCGATGCGGCAAAACCGCGAATTTCGTTGCTATCCGGGTCAGTGCCCGACTTGAGCCACGCATTGAGGCTGTCTCGCGTGATTCCCCACAGCATCACGATGGCCGGGTCATCGATGATGTCGGGTACCGGCCCAAGCGCCGGTGGCGTCTCGTGCTTCGCCCATTCGGCCAAGGCCGCGCGACGTTCGGCGATTATCTTAGGCCAGCGAGCAGGCCCCCTTGGCGGGGAGCCGGTGGACCAGGATGTCATCAGGTCAATGATTGCCGACTGCAGTTCATAGTGCGTCAGCTGGAAAACGTCCGATTCATCTTCGAAGAACTTATTGGCTGCCAGCAAGGCCCCGAATTCCCGAATTTTGTTGAAGAACAGGTTCGTATACCAGTGCTCGCAGTAGAACTTGTGCCCTTCCACGTATGGGAAGACGCGGAGCGCCAACGAGATCATCTGGTCGTACGCGGCGCGTTCCTCATCGGAACCCAGCAGCTCGCGGTAATCAGCCACGAGCTGCTGGCGCTCTGCTCGCAATCTTTCGACCGGTCGGGTCAGCGTTTCCCCTGCCTTCACGCGAGCGATATAGCCTGGAATCCCCGCGAAGGGCATCGTCAGGTCGTCGTTCCATGAGCGGTGATAGTGATAGAAACCGTCACCGACGTTGATATTGAACCAGGGATCGCGCGAGGTCTTCAGCTCCTCGAGCCACAATTCACCCTGCTTTCCGGCCGCCTTTAGCGAGTTGATGATCGCCTCCGGAGTCCGTTCCTCATCGAAGTGGGCATCGACTCCCATCTCGACCGCGCACCGCGCCAGCCGCCTTAGCTCATCGTCCGGACGGAAGATCTCGGCGTCGATACCGGCCACCATCCGCGATACCGTCTGATCGCTGATCTCCGGGAACGCCTTCTTGCAGAAAGCGAAGAAAGTCAAATAGGCACCGTACCCGAGCAGCAGGAACTCGAAGTGGTGATGCCACATTCGGAAGTAGCCTTCGAGCGTTTTATTGTAGATATCGATCAGATCGTGATTGGAGGCGATCCCACGACCCGCATGCACGTTCGCGAGCGGCTCGAACTCGGGCAGCGTCGGCCTGGCGAGCGATTGGGCATCCTCGATCAGACGCATCATTTTGTCGCGCCATTGCGCGTACAGCCGCTCCCAATTTTCATAGTAGTAGAACGCGCGCTTTTGGAATTCGACAGTTCGTCGCGCAATTTCAGTCGGATCCGTCACGGCGTTTCCGCCGATGTACACGCGTCCGTTGATGATCCGGTAATCGATGCCGAGCGTGGTGGGGAGGCAGTGAACCCGTGTATTGGCGGCCCCCAGCGCACAATAGGCCGCCTCGGCCGTCACCATGTCGAAGGCGCACATTGGCTCCGGGAAATGCATCGAGTTGTAGAACCAGAAGCGCTCATCGTCTCCGGGGCCGAACTGCATGTAGTAGGGATAGGCCGCCTGCGCGGCTTCGGTGCCCGGCAGCGTCCGCAGCGAACTGGGCAAAGGGAAGCCCCGCGCGGAATCCGCTGCACGTCCTGCCCCATTGGTGTCGTTCATTGGCTACCCCTTTCGAAGCATACAAAGCCGGGGCGACCGCCGTGCTGACCCACGGCGCAACGCCTATCGTCCGTAAGCGCAATCCCGGTGCTACTGACGCCGCGTTGCATAGTCTATTGCATCCATTGTATGGGGTTTGGGATCCCAAGGGACCGGGGCGGCAAGCGCGGGATCTGAGCTCGCGTCTGAAATTATCGGAAAACCGCGGACATAGGCTAATTCTGGCCAGCAGGCCGCACTCTCGCCCAATAGTGAATTGACTTTCGGGATCCCGAATGCAAACAATCTAAGCCCTGGCGCCCGTCGGGCAACCCCCATAGCAGACATGAACAACCAGCAATCCCGCGCCTTGGTGCGCATTCGCGAGATGATTCTGTGGGGCAACCTCAGGCCGGGGCAGCGCCTCGCCGAGGCCCCGCTGGCGGAAGTGCTTGGGATGTCGCGCACACCCGTTCGACAGGCGCTGCCGGTGCTGGCGCAGGAAGGATTGCTCGCGGAGCACGAGACGCGTGGATACATCGTCCGCGGTTTCAGCACGGCGGATATCTTCGATGCGCTCGACGTGCGCGGAGTGCTCGAGGGGCTGGCAGCGCGACGCGTCGCGGAACAGGGCGCGTCACGCACCCTGATTGCGGCTCTGCGCCACGTACTGGCGGATGGCGATCGCATCTTTGGCAAGGGTCGCCTCGAAGAGAGTGATGAGGCGCTCTATGCCGACATGAATGGGCGCTTTCATTCACTGATCGTACGCGAGGCACGCAGCGCCATGATCGAGCAGGCCATTGATCGCAACGGACGTATCCCCTTTACGGGACCGCAGGCGCTGGCATTCGACAAGACCAGCCTCGACTACATGTACCAGAGGCTCACATATTCGCATCGGCAGCATCACTACATCGTCGATGCGCTCGAGAACGGCGAAGGATCACGAGTGGAAGCGCTGATGCGCGAGCACGTCAATCCGGTCAAGGAGAGCCTCAACCTACCCGGTCTGCAGGGCGCCCATCGAAGCTCCAGCGCCGCGCTGTCTCTGGTGCGATGAGGCTCACGTGAAAGCAGGCGAGGTTCTGTGGACGCCTTCGGCGGAGCGTCGCGCCCACGCGAATGTCACGAGATTTTCGCAATGGCTCGAACGTGAGCGCGGTAAACGCTTCGACGACTATGCAGCCCTGTGGCGTTGGTCGGTTCAGGATCTCGAGGGATTCTGGCAGGCTATCTGGGATTACTTTGGCATCGAGGCAACAACGCCGCCGACCCGTGTGCTGGGCCGCCGCAGCATGCCCGGGGCGGAATGGTTTCCTGGGGCACGCCTGAACTATGCAAGACATGTGCTGCGCGGGGAGCAGCCCGGTCGGGAAGTGTTTCTGTACATGAGTGAAGGGCGCGACCTCACCACGATGAAGTGGGACACGTTCGCCAGTCATGTGAGGCTGCTCGCAACGCGGATGCGCCAGCTGGGGATCCAACCGGGCGACCGAGTCGCGGCGGTGATGCCCAATATTCCCGAGACCATGGTTGCAATGCTCGCCACGACTGCCATTGGAGCGATCTGGGCCGTCTGTTCCCCCGACTTTGGCGTCCGTGGCGCGCTGGACCGGCTGGCGCCTCTGGGCCCGAAGCTGCTGCTGTGCGTGGATGGGTACCGATACGGCGGCAAGGCTTTTGACCGCAGAGCAGAAATGCGCCAGATCGCCGCTGGAATGGAAGGCCTGCAGCATGTCATCCATGTGCCGTACCTGCACCCTGACGACCCCCGGCCGCCCACGGAGTCGGCGTTGCTGTGGAACGAGGTGTTGAACGATACTTCGGTGTCCGCCGACGAGTTCCGGTTCGAAGAGGTTCCCTTCAATCATCCGCTCTGGATTCTGTTTTCCTCGGGTACGACCGGTTTACCTAAGCCCATCGTGCACGGACACGGTGGCATGCTTCTCGAGACATTGAAGAACGGAAGCTTCCACTTCGACTTGCATGCGAATGAGCGGCTGCTGTTCTTTACCACCAGTGGCTGGATGCTTTGGAACTTCCTTGTTGGCACGCCGCTCACCAAAGCGGTGCCAGTTCTCTACGACGGCCATCCGGCGTATCCACAGCCCGACGTGCTATGGAAATTGGCGCAGGATGCGGGTGTGGCGGTATTCGGCGCCAGTCCCAGCTACGTCGAGCAGCTCTCCAAGGCCGGCATTGTCCCCGCCGACCGATACGACTTGTCAAAATTGCGGACGGTGGTGCTGGCAGGCTCGCCTGCAACCCCTGAATGCATGGCGTGGTTCTATCGCAATGTGAAGCAGGATCTTTGGCTATCCAATGGCAGTGGCGGCACTGACTGTTGCACTGGGTTTGTCGGCGGAGTGCCCACCCTGCCCGTTCGGGCGGGTGAAATACAGGCGCCGTCGCTCGGTGTCTCGGTCAAGGCCTTTAACGAACGTGGCGAGAGCGTCATCGATGAGGTCGGCGAGCTGGTGCTCACCGAGCCCATGCCCTCGATGCCGCTGAAATTCTGGAACGACGATAATGGACAGCGCTATCGCGACACGTATTTCCAGGAATATCCTGGAATCTGGCGTCACGGCGATTTCTTTCGAATCAGCGCCGACGGCACCAGCAGTGTGCTGGGACGTTCGGATGCCACGCTCAATCGCTATGGCGTGAGAATCGGGACCGCCGAGATCTACCGCAGTCTTGCGCGTCTCGATGAAGTTGAGGATTCGCTGATCGTCAACCTTGATTTACCCAATGGCGGGTTTTTCATGCCTCTGTTCGTAAAGCTGGCGCCCGGAAAAACGGTGGATCAGGAGCTGGAGGCGAAAATCCGAACCACACTGAAGCAGGACTACACACCGCGCCACGTGCCCGACAAGATTTATCAGGTGCCCGCCATTCCGACCACCCGCACGGGCAAGCGAATGGAAGTGCCGGTTCGACGACTGCTGATGGGAATTGCGCCGGAGCAGGCAATGAATCGAAGTGTCGCAGCTGATCCGGCGGCCTTCGACTTTTTTGTCGACTACGTCCAGCGTCAGGACGACTACAAGCTCTAGCGGCAAATGGGGCGGCGGCACGCTATCGTCTGATCACCTACGGTGAATTCACCGATCGCTTCCGCAAGTGAGCCGCCAACCAGGATTTCACGCTCGCTCGCGGAATGACCCAGCCATTGCCTTGCGCGGTCAACAGGCATTCATCACAGAACGTTGACGCCAGTAGCATCACGCGCCTCGAGGTGACGCCGACTGCCGCGACGTAGTCACGCTCCCGCGTAACCTCCGTCAGCAGATTAACCGCCAGTGTCTCGAGCGCGACGGTCGGCACGGGCGTAACGGCCATTTCGATCTGGGGTTGCAGCCAGACATGCTGTACGAAGTTGAAATGCTGCCGACCGTTGGAATCCACGAAGTAGCGAAACTTAAGATCGACAGGCGGCTCCCGCTCGGCCCGCCGCGCAGATGCCGAGTCGCTGCGGCAGGCGACACGTCCGGAGCGCGGCGGCTTGCGTTCGACCTTCACGGACGGAACCACGATGGTCAGATCCCTGCTATTACGCGATTTCACTGCAGCAACCCCGTTTGGCCGCCCAAGTATGCTATAAAGGTAGCATGCTTATCTGCCATAATAGTGGCATATGAAGATTATTTTCACCGGCAGGCCGGTGCGGCCGGCCACAACGGAGGCCGCGGATGGGCCGCAACGGTAAAGCGGCGCTGGCGCGCGCCGCCATGTCGGCGGTTGAACCGCTCGTGGAGCTCTTTCTGGAGCTCGGCGTCACGAGCCCGGAGGCGGAGAGCCTGCTGCGCAGCGTCTTCGTGCACAAGGCACGCCAATGGCTGGCCAATTCCTCTGCCACAACTGCCGATCCGTCCGACGTGCGTGTTTCGCTCGTCACAGGCGTCCATCGCAATTTCGTCCGGAGGATATTGGCCGAACCCCCGGGCATCGCCGCGGCGCGCGAGCAGAAGGGGCACCCTGCCGGCCGCGTGCTCGAAGCATGGCATTCGGATCCAAAGTATCTGGATAGCAGCGGCAAACCGCGGGACCTGTCGGAAAAGGACCAGGAGCCGAGTTTTCATACGCTGGTGCTCGAGCATCTGCCCGGGGCGTCACCCGGCATGGTTCTGGCCGAACTGCATCGCGCCGGGTTGGTTCAGCTGCTGTCCGAGCATCGGCTGCGCGTGCGCAATCGCTCCTTCCGCATGCAGGGTATCAATCCAGGCAATATCAATGAGATGGGCGCGCAGGCGCGCGAGCTCCTGGAGACATTGACCCACAATCTGCGCCGCCCGGATGCGCCGCGATTTTGTGACTCGACCCGTTCGATCGAAATCGACGCGGGTCGATTACCCATCATTCGCGATCTGATCGCGCGTCGTACGGGCACATTCCTGACGGCAATCGAACAGGAATTGACCATGCTGGCCGGCAGCGTCCGATCACGACGCGCCGGAAAGCGCATCAGGGTCGGGTTGACGGCTGTTGAAACCGAACGTTGAACGCAATGTGGGAGGAGCCGTGACTCGAAGGATGACCACCAGACGGAGCCGGTTGGCAGTCACTGCCAAATCGAGCGACAGAATCGTACTTGAAGCGCTCGCCACGGAACTGCTCGGCGCCTGCATCGCGACGCTGAAAACCCACGGACTGAGTGCGGGTAAACTGGTCGAACTGGCCGCCCGGGCGTCGGCCAAACAAACCTCGCGTAAAAGCGCCTTTTCCTCCGTACTGGCCGAGGCGGAATGCCTGGCGAATCTTCTCAACAAGTGGATGGAAAATCCCAAATATCGGGATGCCACGGGACGGCCTGCCGTATTGTCCCTGGGTAAGGGTGCAGGCCGCAGTTTCACGGCACTTGCTCGGGAGTTCTTCCCAGCCTGGTCGGTTGTCGATGTGCTCGCATTCGGTGCCAAGACCCGCGTGATTGAAAGAATCGGGCGCGACAAAGTCGCGATGATCAACAGCACCGTGCTGTTCACGGGCAATGCGCCCCTGATCCTGGCACACCTGGTCCGATCGGTTCGACGGCTACTGGGAACGGGAAACTTCAATCGTCGCGCCGGATCTGAGCTACTCGAAGGATTGCCCGATCGCACCTCGATCGTGGCCGTGTCGGACGAGGAGTTCAGAGAGTTCGTGAAATTCATCCGACCGCAGGTGAGCGACTGGATCGAAATGAGCAATCGCTGGCTGTTTCAACGCTCGCAGTCGACCAAAAATAAGGCGCGGAATAAAAGAGAGGCGGGCTTACAGATCTTCGTCTTTCGCGACTAGCGGGCTCGATCGCGGTGTTGTCCGACGTGAACATGGACCGACAGGCGCTTATAATCACGCGGCCTTCGTGTCAAGGACAAGAATTCATGAAATCGAGTACCAAGAGTTCCCTCGCCCTGCGTCTGGCTGCCGCGTTGAGCCTCGCAATACCCCTGATGGCGCAAGCGCAGACCGGCGAAAGCTTCCAGCTGTACGTTACAAACGAGCGGTCCGCCGATGTCACCGTCATCAACGCCGCTGATCTGCAGCCGGCGGCAACCATCGGCGTGGGCAAACGACCGCGCGGCATCCACGCGAGCGCAGACGGCAAGCTGGTATATGTGGCACTGAGCGGCACGCCCATCGCGGTGCCCACGATTGACGCACAGGGCAATCCCGTCTTTCAGCGCGGCAAGGACGATGATGACGATGAATCTTCGCACGCCGACAAGGCGGCCGACGGCATCGGGGTAATCGACGTCGCGCAGCACAAACTCGTCAATAAGCTATTGGTCGGTTCGGACCCCGAGGAATTTGCGCTCAGCAGATCGGGCGCCGAACTCTATATCTCCAATGAAGACGTCAAGACCGCCAGTGTCATCAGCCTCTCGAGCGGCAAGGTTGAACACATTATCCCCATAGCGCAGGAACCTGAGGGGGTGGCCACTTCTCCTGACGGCAAGACTTTTTACGTCACGTGCGAGGCAGGCGGTGAAGTGTTCGTCGTAGATACTGCCAGCTTCAAGGTGGTCGGTCACTTCAGCGTGCCTCCGCGTCCGCGTTCGATGGCCTTTTTGCTGGACAGCGCCATCGGCTTCATCCCATCCGAATCCACTGGCCAGATCAACGTCATCGATACCGCGAATTACAAGGTTTTGAAGACAATCGCGCTACCACAGGGCTCACGACCCATGAGCGTCAAAGTCTCGCTCGATGGCAAGAAAGTCTACGTCAGCAACGGCCGCGCCGGCACAGTGTCCGTGCTCGATAGCCACTCCTATGAGTTGCTCGATTCCATCAAAGTCGGTACACGCCCGTGGGGGATGGTCATCTCGCCCGACGGCAAGTTCCTCTACACGGCTAATGGTCCATCAAACGACATCTCGGTCGTCGACCTCCGCACGAACAAAGAAACCGGACGGGTCAAGGCGGGCGAAAGTCCGTGGGGTATCGCGATTGTGGGACGCTAAGGCCCGACGACATAGACCTCCTGCGAAGTGATGCTTCGTGTAAAGCCATCCTTGTACGCTCGCGCACGCAGGATGGTGGATGCCGTCAGTTTGATTGGAGTCTCATAGCGCGGGTCCGACGTTCCAGGCTCGCTACCATCCACGGTGTAGCGAATGTCGGCGCCGGGCTCGGCATCCTGCAAGGCTACTTCGACAGGCTCGCTGAATGTTCCACCCGCTTGCGACATGGTCGGCGGACTTAGTACCGCACGGCCCGGAAGACTGTTGATCCATTCACCCAGCAAGGCGACTCCCTGGTCGTCAATCGTTTCACGGGCCAAGGGCGGCATACGGATATCGCCGTTCGTGCTGACGCGCATATAGGCGATGGAGCGCCAGGTATCGTGGGGGGAAATGATGCGCGGCCGATCGATTCCCTGATCCAAGAGCACAGGACCGTTGATGAGGCCCTGATCGTTGAGGGGTGTGGTATAGCGCGCATCGAAGTAGGCCACGGTTCCCCCGGGCCGATGACAGTGCGAGCAGTTGGCGTCCAGATATGAGCGTGCGCGATCCTCCAGACTTCGAGTGGCATCGTCTGCGGCTGCAAGCGTGGTGAAGGCCGACAAGTCTTCGGAATTTAACGCTGGTGCGAACAGCCCGAGATGGTTCCAGGTCCGCAACTCGTTATCCGTGACTCCGCCGGGATACGCGAGGTCGTGATTCATCTGGCGTGTCTTGACACCCAACACGCCGCCCGCACCTGCCGTGTGGCAGGTCAGGCAATCCTTGCGGCTGGGGTAGTACCAGGTTTGATGCCGAACTCCGCCGCTCGTAGTCCTGATCGCGATGTCCTCGGTCACGCTGTTGGTGAGCAGTTCGGCATCGCTTTCATCGGCGCGCCATTTATACGTGACGCCGTAAACGCCGCCGGTACTATCCCGAACGAGGAGCCGTGTCTCGAGGCGTCGCCGGACGTTGGGATTCTCCTCATCGACCGGAAGGTCGAAGTGCTTGACGAAGACGGTCCCGGCCGGAAACTGCCATTCACCGGTGGGCGAAATTTTTATTTTCTGATTGGGGATCGCGGCCCAACGCGACTTGACTGCCCCGTCAGACCAGAATGCGACGACGAGATCGTAGGGAATCAGGTGCCTGTCGGGGCTCAGCTGCCGCAGATCGCCGAATGCCCCAGTCTCAGACAGCAGCCGCGGCATCGGCCCATCCGCCCGATGCGGCATATTCAGATAGGGCCTGGGCGCGACCCGCGCAGAGATGCCATACGCGCTTGACGCGTCACGCGGTTGAGCAAGCGCCATCGCCGGACAACCGACGATCAAAGCGACGAACAGTACGAAGTTGCGATGACGCATCGGCCTCCAGGGGTTAAAGCGGAATGATACTTTGCCGTTCTCGCCAACGCGACCGACACGCACCACGCCCGCGCAGATCGCGTCGACTCGGCACTAACCGGGTGCGGCGTCCAGCGAATTGCCGCTCAATCGCGGCGGGATCCAACCGCAGACAACGGCACGAGCTTTGCAGCCGGTATGACACTAACAGAATCGATTCGATTTATCTGACGGGGGTGCCGGTATGCGTCCAGGAATCTTACGGATCGTATATGCGGCGCTGCTTTGCGCATCGGCGATGCTGAAGGCGCTACCCGTGGATGCAGCCGCCATTTCGCTGGGCTATAGCGATTGGCCGGGATGGGTAGCATGGCAGGTCGCCATCGACAAGGGTTGGCTCAAGCAGGCCGGTCTCGATATCAATTTCAACTGGTTCGACTATTCAGCCTCGATGGACGCGTTTGCGGCTGGAAAGATCGACGGCGACTTTGTCACCAATGGCGATGCACTCGTCACTGGTGCCTCCGGCGCCCGCAATATCACGATACTCGTGACCGACTATTCGAACGGTAACGACATGATCATTGCCCGGCCCGGCATCAAGAACATGCAGGAGCTCAAGGGCAAGAAAATCGGCGTCGAGGTGGGACTCGTTGACCACCTGCTGTTGCTCGACGGCCTGAAGAAGGCTGGTCTGACGCAGAATGATGTGACACTCGTAAATTCGAAGACCAACGAGACACCGCAGGTCCTGGCCTCGGGCCAGGTCGATGCCATTGGCGCCTGGCAACCCAACTCCGGCATGGCAATGAAGGCGGTACCCGGCGCGCATCCGATCTACACCTCCGCCCAGGCTCCGGGGCTGATCTATGACGTGCTGATCGTAAGTCCGTCGAGCCTTGCGGCCCATCGGACCGACTACATGAAACTGGTGCAGCTATGGGATCGTATCGTGAAATACATCAACGATCCCCATACCCAGGACGATGCCATCAGCATCATGTCGGCGCGCGTCGGACTGACACCGGCACAATACAAGCCGCTGCTCGCTGGTACCCACCTGCTTGATATCGCGGAAGCCAAGAAAGTATTCGTCAAGACGGACGGGCTGGACTCGCTGTACGGCTCCTCGAAGATCGTCGACGAATTCAACGTCAGAAATAACGTCTACAAGCAGCCCCAGGGAATAGACGGGTACATCTATCCTGCACTGACGATGTCGCAGCCCTGAACGCCGCAGCCCTGAGTTCCGCGCGGGCATGGGACGCGCAATCAGATAGCCCTGAATGGTGCTGCAATGTTCCAGCGCCAGAACCAGCCGCTGAGCCTCGGTCTCGGCGGACTCATGTCACAACGATTCAGGTACCGCGCTGCTGTGCGGAATGCTGGCGCGCTTGGGCAGCGCTGCCAGGCAGACGGCTGCGAGCAGCGACCCGCAAGCCATGATCAGGGCCACCAGGCTGAGACCGATGCCGGCCTGGAACAATAGCCCAGCGACGATAGGAGCAATAAAGCTGCCGCCGCGGCCGACCCCAATGACGAACCCGGTGCCAGAGGCCCGCAACGGTGTCGGAAACGCTCGCGAAATGAGCGCGTACACACCCACGATGCCACCGTTGGTGAAGAACCCCGCCAGCGCGCAGATCAGCGAGAGCTGCGCCAGATCGGCCGTACCGCGACCGAATACGACGACCATGATGGCCGAGCCGATGAAGACCGCCAGCGTCAGCAGCTTGAGGTCCAATCTCTTGGTCAGCAGCCCGAGTACAGCGCCGCCCGCGGCACCGCCGACATTGGTCCAGACCAATACGCCCGCGGCCGACGCGGGCGCAAAGCCCATGTCGACCACGATTTTCGGCACCCACTTGATGATGAAGTAGAAAGTCGTGACGTGCAGAAAATAGGTGACCGACAAAATAATTGTGATGGGCGCAAGGCCTCCGGCGAACAGATTGATCAGCGAACTGCGAGTCTGTTTGGGTTCCGCGGAGGGCAGTGATTCGACGCGCCCATACCCGAGACGCGTCAGACTTCGATTGAGGCGTTCGAGAGCACCTGACGGACGCGCCTGACACAGCCATCCGATGGATTCCGGGACCCAGAGGAATACGACGGGGAGAAAAATTCCCGTGCATATGGCGCCGAACTCGAACACGGTGCGCCAGTTATTGCCCTTGAGCAAATGTGCCGCCACCATGCCGCCGAAAACCGCACCCAGCGGATACCCGATTGCCATTACGGATACAGACAGGTCACGGTGGCGAATGCTGGAGAATTCCGTGGCAACCGCGTTGTTGGCCGCCAGCATGCCGCCGATACCCAGTCCAGTGATGACGCGCCAGACGCACAGGGCAGTCAGATTGTGGACACCGGCCACCATGACCATGCCCAGCGTCATCAGCACGAGACATCCGAGCAGCATCCGGCGCCGCCCAATGAGGTCGGCCACTCCTCCCAATAGAATCGAACCCAGGGCCATGCCAAGCAGTTCCATCGACAGCACGACGCCGAGAGCGGCGCGGTCGATGCCCCACTCTCGCGCAATGCCCGGAGAGGCAAAGCTGATGGACAGGATGTCGAATCCATCCAGTGCGGTCAGCCCAAGGGTGATTGCGATCACCAGCATTTGCATGCGTGACATCGGACTGGTGGCCAGCAGCTCGCGCGGATCGTTATTCATGGGCCGGCAGCTTACCCTGTGGCGAATTAACCGCGGCGGCGCAGATCTTATGTTGCATGGCAGTATACTGTTGCACCTCGCACACAAATAGCACGTATAAGCTGAAAGAATTGGTGGCTCGAAGTGTTTGTTTTATATAACTTGAACACAGCGAGTCGAAACTCGTGACCAGATGCGGGAAGGGGGAGAGCCGATGATGCATATAGATTCGTTTTCGACGATTGGCCTCGATCAGCGACGCAAGCTTGATCACTGGAACGATTACGCCACGGACAGCTTCAATCCCCTGGTCTCGGACCCGGCGGACGTGCGCACCTTTAATGGCTCGATTGCACGTACAACGCTCGGAGACATCACGGTCGCTGACGTCTATTCCGATGCCCAGGTCGTCCGGCACTCTCGCGCCCACGTCGCGCGAACCCGACATTCGATGTTCTTTTTGCAGTTGCAGATGGAAGGGGAGAGTATCAACCGGCAAAACGGTCGTGAGGCCTGCCTGAAGCCGGGCGACTTTGCGCTCTGTGACAGCACCCGGCAGTACGAGATCGTTTTCCCGGCTGCCAATCGCATGCTCGTCATCGGCATCCCGGACGCCAAATTGCGCCGGCATATCGCGTGTCCGGAGAGTCTGGTGGCAATCCCGATGCCGGCGTCGAGCGGAGTTTGCGGCCTGCTGTCGCGGTTTGTGCGCCACTTCTGGGTCGAATGCACCGAAGCACTCGACGAGGCCACTGCAGGCCGAGTCACTGTCGCCATCCTCGACCTGCTCGGTGCCGCCTACGCCGATATCGGCCGTGCACAGCCCGATCGCCTCTCGCTGGCGACCGTCCACCGGATTCGCATCGTCAATTACATCGAGGCCCACCTGCACGACCCGGAGTTGACGCCGACGCGCATCGCCGAGGCCTGCAAGATGACGCCCCGCTACCTGCATCATCTGTTTTCGGATCGGGACGAGACCGTCGCTCGCTACATCGTGCGCCGGCGGCTCGATGAATGCGCGCGCGCCCTGGTCAGTAGCGCCCAGCGCGGCCGGACGATCACCGCCATCGCATTCGACTACGGCTTCAACAGCCCGACACATTTTGGCCGTGTATTCCGCGCGAAATTTGGCCTGACGCCGCGCGAGTACCGCCGCGACACGCCGGCGGCAGCCTAGGATCATGGATCGCCTTAGGCCTGAAGCGAATAGTCCCGCTGTGTGCGGGCATACTCGATGAAGTAATCGAGCGCACCCGCGTCCACCATGGCCGATCGATTGGCGGCCTTCTCTGGCGTCATACCCATGAGTATGCGGCGCACGGGAACTTCCATTTTTTTCCCTGTCAGCGTGTAGGGGATCCTCCCGACGGGATAAATCCGATCCGGCACGTGTCGCGGCGAGTAGTCCTTCCGCATCTGCGCCCGAATACGTTCGCTGAGCGCCTCGTCGAGATCAAATCCGGTCCGCAATTTCACAAATAGCGGCATGAAGAAGCGACCGCCCGGCAGGTCGAGGTTGATGATGAGCGCATCCTCTACCTCTGGCACGCTGATCAGTGATCGATAAACCTCCGCCGTTCCGATGCGCACGCCGTGGCGGTTGAGCGTGGCGTCCGAGCGGCCCAGCACGAAGCAACCTCCTCGCCCGTTCACCCGGAAGAAGTCCCCGTGGCGCCAAACGCCTGGATACAGATCAAAATACGAGTCGCGATAGCGACTCCCATCTGTGTCGTTCCAGAAGCCCACGGGCATCGACGGCATGGGGGCCGTAATGACCAGCTCGCCGACCTCGTTAATGATGGCGTGGCCGCTTGCATCGAACGCATGAGCCGCGACGCCCAACTGACGAGCCTGAATCTCACCCGCGTACACGGGCCGTATGACGACCCCGCCAACCATTCCGGTACAGACATCGGTGCCACCACTACCGGAGTGCGCAAACACATCCGGCTTCACGTTTTTGAATACCCACTCCATGCATTCGGCCGTGACGGGCGAGCCAGCGAGCAGGATCGACTTGACAGAGGACAGATCGAATCGATCCTTCGGTACGATGCCAGCCTTCTCCAGGATGCCGATATAGGTCGGGCTCGCACCAAAAAAACTGGCACGTGCATCGGCCACCATTTTCCACAGCACGTCCGGTGTCGGGTAGGCCGGATTACCGTCGTACAGCACCGGTACGACATCGACCAGCAGCGCGCTGACCAGAAAATTCCACATCATCCAGCCAGTGGTCGTAAAGAAAAACATCCGCTCGCGCGCATGGCAGTCCATGTGGAAGGCAACTGCCTTGCATTGCTCCAGCGTGATGCCGCCGTGGCAATGCACGATCGGCTTCGGCAGGCCCGTCGTCCCCGATGAGAACAAAATCCAGAGGGGATGATCGAACGGTACCTGCTCGAAACTGAAATCCTCGCGTGAAACAGGCGGACCCGCCAGCGCTTCATCCCAACGCAATGTATGTTCCGTAGGATTCCACCCGTCGGCCGGCGCAATGTGGCTGACGTAGATGACACGCTCGAGTGTCGGCAGTTGCCTGAGAATGGCGCTGACTTCATCCCGCCGATCAAATGTCTTGCCGCCGTACGCATAGCCATCGACGAAAAACGCGATCTTCGGCGTCAGCTGCGCGAAGCGGTCGACGACTCCACGGGTCCCATAGTCCGGGCCGCAGCTCGCCCAGATGGCGCCGACGCTGACAGTAGCGAGCATGGCGATCACCGCTTCCGGAGAATTCGGGAGGTAGGCGATGACTCGATCGCCCGGGACGACCCCCAGCGCCCGAAGCCGCGTTGCCAGCTTGCGCACCCGACCTGCAAATTCCGTCCAGGATAGCGATTGCAGGCCCCGGCGCTCGCTGAGGTAGAGCAGTGCTTCGACATTTTCACGCTCGAAACGCAGCGCGTGCTCCGCGTAGTTGAGCCGCGCTCCAGGAAACCATTTCGCTCCCGGCATCTGGCGGTGCGCCAGTACGCATTCGTACGGTCGCGAACTGCGGATCTTGAAATATTCCCACACCGAGCCCCAGAAGCCATCGAGGTCGTCCAGAGACCACTGCAGGAGCTGCTCATAAGACTCGAAGCGCCGACCGCGTTGCGCCAGCCAGTCGATGTAGTGAGTCAGGTTGGCGCGAGCGATACGCTCTGCGTCCGGCTGCCAGAGTACCGTGCCTTCGTGGGATTTTCGCGGCTCTGTTACCATGTTCATCATCATCCGGGCCAGTGCGGCATCATGCAGTTTCACCGTTTCGATCTCAACCTGCTGATCGCTCTCGACGTGCTGCTGCGTGAGAAAAACGTCACGCGCGCCGCGGAGAAAGTATTCGTATCGCAGCCTGCAATGAGCGCGGCGCTTCACAAGCTGCGAGACTATTTCAATGACCCGCTGCTCGATCGGGTCGGTCGGGAACTCGAACTCACGCCGCGCGGCCTCTCGCTGGTGGAACCGGTACGTGAGGCGCTGCTGCTGATCCAGGCAACGCTCGGCACCCAGCCGACTTTTTCACCGGCAACGACTCAGCGCGATTTCACGATGATCGTGTCCGAAGAGGCCGTGCCGGGATTGCTGCCGGCCATCCTGCAGCGTGTCGCGGTAGAGGCTCCGGGGATCCGCTTTCACATCGAGCTGATCTCACAGACCGCGCTGTCACGGCTTGAGTATGGGGAGGCTGATCTGTGCCTCTGCCTCGACAATCTTCGCCTTTACGATGTGCGCTCGTATCCCGAGAGCCTTCATAGTGTCCGCCTGCGCCCCGTGCAGTGGCTCTGCGCGGTGGATCGCAACCACCCGACGATCGGTGACTCGCTGACAGCCGAGCAGTTCTATGCATTGCCGCATGTCTTTGGCCGCCCAAGCGGCTATACCGCTTCCGCGGAAGAATTGGTCCGTCGGCTTTTTGATGCTGACATAACCGTACATCTGACGGTTCCCAGCCTGCTGCACCTGCCCCTGGTTCTCCCGGGAACCAGCTACGTGGCCACCGTTCCTGATCGTGTCGTCAAGCTGTTCGCGGACTCGACCCCGATGAAGACCTTCCCGCCCCCCTTTCCGACACCGGAACAATACGAGATCCTGCTCTGGCATAAGCGCAACGAGTCCGATCCCGCTCATGCGTGGGTACGGCAGCTGATCGTCGCGCTGGCGCAGAAGATCTAG